>Ga0307287_10000047_pt1 | contig 40777 bp, 38 predicted proteins | sample ER_DNA_141_FD_194485 | JGI IMG/M metagenome (GOLD analysis project Ga0307287, IMG submission 194485) | Bulk soil microbial communities from the East River watershed near Crested Butte, Colorado, United States - ER_DNA_141 | ecosystem: Environmental > Terrestrial > Soil > Floodplain | place...
GTGAGGGTCGTCGACATGCGCGGGAACAGCTCCGACGCCGCACTGCAGTTCAAGATCGAGAACCATGCCGGCAGCGAGACCGGCTGTGCGCCTCAGGTTCCGAGCTCGGTCCCGTAGGCGCGGCGGTAGATCCGCCTCAGCTCTTCGACGCGCTTGACGTAGGCGCGCGTCTCCGCAAACTGGATGCCCTCGCCGGCTCGGCGCCATCGATCGACGTTGTCCTGGCCGGCGTTGTAGGCGGCGAGGGCGTCCTGCTCGTCGCCGTATTTCTCCAGGAGGTGGCGGAGGTACCAGGCGCCGTAGCGGACATTGATCTCGGGGTCGTAGAGATCCTCGACGCGGAACTGCGACCCGCCCGTATGGATGGCGATTCCCTTGGCCGTGTCCGGTAGGAGCTGCATCAACCCGATGGCGCCGGAGGTCGACCGGGCGTCGGCCTTGAACTTCGACTCCTGGTAGATGACCGCGGCCAGGAGCGCCGGGTCGAGGTCGTAGTTGCGCGCGTGGCCACGAACGATCTGCTGGTATGAGAGCGGGTACCACAGCCGCTCCCACCAGCCCGGCTTGGACGACTGCAGCGTGGCGAACGTCGCGAGCAGCGCGCCGGCGAGCACGACCATGCCGAGGATCCGTTTCACGGCACGAGGTCTGCCATCACTCCGGCGACGAACGCATCCAGCTCTGCGAGCGTCCCGTCGTTGACGTACGCGTAGTCGCCGAGCCGGGTCTTCTCGTCCTCCGGGAGCAGACGCCGTTCCCGTTCGTCGGCGATCGGCCTCCGCTTCGCCCGCACGTCCGCCGGTGCGGTGATCACGACGACGACGTCGAAGCGCGCCTCGCCGCCGGTCTCGTAGAGGAGCGGCACCTCGGTCACGGTCACCGCCGGCGGATCGGGACCCTCGGCGAGCTCCTGACGCCAGGCGGAGTGGTCTTGCACGACTTTCGGGTGGAGCAGCTCTTCGAGCCAGTCGAGTTGCTCGGGATCGTTGAAGACGATGCGGGCAATCGCAGCCCGGTCCGGACCGTCGCTCCCGATCACCTCCGGGCCGAAACGCTCGACGAGCTCGCGCCGAATGTCCGGATCGCTCCGGAGCAGGCGGTGCACGATCTCGTCACTCGACCTCGTCGCGGCACCATGACGCGCAAACGCTTCGAGCGCCGCGCTCTTGCCGGCGCCGATTCCACCGGTGATCGCGACTGCGAGTGGCCGCTTCGCGTTAGTGCTCGTCGGAAACGGGCTCGGCGGAGGCCGGCGCTTCGTCGGCAGCACCCGGATCGACTTCGTCTCCCGCGTCCGCGGCGCGCTGAACGGCCTCGTCGGTGGCCGGCGGTGCGTCGAGCTCCGGCGCCAGGGGCGCCGAGGCCGAATCACTGAAGACGTCCTCGGACAGGTCGAGGTGCGGCGTCCCTTCGATCGGCCCCTCCGACTCTGCGCGCCGATCGGCGTCGACACGCTTGAGCGACAGGGACAACCGGCGGCGTTCTGCGTCGACCTCGAGGATCAGCACCGGCACGGTGTCGCCCTGCGACACGACCTCGCGGGGATTCTCGACGTGATGCTGCGCCAGCTCGGAGATGTGTACGAGGCCCTCGACGCCCGGGAGGATCTCGACGAAGGCACCAAAGGTGACGACCTTCGTCACCTTTCCCTCGACGACGTCACCTTCCTTGTGCTGCTCGAGCACCTGCTGCCACGGGTCGGACTGCGTCTGCTTGAGGCCGAGCGAGATGCGCTGGCGCTCCCGGTCGATGTCGAGCACCTTGACCTTCACCGTCTGGCCGATCTCGAGCACCTCGGAGGGATGGTTCACGTGCGACCACGACAGCTCGGAGATGTGGATCAGGCCGTCCATACCGTCGAGATCGACGAAGGCGCCGAAGTCGACGATGTTGGAAATCTGGCCCTCGACGACGTCGCCTGGGTTGAGCCTGTCGAGGATCGCCTGGCGCATCTCCTTGCGCTCGTCCTCGAGGACGGCGCGACGGGAGAGCACGACGTTGTTGCGGGAGCGGTTGAGCTCGATCACCTTCGTACGGAGCTCCTGGCCCATGAACTCGTCGAGATCCTGCACTCTGCGAATGTCGACCAGCGAGGCCGGGAGGAATCCGCGCACCCCTAGGTCGAGGATCAGCCCGCCCTTCACGACCTCGATCACGCGGCCGTTCACCGGCTCACCTGACTCGGCGGCGGCTTCGATCGCTTTCCACGCGAGCTCGAAGCGGGCGCGCTTCTTCGAAAGGATCAGCCGGCCTTCGGCATCCTCCTTCGTCATCACGAGCGCGTCGATCTCGTCTCCGACCGATACCTCGTCGGCCGGGTTCACGGAACGCCGGATCGAGAGCTCGGCGACCGGGATCACGCCCTCCGACTTGTAACCGATGTCCACGAGAACCTCGTCCTTGTCCACTCGGACGACCTGGCCGTGGACGACCTCGCCTTCGTTGATCGTCGGGAAAGTGGACTCGTAATCCGGGATCAGCTCGCCGTCCGGACCAGTGATCCAGACGCCGTCGCCCGCGATTCTCTGTTCGGTTTGTTCGGTCGCCATAAGCGGTCGATCAGTATAGCCAGGGGCTTGAAATGCCCCTGGCGCCCGCTACGACTTGGCCTCGCTCCAGTCGTCGCCCACGCCGATTTCCACAGCCAGCGGAGGATCCAAGGGGTACGCCCGGCACATCTCCTCGCGGACGAGCTCTTTCACGGGGCCCACCTCCGCCTCGGGGACCTCGAGCAGCAGCTCGTCGTGCACCTGGAGGACGAGGCGGGCGCCACGGCCCTCGTCGCGGAGGCGCCGGTGGATGGCGATCATCGCCTTCTTGATGATGTCGGCGTTCGAGCCCTGCATGACGAAGTTCACCGCGAGGCGCTCACCGAGAGAGCGGGTCGCCCGGTTGGAGGCGCGGATCTCCGGCGTCGGCCGGCGCCGTCCCAGCAGGCTCGTTGCGTAGCCGTCGCGCTTCGCCTGCTCGATCGTGCGCTGGATGAAGTCCTGGACGAGCGGGAAGCGCGCGAGGTACGCGTCGATGTATTGCTGCGCCTCCTCGCGGGGGATCTCGAGATTCTCCGAGAGACCAAACGCAGAGATGCCGTAGACGATCCCGAAGTTGATCATCTTCGCGATCGAACGGTCGCCGGACGTCAGCTCCGCCGGGTCCTTGCCGAGCACCTCGACGGCTGTCGCGGTGTGGATGTCGTCGCCGCGCGCGAACGCCTCGCGCAGCTTCGGCTCGCCGGAGACGTGGGCGAGGATGCGCAGCTCGATCTGCGAGTAGTCGGCCGACAGCAGCCGTGAGCCGGACTCTGGGACGAACGCCGAGCGGATCTCCTTGCCGAGCTCCGTGCGAATCGGGATCGCCTGCAGGTTCGGGTTGGTCGTCGAGAGCCGCCCTGTCGACGCAACCGTCTGGTTGAAGGTGGTGTGCAGGCGGGCGTCCGTCTCGGAGAGGAGCGACGGCAGCGGCCCGAGATAGGTGTTGAGCAGCTTCGAGTACTCGCGCCACTCCTCGATCACCGGCACGATCTCGTGCTCGCCGCGGATCGAGCGGAGTACGCGCGTGTCAGTCGAGTAGCCGGTCTTCCCCTTGCGGCCCGGCGTCAGCTGCAGCTTCTCGAAGAGGATGTGCGCGACCTGCTGGGTCGAGCCGAGCATGAACTCTTCGCCGGCGAGCTCGTAGGCCTTCGCCTCGAGCTCCTCGACGCGGTCGGCGAGCCGGGCCGTGATCTCACCCATGCGGTACGTGTCGATCTTGACCCCTGCGTCTTCCATCGCGGCGAGCACCGCGGTCAGGGGGAGCTCGATGTCACGGTAGAGATCCTCCGCGCCACGCTCGCGGACGCGCTCGAGCATCGTCGGCGCGAGCCGTCGGGGAATCTCCGCATGGCGGACGAGCGCCGCTGTCTCGTCGTCCACCGCGGGGGTAGGAATGGGCTCGACGCCGTACTCCTGCGCGAGGTCGTCGAGCTCGTAACCAGCGCGCCCGGGCTCGATCAGATACGCGAGCAGCATCGTGTCCTCGGCCGGCTCCATCGTCAGCCGCGGCAACGCCTTGAAGTCGTGCGCGATCAACTCCGCCTCGTCGAGCCGGCGTTCGAGGCCCGCCTCCCAGTCGCCGACGATGACGCCGTCGTCCTGCGCGAGCGCGAAGCGATCGTCGCGGATTGCGAGCGACGCGCGGCCTCGCACCTCGGGCAACTCCCCTTCGCGCCACGCGACCTGCGTTCCCTGGACGCGCATCGGCTGCGCAGGCACGGCTTCGTCCAGAATGTCGACCCGCCCGAGCAGGTTGCGGAACTCGAAGCGCCGGAACATCTCGCGCAGCTCGGAGCGATCGGGCGGCAGCAGTACGAGCTCCGCCGGATCGCAGTCGAGCTCGAGGTTGCGCCGCATCGTCGCCAACCGCTTGGACTGCCGGGCTTGCTCGGCGAGCTCGGTGATGTTCTTGCGCCGCGCGGGTGACAGCTCGTCGGCGTGCTCGATCACTTCCTCGAGCGAGCCGTACTGCGCGATCAGCTGTCCGGCGGTCTTGTCGCCGATACCGGGAATCCCCGGAATGTTGTCCGACGTGTCGCCCTTCAGCCCGATGAAGTCCGGAATCTGGTCGGGCCGTATGCCGTACCGCGCTTCGACTCGGTCCGGCGTGTAGACCTGGACGTCGGAGACGCCGCGCGGCGTCATCATCAGGCTGACGTTGTCGGAGACGAGCTGAAACGCATCCCGGTCGGTCGACACGATCGCCGTCCTGATCCCGGCTTCATCGGCGCGCGTCGCCAGCGTGGCGATGACGTCGTCGGCCTCCCACCCCTCGAACTCGAGGTTGCGGTAGCCGAACGCCTCGACGATCGGGCGAAAGAACGGGAACTGCTCGGAGAGAAGGTCGGGCGTCGGCCGCCGGTCGGCCTTGTAGTCGGAGGCGACCTCGAGCCGCTCGGCCGGGCGGGTGTCCCACGCGACCGCGACCCCTTTCGGCTTGTAGTCCGACAGGAGCTTGAAGAGCATGTTCGTGAACCCGAGGAGCGCATTCGTGGGGAAGCCCTCGGTCGTCGCCAGTTCCTCCGGCAGGGCGAAAAAGGCTCGGTAGGCGAGGTTGTTGCCGTCCACGAGGAACAGCTCGGCATCGCGAACAGGAGCGTCGTCGAGCTGGAGCTCAGCGCCTGTCAGGGTCTTCGGCATCGGCCTCAACGCTATCGTCCGGCGCCGATGCGAGCGCCTCTGATTCAGCCATTTTCCGAGCCTGATCTGAGTCGGTCTCCGCTGTGAGGCGGATCCCGCTGCTTTCCGGGTCGCGGCTCGTCGTCGTGACCGCAGACGACGATGCGATCGTCCTCCAACCCCCTCCCCCGGCGGACTCCGTTGCGGACGTCGGCGCAGCCGTTCGCGACGCGCTGCGCTTCCCGCTCGCCGGCGATCCGCTCGAAGCGCTCGTGTCGCGTGGGTCGCGCGCGACGATCGTCGTCGAGCCGCCACACCTACCACTACCGGGCTCGGAGCGCGACCCGCGTCAGGCTGCGATCGCTGCGGCGGTCGCAGAGCTCGAGCGCCTCGGCATTCCGACCGGGTACCAGACGCTGCTCGTCGCGGGCGGCCTCACGCGCCGCGCAAGGAACGAGCAGCTCGAGACGCTCGTCTCTCCGGAGTTCGCGCGTCGCTTTCACGGTCATGTCGAAGTGCACGACGTCGAGCGCGAAGACCTCGTCGAGCTCGGCACCGTCGGCTCGATTCCGCTTCGCGTCCACCCTGCGCTCGTGCGCACTGACGTCGTCGTCGCGGTGACCGCAGCCGAAACCGTGCTGCACGGAGGACCTGCTGCCTTCGTGGGCGCCGCGGGGACCGAGGTCCTGCGCGCAGCCGGTGCCTACTCGCTGCTCGAGACCTCCACGTCGCAGGGGTGGCGGCTCGGGCTCGAGCTCGAGCGTGCACTGACGCGCCGTGTTCCGGTGATCGGCGCCTCACTGGTTCTCAACCATCCGCGCTTCGGGGGCACGCTCGGCGGCTACCCCTACGAGGAGCAGGCGCTGGAACGAGTCGTGCGCTCGCCGTTTCGTCAGCTGTTCCGGACGCTGCCAGAGCCTGCGCGTGCATACATCTTGCGCTCGGTACCACTGGAGCGCACGATCGCTGCCGCGTTCGCGGGACCGCCGTCCGTCGCCCACACAGAAGCGCTCTTGCGCGGCGTCGAGCTCCGGGGCATCACTCTCGACCACGGGCTCGACGCAATCTGCATCGCTGTGCCGCCCACGACTCCGTACCTCCCACGCGAACGCCCGAACCCGCTCCTCGGGGCATACCTCGGGCTCGGACTCGCGCTACGGCTCTGGCGCGACTCGTTTCCGCTCGCCGAAGGCGGCACCGCAATCCTTTTCAACCGCTTCCAGCGTCAGTTCGCGCACCCCACGCAACAGCCGTACCGAGCCTTCTTCGCCGCGACTCGCGCCACCGGCCCCGACAACGCAGCGCTCGCCGAAGCCGAGGAAGTAGCCGCCGGCGATCCTCGTGTGCTCGAGGCCTACCGTGCCGGACGCTCGGTCCATCCGCTGCTGCCCTTCGTCGACTGGGACGGTTGCCGACCCGCGCTCGGCCGGCTCGGGCACGTGATCATCGCCGGGGCCCGCGATCACGGAGCCGCGCGGCAGCTGGGCTTCGTCCCGACCCACGGCGTCGGACCGGCGCTGACGATGGCGCGCGGGTGGACGGAGCGCCCACCGCGCGTCGGCTTCCTGCTTTCGCCGCCTTACTTCCCGCTGCGAGTCAGCGCCGGCTAAAGAATCTTCGAGAGGAAGCGCTTGGTGCGCTCGCGGCTCGGAGAGTCGAAGAAATGCTCGGGCGGACCTTCCTCGATGATCGCGCCATCGTCCATCATCACAACGCGGTCGGCGACCTCGCGCGCGAAGCCCATTTCGTGGGTGACGACGATCATCGTCGTACCCATATCTAGAGCAAGCGCCTTCATCACATCCAGTACCTCGCCGATCACTTCCGGATCGAGAGCGCTCGTTGGCTCGTCGAAGAGCATCACAGCCGGGTTCATCGCGAGCGCACGTGCGATTGCGACTCGCTGTTGCTGCCCCCCGGAGAGCTTCCCTGGATACGTGTCGAACTTGTCGCCGAGGCCGACCCGCTCGAGCAGCGCCCGCCCTGTCGCTATCGCCTGTTCTTTCGCCGTCCCACGGACGTGGACCGGGGCCTCGATCACGTTCTCGAGCGCAGTCTTGTGCGGGAAGAGATTGAAGCGCTGGAAGACCATGCCGATCTCGGCGCGCTGCAAGGCGATGTTGCGCTCGCTATCCTCGACGAGCTTCCCATTCCGCTCGCGGTACCCGATCAGGTGGCCGTTCACCTCGATCCGGCCGGAGTCGATCCTCTCGAGATGGTTGATGCAACGGATGAACGTCGTCTTTCCCGAACCCGATGGGCCGATGATGCACACCACCTGGCCCGGATTCACGTCGAGCGACACGCCCTTCAAGACCTCGAGGCGACCGAAGCGCTTGACGACTTCCTCTGCACGCATGACCGGCCCTTCGGAGCTCATGGTGTGCCCCGGATCCGCATTGCGGACGGCAGCCATGCAGCCGCCACGCGTTCGCGAAAGCTGAGTTCGTCACCGCGCTCGCTCACGGCGAGCTTCCGCTCGATTTGCGCCTGGATCACACTCCACACGCTTGTCAAGACGAGGTACCAGAACGCGACGGCGAGGAAGTACTCGACCGGCTTGAAGGTCGTCGAGTAGCGGATCTCTGCGTCACCGAACAACTCTGTGACCCCGATGAAGAACACCAGCGAGGACGTCTTCATCATGTTGTTGAACTCGTTTCCGAGCGGCGGGATGATGAAGCGCGTGGCCTGCGGCAGGACGATCCGGCGCATTGCCAGTCGGTACGGCATCCCCAGCGACTTGGCCGCCTCCATCTGGCCCTTGTCGACGGCATCGATCCCCGCGCGAATGATCTCGCGCATGTACGCGCCCTCGTTGACGCCGAGGGCGATGATGCCCGCGAACGCGGCCCCGTCCATGTGGAAAATCCCGAAGACGCTGACCGTCCGCGGGATGAGCGTGAAGCCGAAGAGCAGATTGGCGCCGAAGTAGACGAAGAAGATCTGCACAATGACCGGCGTTCCACGAAAGATGAGAACGTAGAGCCCAGAGAGCCACCGCAGCGGCGCGATCCTGGACAGCCGCATCATCGCAGCGACGAGCCCGAGCACAACGCCGAGGATTTGGGCACCCACCGAGATGTAGATCGTCCTCCACAAGGCGAGGACGAAGACGTGGTCAGGGTGGAAGATCCGCGCCCAGAGAATGTGCCAGTCGATCGCAGCGAGCATCGGTCACGGCTGCAGTTTGGCGACAGCCTTCCCGAGCTTCCACCTCGTCAGGATCGTGTCCATCGTTCCGTCGGCGTACGCCGCGCGCACCGCCTGCGTCACGGCCGCCTGGAGATCGGTATCGGACTTGCGGATCGCGATGCCGATCGAAATCGGGTTGACCGGAGTTCCTCCGATAGAGAACGATGAGGGATCCTTCTCGATGTAGTAAGCGACCACAGGCGCGTCGCCGAAGTACGCATCGACCTTGCCTGTCTTGAGCGCATTCGCCGCGTCCGTGTCCTTCGGGAAGGTGACTACCTTGATGCCCTTCTTCCCCTGAGCTTGGAGTTTCTTGCTCTGCGCGTCCAGGTAATCCTTGTTCGTCGTGCCCGTCTCGACGGAAGCCGCTTTGCCCGCAAGGCTTGCGATGCCCGAGATGTTCTCCGGGTTTCCTGACTTGACCATGAAGGACTGGCCTACTTTCAGGTAGTCGACGAACGCGACCTGCTTTCTCCGCTCGGGCGTGTCGTTCATCCCGGAGATGACTGCGTCGCACTTCTTCGCGAGCAGCGCGGCGATGATCCCATCGAAGCCGGTGTTGTCGAAGCGAGCCTTCACACCCATCTTGCGGGCGATGTAGTTGCCGATGTCGATGTCCGAGCCTTCCGGCGTCGTCGTGCCCTGCTTGTAGGACTCCTCGGGCGGGTAGGTGATGTCGCTGCAGAAAGCGAGCGTGCCGGAGCTCGAAATCGAGGCCGGCGCGGTGATCGAGGCGCTACTGCCCGTCGTAGTAGTGGCTGCCTTCTTACTGCTACCACCGCACCCCGCGGCGACGAGGGCCAGAAGGACGATGACGGCGCCTGCCAGCGCAATCGGCTTCGAGCGGGACACGACGAGCTCCTTTCGTTAATCGGTCTCCCCAAGATACGTCTTTCGGACCTGCTCGTTGCGAAGTAGCGCCTTCGCGTCGTCGGCGAGAGCGACGGTCCCGGTCTCGAGTACGTAGCCACGGCTCGCTACATCCAGCGCCATCATCGCGTTCTGCTCAACGAGCAGGATCGTCGTCCCTTGTGCGTTGATCTGCTTCAGGGTCTCGAATATACGCTCCACGAAGATCGGCGCAAGCCCCATGGACGGCTCGTCGAGCAGCAGCAGCTTCGGCCTGGCCATCAGGGCCCGGCCGATGGCGCACATCTGCTGCTCGCCCCCCGACATCGTCCCTGCCTTCTGGCTCTTCCGTTCAGCGAGCCGCGGAAACAGGGAGAAGACGCGGTCCACATCCTCTTTGATCTCGGTCCGATCCGTGCGCTGAAAGGCGCCCATCTCGAGGTTCTCGATCACCGTCATGCGAGGGAAGAGCTTGCGGCCCTCGGGCGACTGCGAGATCCCGCGCCTCACGATCTCGTGCGGCGGCGTCCTCGTGACGTCGTCGTCTTCGAAGAAGATCCTGCCTCGGCTCGGGCGGTTGAGGCCGTTGATGGAGCGCAGCGTCGTGGTCTTGCCGGCGCCGTTAGAGCCGATGAGCGTGACGATCTCGCCGGTCCGAACCTCCAGCGAGATGCCCTTGAGCGCCTGGATCGCGCCGTAGTAGGTGTGGATCTCCTCGACGACGAGAACGCGCTCGCTAACCACTCGCTATCGCTCCCGTTCCGAGGTACGCCTCGATCACGCGCGGATCCTTCCGGACCGCGCTCGGAGGCCCTTCGGCGATCTTCGCGCCATAGTCGAGCACCGTCACCCGGTCGGAAACGCCCATCACCACACGCATGTCGTGCTCGATCAGCAAGACGGTCAGCCCCCGTTCTTCGCGCAGTTTGCGAACAAACGCGATGAACGCGAGCGTCTCCTGTGGATTCATACCGGCCGTCGGTTCGTCGAGGAGCAAGAGCTTAGGCTCGGTGGCGAGCGCTCTCGCGACTTCGAGCCGCCGCTGATCTCCGTAGGAAAGACTGCGCGCGTAGGCCTCGTCGCGGCCAGTAAGACCGCAATAGACAAGCAGTTCCCGCGCGTGATCGTGCGCCCGCTCTTCTTCACGCCTGATACGCGGCGTGCCAACGATGCTGGCGAGGATTCCGCCTCTGAGCCGCGAGTGCATTCCCACGAGCACGTTTTCGAGTGCCGACATCTGCTGGAACAGACGAATGTTCTGGAAGGTACGCCCCACACCGCGTTGGGTGATGGCATGCGGAGGGAGGCCGGTGATGTCATCGCCGTCGAATTCAACGCGCCCACCCGTCGGCTTGTAGACACCAGTGAGCATGTTGAAGAATGTCGTCTTGCCGGCGCCGTTCGGGCCGATCAAGCTGACCGTCGAGTTTCGAGGGATCGTGAAGTCGACGTTGTCGACGGCAAGGAGGCCGCCGAACGCCTTGTGGAGTGACTGCGTGATGAGAATGTCGTCGGTCACGCGGTCTCGTCCTGGAACGGGGTGTCGTGCACTCCGGTCTCGAACTCGAGCTTTCGCCGCTGCTCTGGGAAGAGGCCCTGCGGCCGGAGCAGCATGACGAGCACGATGATCGCGCCGTAGATACCGAACGTCACGAGCGGCGCGTTGAGACAGCCGCCGCTGATGACCGAGGACGGATTCTGCTTGCTTGGATCGCAGACGAGGACATGGTCGTTCATCCAGCCGTTGAAGTTCGCAATCCCTTCCAGGTTGAGGTACGCCAGGAAGGCCGCTCCGGCGATGACGCCCCAGACGTTTCCCATCCCGCCGAGGATGACCATGCAAAGGATGAGCACGGAGACGTTGAAGAAGAAGTCGTCAGGGAAGACTCCGGTCTTGATCGTGGCGAACCACGCGCCGGCGATGCCGCCAAAGAAGGCGCCAGAGGCGTACGCCCAGGTCTTGGTGCGCATCAAGGGAATGCCCATGGCCGCCGCGGCCGTCTCGTCCTCACGGATCGCTATCCAGGCCCGTCCGAGCCGCGAGTCGCGCAGACGAACGCTGCAGAAAATCGTGATCAGCAAGAGTCCGAGGGCGGACCAGAACATGAGGGAGAGGAAGTTCACGTACACGCCCTGCGCGCGGAGGTAGCTGGACGGAAGGCCGGCGTGGACCGACAGCCAGTGGCCGAAACCCGGCGAATCGATCGGATTGATCCCCGGGGGGCCGTTCGTCAGGTTGAAGCCGAGCCCATCTTTGTCACCGTTGCGCGCGACCTGGGGCAGGATCTCCCCGAAGCCGAGCGTGACGATGGCGAGGTAGTCCCCGCGCAGACGCAGCGTTGGAAGTCCGATGATCACGCCGACGAGCGCCGTCAGTAGGCCGGCCACGATCAGAACGAGCCAGATCGTCAGGTGGATGCCGCCCACCTGCAGGATGCCCTTCTCGGCGACCGATCCGAAGTCGAAGCTGACCCCGTAAGCCGCGAAATGTGGCGACGCCAACCACGCTGCCGTGTAGGCGCCGATCGCGTAGAACGCGACGTAGCCGAGATCGAGGAGGCCCGCGTAGCCGACGACCATGTTCAACCCGATAGCCATCATCGCGAAGATGATCATCGAGACCATCGTGTCCATGCTTGGAAATGCGTTGAAGACGGGAACGTTGAAAAGAAATCTCTGGTAATCCGTCTGCTGGATGAAGTACGGATAGGCGATAACCAGAGCCAACACGGTCACGGGGACAGCGAAGCGACGCACGCGTGCCGGAAGCAGGTACAGCACATAGGTGATCGCCAGCAAGAAGATGAGCGACGGATCAGGCGCGATTCCACCCGCCCAGGCGATCGTGATGACGGACCCCGCGATCACGAGCGGCGGTACGGCGCGCTGGAGGAGCGTGCTCTGTCCCTGCCAACGACCGCGTGGATTCCTGAGCCCGGCTCGTTCCAACCCGAGCCAGAAACCCGCGTACGCACCCCGTGCCAGGAAGAGCGCGAGCACAGCGACGATGAGGATGTACACCTCCGGGCTCCGTCTCAGCACGCCCGACAAAGCGAGCCCGAGCAGAAGCCCCGCGATCGTCAGCGCGGGCACCGCGCGCCGCGCGATAGGCGGCTGTCTGCGCCAGAGCTCCCCCAGGCTGGAGCGGGCCACCTAGCCTCCCTCCGGCGTCCGCTCGCCGAGCAGCCCCTGCGGTCGAAAGACCAGGATCAAGATCAGGATCGCGAAGACGAGCGACTGGGTCCACTTCGAGCCCAGGCTGTGCCAGGCGAGGCCCTCGTTGAAGTTCTGGATCAGGCCGATCAAGAGCGCGCCGAGCACTGCGCCCGGGAGGTTGCCGATACCTCCGAGGACTGCGGCGGTGAAGGCGAAGAGCCCGAGCGTGAAACCCGTGCCGAAACTGATCTCGGTGGAGTAGAACGCGAAGATCACGCCGGCCACGCCTGCGAGACCGCCCGCGACGAGGAATGTGAAGGAGATGGTCCGGTCGACGTCGATCCCCATCATCGCGGCGGCGTCCTTGTCCTGAGCGGTGGCCCGCATCGCCTTCCCCTGCCTGGTGAACTTGACGAGCCAGACGAGCCCGATGAGGACCGGGACGGTGACCGCGAGCACAAACAGTCTGTCCCACGTGTAGACGACCTGTCCGATCCTGAAGACCTGACCACCATGTCCTGCTGAAAAGGCGCTCACCGGGAGGCTCACGGGCCGGGTGCCTTTCCAGATGATCGCGACATTCTCGAGGATGAACGAGACCCCGATCGCCGTGATCAGCGGCGCGAGTCGCGGCGCGTTACGAAGGGGCTTGTAGGCGACCCTCTCGATGGTCGCGTTGAGCAGCGCGCAGCCGATGGTCGCCGCTGCCAAGGACACCAGCAGCGCTGCGATCAGGATCCCGAAGGCAGGATCCTCTCCCAGGGAGAAGACCTGCACGACGATCGACGCCGTGACCATGCCGCCGAGCATGAAGACGTCGCCGTGGGCGAAGTTGATCAGCTCGAGGATCCCGTAGACAAGCGTGTAGCCGAGCGCAACGAGGGCGTACAGAGAGCCCTGGGAGATGCCGACGAGGAAGACGCGGCCGAAGTCATTGGGAGTCTTGACGAGGTTGACGCCAAGCCACGCGAGCACGACCACCACCAGCAGAATCCCGAGCGCCTGACTTGCGAGCGCGCCAAGATCCCGCCTGGCCTTGATTGGCTGCACGTGAGCCTCGCTGACCAGATTCCGCCTCCTTCAATGCGCTGGGGAAGAACCTCGAGACGAGGTCCTTCCCCAGTCGAATGGATGCATTTCCGGGCGCTAGCCCAGCGTCATCCCTTCACTTTCAGGATGACGGCGAACACGGCGACACCTTTGTCGCCGCGCAACTGGTCGAAGCTGATTGCCTTGGTCGGCACGATGTCGCCGTTCCCATCGAAGTGGAACGTGCCCATGATCCCGTTCTTGACGTGCGTCTTGAACAGCTGGCTCGTCACCGATGCGCGCGTACCGTTCGAACGCTTGATTGCCTCGAGCATGATCTGCGCGCCCTGTGCCTGATAGACGGCGTAGGGAGGCGGGAGCTCGCCCTTCTTCAAGCCGAGAAACTTGCCGAAGGCCTTGATGAACTTCTTGCCGGCCGGACCGAGCTTCTCGAGCGGAAGTCCTGCGTAGCTGACGTACATGTTCTGCGCGGCAGAGCCCGCGGCGAGGGTCGCGGAATACGGGGTCCAGCCGTCGGGTCCCACGAACACGGGAGCCGTACCGAGCACGGCGCGGAGGTCCTTGAGCAGCTTGGCGCCGTTGTTGCACACGATGCCGCCCAGGTACACGGAGTCGGCATTCGTTGCCTTGATGCGGTTGGCGATCGACTCGTAGCTCGTGGCCTTCGGGTCCCAGGGCTCGAAGCCGAGGACCTTGATGCCCTCTTTCTCTGCCTTGAGCTTGAACGCCTCGGCAACGCCCTTTCCGAAGGTCTGGTTGTCGTGGAGGACGTACACGTCCTTGATCGGCGAGAACTTCTTGCCCTGAGAGAGCTTGAACGCCTTGCTCAGGAGCAGATCGACGGCTGCGGGTCCCTGGTAGTCGTCGCTGGCCGCGACCCGGACGTAGTTGCGCTTGCCTGTCGGGTAGTACACGCCCGGCTCTCCGGGCGACGTCCACGGCGCGGTATGAGTCAGCCCGACGCCGGTGTTCGCGACGCTGAGCATTCCGAGCGGTCCGCCCGGAGCCCGGTTTGCAAGTGGGATGATGAGCTTGGAACAGCCGGAGTTGAATGTTCCAAGCAGGCCCAGCAGCGACTTGTTGGCAGCATAGGCTCTTGCGTTCGAAGTGCATTTGGCCGCATCCCACGCGGCTGTTTGCGCTGTCGAGTCGTCACAGGCTTGGTACCCGATCGTGTACTTGCCTGCCTTGAAGTGGTACTGCTTGTCGAGGACGTACTGGATCGCCTTGCCCATGGCGAGGTTCTGTGCGCGGCCTGCCCCCTGCAGCGGCAGGTCTGAAGCGATCAAGTACTGCGGCTTGCCTGAACCCTTGTAGAACACAGGGCCGCACGCCGACGAGGGCAGGGGCGTGGCAGCCTCGCTCGTCGCGCTCGCAGTGGTCGAGTACCCGACGACGGCCGCCACGGCCAGGGCCGTGCCGACGAGCGCCAACAAAAAGAGTCTTTTCACGCTCTTCCCTCCTGTCTACAGTCCGCGGTGTCCTTTAGGCGGAAGCTTTGATGACGGGGAGTATTTCGCGCCCCTGGGCGGTGTGCAAGCGGCCCGGCCCGAAAAAATGCCTGACAAGGGCTCGCCCACCCTCGTTGAACCGGTGGATGCTCGCCCGGGCGTCCGTCGGCTGTTCAGAGCTCTGCCAGCGGGAACGAGCGGTGCCGTCGTGGGGGAACGAGGAAATTCTGTCGGTGGGAGGTGCTCAGTACGGCGTTGAAGCCCTGATTGCGATCGCGGGGCCCGAACGGAAGGCGGGTGCCGTCGGGCAGGACGCCGTCCATTGCGAGGCGATTGCGACGGAAGTCGTCGCTCGTCGGATTGAAGACCACGAAGTGGAGACCCGCAGCAGGCGTATTCTGCATCCCGTCCCGTTCCGGGCTCGAGCTCCAGGCGAACGGGTTGTCGAGGGTATTGAAGTCGGCGCGTTGCGGGACCGCGGTCCCCCGCCTGTACACGGTTCCGTCGTCGCCGACGACGTCACGTACGAGCCGAGAGGTCGACTGGATCGAGCTGCTGTGACCGATCCGGCCGTCGCGATGGAAGCCACGACGCAGGGATCCCGCCGATGCAGCCTCGTGAGGTCCCTGCGAGACCGTCACGACGCCGGGCTTCGCCTCGAGGCCCGGCTTGAACGCGGTATCGACGCGTTCCTGGAAGTCGAAGGTCTGATACCAGGAGGCGAGGTCCTCGAAGACGTGCGACAGATGCATGTGCGTCCCATTGCGGAAGTAGCCACGCTCACCGAGATCTACGTAGCCGAGCGTCTCGAAGTTCGCAATCCGGCGCGGGCCGAGCGCAGCCTTTTGGGTCGAGGTGAAACCGAGGAACAACTGCGCGTCGTCCGGAATCAACTCCGCGCCGTCGATGCCGGCGGCCTGCGCCATTCGCTTCGCCAGGCTCGGCCCGGAGAGGAAATCGCTGCCGACGAAGCCACGCCGAATGCTCGTCGCGTGCAGGATGCTCGAGCCGTGGAAGAGCGCGCGCTCTGCGTCTTCGATGTGCGCCCGGACGTCGCTGCGGAGGAGCACGGCGACGTCGTTGGCCTCGAGGATCGTGTGCGCGGGATCGCTGGGGAAGCGGATCGCATCCGTCAGCGCTCGGGTGGTGCGGCTTCTCGTGCGAGAGGCGCGCAGGTCGACCGGAAGGTGGACGTCTGCCTGTCTCGGGACATGCCGCCGGAAATAAGGGAGGCCCCACGCGACAGTCACGCCCAAGCCGGCCGGCGTTGGCGCATAACGGCGTTCGAGGTCCAAGAGTGTTTGCTCAAGCTTCCTCTGCGCTCCCCTGAGATCGTCCGTCACCACCCCCGCCGTGATGACGGCGTGATGGAGAGGCGGCACGCTGACGGCGACCCCGTTGTCACGCATCACGGCGAGGCCATCGAGCAGATGCTGTTCGGCGTGCAGCCGGCCGTGACTCCTCATGGCCGGCGACGAGGTGAGCCGGTCGACGAGCTCGTACAGGCCAACCGCTCCGAGGCCGCTCGTCGCCGCTCCGACGAGTACCTGCCTGCGAGTGAGGCGCATTAGGACTTCGGGCGGACGATGACGAGGTTCGTGAGCATTCGATTCAGGTTGCGAACCACACGCGCGTACGTAAACGGAGGAGTGACGTGCTCGCTGATGGCGTAAAGCGAGCCACGGTGACGCCACGCGTAGAGCACGTGCCATTGATCGGCGCCCTGGTTCGCCGTGTAGACGCGCGCGACGATGTCACCCCTACGCACGTTGCCCTTCAGATCGGAGAAGCAGGGAACCGGCTTGTCGGTGTCGAGGTCGCTGCATGTCGGGATCTTCGAAGCGCCCGGATATCCACGCAGGTTGACGTGCACCTCGCCGCTCCCCGGCTCACGCCAGATGAAACTGATCAGATAGCTCCGATCACGGCTGACCGACTCGCCGTTGGCGTAGCTCCCGCCGATTTGCGCGTCCAAGGGGTCCGGCATCCAGGTCGGGCAGTAAACGGGAGCCTGAATGCGGTTCGCGAGCGCCTGCCAGCCGCCTCGCCACGCTGCGGGACATGACCGTGCCGCCGCGTCTGCAACGGCCTGTCCTGCGTTCGTCGAAGAACCGCACCCGGTAACGAGGACGAGCAGCACGAGAGGGAGGAGCCGCGTCACGGCCCCTTTATATGCTCTGCGCGTCTCGACCATCAGTGCCGAAGGTGGGGGTCGAACCCACACGGGCCAAAGGCCCACTGGATTTTGAGTCCAGCGCGTCTGCCAGTTCCGCCACTTCGGCGCGCCGACATCGTAGCCCTGGAGCCGAGTTCTTTACGATCGTCGCATGAAGGTTGGAATCCTCACCGGGGGCGGAGACTGCCCGGGGCTGAACGCTGTGATCCGCGCGGCCGGACGGCGGGTGATGACCAGGGAGGGCGAGGTCATCGGCGTTCTCGAGGGGTGGAAGGGACTGGTCGAAGGTCTGTTCGCACCGCTCGGCCCGCGTGAGATCTCCGGTTTGCTCCCGCGAGGCGGGACGATTCTGCGCACCACGCGGACGAATCCGTTCAAAGTGGACGGCGGGGTCGAGAAGGTGCTCGCGAACTTCGAGCGCGAAGGCTTCGACTCCCTGGTCGCGATCGGCGGCGAGGACACGCTCGGTGTCGCTGCACGGCTCTATGAAGAGCACGGATTCCCCGTGGTCGGTGTCCCGAAGACGATCGACAACGACCTTTCGGCGACCGACTACACATTCGGGTTCGACACGGCGGTATCGGTGGCAACCGAGGCGATCGATCGGCTGCACACGACTGCGGAGTCGCACAACCGCGTGATGGTCGTCGAGGTGATGGGCCGCCACACCGGCTGGATCGCCGTCGTGGCGGGAATCGCCGGCGGCGCCGACATGATCCTGATCCCCGAGCAGCCGGTGTCGATCGAGGACGCCTGCAAAGAGCTCCGCCATCGGCACGAGCGCGGCAAGGACTTCTCCATCGTCGTCGTCTCGGAGGGGTATGAGCTCGAGGGGATGAGCGAGGCGCTGGACGTCGACCAGTTCGGCCATATCCGCCTGTCGGAGCGAGGTGTCGGCGCAGCGCTCGCACACGAGATCGAGGCGCGGACCGGGTACGAGACACGGGTGACGGTGCTCGGCCACATCCAGCGCGGCGGCTCCCCCACTCCGCGCGACCGCGTGCTCGCGACGCGCTACGGGCTGAAGGCCGCCGACCTGGTCGAGGAGAGGAACTTCGGCCGGATGGCCGCTCTGCACGGCGACGAGATCGTCGACGTCCCGCTCGCGGAGGCGACCGCCGAGATCAAGACCGTTCCCGCCGGGTGGTGGGCGGTCGCCCAGGCGTTCTTCGGCTAGAGGGTTGATGCGAAATTCGGCCGACGTCGGGGGCACGCCAGACCAAGCCGGGCAGTGCGGTCGTTCGCGGTGCGTAGCGGCGCTACGTGCCGCGGGCGAACGTACTGATCCGGCGCCGTGTCTGGTGCGTCATCCGGCCCGGCCGAATTTCGTATCGAGCCTCTTCTAAAGGCTTGACCTCGCCCCAGCTCTTCGGCGGGCAGAACATGACTGCGACCCTGCGCCGCGTGCTCGTACGCCCGCCTCGTGCTGCGGGCTTCGCGACGTGGCGCGAGTACGGCTGGCGTTCAGAGCCGGACGTCGACGGGCTCGCAGAAGAGCACGAGGCCTTCTGCAACGCAGTCGGCGCCGGCGGCGCAGAGGTCGTGATCGCCGAAACCCCTGTGCCAACCGATCCCGACGCGATGTATGTCTTCGATCCCGCGATCGTGTCCGAGCGGGGCGCAATCGTCCTGCGGCTGGGAAAGGAAGGGCGACTGGCGGAGGCCGAGGCGATCGCGGCAGACCTCGAGCACGCGGGCGTGCCGGTGGCCGCGAAACTCGAAGCTCCCGCGTCCGCCGACGGCGGCGACACCATCTGGCTCGACGAGAGCACGCTGCTCGTCGGCCGCGGTTACCGCACGAACGACGACGGCATCCACGCGTTGCGGAAAGCGTTGCCGGGCGTGGATGTGCTCCCATTCGATCTGCCGCATCTGCACGGCTCCGACGTCGTGCTGCATCTGCTCTCGCTCCTCAGCCCACTCGACGACGATCTGGTCGTCGCATACTTGCCGCTGCTGCCCGTGCGACTCGTGCAACTGCTACGGGAGCTCGACATTCGCATCGTCGAGGTCCCCGACGATGAGTTCGAGACGATGGGCCCGAACGTGCTCGCGCTCGCGCCTCGCGTCGCACTCGCTCTCGAGGGGAACGTGGAGACGAGGAAGCGACTCGAGCGCGCCGGCGTAGACGTGAGCGTCTATCGCGGCGACGAAATCTCCCGCAAGGGGGACGGCGGGCCGACCTGCCTCACACGTCCCCTCTTACGCGCCTAGGCGATAGACCGCGACCCAGGGGCCGGCGAGACCTCTGCCCGGCGCGAGGTAGAACACGCGCCGCGCCTTCGTGTGCAGATCGTCGTAGAACGCGGCCTCTCGTGGATAGCGGTCACGCGCCGCGAGGACACGGTCCGTGACGGCGCCTGTGACGACCACGTCGCGGATGCCTAGGTGGCGGAGACGCGTAACGTTGCGGTTCGGATCGAAGCCGCGCTTCGGGCCCGGCAAGAGCAAGGACAACACGTTCTGCCGCTCGAAGGTCGGCGTCGACGGATCGGCTGCGATCCGCGTCCCCGGCGCGACGTGCTGCTCGACCCACCGGTGCGCGACGATGCGTGTGTCGGTCCGAGTCAGCACCTTCGTGTCGCGAATCGACCACGTCAGGGGCACGACGAGCAACAGCAGGGTTACCGGCGCAAGCGAACGCATGCGCCCGGCGAGTGCCCCGAGGGCAGGCACGAGCGGAAGCACGTAGCGATCGAAGTGTGCACTCAGCGTCAGCAGGTCGGCGAAGTAGACGACGACGAACGACGCCAGGATGAGATCCGTCCGAGTGCGGCGAACCAGGGCGATGACCAGCCCGACCCCACACACGACGAGCGCGGGACCGAGCCCGTCCCAGAGCCGCCCGACGAAGGCGATCGGCGCGATGTGGTCGTGCTCGAAGCCGAGCCAACCGTCCCGGGCCAGTCGCTGCACGCGAAACGCCTCGTGCCGCGCTTGGTGTGCGTGCACGACGATGAACGGGCTCGAGGCGAGAAACGCTGCAACGACGAGGACGCCGGACACCGCTAGCCGACGCCATTGCTTCCAACCGGCGATGACCAGAGGGACGAGCAGGAAGACGCCCGGGTACTTGAAGCCCATGGAGAGGCCGATTGCGATGCCTGCGAGCTCGAGCCGGCCCGACACGAGTAACGCGAGCGACACTCCGACGCCGAGTGTCAGCGGGACGTCCGTGACCGCAGCATGTGAATACGCGACGTGGATCGTGCACACGCCGACCGCTGCCGCCGCGACCAGGCCCGCCGACGGCGTGCCGAACGCGCGGCGGCCGAGCCACCAGGCGGCGGCGATCGAGGCTGTCGCCAGCACCACGCCCACGATCCGCGCGGTGAGATACGACGGTTCGTTCTGCCACGCCTGAAAAGGGGCGTTGACGTACATCAGCAACGTCGGGTAGTCGAACCAGTGCGGGTCGCCGCCACCGCCGTGCACGAGCTTCCAGGCGCGCGGGACGATCGATTGCTCGTCCGGATTGAGCAGGTTCCCGAACGGGAGGCCATACTGGATGCCGACGAGCCGGAGCGCGGCGGCACCGGCGAGGATTGCCGCAAGCGCGGTCCCGGGACCGCCCCACCGGTTACTTCCCGAGCGGTCGGGCTGTTCCCCGGTGTCAGACCTGGGGTGGGACGTCACCGACGAGCTCGGCGACGTTTCGCGTTCCGACGATGACCGCATCGACTCCCGCCCGCTCGAGCTCGTCAACTTGTTCCCGGCTCGACTCTCCCACGTCCGCGACGGCGAGCTTTCCGGCCGGGACGTCGGGCAGGAGTTCGAGCGCCTGGCTCAACGCGTCATCGTCCACGTCGTCCCGGGCCGAGAGCAGAAAGATCTCGGGGTCGAGGCGTTCGAGCGCAAGCTCGAGCTGCTCCTCGCTCCGCACCTCGACGACGCAGTCGAGCCCGAGCTCCACGGCCTCGTCGTGCTGGCGCACGAGCCAGTCTCCATCCTCACCCGCATCTTCTACCGCCACGAGCCACGCGTGGGCACCAGCGAGCGCGGCCTCCGACGGTGATCCGGGTGCTCGCCACAGAATCGGCAACTCGGTCACCGCACGCAGGTCACCGACGTCGCCCCGGACGGCAAGCGCCTCCGCACCCAGCGCAGCGGCAACGCGTGCCGCTTCGGGATCGCCAACGTCGACGATCACCGAGATTCCGTCACCTTCCGAGATGGCCTGGCTGAAGCGGCGTTCCCTCACGGCGGGAAGTATCTACTGGCCGACCGGGTGCCAGACGGTCTTGAGCTCGAGGAACGAGGCGATCTCCCATGGGCTCTGAGAGTCGGGATTTCCTCGCACGACCCGTTTCACGTTGTCCGCTGCGGCGCGCTCGAGCTCGGCCGAAGTGCCGTTTGCACCCGTTATGTCAATGGCATTGACGTCCATGTGCGAGGCGAGCCACGGGGCCAGCTCATCGCGATGACCCGTGAGGAGATTGACGACGCCACCCGGGACGTCAGATGTCGCGAGCGCCTCGGCGAGCTCGATAGCGGCGAGCGGATGGGTCTCCGAGGCAACGGCAACGACAGCGTTCCCGCCGGTGAGGGCCGGGACGACCCGCGAAACGAGACCGAGCAGCGGCGGCTCGTCGGGCGCAAGGATCGCGACGACGCCGGTTGGTTCGGGGACGGTGAAGTTGAAGTACGGACCCGCCACGGGGTTCGACGAGCCGAGCACCTGTGCGAGCTTGTCCGCCCACCCCGCATACCAGACGATCCGATCGACGGTCCGCTCCACTTCGTCACGGCCGGTGCTGAGCTCGGCGAACTCCGAGCTGCGGGACTCGATCATCTCGGCGAGGCGATAGAGAATCTGGCCGCGGTTGTAGGCGGTCATGCCGGCCCACTTGGGCAATGAGGCTCGAGCCGCGCGCACGGAGTCGCGGACGTCCTTTCGAGAGGCGCGCGCGACGTTCTGCCCTTCGGCCTCGTAGGTGCGGCCCGACTCGGATCGGGGGAACGCGCCGCCGATGAAGAGCTTGTACGTCTTCTTGACGGGGAGCCGCTCAGCCACTGAAGTGCTCGCTTCCGTCGAACTGCATATAAGGCTCCAACCCGTGGCGGCCGCCCTCCCGGCCGAAGCCGGATTCCTTGTAGCCGCCGAACGGCGACGACGGATCGAAGCGGTTGAATGTGTTCGCCCACACGACGCCGGCGCGCAGACGCTGCGCCATCCAGAGGATGCGCGAGCCCTTCTCGGTCCAGACACCCGCACTGAGACCGTACGGCGTGTTGTTCGCCTTCTCGACCGCCTCCTCGGGTGTGCGGAAGGTGAGGACCGACAGCACGGGCCCGAAGATCTCCTCCTGCGCGATGCGGTAGCTCTGCGCGACGTTCGTGAAGACCGTCGGCGCGAACCAGTAGCCCTTCTCAGGTAGCCGGCACGGCGGCTGGTAGATCTCGGCACCCTCCTGCTCGCCGGATTCGACCAACTCGCGAATCTTGTCGAGCTGCTGCTCGGAGTTGATCGCTCCGACGTCGGTGTTCTTGTCGAGCGGATCGCCGACGCGAAGCGTCGTGAGACGGCGCTTGAGCTTCTCCACGACCGGCTCGTAGATCGATTCCTGCACCAGGAGGCGCGAGCCGGCGCAGCAGACGTGCCCCTGGTTGAAATAGATCCCGTTGACGATCCCTTCGACAGCCTGGTCGATAGCTGCGTCGTCGAAGATGATGTTGGCGGCTTTGCCACCGAGCTCGAGCGTGAGCTTCTTTCCCGTTCCCGCGAGCTCGCGCTGGATCGCCTTACCGACATCGGTGGAACCCGTGAAGGCGATCTTGTCGACGCCCTCCGATTTGACGAGCGCCGCGCCGGTGCGTCCGTCGCCGGTGACGATGTTCACGACTCCGGGCGGGAGCTCGGCCTGACGTAGCACGTCGGCGAAGAGAAGCGCCGACAGCGGTGTCGTCTCCGCCGGCTTGAGGACGACGGTGTTGCCCGCCGCCAACGCCGGCGCGATCTTCCAGGAAAGCATCAGGAGCGGGAAGTTCCACGGGATGATCTGGCCGGCCACGCCCACCGGTCGCGGCCGGCGGTTCGGGAAGGCGTACTCGAGCTTGTCCGCCCAGCCTGCGTAGTAGAAGAAATGCGCCGCCGCCAGCGGCAGGTCGACGTCGCGTGACTCCTTGATCGGTTTGCCGCCGTTGAGCGACTCGAGCACGGCGAACTCTCGCGAACGCTCCTGGAGGATGCGTGCGATGCGGAAGAGGTACTTCGCGCGCTCTGCGGCCGAGGCGCCGGACCAGCCGTTCTCGAATGCGTCACGCGCTGCGGCGACTGCCGCCTCCACTTCCTCGGGGGTCGCCTGGCCGACCTCTGCGAGCGGCTCCTCCGACGCCGGAGAGATCGTCGTGTAGGTCTCGCTCGGCTCGAGCCATTGGCCGCCGACGTAGTGCCCGTAACGTTCGTCGAGGCTGACGACGTCGCGAGACTCCGGCGCAGGCGCATACGCCCACTCCTTGGGAACCGGGGTGCGATCGTGCTTTCGCTCGAGCTCAGTCAACGGTGAAGTAGTCCGGGCTTTGGTAAGCGCCGGTCTTTTCCTTCCGAAGCTGCATCAGAACGTCGTTCAGCAGAGAGGATGCGCCCAGGCGGTAGAGGTCCGGCGTCAGCCACTCGACGCCGAGTGTCTCGTGCAGCTGGACGAGGTACTGAACCGCCTGCTTGGCCCGGCGAATGCCGCCCGCAGGCTTCATCCCGATCATCCGTCCTGTTTCCTCGTACACGTCGCGGATCGCTTCGAGCATGCAGAGGGTGACCGGCAGAGTGGCCGCGCCCGGCAGCTTGCCCGTCGACGTCTTGATGAAGTCCGCGCCGGCCGCCATCGCGAGTAGCGAGGCTCGCCGGACGTTGTCGTACGTCCCAAGCTCGGCGACCTCGAGGATGACCTTCAGGTGCGCTTCGCCCGACGCTTCCTTCACCTGGACGATCTCGTCGTAGACCTTCGCGTAACGCCCGGAGAGGAACGCGCCGCGGTCGATCACCATGTCTACTTCATCGGCGCCGTGCTCGACGACCCACCGCACCTCCTCGAGCTTCGTCTCGATCGGCGACTGGCCCGAGGGAAATGCGGTCGCGACCGATGCGACCTTGACGCTCGTTCCCTCGACCCGGGCAACCGCGGAGGGAACGAGATTCGGGTAGACGCAGATCGCGGCCACCGATGGGATTCCCGCGTCGCTTGGATCCGGCCGGATCGCCTTCGAAGCCAGTGCCGCCACCTTCCCCGGGGTGTCCTGCCCCTCGAGGGTCGTCAGATCCATCATCCGTACGGCCAACTCCAGCGCGAAGACCTTGGCGTCTTTCTTGATCGACCGTTTCGCCAACGAGGCGGCGCGCTCTTCGAGCGCAACGGCGTCGACTGACCCGATGCGGGGCAGCCTCGGCTCGAGCGGAAGCTCGAAACCGCGGGGAAGAACGGGCGCTTGCGCCATGAATTGAGTTTAGCTCCCGGCCATCCGCCCGAAATCGCCCCCTGGATCCTTAGGGGTACACGCGCGACTGACCGGGTCCCACCACGCCCGCCCACCGACACGTTAAGACGTGATCCGTGACGTGTCCGTCCTTGGACTGAGGCGAAACCGTGGCGATGACGCCGGCCTTAGAGGCCGAGGCGCTCGAGGGTTGCTTCGTCTCTTCTCCAGCGCGGCTTCACCTTCACGCGCAGGTCGAGGTAGACCGGATGGCCCACCACCGCCTCGATCTCGGGCCGCGCGCGCCTGCCGATCTCCCGCACGACCGACCCGCCCTTGCCGACGACGATCTGCTTTTGCGACTCGGTCTCGACCAGGACGTCGGCTTCGATGACGCGTTCCCCGAGCTCCTGCACCTCGACCGTGATCGCGTGGGGAATCTCGTCCTTCGTCAGGCGCAGGGCCTGCTCGCGCACGAGCTCGGCGATCTGCACCTCGAGGGGCAGGTCGGTGCGCTGCTCCTGAGGGAAGTACAACGGCCCTTCCGGGAGCAGCGCGACCAACTCTTGGCGTAGCTCCTCGATACCGTCGCCGGTCTTGGCGCTGACCGGATGGAGTGCATGGAAGTCACCGAGCCTCGAGGCCGCCTCCATCTGCGTCGCGATGTGACCGCCCTTCAGCCGGTCGACCTTGTTCAGGACGATGATCACGGGAACGCCGAGCTCGAACACACGCCGCGCGACGAAGCGATCGCCCGCGCCGATCCGCTCGCGTGCGGAGAGAACGAGCAGGACGGCTTCGACGTCCTCGAACGACCTGTCCACTGTGCGCTGCATGTGTTCGGTCAGCGGGTCGAGGGGCCGCTGGAAACCCGGCAGATCGGCGAGGACGAGCTGATAGTCGTCCCCGTTCGCGATCCCGAAGATCCTTCTCCGCGTCGTCTGAGGCTTGTCGGACACGATCGCAACCTTTCCGCCTGCGAGTGCGTTCACGAGCGTCGACTTGCCGACGTTCGGCCGTCCTGCGACGGCGACGAAGCCTGACTTCAAGCGGGCAGATCCCAGGTATCCGGCAACAGCTCCGCTGCCGAATAAGTGGCGAGCTCACCAGCCGAGTTCAGGAATGTGACCTCGTCGATCCGAAACTCATACAGCCACTGCCGGCAGCCGCCGCACGGGGAGGCCGTTATCCCGATCGCCTCGATATCGCCGGGCTTGTAGCCCTCGCTGACCGCCTTGGCAAGCGCGGTCTTCTCAGCGCAGACGCCGAGGGGATACGCGGCGTTCTCGACGTTCACGCCCTCGAACACCTTGCCATCCCGGGTACGCACGGCAGCTCCGACGAGGTAATTCGAGTAGGGCGCGTACGCTCGTTGCGAGATCGCGACGGCACGTTCGTAGAGATCTCTACTCACAGCAACTGGAAGACAGAGAGGGTCACCAGCGCGCCGAGCGCGCCTCCGTAGGCGACCTCGAGGGCGGAGTGGACCCCGGATTCCACGCGAGTCTGAGCCACGAGCACGGCCATCATGAACGTCAGCGCGCTGACGACGAAACGGTGCGAGTCGCCGACGATATACGTGGCGGCCATCCAGCCTGCGAAGGCGACGGCGGCATGTCCCGATGGAAGGCCACCGCGGAGCGGCGTCCCGCGACCCGTCCACGCCTTTGTGGCGATGACGATGATCACCGTCAACACGAGAGCGACGACGGTGATCTCGGCCGGAGCGTTGCGGAGCTTGTCGAGTACGCGCGCCGTCTTGTCGGCGGCCTTGCCCGCGAACACGAGGTAACCGACAGCGACCGCGTTCACGGACGCAATCAGCACCGCTCCCGCGGCGATGTCCTTCGCCAGTTTCGCCATCGGGTCGAAGGACGTCGTAGCGGCGTCGATCGCCCCTTCGATGGCGGTATTGATCATCTCGGCGACCAGAACGAACGCGATCGACATGAGCAATACGATCAGCTCGATCTTCGAGACGCCGACGGCGACTGCCGCGACGATCACTGCGACGGCCGCCGCAAAGTGGAGCCGCAGATTGCGCTGCGTGCGCAGCACATGCACCACGCCCTCGATGGCGAAGTTGAAGCTCTCGATCACGGACGGACGCGGCCTCATGCGTGAGCTCGCTCCCGGGCTTCCATCTCCGCCCCGTGGTCGTAGCCGACGAGGTGCAACACGGCATGTATGAGCGGAGCTCGCCACGCCTCTCCGACGACCTGGGGGCAGAGCACGACGTCGCCGAGCTGACGCGGCACTCCTGCGGGCAGCGCGTCGCGGCCGTCGATCGGAAACGCGAGCGCATCCGTCTCCTCGTCGATCCCCAGATGCTCGCGCTTGAGGTCGCGGATCTCGTCCGGACCGACGAGCTGGAGGCCGAGCTCGCCGTCCCCGATCCCCTCCCTCTGCAAGACCTCGCGGATCAGGTCGGCCGCACCCCCGAGGTCGAGGTCCTTGCCGGAACGGTTCGCCACCTCGATCTCCACCATCGCCGCTACTTCCGCCGTGCCGTTCCGGTCTCCTCCGCGTGCAGCTTGTAGGCCTCGACGATCCGCTGGACGAGCTTGTGCCGCACGACGTCCTCGTGGCCAAAGCGAACGAAAGCGATGCCGTCGATCGAGGCGAGGATGTCCTGCACCTGGATGAGACCAGATGCTTGCTCGCGGGGGAGGTCGACCTGCGTCACGTCGCCGGTGACGACCACCTTCGAGCCGAACCCCAGTCGCGTGAGGAACATCTGCATCTGCTCAGGACTCGTGTTCTGCGCTTCATCGAGGATGATGAAGGAGTCGTTCAGCGTACGGCCGCGCATGAAGGCGAGCGGCGCCACCTCGATCGTCCCGCGCTCCATGTAGGTGTTCAGCCGCTCGGCATCGAGCATGTCGTAGAGCGCGTCGAAAAGCGGTCGCAGATAGGGATCGACCTTCGCGAGCATGTCCCCCGGGAGAAAGCCGAGCCGCTCACCGGCCTCGACCGCGGGCCGCGTGAGGATCACACGCGCAACCTGGCGGTCCTGCAGCGCAGCGACGGCGAGGGCCATCGCCAGGTAGGTCTTGCCGGTACCGGCCGGGCCGATCCCGAACGTGACCGTGCAGTCGCGGATCGCATCCACGTACTGCTTTTGTGTCACGGTCTTCGGCGTGATCTGCTTGCCGCGGTGGCGCCAGACCACGTCGCCGAAAACGTCTTGAACGTTCTCGGCCTGATCGATGGCGTTGAGAACGGCGTCCACCGTCGCGGGCCCGATCTCCTGCCCGGTCTCCACGAGCTCGACCAGCTCGTCGACGACCGCGCGCGCCTCCGCGACGTGGATGTCGTCGCCCGAGATGGTGAGCCGGTTCCCGCGGAGGAGAATCGTGCACTCGAGGCGGTCACGGAGAGCGTCGAGGACGCCGTCGCCGATCGTCGCCAGCTCGGCGGCGACGTCGTTGGAGACGTCGAGGGTCTGTTTCACCTGCTGCACGCGCTCAGTGTAGGCGCGACCCTCGGGCGTATCCCTAGTGCCCCTTCCAGTAATGCCGTCGAGCTTCTGGGTCGCGAGCACCAAGCCAGAGGCCGCACTCGACCGCAGCAAGGCTGGTCTGCCTTGCTAAGGGCGAGGGTGCACTCAGGCGCCGCGTGATCGCGGGCCAGAAGCCGGCGCCAAGGCATCGCTTGCGATGCCGACCATAGGAGGTCGTGCCGGCTTTGCCGGTACGACCGTTTTGTATTGCTGGAAGGGGCACTACGCGAGCTTTTCCTTGACCAGCTGACTGACGACCGAGCCGTCGGTCCGCCCCGAGACCTGCGGCATGACGTCGGCCATGACCCGGCCGAAGTCACGCATGCTCGTGGCCCCGTTCTCGGCGATGGCGTCGTCGACGATCTCCTCCAGCTCGGCCTCAGAGAGTGGTTCCGGCATGAATTCCTGCAGCACCGAGAGCTCCTGCTCCTCGGCAGCCGCCTGCTCCTCCCGGCCCCCGGTGCGGAACGCCTCGGCCGCCTCGATGCGTCGCTTGCGCTCGCGCTGGAGAACCTGAAGCTCCTCGTCGTCCGACAGCGGACGCTGCAGCTCCTTCTCCGCCGAGCGAAGGCTGGCGAGGATGAGCCGGAGCGCGTCCCGGCGGTCGGCATCGCGCGCGAGCGTCGCCTGCTTGACCTCGTCCTCCATGCGCGCGATGAGGCTCATCGGCCGCCTTCCGGCCGATGAGCGGCGGAAGGGGCGAAGCGGGAAACCGGGAGGCTTCCCCTTTTCTTCTCCTCGACCCACGCGGCGATCTCGGCGGCGCGAGGGCTGAGGCGATCCCCAAAGATGGGAGCTCGTGAGGGAAACATGGTTTCCCTCACGGGAGCGAGGCGAAGGCGAGCGACACTCATCCTGGGAAACCTCTCATTGGTCCGCCCAGAACGTGCCAGTGGAGGTGGAAGATCGTCTGGCCCGCGCCTTCGCCCACGTTCACGACGACGCGGTAGTCGTCGAGGCCGGCCTCGCGCGCGGTCTCGGCGATGAAGTCCAGCATCCGCTTCGCTTCGTCGGGCGGGAACTCGCCGATCTCGCGGAAGCTGGGGACGTGCCGCACGGGCAGGATGAGCAAGTGCGTGTCGGCCTTCGGGTTGATGTCGCGGATCGCGACGAAGCCATCGGTTTTAGCAACGTGATCGCCCTCCTGCACGAGCTTGCAGAAAAGGCAGTCCTCAGGCAGCGAGGATCCCCTCCTCCGAGACACTCGCTCCGCGAACGCGGACGAACTCGCCGACCGGCGCATCCACGAACCACGGCGAGTAGTCGTCCCCGTAGCCGCGGCCGGGCCGATCAACGAGAACGACGTCATCTACGCCGATCTTCTCACGCCAGCGCGCGAGACAGGCCGCGTCCGACGCCGCGCGCAGCCGGGCGCCCCGATCCTTCTTCACGTCTGGCGCGACGGCGTCCTCTCCGGCGGTGGCCGTTCCGGGTCGCGGCGAGTACGGGAACACATGGATCTTCGTGATTCCGGCCGCCTTGACGACCGAAAGCGTCTTCCGGAACGCGCGCTCGCTCTCGGTCGGGAAGCCGACGATCGCGTCCGTCGTCAGGTTGAAGTCTGCCAGCGGCTCGAGCCGGCGGAGGTAGGTGGAAGCGCTGTAGCGGCGGGCCATATCACGCAACACTCCGTCGTCGCCTGACTGGAGCGGAACGTGCAGATGCCTACTCACATTCGAGGTCTCCCGCAGCGCCGACACGAGCTCGGCGTCCACGTGGTTGATCTCGATCGACGACAAGCGCAGGCGCTCCAGGCCGGGAACGGCGCCGACCTCACGGACGAGGCGCGGCAAGGTGTAACCGGCCGCGCGGTCCCGATAACAGCCGAGATTGATGCCCGTGAGGACGATTTCCCGGTGCCCCTGCCCGACGCGCCGTCGTACTTCATCGAGCACCGCCGCCGCGGTGCGACTTCGCGATGCACCGCGAACAAGCGGGATCACGCAGAAGTTGCAAGAGAAGCTGCACCCGTCCTGGATCTTCACGAACGCACGCACCCGGTCGAGCCGGGCGTCGGCCTGCACGCAGCCGATCGGGCCTACGTCTCCGGCTACGAAGGCCGACGTCTCCTCGCTCGGCCTGGAAACGACGGTCACGTTGCGGGGTAGACCCGAGAAGGCCTCGCCGGCGAGATTCGCCGCGCAGCCGGTGACGTAGACCCGTCCGTGCGTACGCGCCGCGCGCGCGGCCGCCTGGCGCGACTTCCGGACCGCCTCGTGCGTGACGCAGCAGGTGTTGACGACTGCCACGTCGGAGCCGCGGTCCAGGCCTTGTTCGAGATGACCGTCTGCGAGCAGCCGTTCGCGGATTTCCTGCGCATCCGTGTGGGAGACCTTGCAGCCGAGAAAACGGACCGAGAACGTCGTCACGGCCCTGATGCTAACTGGCCTCAGAGCCCATTTCTCACGTCGTTTCGTAATGATCGGCCGCCCAACCGGCGCGCGTGATGCGGCGCAGATGCCGGAACCCGGGGAGCGAGGCGTTGTCGGTCGGGAGATAGCCCGAGGTCACGAGAGTGCTGGAACGCAACCGAGGTGCGAGCGCCTCCACCGACGTGCGCGTGATGTTCGCGAGGGCAACCTCTGCGGCAGGAGCCTCTTCGCCGAGCACGTTTGACCGATGCGCGTCGATCTCGACGCCGTTTGCCGCGGCGTTGGCGATTGTTGCCGCCACCGCGTTCTCGTCGGCATCGAGGGCGATCACGGGCGCAAAACCGAGCTTCGCAGCCACGATCGACAACACGCCGGAGCCGCAGCCGAAGTCGACGACGCTCGCCGGCTCGAGCTCGAGCATCAACTCGACGCACAGCTGCGTCGTCGGATGGGCGCCGGTACCGAAGGCACGACCCGGATCGATCACGACCGCGGTCGCGCCCGCCGGCGGATCGTCCCAGGGCGGGCCGATCCAGAGCGGCCCGACACGCACCGGCTGATGAAACGCTTTCCAGCGATCCCGCCAGTCGGCGGCGACGTCCTGCCCTCGGACGCCTCCGAAAACGTGCCAAAGCCGTTCCTCACCGCTCGCGTCCGTGTAGGCCACGAGCTCGATCCCGTCGGAGCTGTCCACTTCTTCGAAGCCCTGTGGGAAGAGCTCGAGCATCTGCGCGCGCGCTTCCTCTGCGCGCTCGACGGGGACGGCAACCGAAACCCGCCGGATCGCGTTCAGCGGAATGCGCTCTTCAGCTTGTCGAAGAACCCCTCGCTGCCCTCGTACGTCGCATCCGTCGACAAGCCGTCGAACTCCTCGAGCAGCCGGCGCTGTTCCTCCGTCAGCTGCCGGGGCACGGCGACTCGGACGAGCACGCGCTGATTGCCCCGCCCGAACCCTTGGAGAACCGGGAGCCCGCGGCCGCGCAGGACGCGTACGTCACCGGGCTGCGTCCCGGGCTCGAACGTCAGCTCCGCATCGCCTTCCAATGTCGGAACCAAAACCGTGGCGCCGAGCGCGGCCTGTGTGAACGTCAGGTCGACCGTGGAGTAGACGTCATTGCCTTCGCGCACGAAACGGTCGTCATGGCGGACGTGCACCTCGACGTACGCGTCGCCCGCCCGGCTCCCTGGCGTTCCAGAATGTCCTTCGCCGCTCAACCTGATTCGCTGGCCGTCGTGGATGCCCGGCGGTATCTCGACCTCGACGGTGCGCTCTTCGATCACGCGGCCCGCACCGTGACACTGCTCACACCGGTGCTCGATGAGCTGCCCCGAGCCGGTGCAGGTCGGGCACGTCCCGGCCCGTACGAACTCCCCGAAGACGCTGCGCGAAACCTGGCGCACGCGGCCGCTGCCTCCGCAGGTCGGGCAGGGACGGATCTCGGTGTCGGGCTCCGCGCCGTTCCCTCTGCAACGCTTGCATGGAACGGCGACGCCGAACGGCACCTCGCGCTTCGTTCCGGTCGCCACCTCGGTGAGCTCGATCTCGACCCGGGCGGCAATGTCGGCGCCGCGGCCGCGACCCGCGCTCCTTCCTCCCCCGCCGAACAGGTCGTCGCCGAAAAACGCAGAGAAGAGATCCGAGAGGCTGCCGAGGTCGAACGCGGTCGGCTGGAAACCGCCGCTGCGTAGACCCGCATGGCCGAAGCGGTCGTAGAGCTCGCGCCGCTCCGAGTTGGAGAGGACCTCGTAGGCCTCGACGACTTCGCGGAACCGGTGATCCGCGTCCGGCTCCTTGGACACGTCGGGATGGAGCTCACGGGCGAGGCCCCGGAATGCGCGCTTGATCTCGTCGGGGCTCGCTTGTCGCGACACGCCGAGAAGCTCGTAGTAGTCGCGCTCAGTCGTGGCCATCGGCTAGGAGAAGCGTAGCGGCGGCCTCAGTTGTCCTCGTAGACCTCCTCGACGAAGCGCGCGGCGCCGCTTGCGGTGCCGTCTTTCAGGACACACGGGCTCTGCCCGTGTGTCCGTCTAGCGGCGCAAATCAGGAAGTCCCTCAGTTGTCCTCGTAGACCTCCTCGACGAAGCGCGAGAGCTCCTGTGCCGCGCCCCGAACCGAGCGGATCGCCTTGTCGTAGTCCATCCGCGCCGGACCAAGCAGACCGACCGCGCCGAGCGCGCGGTTCGTGAGCCCGTATGTCGCCCCTACGAGTGCCGCGTCCTGGAAGGCGGGATGCTCGAGGTCACCGCCCATCCGGACGAACGCGCGGCGCGGGTCGAGCGCCTCGCCGAGGATCTCGAGTAGCGCGGCGCGGCGCTCCAGCGTCACCAGCACGTGCCTGTAGATGCCGAGATCGTCGTCGTTCGCCGAGTCGAGCAGGCCCGCTGCGCCGCCAACGTAGAGGCGCTGCTCGGCCTGGAGCAAGTCGGTGAACGCAGGCCGCAACGCAGCCAGAAAATTGCGTTCGGCTCCCGAGAGACTCGAGTCCTCGAGCTCGCGGCGCAGCCGGCTCGTTCCGAGCTGAAGCCCGGCCACCCGTTCGTTCAGGTACTCCCCGGCCCATTTTGCAAGCCCCGGATCAACGCCGCGGTTGAACGTCACGACACGTTTCGCGACGCCGCCGGTCGAAGTGATGACGACCGCCATCACGGTGCGTGGATTGAGGAGCAGGACCTCGACGTGCCGGACCGTGGTCGTCTCGAGCGGCGGCGCGGACACCAGGGCGAGCTGACTAGTTACACGCGAGAGCATCTCCGTCGTCGCCTCGAGGGCAGAGTCGATCTCACGACGCAACTCGGAAAGGTCGAGCGGGAAAGAGCCCGGGCGTGGATCCTGCCGCGCCAGCAGCTCGTCCGCGTGAAGCCGGTAGCCCTGCTCGGTCGGAATCCGTCCCGCCGACGTATGCGGATGCGTGAGCAGACCTCGCGTCTCCAGCTCGGAGAGCTCGTTGCGGACCGTCGACGCCGAGACCTTCAGCGCGCCGCGCTCGACGAGGTGCCTCGAGCCGACCGGCTGGCCGGTCGCGACATACTCCTCGATCACGAGCGCCAGCAGCTCACGCTGTCGCGCCGTCAGGGTTGCCGCAGCATCAGAGGTCATTTGCAGGAATTTTAGCGGGCGCCCTAAGCGAGCAAGTCCGCGGTGACCCCACAGCCGAGGAATCGCCCGCGTGGAGTGAGCGCCAGCGTCTGCCGATCGGCGTCGCTCTGCACGAGCCCGAGGAGCTCGAGACGCGACACGGCGCGCTCGTCGACCACCGCGGCGAGCTCGCCCAGCACCAGGGGCTCGTCCAGCCGCAGGCCGAGCATCACGCGTTCGCGCCGGCGCACGTCGTGGGAGAGCGGCTCGACTTCACGCTCGGGCGCCGTTTGACGCTCCAGTGACTCCATGTAGACGGCCAGGCGAGGCGTGTTCCGCCAGCGCCGTCCGCCGAAAGTCGAAACCGCGCCGACACCGAGCCCCAGATAGTCACGCCCCAGCCAGTAGGCGAGGTTGTGCCGGGACCGAAGATCAAGCTCGGAAGTGCGGCAGAAGTTGGCGGTCTCGTACCAGCGATACCCGGCGGCGATCAACCGCTCGACGACGAGCTCGAAGTAGGACTCCATCGCGTCCGCCTGGCGCTCGAGCTCATCTCCGTGGGCGTGGGTAAAGCGCGTCCCCGGCTTCGCTTCGAGCTCATAACACGAAAGGTGTTCGGGTCCCAGCTCGAGCGCGTCGGCGAGGTCGGCGTCGAGGTCGGAGGCGGTCTGGCCCGGAATCCCGTAGATGAGGTCGAAAGAGATGTTGTCAAATCCGGCATCACGAAGATGGTAGAAGGAGCGCCGGACGGTGTCAGGCTGGACAACGCGTTCGAGAACCTCGAGCAGGTGGGGCCGGAAGCTCTGCACACCGAGGGAGATTCGGCTCACGCCCTGCGAGCGCAACATGCGGGCGAGCTCCTGCGTGACCGTCTCGGGGTTCGCCTCGACCGTCACCTCGGCTGCCGGCGGCAGCGATCCGAGCAGGCGTTCGAGCGCGGCAGGCTCCGTGAACGTCGGCGTCCCACCGCCGAGAAACACCGTCTCCAGCTGCGGAGCGAGAACGCCGTGCTCCAGCTCGAGCTCGGCGAGCAGCGCATCGACGTAGCGTGCGTGCTGCGAGCGGCGTCCCACCGCCGTCACGAAGTCGCAGTAACCACAACGATGCGCGCAGAACGGCAGGTGTACATAGAGGTGACGGGCGCCTGCGGTCACGATTTCTTCTGCGCATCCAGGTTGAGCACCGCGAGGAACGCCTCCTGCGGCACCTCGACCATTCCGACCTGTTTCATCCGCTTCTTCCCGGCCTTCTGCCGCTCGAGCAGCTTGCGCTTACGCGTGATGTCCCCGCCGTAACACTTCGCGAGCACGTCCTTGCGCCTGGCCTTCACGGTCTCACGCGCGATCACGCGGGCGCCGATCGCCGCCTGGATCGCGACGTCGAAATGCTGGCGCGGAATCTCCTCGCGCAGCCGCTCGACGAGCGCGCGCCCTCGGTCGTACGCCGAGTCGCGGTGGATGATCAGCGAGAGGGCATCGACCGGCTCTCCACCGACGAGGACGTCGACGCGCACGAGCTTTCCCGGCCGGAACCCGATGATGTCGTAGTCGAAGCTCGCGTACCCCTTGCTGCGCGATTTCAGCTGGTCGTAGTAGTCCAGCACGATTTCTGCGAGCGGCAGCTCGTAGGTCAGGTGCACTCGCTGCTCCGAGAGGTATTCCATGTGGTCGAAGCGGCCGCGGCGATCGTTGTTCAGCTCCATGACGGCGCCCACGTGTTCCTTCGGAACGATGATTGAGGCCTTGATGTACGGCTCCTCGACTTCCTCGACCTCGTTCGGCATGTCGGACGGAGAGTGGACCTCGATCCAATCGCCGTTCGGCGGCTTCACGCGATATGCGACGTTCGGGGCTGTGACGAGCAGGTCGAGATCGAACTCGCGCTCGAGGCGCTCGCGCACGATCTCCATGTGCAGCAGTCCGAGAAAGCCGCAGCGGAACCCGAAGCCGAGGGCCTGCGACGTCTCGGGCTCGTAGAAGAGCGCCCCGTCGTTGAGCTTCAGCTTCTCCAGGGCGTCGCGCAGCTCCGGATAGTCGTCCGAGTCCGTCGGGAAGAGCCCGGCGAACACCATCGGCTTGACGTCCTTGTATCCCGGCAGGGGCTCTGCGGCCGGTCGTCTCTCGGAGGTGAGCGTGTCGCCCACGCGCAAACGCGAGACGTCTTTGAGCCCGGTGATCACGTACCCCACTTCTCCTGCTTCGAGCACCCCCGACTCGCGACGGGTCGGCGCGAAGAACCCGAGCTCCTCGGCCTCGAAGCGCGTGCCGAGAGCCATCGCGCGCAACGGCTCGCGTGTCGAGAAGCGACCATCGACGACGCGTACGAACGCGACGACGCCCCGGTACTGGTCGTACGACGAATCGAAGATGAGCGCGCGGGCGGGCGCGTCCGGATCTCCGGAAGGCGTCGGCACCCGCTCGACGATTGCATCAAGGACGTCCTCGACGCCCTCGCCTGTCTTCGCCGAGATGCGGAGCACGTGCGAGGCGTCGTCGCCGATCAGGTCGGCGATCTCGGCGGCTGCCGCGTCGGGATCGGCCTGCGGCAGATCGATCTTGTTGACGACCGGGACGATCTCGAGGTTGTTCTCGATCGCGAGATAGGCGTTCGCCAGGGTCTGCGCCTGCGTCCCCTGAGCAGCGTCGACGACGAGCACCGCGCCGTCACAGGCCTGCAGGGAGCGTGACACCTCGTAGGTGAAGTCAACGTGGCCGGGCGTGTCGATGAGGTTGAGCTGGTGGCCCTTCCACTCCACACGGACCGCCTGGGCTTTGATCGTGATTCCCCGCTCGCGCTCCAGATCCATCGAGTCGAGGATCTGCTCGCGCATGTCACGACTCGAGACCGCGTGTGTGAGCTCGAGGATGCGATCGGCCAGCGTCGACTTCCCATGGTCGATGTGGGCAATGATCGAAAAGTTGCGGATTCGGTCTTGAGTCATCTCAGGCGCGCCTTGAAACGGCTCAGCAACGCTAGCAACGCCCCGAGCTCACGAACCCTGAGCGCTCGGCACGCGAGCAGGTAGACACCGGTGCCGACGACGAGCGCGGTCACGACGGAAGCGAGCTGCGCCGCGAAGGAGCGCCCCAGCGCGTGATCGAGGCCGAACCAGGTCCCGTAGGCAGCGCCGGCCAGGACGGCGGAGGCGACAACGATCCGCAGCACCGAATCTGCGATTTCGCCGAAGTTCATGCGGCCGAGCCGGCGTCGCATGAGGACGAGCAGCACGCCGCTGCCCGCGACGTTGACGACCGACGTCGCGAGGGGAAGGCCCCAGGTGCCGAAGCGGTAGAACGCGGCGTCGAGAGCGGCGTTGAGGCCGAGATTTGCGAGCGCGACGGCCGTCGGGATCCAGTTCGACTGCAGGCTGAAGAACCCGCGGTTGAGCAGCAGCATCATCCCGTTGAAGAAGAGACCGGCCGAGAACGCGGCGAGAGCTCCGGCGACCACGGGCGTCTGCCCTGGCTCGAAGGCGCCACGCTGGTACACCAGCCGCGTGATCGGCTCCGCAAGCAACGCACTGACGACGCTCGCGGGGATCAGCAGGAACGCGATCTGCCGCAGCCCGAGCGCGAGGGTGTTGCGAAAGCCGGCCTGGTCGTCGCGAGCGGCGAGCCGCGCAAGCGACGGGAACAGCACCGTCGTGATCGCGACGGAGAAGATCCCCTGTGGGAGCATGTAGAGACGAAACGCCCTGTCGATCGCGGTCGGAGCGAGCTTCGGGTCGATCAGCCTCGACGCGAAGATCGAATCGACGACTGCGTTGAAGTTGATCAGCCCGAGCCCGAGCGTCACCGGCAGCATCAGCTTGAGCACGCGGAAGACTGCAGGGTCGCGCCAGTCGATGAGGACGCGCAGGCGCCCGTCGAGACCCCGCAACCACGGCATCGGCAAGAGAACCTGGATCACCGTGCCGATGACGATCGAGATTGCGTAGACGTAGAGCTTCCCGTCGATCGTGTCGGCTCGAGGCACACCGATGACGAGCCCGACGATGATGGCGACGTTCCAGAAGACCGGACTGAGCGCAGGGACCGAGAAGCGCTCGTAGCTGTTGAGGATGCCGACGACGATTCCGGAGACGCCGAGCAAGGTGACGATCGGGAAGAGCACACGCGAAAGGCCGATCGCGAGTTGCTTGTCGCCGCCGGGATCGCCGAACAGCCCGATGATCCACGGGGCCACGACGATGAAGACCGCCGTCAGCGCGGAGAGGATGAGCAGTACGAGCCAGAAGAGGGTCGACGCGACCCGCCACGCGCGCCGCTTGTCCCCCTTCTCGAGCAGTTCCGTAAAGACAGGAACGAAGGCGGACTGGAGCGCCGCGTCGGCAACCAGGGCACGGAAGAGATTCGGCACCTGGAACGCAACCGTGAAGGCGTTGATCTTCCCCGCGGCGCCGAAGTAGTAGGAGGCGACGATCTCACGGACGAGACCGAGAATCCGGGACAGCCCGGTGGCGAGCGAGAAGATCGCCGTCGACTTTGCGAGCCGGCGGCCCGATTTCTCGTCCACGCGCCGAGTATAGGGAGCGAGGTGAACGGCGCTGGCGGGCGGTCTCGGGGCCTGCGGACGGCTTTGGTACCATCCTCGCGCCCGCGTACGCGGGCCCCTTTTAACGACATGCCGAACATCCAGCAACAGAAGAAGCGCGTTCGTACCGCTGCCAAGCAGCGGCTGGAGAATCTGCGCTACCAGTCGACTGCGAAGACGCTGGCCAAGCGGCTCGGCGCGGCCGTGCAGGCCGGCGACAAGGATCGGATCGAGGCCGAGCACCGTGAGCTCGTGCGCTGGCTCGACCGCGCGGCGGCCCGGGGCGCGCTCCACCGGAACACCTCGGCGCGCCGCAAGGCGCAGGCCGCACGTCTCGTTTCCTCGGGTCGCTAGCCCGCTGCTGCGGCGACGGCCTCGCGCGGGCGCGTGACGTCGATCAGCGCGCGCTCGAGCTCGAGATCGACCGCGAGACGCGATCCGCCCTTGACGGCCTGGTCGAGCGCAGCCAAGCGGACGACCGCTTCGCGAAGCTCGTCCGGACCGTAGTTCCGCGCCTGCGCGTAGAGCTTCTCGACGTAGAACGGATGCCGCTTCAGCCGGGCGGCCGCCTCTCGCGAGCTCAAGCCTTCGTCGGCGAGCAGCTGGCAATCGCGAACCCGGCCGACATGCGCGACGAGTAGACCGATCAACGAGGGCACGGTGCGCGACGCCGGGTCCCCGGAGCGCTCGAGCAACGTCTGGCACGCCGTCAGCGCGCCGGCGAGGTCACGCCTCCCCCACGCGTCGGTGAGGTCGTAACCCGGCACCTCCGCGCAACCCGCGGCCAGCTCCTGGACCTCGCGGACGCCGACGGCGTCACCTCCCGACCAGGTCGCGAGCTTGTCCACTTCGGATGCGAGCTCCTCCGGATCCTCGCCCACGATCTCGACGAGCAGGCGAACCGCTTCGGCATCGACGGGCACGCTGCGCTCCGCGAACTGCTTCGTCACCCACTCGGGCACACGGCGCTTTGGAACGTCGTAGACGAGCACGTCCCCCGCCTTTGCGCACGCCTTCCCGAGCGGCGAGTCCTTCTTGAGCTCCGCAGCGGCGAGCGCGAGCACCGTGTCGGGAGCAGGGCTCGCCAGGTATGCGGCAACGGCCTTCACGTCCGCTGCCTTCCAGCGCTCGACCTCCTCGACGACCACGAGCCTCCAGTCGCCGCCGAGCAGCCCCATCGAGTTGCAGGCGGCGACCGCATCCTCCCCACCGGATTCGACCGCGGACAGGAGCTCGACGCCCTCCTCGCCGATGCGGTCACGCAGCCGACGAAGCGCGCGGTGAATCTTCGGGCGGTCACCGCCGGTGATCAGGTACACGGGCTTCAGCTCTGTCGCCATCGCGGAGGACAAGCATAGGCGGCAGCAAGGAGGGCACCCGCAAGGAGCACGAGGAGCATGCGCGTCGACTTGACCTGCGCGATCGGCAGGCCGCCCACGAGCCGGGCAACGCCGACGAGGTAGGCCGCGCACCAGCCGTTCAACCACGCGAGCGCGGCTGCTGCGCTCGCCGAGAACGGGGCGACCGCGGCCGCCGCGAGCGCAAGCGCGAGCAACGGCGCGACCGCCGGTGCGGCGAGCGCGTTCGCCGGGACGGTCAAGAGCTGGACCGAGTGGAACTGCAGCCACGCAATCGGAGCGGTGGCAAGCCCGCAGGCTGCGGAGATCGCGACGACGAGGCGGAGCGATCGCCCGAGCGGGTAGCCCTCGAGGAAACGCTGGAAGTGCGGGACGAGCACGAAGATCGCGAGCACCGCGGCGAAAGAGAACTGAAAACCGGCATCGAGCAGCGTGTACGGGTTCCACGCGAGCAGCACGATCGCCCCGACGAGCAGCAGGTGCCACCGGTCCGCCGCGCGGGCGGTGAGCCACGCCAGCGAACCGAGCGCGCCCGCGATGCCCGCGCGGATCACCGAGGGCTGTGCACCGACCGCCAGCACGTAACCGCAGATTGCCGCCAGCGCAGCGAGCTGACCGAGGAGACGTGGCATACCGACCAGCCACACCAGCAGCAACGCGCTCCCGGCGACGAGCGCAACGTTCTGCCCCGAGACCGCGAGGAGGTGATAGAGCCCGGAGGCGCGGAAGCGGCGCCGCAACTCGTCCGACAGCCCGCTGTCCTCGCCGAGAACGACGCCCTCGAGCACGGCTGCGCGATATCCGGTCAGCCCGCGTGCGACGGAGCTCTGCAGCTGTCGCCTCAAGGCGTCGGCGACACCGCCGAGCCCGCCACGCCGACCGACGATCCGCCAGCGATCGACGAGGAGCACGACGTGCACTCCATGACGCCGGAGCCACGTCCGTTCGTCGAACCCCTTCTGCGGCCCGCGAGGCGCGGTCACCCTGACGAGTGCGTCCAGGATGGCGCCCTGTGGCGGTGCTCGTCCGAGCGGTAGCTTCAGTTGCACGGGCTCGCGCAACGCTTGCCCGGCGAACCGCGTGACGACCGCAGGCGCGCGGACGTCGTACTTTCCGCGCCGCGCCGGCCCGGTGACGGTCACAAGAACGCGACCGGCTGTCTCGAGATGCGACGTAAGCGGGCTGCGATCGAGAGCATCGAGACGCGCACTGCCCCACCACCAGCCCCCGAGTGCGAGCGCGATCGCCAGCCAGCCAAGACGGCGAGGCCCGCGGAAGACGGTCAAGCCCCCGCCCAGCAGCCCGGCCACGACCGCGGCTAGGAGGGATTGAGCGCGAACGAGGTTCGCGGCGGCGAGGCCCAGGCAGAGCGAGCCGGCTAGGAGTTGCGAGCTGTGAGGGAACAGCCCCTCGCTCATTGGGCAGCCTCAGCCCAATGAGCGAGGGAAGGGGCAGCGGGGGAAACCGTGCGGTTTCCCCTTTCTTTCTCCTCGGCCCAC
>Ga0307287_10000048_pt1 | contig 40014 bp, 40 predicted proteins | sample ER_DNA_141_FD_194485 | JGI IMG/M metagenome (GOLD analysis project Ga0307287, IMG submission 194485) | Bulk soil microbial communities from the East River watershed near Crested Butte, Colorado, United States - ER_DNA_141 | ecosystem: Environmental > Terrestrial > Soil > Floodplain | place...
TCGGCCCGGACACGCGGACCTGGCCGGAGCCCTGAAGTACGGGTTCGACGACGTCCGCAACGTCCTTGAGCGCGCGAGCGCACGCGAGACGGCCATGCGGGTCGCGCTGGGGGTGTTCTGCAAGGCCCTGCTCGCCGAGCTCGGGATCGCGGTGGTCTCCCACGTCGTGCGGATCGGCAAGGTCGCGGTGCGCTCGACACGCATGCCGCGCCCCGAGGACCTCGAGACGATCGATGCGTCGCCGGTTCGATGCCTCGACGAGGTGGTGGCCGACCGGATGGTGGCCGAGATCGATCGCGCCCGGAAGGCCCGCGACACCGTCGGAGGGGTGTTCGAGGTGATCGCCTTCGGGTGCCCCCCAGGGCTCGGCTCCCACGTCCAGTACGACCGCAAGCTCGATGCGCGTCTGGCCCTGTCGCTGATGAGCATCCAGTCGGTCAAGGGCGTCGAGGTGGGGGACGGGTTCGCCGTGGCGTCCAAGCCGGGCTCGCGCGCGCACGACGAGATCGTGACCGGCCGCGGCGGGCTGCGGCGGAAGAGCTCGCGGTCGGGCGGGATCGAGGGAGGCATCAGCACGGGCCAGCCGATCCGCGTTCGGGCGGCGATGAAGCCGTTCTCCACCGTGCCGAAACCGCTGGCGACGGTCGATCTGGCCACGGGAAGACCGGAGGTGGCGATCACGCAGCGGACGGATGTCTGCGCCGTCCCCGCCGGCGCGGTGGTCGGCGAGGCGACGGTCGCGTTCGTGCTGGCTCAGGCGGTCCTGGAGAAGTTCGGCGGCGACGCCGTCCCCGAGACGCGCCGCAACCTCGACGCGTTCGTGGCCGGACTGCGGTGACCGCCCGACTCGCCATGGTGGGCCGCCCGTGATCGTCTACCTCGTCGGGATGCCGGGATCGGGCAAGTCGACCGTGGGCCCCGAGCTCGCGCGGCGGCTCGGCGTGCCCTTCGTCGAGCTCGACGAGCGCATCGAGCACGCCGCGGGCTCCTCGGTCCGCGAGATCTTCGAGCGCGAGGGCGAGGCCCGTTTCCGCGAGCTCGAGGCGGCGGCCCTGGTCGAGGCCGCGTCGCACGACCCGTCGGTCGTCTCGTGCGGCGGCGGGGTCGTGCTCGAACCGGCCAACCGCGTCTCGCTGCGGGCGACCGGCGAGGTGGTGTTCCTCTCGGTCCCGCTCGAGGTGCTCGCGGAGCGGGTGCGGCCGGGGGCCGACCGTCCGCTGATCCGCTCCGAGGGCGACCTCGAGCGCCTGTTCCGTGACCGAGAGCCGCTGTACCGCGAGTTCGCCGCCCACGTCGTCGACGCGAGCGGTCCCGTGGACGACGTGGCCGCGTCGATCGAGAAGGAGCTCCTGCAGTGGAGCGCGTGAGCGTTCCGGTGCCCGGGCGGGCGTACGAGGTCTGCATCGGGTCGGGCGTGCTCGCGCACGCCGACGAGCTCGTCCCGGCGCTCGCGGGCGCCGAGCGCGCGTTCGTGATCGCGGACGCTCCCGTGGCCGAGCGTTATCTCGCCGCCCTGTCGGACGGTCTCGCCGCCCGCGGTCTGGGCGTGGTGCACCTGGGTGTGCCCGAGGGCGAGGAGGCCAAGTCGCTGCAGGTCATGAACGCGCTCCAACGCCAGCTCGCCACCCAGGCGGCGCACCGGGACGATCCGATCGTCGCGCTCGGGGGCGGCGCGGTCGGGGATCTCGCCGGCTTCGTCGCGGCCACGTACATGCGGGGCGTCCCGTTCGTGCAGGTGCCCACGACGCTCACCGCGCAGGTGGACGCGGCGATCGGCGGCAAGACCGGCGTCAACATCCCCGAGGGCAAGAACCTCGTGGGCGCCTTCCACCAACCGGTGGCCGTGCTGGCCGACGTGGGGACGCTCGCGACGCTGCCCGATCGAGCGTTCCGGAGCGGGCTCGCGGAGGTGGCGAAGTACGCGCTCACCCTCGATCCCGAGCTGCTCGAGGCGCTCGAACGCGATCCATCGCCCCTGCTCGACCGGGAACCGGCGCTCCTGGAGGAGGTCGTGACCCGGTGCGTGCGCGCCAAGGCCGCGGTGGTCGCGGTGGACGAACGCGACGAGGGCCGCCGCCTGGTCCTGAACTACGGCCACACACTCGGCCATGCGCTCGAGCGCCTCGACGCGTTCGCCGGCCGGACCCACGGCGAGGCGATCTCCGTGGGGATGGTGTTCGCGGCCCGGCTCTCCGAGGCGCTCGGCCGGGGCCCCTCGGGCCTCGTGGCCCGACACGTTCGGTTGCTCGCGTCCCTGGGGCTCGAGACCGACGGCGGCCTCCCGCCCGCCGAGGAGGTCCTCTCGTCCATCCGGATGGACAAGAAGTACCGGGGCGGGGCGCGGTTCGTACTGTTGGAGGACGTCGGCCGTCCGTTCGTGGAGGACGCGGTCCCGGAGGAGCTGCTGCGCGCCGCGCTCGACCGGTCCGGCTCGGGCGCGCAGGCGATGGGGGGTTGAGGGTGCGCGTCCTGTTCCTGTTCGGCCCGAACCTCGGGGCACTCGGACGCCGGGAGCCCGAACGGTACGGCACGCAGACGCTCGAGGAGATCATGGAGGAGGTGGCCGAACGCGGGGCCCGGCTCGGCCACGAGCTCGCGTGGCGTCAGACCGATCACGAGGGCGAGCTGATCGGGTGGCTGAACGGCGCCGCGGCCGAAGGGTTCCAGGTCGTCGTCGCCAACCCCGGCGCGCTCTCGCACACCTCGTACGCGCTTCGCGACGCGGTCGAAGGCTGCGGGCTGCCGGTGGTCGAGGTCCACATGACGAACATCTACGCCCGCGAGGAGTTCCGCCGGCACTCCGTGATCTCGGCGGCGTGCCGCGCGACCATCGCGGGTGCGGGTGCGGGCGGCTACCACGTCGCGCTGGAGGCGCTCCCGTGGATCACGGGCTGAGACGCTCGCGCCTTGGCAAACGCCTCGCCGAGCTCGAGGTCGAGGGGCTGGTCGTCACGCGGCTGCCCAACGTTCGCTACCTCACGGGGTTCACGGGGTCCAACGCGCAGGTCGTGGTCGCATCCGACGGCTCGGCCTTGTTCCTGACCGACGGCCGATACGGTGCGCAGTCGAGCCACGAGGTGCCCGACGTGCCGCGGACCGTCTACCGGCAGGGGTACCCGCAACCGCTGGTCGACGCCTGTCGGACCCTCGGGATCGGTCGGGCGGGTTTCGAACGCCACGGGCTCACCTACGAGGGGTGGGAGCAGCTGACGGACCGGGCCGACGGCCTCGAGCTCGTGCCGGTCGGAGCCGAGGTCGAACAGCTTCGTCGAACCAAGGATCCGCAGGAGATCGCGCTGATCGACCGCGCGCAGGGTTGCGCGGACCGGGCGTTCGAGACGGTGGTCCTGGGCGGCGGGCTGCGTGAGGGCGTGACCGAGCGTGCGTTGGCGTTCGCGCTCGAAACCGCGATGGTCGAGGCCGGCGCCGAGGATCGCGCGTTCGACTCGATCGTCGCGTTCGGCGACCACGCGGCCGAACCCCACCACCACCTCACCGACCGCGAGCTCGCCCGCGGCGACATGGTCAAGCTCGACTTCGGCGCTCGGTCGGACGGGTACCACTCGGACATCACGAGGACCGTGGCGTTCGGCGAGCCCGACCAGCGGTTGCGCGAGATCCGAGACGTGGTCGCCGCGGCGCAGCGGGCGGGGATCGAGGCGGTGCGCCCCGGAGCCTCCGCGGTCGACGTGGACGCGGCGGCGCGGTCGGTGATCGTCGACGCGGGACACGGCGATGCCTTCCCGCACGGGCTCGGTCACGGGGTCGGCCTCGAGATCCACGAGGCGCCCTCACTGCGCTGGGATGGGGGCGAGGAGCTGATCGAGGGGATGGTCGTCACGATCGAGCCCGGCGTGTACATTCCCGGGCTCGGAGGCGTCCGGATCGAGGACATGGTCGAGGTGACCGCCGACGGACGCCGCGAGATCCCGCGAGCCACCAAGGAGCTGAGGGTGCTGTGAGCGTGTCCACGAACGACCTGAAGAACGGCATGACGCTCGAGCTCGACGGCACGCTGTTCCAGGTGGTCGAGTTCCAGCACGTCAAGCCCGGCAAGGGAGGGGCGTTCGTCCGCACGAAGCTCCGCAACGTCAAGACCGGCTCGGTGGTCGAGCGCACCTTCAACGCCGGCGTCAAGGTGGGCCTCGCGATCGTCGAGCGCAAGGACATGCAGTACCTGTATCGCGACGGCGAGTCCCTGACGTTCATGGACATGACGTCCTACGAGCAGATCCCGGTCCCGGCCGGGATCGTCGGCGACGGCGCGAGCTGGCTCTCGGAGGGAGCGACCGCGCAGGTCGCGATGCACGAGGGCACCCCGATCGGGGTCGAGCTGCCGGCCTCCGTCACGTTGGCGATCACGAAGACCCAGCCGGCCGTGAAGGGCGACACCAAGACCAACGCGATGAAGCCGGCCGTGCTGGAGACCGGCGCCGAGATCCAGGTGCCGATGTTCGTCGAAGAGGGGGAGCGCGTGAAGGTCGACACGAGGTCGGGCGCCTACATGGAACGCGTCAAGTGACTGCTTGAGTTCCCGCAGGCAGGAGCGGCGCCTCGCGATCGAGATCCTGTTCCAGGCGGACGTCACGGGGAAGGACGGCCGGTCGGCCCTGGCCGGCTGGGTCGAGTCGGGACGGACGGTGCCCGCGTTCACGCGCGAGCTCGTCGACGGTGTGACCGATCATCTGGCGCAGATCGACGAGACGATCGGGGCACACTCCGAGGGGTGGACCGTCGACCGGATGGCATCGGTGGATCGCACGGTCCTTCGGACGGCCGCCTACGAGCTGGCGTTCGGCCGCGAAGTGCCGGTCGCCGTGGCGATCGACGAGGCGGTGCGCGCGGCCAAGGACCTGTCCACCGACGACTCGGGGCGGTTCGTCAACGGGGTGCTCGGCAAGATCGCGAGCGAGCTCGACCCGGGGCGAAGCGGCCGAGCGGAGGGGCCGAGCTGAGGGGGAGGCTACTCGGGGGTCTGCGCCTTGCCCTCGGTACGCTGCTCCGCGTCGTCCGGTGTGCCGGCCTGTTCGGATCCCGAGGCGCCTTCGGACATCCCCTTCTTGAACTCGCTCGAGGACTTGCCCAGCGACCGGGCGAGATCGGGGAGCTTCTTGGCTCCGAACAGGAAGACGATCAGTGCCACGATGCCGACGATCACCCACTCGTTCATCAGAGTTCCCGCCCTTCGATGTCGGGCCTCCAGTCTACGCCTCGGGGCCCGCTCGCAGGTCCGGTCGCGGGACCGTGCTATCCTCGCCCCGAACTTCCCCCCTTTAAGTCCGGTCCCGAGAGGCCGGGAAGGGAGCCGAAGACGGTGTGTGCTCGACCACGACGCCCCGCCGCACGCGCGGCCGGGCGTTCCTTCTTGATGGCGTCTTTCTTGATGGCCTCTGGGGACGCCTGATGCCGGCCACCAGGCTGATGGACGAGGCCGAGGTGCGCCGGTCGATCACGCGCATCGCGCACGAGATCGTCGAGCGCAACAAGGGCGCCGAGGGGGTGGTCCTGGTGGGGATCGCCGCCCGCGGCGACGACCTCGCGCGACGGCTGTCGGCGGAGATCGGCCGGATCGAAGGTCGGACCGTCCCCGTCGGAGCGCTGGATATCACCTTCTACCGGGACGACATCGGGATCCGGGCCGAGGCGCCCGAGGTCCACGAGACCCGGATCGACTTCGACATCAACGGGTGGACCGTCGTGCTGGTCGACGACGTCCTGTTCACCGGGCGGACGATCCGCTCGGCGCTGGACGCCCTCGTGGACTTCGGGCGCCCGACCACGATCCAGCTGGCGGTGCTCGTCGACCGGGGACACCGCGAGCTGCCGATCCGCGCCGACTTCGTGGGCAAGAACGTGCCGACCCGCAAGGACGAGGACGTGCGGGTTGCGCTGCGGGAAGTCGACGGCGAGGACGCGGTGTCCGTGGTCGAACGGGTGATGAGCGAGCCGGGGACGAAACGGGTGCGAGCGTGAACGGACACCTGCTGTCGATCCACGACGTGAGCGCCCAGGAGATCGTGCGGATCCTGGACACGGCCGAGTCGTTCCGCGAGGTGGGCACGAGGGTCATCAAGAAGGTCCCGGCGCTCCGCGGCCGGACCGTGGTGAACCTGTTCTACGAGAACTCGACCCGAACCCGGATCAGCTTCGAGCTCGCCGCCAAGCGACTCTCGGCCGACGTGATCAACTTCTCGACGAGCGGCTCGAGCGTGTCCAAGGGCGAGAGCCTGAAGGACACCGCGCTCACGCTGCAGGCGATGGGCGCCGACGCGATCGTGATCCGCCACTCGTCCAGCGGCGCGCCGCTCACGCTCACCCGCTGGGTGAAGGGCAGCGTGCTGAACGCCGGCGACGGCACCCACGAGCACCCGACGCAGGCCCTGCTCGACCTGTACACGATGCGCGACCGGCTCGGGCGGCTCGAGGGCCTTCGCGTGGCGATCGTAGGGGACGTCCTGCACTCGCGCGTGGCGCGCTCGCTCTCGTTCGCGCTCGTCAAGATGGGCGCCGAGGTCATGCTCGTCGGCCCGCCGACGCTGATCCCGGCGGACGCCCCCGCGTGGGGCGTGCAGGTGAGTCACGACATCGACGCGGTGCTGCCCGGGCTCGATGTCTGCTACATGCTCCGCGTGCAGCGCGAGCGTCAGCGCCAGCAGTACGTTCCCAGCGTCCGCGAATACGCACGACGGTTCGGCCTGTCGCGCGAGCGGGCCGGGATGCTCCCGGACGACGCGCTCGTGATGCATCCGGGCCCCATGAACCGCGGCGTCGAGATCGACTCGGACGTCGCCGATCTGCCCCGGGCGGTGATTGAGGAGCAGGTGACGAACGGGATCGCCGTACGGATGTCCCTCCTGTATCTCCTCCTCGGAGGGTCCGGCCCCCGGGCGGCCGGTGGATCGGCCGAGGAGGCCGGCGCAGTCCGACTGCCGGAGGAGGTGGCCACCGGTGCCTGAACCCGTCCTGTTCAGGGGCGCCAGGGTGGTCGATCCGGCCTCTGGGACGGACGACGTCGCCGACGTGCTCGTGGATGGAGGGGCCATCGCGCCCTCGTCGGGGGTGGACGCGACCGTGCTCGACTGCGACGGCCTCGTGCTGGCACCCGGTCTCGTCGACCTCCACGCCCACCTGCGGCAACCCGGCCGGGAGGACAAGGAGACCGTCGAGTCGGGATGCCGCGCGGCCGCGCTCGGGGGGTTCACCGCGGTCTGCCCGATGGCGAACACGGATCCGGTTGCCGACAACGCGGCCGTGATCCACGAGGTCCTCGAGCTGGCCCGGGCCGCCGGAACCTGCGACGTCTTTCCCGTCGGCGCGATCACGCGCGGCCTCGGCGGAGAGGAGATGGCCGAGCTCGGCGAGATGGTCGACGCGGGCGTCCGGCTGTTCAGCGACGATGGGCGCTGCGTGCCCAGCGCGCGTGTGCTCCGCAACGCCCTCACGTACGTCCGCGCGTTCGAGGGCGTGGTGATCGCGGAGCACTGCGAGGACGCCTCGCTGGGAGAGGGCGGACAGATGCACGAGGGGCTCACCTCCTCGTCGCTTGGGCTCGCGGGCCAGCCACGGGAGGCAGAGGAGGTCGTGGTCGCGCGCGATCTGGCGGTCGCGCGATTGACCGGAGGCCGGTTGCACCTGTGCCATCTCTCCTCGGCCGGCTCGGTCGAGTTGGTGCGCCGAGCCAAGGCCGAGGGTCTACGCGTCACGGCCGAGGTCACGCCGCACCACCTCGTGTTCAGCGAGGAGGATCTCCTCACCTACGACACGAACATGAAGATGAATCCGCCGCTGCGCGCCGGCAGGGACCGCGGCGAGCTCAGGGCCGCGCTCGCCGACGGGACGATCGACGCCATCGCGACCGACCACGCCCCCCACGCCGTCGAGGAGAAGGAGGCGGAGTTCGATCAGGCGCCGTTCGGCACGATCGGGCTCGAGACCGCGTTGGCGGCCGTCCTCACCCACCTCGTGGAACCCGGCGAGCTCACGCTGGCCCGCGCGATCGAGGCCCTGTCCACCGCGCCCGCACGGATCCTCGGCGCCGGCGACCACGGCGGACCGATCGAACCCGGCCGCCCCGCCAACCTCGTCGTCTTCGACCCGTCCGCCGACTGGGTGGTCGAACCACCGTTCGCCTCGAGGAGCCGGAACTCGGCGTTCCTCGGTCGAAGGCTGCGGGGCCGGGTCGTGCACACGATGCTCCGCGGGGAGCTCGTCGTGGCCGACGGGAAGGCGCAGAGGTGATCGAAGGACCCTCGGCGGTCCTGGTGCTCGAGGACGGCAGCGCCTTCCGCGGAACCGGCTTCGGGGCGATAGGGGAGGGGTTCGGCGAGGCGGTCTTCAACACGGGGATGTCGGGGTACCAGGAGGTGCTCACCGACCCCTCCTACGCCGGGCAGGTGGTGGCCATGACCGCACCCGAACAGGGCAACTACGGCACGAACGCCGAGGACGCCGAGTCCGGTCGCGTGCACGTGTCGGGGTTCGTGGTGCGCGAGGTCTCACGCATCGCCTCGAGCTGGCGCGCCACCGGGTCGCTCGCCGAGGAGCTGGCGCGCGCCGGCGTCGTGGGAATCGAGGGCGTCGACACCCGCCGCCTCACGCTGCATCTCCGAGACCGGGGCGCGATGCGATGCGGCGTCTCCACGGCCGACCTCGACGCGGTCTCGCTCCTCGAACGCGTCCGCTCGCATCCGGCGATGGAGGGTTCCGACCTCGCGAGGAGCGTGAGCTCGGACGAGCCCTACGCCGCTCGGGATCTCGTCGGACCGGCGAGCGCCGAGCTCGGTCACGTGTATCGCGTGGCGGCGTACGACTTCGGCCTGAAGCGGAACATCCTCCGCCGGCTCGCGGCGGCCGGGATCGAGGCGACCGTCGTCCCGGCGACGACGCCGGCCGCCGAGGTGCGCTCCGGCGGGTTCGACGGCGTGGTCCTGTCGAACGGTCCGGGCGACCCGGCCGCGACGACGTACGGGATCGAGGCGTGCCGCCGGCTGCTCGGGACGATGCCGGTGTTCGGCATCTGCCTCGGGCACCAGCTTCTTGGGCTCGCGCTCGGTGGTCGGACCTCCAAGCTGCCGTTCGGGCACCGCGGCGCGAACCAACCCGTGAAGGACCTGCGGACCGGCCGCGTCGAGATCACGAGCCACAACCACGGGTTCGCGGTCGAGCCCGACGGATGGCCAGGAGATCGGAACGTCGTGCGAACCGCGTTCGGGCGCGTCGCGCTCACACACTGGAACCTGAACGACGGAACGCTCGAGGGGATGCGATGCCTCGACGTCCCCGCGCTCGCCGTGCAGTACCACCCCGAGGCGGCCCCCGGGCCCCATGACGCGCGCCACCTGTTCGACGAGTTCCGTGCGCTGATGGCGGCGGCCTGATGCCGAAGCGCTCCGACCTCCAGCGCATCCTGGTGATCGGCTCGGGCCCGATCGTGATCGGGCAGGCGTGCGAGTTCGACTACTCGGGGACACAGGCCTGCAAGGTGTTGCGGCGGGAGGGGTTCCACGTGTCGCTCGTGAACTCGAACCCGGCCACGATCATGACCGATCCCGAGTTCGCGGAGCGCACGTACATCGAACCGCTCACGCCCGAGTCGGTCCTACTGGTGGTCGAACGAGAGCGTCCCGACGCGCTCCTGCCGACCCTCGGAGGCCAGACCGCGCTGAACGTCGCGGTCGCGCTCGCAGAGTCCGGGGAACTCGAGCGGCTCGGGGTCGGGCTGATCGGTGCCGGCCTGGACGCGATCCACCGCGCCGAGGATCGGAGCGGCTTCAAGGAGACGATGAGCCGAGCCGGGCTCGAGACGCCGCGCGCAGGGACCGCGCGCTCGCTGGACCGCGCGCTCGAGCTCGGGGACGAGCTCGGGTACCCGCTGATCGTCCGGCCGTCGTTCACGCTTGGAGGTGGGGGGAGCGGGTTCGCCCGGGACCGCGCCGAGCTCGAGCGCGTCGCGAGCCGCAGCCTCGCGGCGAGCCCGGTGACCGAGATCCTGGTGGAGGAGTCGGTCGCGGGCTGGAAGGAGTTCGAACTCGAGGTGATGCGCGACGCGGCGGACAACGCCGTCGTGATCTGCTCGATCGAGAACGTCGACCCGATGGGTGTGCACACCGGCGACTCGATCACGGTCGCACCGGTGATGACGCTGTCCGACCGCGAGTACCAGCGGATGCGCGACGCGGCGCTCGCGTGCATCCGCGCGGTGGGGGTCGAGACCGGTGGGTCGAACATCCAGTTCGCGGTCGATCCGCGCACCGGCCGTCAGGTGCTGATCGAGATGAACCCGCGCGTCTCGCGCTCGTCCGCGCTTGCCTCGAAGGCGACGGGCTTCCCGATCGCCAAGATCGCGGCGCTCCTCGCAGTTGGGTACACGCTCGACGAGATCCCGAACGACATCACCGGCGTGACGCTGGCGGCGTTCGAGCCGACGCTCGACTACGTCGTGGTCAAGGTGCCCCGGTTTGCGTTCGAGAAGTTCCCCGAGGCCGACCCGGAGCTGACCTCCACGATGAAGTCCGTGGGCGAGGTGATGGCGATCGGCCGGACGTTCAAGGAGGCGCTGGGCAAGGCCTGGCGCTCGCTCGAACGTCCCGACGTCGATCTCGGCGGACCGGCTGCCGGTGACGACGGCCGGCTCCTGGAGGCGATCGCGACGCCGAGCGAGCACCGGCTGCACCTCGTCGAGGCGGCCCTGAGGGGGGGAAGCTCGGTCGAGGAGGTCGCGCTCGCGAGCGGGATCGATCGGTGGTTCGTCGACCAGATTGCGCAGGTAGCCGAGCAGGTCGAGGCGCTCGACGGACGCGAGCTCGGGACGGTCGCGGCCCCCGAGCTCAGGCGTGCCAAGCGGATCGGGCTGTCCGACCGGCGGCTCGCGCGACTCACCTCCTCGACCGAGGACGAAGTCCGGAGGCGCCGGATAACGCTGGGGGTCCGGCCCGTGTTCAGGACGGTCGACACCTGCGCCGGCGAGTTCCCGGCCCGCACCCCGTACCACTACTCGGCCTACGAGGAACAGGACGAAGTGCGACCGGCCGCACGGCCGCGCGTGCTGATCCTCGGGGCCGGCCCAAACCGGATCGGGCAGGGGATCGAGTTCGACTACGCCTGCGTGCACGCCGCGTTCGCGCTCGCGGACGCGGGGTTCGAGGCCGTGATGATCAACTCGAACCCGGAGACGGTCTCGACCGACTACGACACCAGCGCCCGCCTGTACTTCGAGCCGGTGTCGACCGAGGACGTCCTCGCGGTGTGCGAGGCCGAACGGCCGATCGGCGTGATCTGCCAGTTCGGGGGGCAGACGCCGCTGCGGATGGCGAGGGAGCTCGAGGCCGCCGGGTTCCCGGTCCTCGGGACGCCCGGGTCCTCGATCGACCTCGCCGAGGATCGCGGGAAGTTCGCCGGCCTCCTCCACGAGCTCGACATCGCCGCGCCCGAGCACGGCGAGGCGAACGACCCGGAGGAGGCCCGGGCGATCGCGGCGCGGATCGGGTACCCGGTCGTCGTTCGACCGTCCTACGTGCTCGGTGGCCGTGCGATGGAGATCGTCGACGGCGATGAGGAGCTCGAGCGATTCGTCGCCCGCGCCGCCGCCGCCGGGCCCGATCACCCGGTCCTGATCGACCGGTTCCTCGAGGGCGCGATCGAGATCGACGTGGACGCGGTGAGCGACGGCACGGACGTGTTCATCGGCGCGGTCATGGAGCACATCGAGGAGGCGGGGATCCACTCGGGCGACTCCTCGTGCCAGATCCCTCCGGCGACGCTGTCCGACGGCGAGCTGGACGAGGTCGAACGCATCACGCGCAGCCTTGCGCTCCGGCTCGACGTGCGCGGCCTGATCAACCTGCAGCTCGCGAGCAAGGACGAGCGGATCTGGGTCCTCGAGGCGAACCCTCGCGCGTCGCGTACCGTGCCCTTCGTGTCCAAGGTCACGGGGGTCCCGCTCGCCAAGGTGGCGACGTCCGTGATGCTGGGCCGCACCATCGCCGAGCTTCGGGATGAGGGGCTCGTACCGGCCGAGTCCCGGCACTACCTGCGGCTCCCGCACACCGCCGTGAAGGCGGCCGTCCTGCCGTTCGGACGATTCCCCGGGGTCGACACGCTGCTCGGGCCCGAGATGCGGTCGACGGGCGAGGTCATGGGGATCGACGCCGATCCGGGACGCGCGCTGGCCAAGGCCCTGGTCGCGAGCGGCGCCTCGTTGCCCCGCGAGGGGACGATCTTCCTTTCGGTCGCGAACCGAGACAAGCGGTCGATCCTGTACCCGGCCAAGCGCATGGGCGATCTCGGGTTCCGCCTGCTGGCGACGCGGGGTACGGCCGCGGTGCTCGAACGCGCCGGCATCGCCGTCTCGAGGGTGTCCAAGGTCTCCGAGGGCGGACGCTCGGTGGTCGATCTGATCCGGGACGCCGAGGTCGACCTGGTTGTGAACACGCCGTTCGGTCGCGGCCCGCGCACCGACGGGTCGCTGATCCGCGCCGCCGCCGCGCAGGCGGGCATCCCGTGCATCACGACTCTGCCGGCCGTCCTCGCGGCCCTCCGCGGGATCGAGTCGGTGCGGGGCGGAGCAGGAGAGCCCCGGTCGCTGCAGGAGTACCACGCGGCCGCCGAGGCGGCCCCCGTCCAGGAGGCGCTGATGTTCGGCCACGACCCCGCAGGAGTGGCGTCGTGATGCACGGGCTTTCCGAGGCCGGACCGTGAGACGCGTTCGCGCGGAGGTGTTGAACGCTAAGCGCGTGGGCGCGTACCACTCGATCACGATCGTCGCGCCCGAGGTGGCCGAACGGGTCCGTCCCGGGCAGTTCGTCTCGGTCGCGATGCCCCAGGGCCGAACCTTCCTGCTGCGGCGCCACTTCTCGATCCACCAGGCGTCGCGTCGCGGGGGATGGGCCGGCACCCTCGAGTTCGTGTTCGATCCGCGTGGTCGCGGGTCCAGTTGGCTCGCGGAGGTCAAGGCGCATCAGTTCCTCGACGTGATCGGGCCGCTCGGCACGGCGTTCGCGTACCCGGCGAAGCTCTCGACGTGCCTGCTCGTCTCGGAGGGGCATGGATCCGCGCCGATGTACTTCCTGGGCCAGGAGCTCCGGGCCCGCGGCAAGCGCGTCGACATGCTCGTGGGTGCGGAGACGCAGGAGCTCGTCTTCAAGCCGATCGAGGGCAAGCGCCTGGCGCAGACGATCGTCATCGCGACGGACGACGGGAGCCTCGGTGAGACCGGAGGCGTGACCGACCTGCTCGGACAGGTCGTCGAGGCCACCGGCGCGCAGGTGATCTACGCGGCGGCGGGCCGGCAGACGCTGCAGCGGATCTCCGAGTTCTGTGCCGAACGGGAGATCCCCTCGCAGGTCGCCGTGGAGGAGGAGATGGCGTGCGGCTTCGGCCTGTGCTTCACCTGCGCCATTCCGGTGATCCGCAAGGACGGCTCGGGCTACGACAACCTGCGAGCGTGCATCGATGGGCCGGTCTTCAACCCGGCCCGGATCCTCTGGGACCGCTGGATCGGGGAGGAGCAGCGAATGATCGGGACGCCGCCCGAGGGGTTCCCGGTGGCCACGACGTGGCCGGGATGAACCGGCTCGAGGTTCCGTGAAGCCGCATCTCGGCGTCGATCTGAACGGCCTGCGGTTCACCCAACCCGTCCTCTCCGCGTCGGGCTGCCTGGCGACCGGCCACGACGTCCCCGGCCTCGTCGACGTGCGTCGGCTCGGCGGCGTCGTGACCCGCAGCCTCACGTTCGGGCCCTCGAAGGGATGGGCCACCCCCCGCGCGTCGGAGACCTCGTCCGGACTGATCACGGCCGTCGGCTACCAGAATCCCGGCGTGATGGCGTTCATCGAGGAGGACCTGCCGGGCCTGCGCGAGGCGGAGGTGCCGGTGGTGGCGTCGGTCGCCGGCGGGAGCCTGGGTGAGTACGTCAACGTGGCGAGCTCGTTGCACCTCAAGCCGGGAGTCGTCGCACTCGAGGTCTGCGTGTCGTGCCCCGACGACGAGCGCGAGGGCCAGCCCTTCTATGTCCGTCCCGAGCGGCTGACCGAGGTCGTGGGGGCCGTGGCAAGACTGTCCCGTGTGCCGGTCTTCGCGAAGCTGCCTCCCCTGCTGCCCGGGCTCGTCGAGACCGCCCAGGCGTGTGTCCGGGCCGGCGCCTTCGGTCTCACCCTGATCGACCAGGTCCCGGCGCTCGCCGTCGACCCTCATCGCCTGCGGACGCGGACGGCCACGCCGGTCGGCGGGCTCTCGGGCCCGGCGATCAAGCCCCTGGCGCTCGCGGCCGTGTACCAGGTGGCCCGGGCGCTGCCGAACGTGCCGGTGATGGGGGTCGGGGGCATCGCGACCGCGGAGGACGCGATCGAGTTCCTGCTGGCCGGTGCGTGGGCGGTCCAGGTCGGGACGGCGCTGCTGGTCGACCCCTCGGTCCACGTGGACATCGCGGAGGGGATCCTGGCGTACCTGCGCGAGAAGGGATTCGCCTCCCCCGGCGAGCTGCGCGGCCGCGTTCGCGTCCTCGATGCGGGCAACGGGGCGCCGTGATCCCGCGGCCGGACAACCCGCTGATCGTTGCGCTCGACGTCTCGGACGTCGACGCGGCGGAGGCGATGGCCCGGCGGCTCGACGGCGAGGCCGGGATCCTCAAGGTCGGGCTCGAGCTGTTCGCGGCGCACGGTCCGTCGGCCGTGTCTCGGATGCGAGCGTTCGCCCGGGTATTCCTCGACCTGAAGCTGCACGACATCCCGACCACGGTCGAGGGCGCGGCGCGCAACTGCGCCCGGCTCGGGGTGTCGATGCTCACGGTCCACGCGCTGGGGGGAGAGGCCATGGTCGCGGCCGCGGTCCGCGGCGCCGCCAGGGGGGCCGAGGAGGCTGGACATGCGACCCCGATGGTCCTGGCGGTGACGGTCCTGTCCAGCCTCGCGGGGGAAGGGCTCGCCTCGGCCCCGTCGCTCGCCTTCGAGGCGATGGCGGCGGGTGCGGACGGCGTGGTCGTGTCCGGCGAGGACGTCGCGCCGGTCCGCGAGGTGCTCGGCTCGGCGGCGTGTCTCGTCGTCCCCGGCGTCCGGCCGGCCGGCTCGAACGGTCACGATCAGGTCCGCATCCTCACCCCGGAAGAAGCGGTCGAACGTGGGGCCGACTACCTCGTCGTCGGCCGGCCGATCACGGGATCGACGGACCCGGCAGGTGTCGCGCGGGCCATCCTCGCGAGCGTTCGCTGACGGCGCCGCCCATCGGAAACCTGCAGGTAGAGCGCATGAGTCGCGTTGATGCCCTCGTGGGGCCCTGGCTATACTCGCGGGCTTCCGGCCCCCGAGCGAAGGAGTGGTGTGATGCCCCTACCCGTCCTGACCGATGAACAGCGCAAGCAAGCCCTGGAGAAGGCCGCGATCGCGCGGAAGAAGCGCGCCGAGCTGAAGGGTCAGCTGAAGTCCGGCAAGCTCATGCTGAGGGACGTGCTGTCCAGACAGGACGACGACACGGTGGGCAAGATGAAGGTCTCCACCGTCCTCGAGTCGCTCCCGGGTGTGGGGAAGGTCCGGGCGCGCAAGATCATGGAGCGTCTGGACATCTCCGCCAGCCGACGGGTTCGGGGTCTCGGCGCGAAGCAGCGCGAGTCGCTCCTGGGCGAGTTCGCGAAGAAGTAGCCACCGCTGGGCGCCGGGCTCGGGAGGCTGTTCGTCGTCGCCGGACCCTCAGGGGTCGGCAAGGGGACCGTCGTCCGCCTCGTCCGCGCGCGGAATCCCGGGATCCTCCTCTCGGTCTCGGCCACGACGCGCGCACCGCGATCGGGCGAGAGCGAGGGCGTGGACTATCTGTTCGTGTCCGAGGAGGCCTTCGATCGGATGATCGAGGCGGGCGAGCTGCTCGAGTGGGAGGAGATCTTCGGGCACCGCTCGGGTACACCGGCCGAGCCGGTTCGCCGGGCGCTCGGTGCCGGGATCGACATCCTGCTCGAGCTCGACGTGACCGGCGCCAGGCACGTGCGCGAGGCGATCCCCGGAGCGGTGCTGATCCTGCTGGAGCCGCCGACGATGGAGGAGCTCGAGCGCCGGCTGCGTTCCCGAGGCACCGAGACGGAGGAGGGTCTGGCTCGACGATTGGCGAAGGCCGGCAGGGAGCTGGAGCAGCGCGAGGCGTTCGACGTCGTGATCGTGAACGAGAACGCCGAGCGAGCCGCCGACGAGGTCGCTGCTATCATCGATGCGTCTCCGCAGGTAGATGGCCTGCCCGAGGGCCCCCCGGGAGACAGCGCCAAGGGAAAGAAAGGATCCTCGAACCCATGATCGAGCCCAAGATCGACGACCTGCTCGCTCAGGTCGACTCCAAGTACACGCTCGTGACGCTGTCGGCCAAGCGCGCCCGCGAGATCAACTCCTATTACAACCAGCTGGGCGAGGGCCGGGCCGAGTTCGTGCCGCCGCTGGTCGAGACCGGGTTGCGGAACAAGCCCCTGTCGATCGCGCTCGAGGAGATCGCCGAGGGGAAGATCAACGCCGAGCGGCCGGACGGGGTCGGGATCAAGTAACCGATCGACCCGAGCCCCCGAGGATCGGGGGCCGAAGGAGGCCCGCGTGACGACCGAGCGCTCCGCCCTTGGGGGCCGTCGCGTGCTCCTCGGCGTCACCGGTGGGATCGCCGCCTACAAGGCGTGCATCCTGGTGCGGCTCCTCCGCCTGCGGGGCGCCTCCGTCCGGGTCGTGATGACCCGTTCGGCGGAGCGGTTCGTCGGCCCGGCGACGTTCGCGGCACTCTCGGATCACCGCGTCTACACCGACCTGTGGGAGGAACCCGGCGTCGTCCTGCACGTCCGGCTCGCCCACGAGGCCGACATCGCCGTCGTCGCGCCGGCGACGGCGAACGTGATCGCCAAGCTCGCGCAGGGCATCGCGGACGATCTGCTCACCTCGACGTTGCTCGAGGCGAGCTGCCCGCTCGTCCTCGCCCCGGCGATGCACACGGGGATGTGGGAGCACCCGGCGACCCAGGCCAACGTGACCGCGCTGTTATCGCGAGGGGCTCGCGTCGTCGGGCCGGCGCACGGCTCCCTGGCCGCCGGCGACGAGGGAACGGGCCGCATGACCGAGCCCGATGGCATCGTGCAGGCGATCGAGGACGCGCTCGCCGCGGCGGGCGATCTCGCCGGCACCCGCATCGTCGTGACGGCCGGACCGACATGGGAGCCGATCGACCCCGTCCGATTCGTGGGGAACCGTTCGACGGGCAAGATGGGTTTCGCCGTCGCCGCGGAGGCGTTCGGACGCGGGGCCGAGGTCACGCTGGTGGTCGGTCCCGGCACGGTCGACCCCCCCGCGGGTCCCGCCCTGGTGCGTGTGAACACCGCGGACGACATGCGCCGTGCCGTGCTCGACGCCGCCGAGGGGGCCGACGCGGTCGTGATGGCGGCGGCCGTCGCCGATTTCCGGCCCGAGCCCGTGGCCGACGCCAAGATCAAAAAGGATCAAGGTCCGCCGCAGGTCCGCCTCGTCCCCACCCGTGACATCCTCGCCGAGCTGGGCTCGGCGGGGAACACGGTCCTCGTGGGCTTCGCCGCCGAGACCGAAGACGTCGAGGCGTCCGGGCGGGAGAAGTTGCGGCGCAAGGGCGTACAGCTGTTGGTGGCGAACGAGGTGGGGCGCGAAGGCACGGGGTTCGGCTCGGATACGGATCGCGCAGCGATCCTGGCCGCCGACGGCGAGGACGTCGGCATGCGCGAGTGGACCAAGGCCGATCTGGCCTCCGCGATCTGCGACCGCCTCGCCAAGCTGCTCACCGTCTAGCGCCCGACCCGCCGCGACCGCCGAGACGGATCTCGGGCCGCGCGCCGGGGCCGTCAGATGCCGCTGCTATGCTCGCCCGCGATGAGCCACGCGTACCTGTTCTCCTCCGAATCGGTCACCGAGGGGCACCCCGACAAGCTCGCCGACCGAATCTCCGATGCGGTCCTGGACGCCATCCTCGCGGTGGACCCCGAGTGCCGCGTCGCGTGTGAGACGTTGGTGACGACGGGGCTGGTGATGGTCGCCGGCGAGATCTCGACATCGGAGTACATCGAGATCCCGGCGGTCGTGCGTCGGACGGTCACCGAGATCGGGTACACCGACGCGAACTTCGGGATCGACGGCGACACGTGCGGGGTAATCACGTCGATCCAGGAACAGTCCCCCGACATCGCACGGGGTGTCGACGAGGCGCTCGAGCACCGCGAGGGGCGATCGGTCGACGAGCTCGACACGCTCGGCGCCGGGGACCAGGGAATGATGTTCGGGTACGCCTGCCGCGAGACCGACGAGCTGATGCCGCTGCCGATCGCGATGGCGCACCGGTTCGCCAAGCGGCTGGCGGACGTACGCAAGGCGGGGGTGATCCCGTACCTGCGGCCGGATGGCAAGAGCCAGGTCACGATCGCGTACGAGGGGACGACCGCCAAGCGGGTCGACACCGTGCTGATCAGCGCGCAGCACCGCGAGGAGGTCGACGTCGAGACGCTGCTTGCCCCCGACGTCCGCGCGGAGGTGATCGACCCCGTGCTGCGTGAGTTCGAGCTCGACGCCGACGGCGCTCGCATCCTCGTCAACCCGACGGGCCGTTTCGAGATCGGGGGTCCCAAGGCCGACACCGGTCTCACGGGTCGGAAGATCATCGTCGACAGCTATGGAGGGATGGCGCCGCACGGCGGCGGCTGCTTCTCGGGCAAGGACCCGACGAAGGTCGACCGCTCGGCGGCGTACATGGCGCGGTACGTCGCGAAGAACCTCGTGGCCGCTGGCGCGGCGGACCGCCTGCAGATCCAGGTCGCGTACGCCATCGGAGCAGCCCATCCGGTCTCGCTGGCGGTCGACACGTTCGGGACGGAGCAGGTCGACCCGGCTCACCTCGTGGACCTCGTGTGGGACGCGTTCGACTTCCGGCCGGCGGCGATCATCCGGGAGATGGATCTTCGCCGCCCGATCTACGAGGACACGGCCGCGTACGGTCACTTCGGCCGCAAGGAGTTCCCCTGGGAGGCGACCGACCGCGCGGATGAGCTCCGCCGCGCGTTCGGGTAGCGGGTCGTCCGGGTTCGTCCGGAGGGCGCCGCGGGAGAGGCCGCCGCTGGTCCTGTCGGGCCCCGTCACCGTCTGCATCGACCGGCCGCTGCTCGCCCTCGATCGTCCCTTCACCTACGAGCTCCCCGAGGAGCTGGGCGCCGGCCTCGGGTCGGTGGTGCAGGTCCCATTTCACGGCCGCGCCACCCGGGCATGGGTGCTCGGCGAGACCGACGACGTACCCGAGCGGATGCTCCGGATCCGCAAGCTCGTGACGGCGGTCAGATCCTTCGACGAGCCCTCGCTCGCGTTGTTCCGAGCGATGAGCGAGCGGTACGTCGCGCCGCTCGCCACCGTGATCGGCCGAGCCGTGCCCCCGCGCGTCGCCTCGGAGGAGACCTCGCCCGGGACGCCGCCGCCGCGGGGGAGGCCTCTGCCGGCGCCCAGGACCTCACCCATCGAGACCTACCGCGACGGCCCTCGGCTGCTGAAGGCCCTTCGGACGGGGCGGGGCGCGTTCGTGGTACGGCCGGCGCCTATGGACGAGGCGGACGTCGCCGTGACCTGCGTCGCGGCGTCGCTCGCCGCCGGGCGCACGGCGATCGTGATCGTGCCGGACGCGGACCCGGTGCCCGCGACCGCGAGGGCGGTCGTCGACGCATTCGGGGACGACGCGGTGCTGTTCCTCGGGGGCGACAAGCGCGCCCGTTACCGCACCTGGCTCGAGATCGCCGCCGGCGGCTGCAGCGTAGTGGTAGGCACGCGTCCCGCGGTGTTCGCGCCGCTCGCCGAGCTGGGGTTGATCTACGTGGATCGTGAGGGTCACCCGCAGCACCGGGACGAACGTTCGCCGTCCTACCACGTCCGCGACGTGGCCCGGATGCGGGGCGAGATCGTGGGGGCCGTGAGCGTCCTGAGCGCGTTCTGCCCCACGCTGGAGGCCACCGCCCGTGACCATGTCCTCGTCGAGCCGGCCGTCCGGCCGTGGGCGCCCGTCGAGGTCGTCCGGCCCGGTCCCGAGGGGCGGTCGCCCCGCCTGATCCGCGCGCTCCGATCCGTCACGCGCGCGTTCATGTTCGAGCCGCTCCGTGGCTATGGGGTCGCCCGGGTCTGCAGGTCCTGCGGGGAGCCGGCGGCGTGCGCGTCGTGCCTCGGGATGCTCCGGCTCGAGCGCGGCAGCATCCGGTGCGTGGTGTGCGAGGCGCCCGGGCGGTGCGCCTCCTGCGGGGCGACCGACTTCGGGATCGCTCGCCGTGGCGCCGAACGGGTCGAGGAGTGGGTCCGCGGCGTCGCCACTGTGCCCGTGTCGTTGATCGGTCGCGACGACCCACCTCGCGCGCCGCACGCGCGGGAGGTGCTTGTGGGCGGTGTCGAGGCGTTGAAGGACGTGGGCTCTCCGGGCCTGGACCTCGTTGCCATCCTGCACGCCGACGCCTCGCTCCGTCGCCCCGGCGTGGACGCCCGGGAGCGCGTGCTCGTGACGTGGTTCGAGGCGGCGGCCTGGGCCCGTCCGGATGGACGGGTCATCGTGCAGACCGACGCCCCGAACGACCCCGCCGTCCAGGCCCTCGTCTCGGGCCGACCCGACAGGTTCCGACGCGGCGAGGCCCCGCGCCGGGCGGAGGCAGGGTTCCCGGTGGGGTCGCCCGTGTTCCGCGTGACCGGCGGCGCCGAGCTCGACCGCCAGCTGGCGGCGCTCGAACCCGCGACGCTGCTCTCATCGAACGTCGGTGGGGCGACGATATGCTTGCTCGCGCTCGATGCGGGCCGGGTCGCCGGTTTCGGCGCCGAGATGCGCCGGCTCGCGGCGGCGGGGATCGTCACCCGCGTCGAGGCCGAGCCGCACCTGTGAGCGGTGACCCGCGTCGGCTGGGGGAGACATCGTGACCGTGATGCAGATCCGAACGCTCGGCGACCCCATGCTCCGCGGGACGGCCTCGCCGGTCGAGACGTTCGACGACGCGCTCCGTCGGATCGTCGATGACATGCTGGAGACGATGTACGCGGCTCCCGGCGTCGGTCTGGCCGCGAACCAGGTGGGTCTGCGGACGGCGTGCTTCGTCTACGACGATCGCGAGGGACACGCCGGCTTCGTCGCGAATCCGCGGCTCTCCGAACCGGAGGGCGAGGAGACGCTCGAGGAGGGTTGCCTGTCGATCCCCGGTCCGTACCACCCGCTGGTTCGCGCCGGGCGGGTTCGCCTGGTCGGCGCCGATCTCGACGGCGAACCACTCGACATCAGGGCGGAGGGTCTCCTGGCGCGGATCTTCCAGCACGAGACCGATCACCTGAACGGGAGGCTCTACATCGACCGTCTCGACGACGCGGGCCGCCGCGACGTGATGCGCCAGCTCCGCGAGTTCGAGGTGCAACGCTCCGAACCCTGAGCGTTCGACAACCGGGGGGCGTGCCGGCCCGCGTATCCTCCCGCCCGTGAGCCGCTCGCTGCGCATCGCGTTCCTCGGCAACGACCGATGGTCGGTGCCCTCGTTGCGAGCGATCGCCGACTCCAGCCACGAGGTCGTCGCGGTGATCACGGCCCAACGCAGGCCCGCCGGTCGCGGCAACGAGCTTCGCCCGACGCCGGTCGCGCACGCCGCCGCGGCGGCCGGGCTGTCGCTGCACGAGGTCGAGACCGTCACGTCGGGCCCGGGTGCCGACGCGCTCGCCGCGAGCGCCCCCGACCTCCTGATCGTGGTCGCCTACGGCGAGATCTTGCCGCAGGCGGTGCTCGACCTCCCGGCCATCGCACCCGTGAACCTGCACTTCTCGCTGCTCCCGGATCTCCGCGGCGCGAGCCCCGTGCAGACGGCGTTGCTCGAGGGACGCCACGAGACCGGCGTCACGACGATCGTGATGGACACGGGGATCGACACGGGTCCGGTGATCGTGCGCCGGGCCGAGGCGATCGATTCCGGGGACGACGCGGGTTCGCTCGGGGACCGGCTCGCGGCGATCGGGGCGGAGGTCCTGGTCGAGACCGCCGACCTGTTCGCGGAGGGCGCGGCCGACCCCCGTCCACAGGACGAGGCGGCCGCCACGTTCACCAGGCGCCTGGGGGCCGACGATCGCGTCCTGCGGTGGACCGAACCCGCGCGCGATCTCGTCAACCGCACCCGAGCGATGTCGCCCGAGCCGGGTGCGACCACGAGGTTCCGCGGCGAGGACCTGAAGATCTTCCGCGCGGACACCGTCCCCGCGAGCGGCGCGCCGGGATCGATCGTCCAGGCGAGCAAGGAGGGGTTCGTCGTCGCGACGGGCGAGGACGGGTTCCGAGCGATCGAGCTCGCGCCGGCCGGCCGGCGGCACATGAGCTCGTTGGACTTCGTGAACGGCTACCGCCCAGCGATCGGCGAGTCGCTCGGGTGACCCGACCCGTGGACCGGAGGCGGGCCGGGTCCTCGCGCAGGGTCGGGGCCCCGGAGCGGCCGACGCCGCAGCCGTCCGCGCGTTCGGTCGCGGTCGATGTGATCCGGCGCGTCACCGACGAGGGCGCGTACTCCAACCTCACCCTGGCGAGGACGCTGGCGCGGGTCGCCCTGTCCCAACGCGACGCGGCGTTCGCGACCGAGCTCGTCTACGGCACCCTCCGAAGGCTGATCCCGATCGACCATCAGCTCGCGCCGCTGCTCGACCGTCCGATCGACACCGCCCCCAAGGGTGCCCGCGCGGCGCTGCGTCTGGGGGCCTACCAGCTGCGCTTCCTGCGCGTCCCGGTCCACGCCGCGGTGTCGGAGACCGTCACCGTCGCCGACCCGCGCCACCGCGGCTTCGTGAACGCGGTGCTCCGGCGGTTCGCGACGCTCGAGCCGGAGGCGCCCGAGGGTCGCAGCGATCTCGCCGTATCGTTGCGGACCGGGCTCGCGGAGTGGGCCGTGCGCGAGCTCCGCCGGATCGTGTCGTCGGACGATGAGACCGAGCGGACCGCCGCCGCGCTCGCCGCGCAGGCGCCGCTCACGATCCGAACGAACACCTGCCGCACGACGGTCGGCGAGCTCGAACGGGAGCTGCATGCCGCCGGCGTCGAGACGGAACGGGGAACGGTGCATCCGGACTCGCTCGTGATCGGCTCGGGTGCACCCTCGGCGCTGCCCGGATACGCCCAGGGATGGTTCGCGGTGCAGGACCAGGCGTCCTCGTTCGTCGTGGCGGCGCTGGATCCCCGCCCGGGCGACCGGGTCTTGGACGTGTGCGCCGGTCCGGGCGGCAAGACCGGTCATCTCGCCTGCGTGATCGGGCCCGAGGGACGCTCGGTCGCCGCGGACGTATCGCCGGCCCGGCTCGAGCTCGTGCGCGCCAACGTCGAGCGCCTCGGCGTTCGGACGGAGTTGCTCGTGCAGGACGGTCGCCGGCCCGCCCTCCGTGGGGGGTTCGACCGCGTCCTGGTGGACGCGCCGTGCTCGGGGATCGGCTCCTCTCGCCGGCGCCCCGAGCTCCTGTGGCGTGCCCGCAAGGACGAGCTCTCGAGCCTCGCTCGGCTGCAGGTTGGGGTCGCGACCGCCGCCGCCGGGCTGCTCCGGCCGGGGGGCCGGCTCGTCTACAGCGTCTGCACGTTCCCGCGGGCCGAGACGGACGCCGCGTGCGACGCGATCCTACGGCGCGTCCCCGGGCTCGAGCCCATCGAGATCGCCGGCCCCGACGGCCCCGCCGAACGGGTCCGCCTCTGGCCGCATGCGCACGGCTGCGACGCGATGTTCGTCGCGGCCTTCCGCGGGCGGACAACCCCTCGCGGCTAGAATCGCGCCGTGGCCAAGCTGGGCGCGTCCATCCTGTCGGCCGACCTCGCCCGTCTGGCCGAGGAGGTCAAGCTCGTGGGCGAGCATGCCGACCTCATCCATATCGACGTCATGGATGGACACTTCGTCCCGCCCCTCACGATCGGTCCGGCGGTGGTGGCCGCGCTGCGTCCACACACGGATCGGCCCCTCCACGCGCACCTCCAGGTCGACACGCCCGACGGGTTCCTCGACGAGCTCGCGGCGGCGGGTGCCGACGCCGTGAGCTTCCATCTCGAGGCCGTGGGCGATCCGGCGCCCACACAACGCAAGGTCCGGGGGTTGGGGATGCGGGCCGGGATCGCGCTCGCGCCGCGTACGGCCGCGGAGGCCGCGTTCGCCTTCCTCGACGACGCCGACGACGTGGTCGTCCTGGCGGTCGAACCCGGATGGGCGGGGCAACCGTTCCAGCTCGGGGCCGAGGCCAAGATCGAGGCGCTCCGCTCCGAGATCGACCGTCGCGGCCTCGACGCCGAGGTGCACGTGGACGGCGGCGTGAACCTCCAGACGGCCGCCCGATGCGTGCAGGCGGGCGCCGACGTCCTGGTGGCCGCGACCGCGATCTTCGGGGCCGGGGATCCGGCCCGTTCGGCGCTCGAGCTGAAGGCGACGGCGGAGGCGACCGTCTGATGCCCGAGTCGATCCTCGTCGTCGACGACGATCCGGACATCGCCCGATTCGTCGAGGTGAACCTCCGCAGCGCGGGCTACGAGGTCTCGGTCGCCTCGGACGGGGAGGAGGCGCTCGAGAAGGCCGCCGGCTTGCGCCCCGATCTCGTGCTGCTCGATGTGATGATGCCGCGGATCGACGGGTTCGAGGTCGCGCACCGGCTCCGCAGGAACCCGCACACCTCGAACACGTCCATCATCATGCTCACCGCGAAGGCGCTCGCGACCGACAAGGTCCTCGGGCTCACCGCGGGCGCCGACGACTACATCATCAAACCGTTCGACCCGATCGAGCTCCTCGCTCGGGTCAAGGGCACGCTCCGGCGAGCGAAGGAGATGCGCAACCTCTCGCCGCTCACCGGGCTTCCCGGGAACATCCGCATCCAGGAGGAGATCGAGCGGATGGTCCGCGAGGAGTCGCCGTTCGCGGTGCTGTACGCGGACCTGGACAACTTCAAGGCCTACAACGACCAGAAGGGTTTCGTCCAGGGTGACCGCCTGATCCAGGCGACGGCGAGGATCCTGCAGGACGCGGTTGCCGGGCGCGCGGGCGCCGAGGGCTTCGTCGGTCACGTCGGGGGAGACGACTTCGTGGCGGTCGTGCCGCCCGACGTCGCCGAGGACGTCGCCAGGCTCGTGGTCGAGACCTTCGACGGGCAGATCAAGGAGTTCTACGACCCCGAGGACGTGGAACGCGGGTACGTCGAGGTCGAGGATCGCAAGGGAAAGCTGCAACGGCTGCCGCTCGCCGGCGTCTCGATCGGCATCGCGACCACGAAGGTGCGCTCGTTCGCGCACTACGGCGAGGCGGTCTCGGTGGCCACCGAGATGAAGCAGTACGCCAAGCGCGAGTCGAAGTCCTCCTACGCGGTCGACCGCCGAAAGGTCGACTGACCCGCCACCCGTCAGGCTTCGCACGCCCGCGTCTCGCGTGACCTGCCCGCGCGGGCGACCTATACTTGAGCTTCCAGAAGAGCCTGTCTTCGGGGCGGGGTGCAAGTCCCCACCGGCGGTGAGAGTCCGCGACCCCCCGAACGCCATTCGGGGGTTGACCCGGTGAGATTCCGGGACCGACCGTCAAAGTCGGGATGGGAGAGGACGGGCGGAACGGCGGCCAACGGCTGCCGTCCTGCCTCTTCCCGCATCGCCGCCTCGAGATCGGAAGCGACATGTCCGACGAGGCGTACATGGAGCGGGCGATGGAGCTCGCGCGGCGGGGCAGTGGCCTGGTGTCCCCCAACCCCATGGTGGGCGCCGTCGTGGTCGCCGACGACGCGATCGTCGGCGAGGGCTCGCACGGAGGCCCGGGCCTGCCGCACGCCGAGGTCCTGGCCCTGGACCGGGCGGGCGAGCGCGCTCGAGGAGCCACGCTGTTCACCTCGCTGGAACCCTGCGACCACTACGGCCGCACCCCACCGTGCACGGACGCGATCGTGCGCGCCGGCATCGCACGGGTGGTCTCCGCGACCCGGGACCCGAACCCGGTCGTCGACGGGCAGGGGGTGCGGAGCCTCCGCGCACACGGTGTGGAGGTCCTCGAGGGGATCCTCGAGGCCGAGGCGCAGCGGCTCAACGCCGGGTTCGCCAAGCACGTCCGCACCGGGATGCCGTTCGTGATCTGGAAGGCCGCCGCGTCGCTGGACGGCAAGGTGGCGGCGCGCGACGGCTCCTCGCGTTGGATCACCGGCGACGCGGCGCGGGCCGACGTGCATCGCCTCCGAGCGTGGGCGGACGCGATCGTGGTGGGTGCGGGCACGGCGATCGCCGACAACCCGGAGCTCACGGTCCGTGACCCCGACTACCGGGGGAGACCGCCGATCCGGGTCGTGGTCGACGCGCGGGGTCGGGTGGGTCCGTCGGGGGACCTGTTCGACGATCAGGCGCCCACCCTCGTCGCGACGACCGAGCTCGCCCCCGCGAAGACGCGCGATGCATGGCGGGAGGCGGGCGCCGAGGTCTTGGTGCTTGAGGCCGACGGCGAGGGCGTCGTGCTCACCGCGCTTATGAGCGATCTCGGCAAGCGCGATGTCCAGGCGGTGCTGCTCGAAGGCGGACCGACCCTGGCCTGGTCGGCGCTCGAGGAGCGCCTGGTCGACACGATCGTCCTGTACCTCTCGCCGAAGCTGGTCGGCGGGAGCGATGCCCCGACGGTGTTGGAGGGACGCGGGTTCGCGCCGATCGGGCAGGCGCTGCCGATGCGGATCCGCTCGGTCGAGCGGGTCGGCGAGGACCTGAGGGTGGAGGCGGATGTTCACCGGGATCGTTGAGGAGCGCGGCGTGGTCCGAGACGTGGGGACGACGCGTCTGTCTATCGGCTGCCGAACCGTCACGTCCGACGCGACCGAGGGCGCGTCGATCGCGGTGAACGGCGCCTGCCTCACGGTCGTCGAGTGCTCGGACGAGCATCTCGCGTTCGACGTGTCCGAGGAGACCCTTCGGCGCACGAGCTTCTCGCGCCTGCGGGCGGGCGACCCCGTGAACCTCGAGCGACCGCTCACGCTGTCGAGCAGGCTCGGCGGTCACCTCGTGCAGGGACACGTCGACGGCGTGGGCGAGGTCGTCGCGATCGATCTCGCCGACGACGGGAGCTCGTGGATCACCGTTCGCGCCCCCGAGCGGATGGCACGCTACCTGGTGGACAAGGGCTCGGTGTGCGTCGACGGGGTCAGCCTGACGGTCGCCTCGCGGGACGGGACGACGTTCGGCGTGGCGCTGATCCCGCACACGCTCGAGGTGACGACGCTCGGCACCGCCGAGGTGGGAGACCCAGTGAACCTGGAGGTCGACGTGATCGCCAAGTACGTGGAAGCGCTCCTCGACCCGATCGATGGCCAGATGGAGGGCCAGATGGAGGGAAAGACACCATGACCCAGGAGACCGGACCCGTGTTCGCGACGATCGACGAGGCCCTCGCCGACATCCGCGCCGGGAGGATGGTGATCGTGGTCGACGACGCCGATCGCGAGAACGAGGGCGACTTCATCATGGCCGCGGAGAAGACGACCCCCGAGAGCCTGAACTTCATGGTCACGCACGGCCGGGGCATCGTGTGCATGCCGATGACGGCGCAACGCCTCGACGAGCTCCGGATCCCGCTGATGGTCTCGAAGAACAACGAGAGCCACGGCACCGCGTTCGCGGTCTCGATCGACATCGAGGGGCGTACGACGACCGGGACGAGCGCCTTCGACCGCGCGGCAACCGTGCGGGCGATCACGGACCCGTCGCTACGGCCGGCGGACATCCGGATGCCCGGCCATGTCTTCCCGCTCATGGCGCAGCAAGGAGGCGTCCTCAAGCGGGCCGGCCACACCGAGGCGACCGTCGACCTGGCGCAGCTCGCCGGCCTGTACCCGGCCGGGGTGCTGTGCGAGGTCCTGCATCCCGACGGCTCGATGGCGCGAGCCCCGGAGCTCGCGCGCGTGGCGGAGGAGCACGGCCTCAAGATCATCTCGATCGCGGACTTGATCGAGTATCGCCGCCATCGCGAGCATCAGGTGGCGCGGACGGCCTCGGCGCAGATCCCGACCGAGCACGGGGAGTTCACTGCGCACACCTACGAGAGCTCCGTCGACGGGATGGTGCATGTCGCACTCGTGCTGGGCGAGGTCGGCGACGGCGAGCAGATCCTGGTGCGCGTGCACTCCGAGTGCCTGACCGGCGACGTGTTCGGCTCGATGCGCTGCGACTGCGGCGACCAGCTGCAGGGTGCGCTGGCCCAGGTCGGAAAGGAGGGACGCGGGGTGGTCTTGTACATCCGGGGCCACGAGGGGCGTGCGATCGGGCTGACGCACAAGCTCCGCGCCTACCGACTCCAGGAACAGGGACGTGACACCGTCGAGGCCAACGTCGAGCTCGGTTTCGCCGCGGATCCGCGTGACTACGGGATCGGCGCCCAGATCCTTGTGGACCTGGGGGTGCGCTCGATGAGGCTGCTCACCAACAACCCCGCGAAGCGAGCCGGGCTCGAGGGCTACGGGCTGTCGATCTCCGAGCGCGTTCCGCTCCAGACGCGCCCGACCGCGGAGAACATCGGCTATCTGCGCACCAAGCGGGAGAAGCTCGGACATCTCCTGGAGAACCTGGAACCCGAGGCCGCGCCGTGAGCGGGCTCGCCGACGAGCTGCCTCCGCGCGGCCGAACGATCGAACAGGAGGCAGCTCCATGACCGAACTCCGGGGTGATCTGCACGCACGTGGCCGCCGCTTCGCGATCGCGGTGGCGAGGTTCAACGAGCTCGTCACGCGCAAGCTGCTCCGGGGCGCGCTCGCCGGCCTCCATGCGAACGGGGTTGCCGAGGAGGATGTCGACGTCGCGTGGGTGCCGGGAGCGTTCGAGCTACCGCTGGTGGCGCGGCGGCTTGCGGCGTCGCGGACGTACGACGCCGTGATCTGCCTCGGCGCCGTGATCCGGGGCGAGACCGCGCACTTCGAGCTCGTCGCGGCGCAGGCGGCGGCGGGGATCCGCGAGGCCGCCGACGCGACCGGCGTACCGGTCACCTTCGGCGTCCTGACGACGGAGACACTCGAGCAGGCGCTGGATCGCTCGGGTGGCAAGCACGGGAACAAGGGATGGGACGCCGCGGCGGCGGCGATCGAGATGGCGTCGCTCCTCGAACAGTTGCCCAAGGAGGCCGAACCGTGATCGTCGACAAGCCCTGGGGCAAGGTCGTGACCTACGCGCTCAACCAGCCAAGCTCGGTCCGCGTGATCACCGTCGAGCCCGGCCAGGAGACGAGCGTCCACTACCATCAGATGCGGGACGAGATGTGGGTCGTGCTGGACCCTGGGCTCTCCGTACAGATCGGCAACCGCCAGGTCGAGGCGTCCTCGGGGGAGGAGTTCATCGTGAGCGCCGAGACGACGCATCGCATCGCGAACCCCGGGAGCACCCGTGGCCGGGTGCTCGAGATCGCCTACGGGTACACCACCGAGGACGACACGCTCCGCCTCCAGGACGTCTACGGCCGCCCGCTCGAACCCGACTGGTGAACCTGCGGCGAACCGGGGTTCGTGGCCCGTCTCCGCATTGAGCGCCGCGCGGGGGCCGTGCTACGCTCCGCGCGCTCCAGGCACAGGAGGGCACGTTGGCAGAGCAGGGGACCGTGAAGTGGTTCAGCAACGAGAAGGGCTTCGGGTTCATCTCGCGCGAGGGGGAAGAGGACGTCTTCGTCCACTTCTCGGCGATCGAAGGCGAGGGGTACAAGTCCCTCACGGAGGGCCAGGCGGTCGAGTTCGACGTCGTCGACGGCCCGAAAGGCAAGCAGGCGGCCAACGTCCGATCCGTCTGACCGAGCTCGGCCGGGATCTGCCCCGAGCGTCGACAGCCTCCCGAGCGGCACCTATACTCTGCGGGTCGTGTTCACCGTGTTCGGCTGGCACCGGCGAACGGCCGGTGCCTTCTCATCGCTAGGGAGGTGATGCGGGGTCTCGGCTGATCCGCGCATTAACGACCGCATCCGCTCGGCGCAGGTGCGCCTGGTGGGTGCAGACGGATCGCAGATCGGGATCGTATCGACCCAGGACGCGCTCCGTCGGGCACAGGATCTGGATCTCGATCTGGTGGAGGTGGCGCCGCAGGCGAACCCTCCCGTCGCCAGGATCATGGACTACGGGAAGTTCAAGTACGAGCGCGACATCCGGCAGAAGGAAGCCCGCAAGAAACAGGCCCGGATCGAGGTCAAGGAGATCAAGTTCCGTCCGAAGATCGATCCGCACGACTACGCCACCAAGAAGGGCCACGTCGAACGGTTCCTCCGTACGGGCGCGCGGGTCAAGGTCACCATCATGTTCCGAGGGCGCGAGATGGCCCGCACCGAGCTCGGACGCAAGATCTTGGACCGGCTGGTCGCGGACCTCGCGGATCAGGCGGTCGTCGAGGCCCACCCCAAGCAGGACGGACGGAACATGGTGATGGTCCTCGCGCCGTCGAAGAGGCCCCCCGAACCGAAGAGCACCGAGCCGAGGAACCGGCGGGAGCCGGAGGCGGCCGTTCCCCGAGCCGCCGCCCAGCCCGCCCCGGAGCAGGTGCCGGACGAGGTGGTCGCGGCCCCGGCGGAGGCCCCGCCGGAGACGTGACGGGGGTGTACGAGGAGCCCCTCGTGGCACCCGTTCGACAAGAGGAAAGAAGAGCGATGCCCAAACAGAAGACGCACCGAGCGACCGCCAAGCGGTTCCGGATCACGCGGACCGGCAAGGTCCTTCATCGCAAGGCGACCGGCAACCATTTCCTTCGCAAGAAGAGTGGGAGCCGCCGACGCCGCGTGGAGGGCATGACCCAGGTCACGGCCGAGCGCACCAACATCCGTCGGCTCCTCGGGAAGTAGGGGAGATGGCACGGGTCAAACGATCGGTCCACGCGAAGAAGAAGCGCCGTGAGGTGCTCCGCAAGGCCAAGGGGTACTTCGGATCGCGGTCCAAGCGCTACCGCGTGGCCAAGGAGCAGCTCCTCCACTCGGGACAGTACGCCTACCGCGACCGACGGGACCGCAAGGCGCAGTTCCGCCGCCTGTGGATCGCCCGGATCGGGGCCGGGGCTCGCCAGCACGGTCTGTCCTACTCGAGGTTCGTGCACGGCCTGAGCAAGGCCGGGATCGAGGTCGACCGCAAGATGCTCGCCGACATGGCCGTGCACGATCCGGCCGCGTTCGGCCAGCTCGTCGAGGCGGCCAAGGACGCGCTCGCGGCCTAGCCCCAAAGGCCGGGGGGGAGGCCGGGAGGGCGCGTGATCACCTCCGTCAGGAACCCGAAGGTCGCCGCGGCCCTCAAGCTCCACAAGCGGGCGTACCGCGAGCGCGAACGCGCGTTCCTCGTCGAGGGGGTGCAGGCACTGGGGGAGGCGCTCTCGATGCCCCGCGGGGGGATCTCGACCCTGTTCCACACGGAGCCCTCGCATCCCCTGGTCGAACGCGCGCGCGCCAAGGGCGTCGCCGCGGCGCACGTGAGCGATGACGTGATGGCCCGCCTCGCCGGCACGGTCACCCCGCAGGGGTTCGTCGGGGTCGCGGGGTTCCTCGATGTCTCGTTCGACGACCTGCCCGCCGAGCCGGTCGGGGTGGCGCTGCTGCACGAGGTCCGAGATCCGGGGAACGCCGGTACGGTGCTCCGATCCGCCGACGCCGTCGGTGCCGACGCAGCTGTCTTCTCCTCGTCCTCGGTCGATGTGTACAACGCGAAGACCGTGCGGGCGTCGGCAGGCTCGCTGTTCCACCTGCCGGTCGTGCGTGGCCCCGAAACGGCGTCGGCGATCGACGCGCTGCGGGCGCGGGGGATGCGGATCCTGGCGATGGACGCCGACGGCGAGGGCGATCTCTACGAGCAGGACCTATCCGATCCCGTCGCGTTCGTGTTCGGCAACGAGGCGTGGGGTCTGCCCATGGAGATCGCGGCCCTCGCCGACACGACTGTGCGGGTGCCGATCAGGGGGCGGGCCGAATCCCTGAACCTCGCCGCCGCCGCCACGGTCTGCCTGTTCGAATGGGAGCGCCAGCGTCGCGAGGGCAGGCGGGCGGTGCTCGAGACGATCATCGCGGCCGCGGCTCACGACATCCGCTCGCCACTCACGGCGTTGAAGGGGATCGGGCACGCCCTCGCCACTCGGTGGGAGCAGATCACGCCCGAGGACCGCGAGTTGATGCTGCGGGGGATCCAGTTCGACACCGATCGCTTGAACGCGATCCTTCGTCAGCTCGTGGACGCCGCCCGGGTCGCGGCCGGTGCGCTCGACCTGTTCCCGCAACGGACGGCCATCCCGCGGGTGGTCGAGGAGATCGCGACGTCCCTGGCCCGAGACCCCGGTCACGTCCGCGTCGAGTGGGCGGGGAGCGACGAGCTGAACGTGTTCGTCGACCCCGAACGCCTCCGGCTCGTGCTCGAGGCGTTCGTCGAGTCCCTCGTCTGGTGGGCGAGCGAGGGTCCGGTGCGCGTCGACGGTCGCGTACGAGACGGCCGGCTCTCGGTCGAGGCTCGCCGCGCCGAGACCGAGCTCACGCAGGAGCAGGCAGAGCGTCTGTTCCGTCCCCGCGCCCCCGGGACCGGTGCCGGGAGCAAGATCGGGCTGTTCGTGGCGCTCGGCGTGGCCGAGGCCCAGGGGGGCAGCGTGTCCGCCCGCGTCACCGACGGCGCGATCGTCTTCACGCTGGATCTCCCCGTCTCCTCCGAGCCGGACGCCTGACGCTTACCGCGGATGCGCGGCGTCGCGGAGGGCCGGAAAAGGCCCTTGCTAGACTCGCCGCACCATGGACCCGACCGAGGCCGCGGGCATCCTCGAGCAGGAGCTCGATCGCGGGCGAGCGCTGATCGACGCGGCTCGGACGGTCGAGGAGCTCGACGAGGCGAAGACCGCGGTCCTGGGACGCAAGGCCCCGATCGCGAGCGTGCAGAGCTCGCTCGGATCGCTGCCCGTCGAGGCCCGTCGCGACCTGGGCCGGCGGACCAACGAGGCCTTCGCGGAGCTGCGGTCCGAACTCGACGCGCGCCGAGCCGAGCTCGAGGAGGGGGCCGAGGACGAGCTGCTCCGGGCCGACGCGGTCGACGTCACCCTGCCCGGCCGGCGCCCGCGTCCGAGCTCGCTCCATCCGCTCAGCCTCGTGCAGGACCGGATCGTCGAGATCTTCACTCGGATGGGGTACCGGGTGGCCGTGGGGCCCGAGATCGAAGACGAGTGGCACAACTTCGAGGCGCTCAACATCCCACCCGACCATCCCGCGAGGACGATGAAGGACTCCCTGTACGTCGACGCGGACGGGCTCCTGCTCCGCACCGAGACCAGCTCGGTCCAGATCCGGACGATGGAGACGCAGGAGCCGCCGATCTCGGTGATCGTCCCGGGGCGCACCTACCGGCGCGAGGCCGTCGACGCGACGCACCTGTCGGTCTTCCATCAGGTCGAGGGGCTCGTCGTCGATGAGGGGATCTCGTTCGCCGACCTCCGCGGCACGCTGGAGGCGTTCGCGCGCGAGATGTTCGGCGAGGACGTACGGGTGCGGCTCACGCCCGACTACTTCCCGTTCGTCGAGCCCGGTTGTCAGGCGGCGGTGTCGTGCTTCGTCTGTGGCGGCGTCGGATGCCGCGTCTGCGGGAACGGGTGGCTCGAGCTGCTCGGCGCCGGGATGGTCCACCCGAAGGTGCTCGAGAACTGCGGGATCGACTCCGAGCGGTATACGGGGTTCGCGTTCGGCATGGGGATCGAGCGCGTCGCGATGGTCAAGTACGGCGTCAACGACATGCGGCTGTTCGTCGAGGGTGACGTCCGCTTCCTCGAACGGTTCGAGGGCGCGGCGTGAAGGTCGTCCTGTCCTGGCTCCGCGAGCTGTGTCCGACCGAACGGTCCGCCGAGGACCTCGCCGAGCTGCTGACTCGCAAGGGCGCCGAGGTCGAGGCGATCGAGTACCCCTGGGAGCGCGTCTCCGGTGTGGTGGTCGCCAGGGTCCTCGAGGTCCGGGACCACCCGAACAGCGACACCCTCTGTCTCGCCCGCGTGCAGACCGGTTCGGGCGAGCTCGAGGTGGTCGTCGGGGTCCGGAACATGGCTCCCGGTGACCTCGTGCCGTTGGCGCCGCCCGGCGCGAGCGTGCTCACGCTCGCACAGCCCCTGGAGGCACTCGAGATCCGCGGCTTCGTCTCCCACGGCATGCTGTGTGCGCCCGACGAGCTCGGCATCTCCGCGTCGCACGACGGGATCCTCGTCCTGCCGGGCGACCTCGAGCCGGGCGCGGACGTCGCGGAGGCGCTCGGGCTGACCGACGCGGTCCTCGACATCGAGGTCACGCCGAACCGCCCCGACTTCCTCTCGGTGCTCGGGATCGCCCGGGAGGTGGCGGCCGCGACGGGCTCGCCGCTCTCGCCCCCCGACACGCGGGTCGAGGAGGACGCGGAGCCCGCGGAGGGCGTCGCGACGCTGGAGGTCGCGGATCTCGAACGCTGCCCGCGATACCTCGCCAGGATCGTCCGCGACGTGGCGCACGTGCCGTCCCCGATCGCGATCCAGGCGCGTCTGTTCGCGTCTGGGATGCGTCCGATCTCCGCGGCGGTCGACGCGACGAACTACGCGATGCTCGAGATCGGCCAGCCGCTCCACCCGTTCGACCTCGCGCTCCTGAAGGGTCCCGGCATCGTGGTCCGCCGCGCCGAGCCCGGCGAGACGCTGGTGACGCTCGACGGGATCGAGCGGGCTTTCACCGACGACGACCTGTTGATCTGCGACGCCGAGCGCCCGGTCGCCGTGGCCGGCGTCATGGGCGGCGAGCTCGCCGAGGTCTCGGAGCAGACGAGCGACGTGCTGCTCGAGGCGGCGTGGTTCGAACGGGGAGGCGTCCAACGGACGCGCCGACGGATTGGCCTGTCGACGGAGGCGTCGATGCGGTTCGAGCGTGGCGTCGATCCCGAGGCCGCGCCGACCGGCGCCGATCGGGCGTGCCGGCTGATGTCCGAGTGGTGTGGCGCGCGCGTGCTCCGCGGCGTCGTCGAGGTGGGCGGGCCCCCGCCACGGCGCCGGATCGATCTGCGGGCGACGAGGGCGTCGGCGCTGATCGGGTACCCGGTGACAACCGTGGACGCCGTGGAGGTGTTCGATCGGCTTGGGATCGGGACCGAGAGCGTGGACGGGGACACGATCCGCGTCGAGGTCCCCGGGTACCGCGTCGACCTCGATCGCGAGGTGGACCTGATCGAGGAGGTCGTGCGTGTGCAGGGGTACGACCGGGTCGGCTCCACGCTGCCGCCGATCGCGCGGCCGGGCGGGCTGCCGCCCGCGTACGGGTTCCGGACCCGTGTCCGTGACGCGCTGCGACGGGCCGGCCTGCGCGAGGTTCGCCAGATCCCGTTCGTCTCCGAGGCCGACCTCCGGATGGTGGGGGACGAGGACGCGATACGGGTCACCAACCCGCTGCAGGCGGACGACGGGTGGCTTCGGACGCGCCTGACCCCGGGGATGCTGAAGGTCGTCCGGCACAACGCCCATCGCCACGTCCGATCGGTCGCCGTCTTCGAGGTCGACACGGTCTTCCGGATGCGCGATGGGCGGCCCGAGGAGCGCCCGAAGGCTGCGTTCGCGCTCAACGGGAACGCCGACCTGGGATGGGCGGGCGACGACCGCCCGTTCGACGTGTTCGACGCCAAGGGCATCGTCGAGGCCCTGATGGCCGAGCTCGGGATCGCGTGGACCCTCGGGGACGCGATCGGCCGCCCGTTCCACCCCGGCAGGTCGGGCGCGATCATGGTCGGCGCGGAGCGGATCGGCGTCCTCGGCGAGATCCATCCGCGCGTGGCCGATCGCTTCGACCTCACCGGGCGCGTCGCCGTGGCGGAGCTCGAGGTCGAGGCCCTGATGCGCCTCGCGCTGCCGGTTGCGGGTGTGGAGGATGCGCCGCGCTTCCCGCCGGTCCGTCGCGACCTGGCCTTCATCGTCGACGCGTCGATCCCGGCCGGACGGGTCCGTTCGGCGCTCGAGGACGCGGCGGGCGAGATCCTCGGCTCGGTCCTCCTGTTCGACGTGTTCGAGGGCCCGCCGCTGCCCGAGGGGACGAAGAGCCTCGCCTACTCGGTGGATTTCCGCGCCGCAGACAGGACGTTGACCGATGAGGAGGCCGACGGCGCGGTGGGCGCGATCGTCGAACGGCTCTCGCGCGACGTCGGCGCCCGGCTCCGGTCGGGCTGAACCCGCCGGGCCTACTCCGGATCGCGTCCGGCGTCGCTCGCGGGCGGGGTGAGCGAGCGGCGGGTCCGACCCGCGGACTAGACTCGCACCATGGAGCGCGACCTGCTGTCGATCGACGACCTCTCGCCGAGGGAGCTCGGTCAGCTGCTCGAGCTGTCCGCCAAGGTCAAGGCCCAGCCGGGCGACTACGCGGATCGCCTCGCCGGGCGTTCGGTCGCGATGATTTTCGAGAAACCCTCGACCCGCACCCGGGTCTCCTTCGAGATCGCGGTCGCCTCGACCGGCGGCCATCCGGTGCCGCTGTCCTCCGCCGACCTGCAGCTCGGGCGGGGCGAGACGATCGAGGACACCGGGCGGGTCCTGTCGAGGTACGTCCAGGCGATCGTGCTGCGGACCTTCGAACAGGAACGGCTGGAGGTGCTCGCCTCGGCGGCCTCGGTCCCGGTGGTGAACGCCCTGTCGGATTTCGAGCACCCGTGCCAGTGCCTGGCCGATCTGCTCACGATCCGGGAGGTCAAGGGGGAGCTCGCCGGCACGATCGTCACGTACCTGGGCGACGGCAACAACGTGACCCACTCGTTGCTGTTCGGTTGCGCCAAGGCGGGGATACACGTGCGGGCCGGGACGCCGCCCGGGTTCGAGCCGATCCCGCAGGTCGTGCAGCGCGCATCCGACATCGCCGCGGAGACCGGCGGGAGCGTGACCATCACGCACGACCCGATCGAGGCGTCGCGCGGCGCGGACGTCCTGTACACCGACGTCTGGGCGAGCATGGGCCAGGAGGCCGAGTCCGACGAGCGCGCCCTCGTCTTCCCCGCGTACGCCCTGGACGCGGAGAAGGTGGCCGTCGCCGCCCCGGACGTCACCGTGATGCACTGCCTGCCGGCCCACCGGGGGCAGGAGATCGCCCCGGACGTGATCGACGGCCCGCATTCGGTCGTCTGGGACCAGGCCGAGAACCGGATGCACGCGCAGAAGGCGCTCCTGCTGTGGCTCCTCGGTCTCGCCTGAGCCCGATCCCGGAGGACCCGACGTGGCGCGTCTGAACGACACCGTCGAGGCCGCGCTGATCGAATACGCCGACCTCCTGTCGATCCTGACCGACGACCCCTACAAGCCGCGCTCGTACGAGAAGGCCGCTCGGGCGGTCGGTGGCTATCCCGACGACCTGGCTGCGATGGACCCGAAGGAGATCCTGAAGATCCCGAGCGTGGGCAAGTCGATCGGCGAGAAGATCGACGAGCTCGTCCGGACGGGCTCGTTCGAGGCGCTCGAGGAGCTGCGCGCGCAGATTCCGCCCGGAGTTCGCGAGATGACCGCGATCCCGGGCCTCGGGCCGAAGAAGGCGATCATGCTCTACCGCGACCTCGGGATCGCCGACGTCGAGCAGCTCGCCCAGGCCGTGGAGCAGGGCCGCCTGGCCGACGTCAAGGGATTCGGCGCCAAGACCGAGGAGAACATCCGCCGCGGCATCGAGCGCATGAGCCAGTCGACGGGTCGGGTGCTCGTGTCCGACGCCATGGACCTCGCGGACCAGTTCATCCATCGGCTCGGGTCCCGCAAGGATGTGCGCCGGATCGAATTCGCGGGCTCGCTCAGGCGGATGGCCGAGACGATCGGAGACCTCGACCTTCTCGTCGCGAGCGACGACGTAGCCGGGGTGATGGAGGCGTTCACGTCGGACGGGATGACCGAACGCGTGCTCGCAAGGGGTGAAACGAAGTCGTCGATCCTGACGCGCAAGGGGCTGCAGGTCGACCTCCGCGTCGTCCCGCTCGAGGCATGGGGCGCGGCGATGATCTATTTCACCGGCTCGAAGGCCCACAACATCCGGATCCGCGAGATGGCCGTCCGCAAGGGGCTCAAGCTCAACGAGTACGGCCTGTACCGCGCGAAGTCGGGCAAGCTCATCGTCGCGGAGACCGAGGAGGAGGTCTACGAGAAGCTCTCGCTCCCGTGGATCCCCCCGACGCTCCGCGAGGATCGCGGCGAGGTCGAGGCTGCGTTGGAGGGCACGCTCCCCGACGTGCTCGCGCGCACGCAGCTGCGGGGTGACCTGCACACCCACACCAACCTCACGGACGGCCTGGCCTCACTCGAGCAGATGCTCGCGGCCGCCTCCGAGCTGAGGTACGCGTACTACGCGGTGACGGACCACGCGCCGAACCTGTTCATGCAGCGGATGACGGACCAGAAGATGCTCGCTCAGCGGAAGCGGCTCCGGGCGCTGCAGTCCTCGTACCCGAAGATGGCTCTGCTGCACGGCACCGAGCTCAACATCGACGCCGATGGCAACGTGGACTGGGACGCCGACTTCCTCGAGGGGTTCGACATCTGTGTCGCGTCGGTGCACTCGCTCTTCAACCAGTCCAAGGACGAGATGACCCGGCGGATCGTCCGGGCGATGGAGAACCCCAACGTGCACGTGATCGGTCATCCCACCGGCCGGATCATCAACAAGCGTCAGCCGGTCGAGGTCGACCTGGAGGAGGTGTTCAAGGCTGCGGCGCGCACGGGGACGGCCCTCGAGGTGAACGGCTATCCGGATCGACTCGATCTGCGGGACGAGCACATCCTGTGGGCACGGCGCCATGGCGTGAAGTTCTCGGTGGACACCGACTCACATGCCACCACTCACCTCGCGCACATGCGGTACGGCGTGGCGACCGCGCAGCGTGGGTGGCTCACCAAGCACGATGTGATCAACGCGTGGCCCCTCTCGAAGCTCAAGGCGTTCCTGCGGAAGGGCCGGTGAGACGCACACCGAACGGCGCGGCGGGGTTCGGCCGTCGGCTGCCGCGCTCGTTCTTCGCACGACCGTCGACCGTCGTCGCCCCCGAGCTGCTCGGCCGCATCCTGGTGAGGGTCCGGCCCGACGGCACCCGGCTCGCCGGCCGGATCGTCGAGGTCGAGGCGTACGAGCAGGGCGACCCGGCGAGCCATTCCTTCCGCGGTCGACCCACGCCCAGGACGGAGGTGATGTTCGGGCCCCCGGGGCGGCTGTACGTGTACTTCACCTACGGGCAGCATTTCTGTTGCAACGTCGTGACGGGCCCGGAGGGGTACGGGAGCGCGGTCCTGCTCCGGGCCGCCGAGCCGCTCGACGGGTTCGAGACGATGGCGGCGAACCGGGGGATGGACTCGGCCCGGCTCCTGTGCTCGGGCCCGGCGCGACTGACCCAGGCGTTCGGGATCGACCGCGCCGACAACGGGACGGACCTGGTGAAGGATCCGTCGTTGTTCCTGCTCGCCGGCTCTCCGCTCGGCGCGCGCGCGACCGGCCGGAGCACCCGGGTCGGCGTCAACGTCGGGATCGAGCACCGGTGGCGCTTCTTCGAACGAGCGAGCGTGTTCGTCTCGCCGGGCAAGCCATCCGTCCCCGACGTCGTCGGGGCGAAGCGAGAGGCTACGGGTTCACGAGGATCGTGACGGTCGACCCCCGCTCCCCTTGGCCGCCGGCGTGGGGCGACTGCGACCAGACAACCCCCGGCCGGTCGTTGCACGAGGTGTCGTCCGGGTCGCACTCGGCGTAGGACACCGACGCGACGAACCCCGCCTGCCGGATCGCCGCCTCCGCGGCACCCCGCTGCATGCCGACCACGTTCGGCACCCGAGCGAGGTCGGGTGCTGGGGATGGTTCGGGCGCGCCCGAGGCCACCGTGATCGTCACCGTCCCGCCCTGGATCAGCTGCGAGCCGCCCCCGGGATCCTGCGCGACCACCGTGCCCGGCTGGCGGTCCGACTGCGCGAGCACCGTCGCGTAGGTGAACCCGGCGTCGTGCAGCGCCGAGATCGCCGCCTGGCGCTCGAGGCCGATCAACGACGGCACCACCAGCACCTGGTACGAGGACGGCTCGGTGCACACCTCGAGCGACGGCTCGGCGCCGGCCGGGATTTGGAGCACGT
>Ga0307287_10000054_pt1 | contig 38330 bp, 46 predicted proteins | sample ER_DNA_141_FD_194485 | JGI IMG/M metagenome (GOLD analysis project Ga0307287, IMG submission 194485) | Bulk soil microbial communities from the East River watershed near Crested Butte, Colorado, United States - ER_DNA_141 | ecosystem: Environmental > Terrestrial > Soil > Floodplain | place...
CGAGATCATCGTCAACAACGAGAAGCGGATGCTGCAGGAGGCCGTCGACGCGCTCTTCGACAACGGGCGCCGCGGCCGGGCAGTCACCGGCCCGGGCAACCGTGCGCTGAAGTCCCTCTCGGACATGCTCAAGGGCAAGCAGGGACGGTTCCGACAGAACCTGCTCGGCAAGCGCGTCGACTACTCGGGCCGCTCGGTGATCGTCGCCGGGCCGAACCTGAAGCTGCACCAGTGCGGGCTGCCGAAGCTGATGGCGCTCGAGCTCTTCAAGCCGTTCATCATGAGCCGGCTCGTCGAGCGTAAGTCGGTCCAGAACATCAAGGCAGCGAAGAAGCACGTGGACTCGATGGTCCCGGAGGTCTGGGACGTGCTCGAGGAGGTCATCGCCGAGCACCCGGTGCTGCTGAACCGTGCACCGACGCTGCACCGCCTCGGCATCCAGGCCTTCGAGCCGGTGCTCGTGGAGGGCAAGGCGATCCAGGTGCACCCGCTCGTCTGCCACGCGTTCAACGCCGACTTCGACGGCGACCAGATGGCCGTCCACCTGCCGCTCTCCGCGGAGGCCCAGGCCGAGGCGCGCATCCTGATGCTGTCGTCGAACAACATCCTCTCGCCCGCGCACGGGCGGCCGCTGACGACGCCGACGCAGGACATGGTGCTCGGCGGCTACTACCTGACCTACTCCGACATCGACCTCGACGCGACCAAGTCCGAGGACCTCGATCCGCGGCCGAAGCGCTTCGCCTCCGAGGAGGAGGTCGAGCGGGCAGTCGACGCGGGCCAGGTCGGGCTACAGCAGCCGATCGAGTACCGCTGGCACGGCGAGCTCGTGCTGACGACGTCCGGTCGCGTGATCCTCAACGAGGAGGTCGACCGGTCGCTCGAGGAGACGATGGGCAACCCGCCCGAGCCTCGGCCGTTCGTCAACCGCACGCTCTCGAAGAAGGAGATGGACCTGTTCATCTCCGAGCTCGCCGACCGCTACGGCGCGCACGTGATCGCGGGCGTGCTGGACAAGATCAAGGCCCTTGGCTTCCACTACGCGACCAAGGCCGGGATCACGGTCTCGAAGAACGACATCGTCATCCCGCTGTCGAAGGAGAAGATCCTCGCGGGCTACGAGGAGCGGGTCGGCAACGTCGAGCAGCTCTACGAGCGCGGCCTCATCACCGAGGAGGAGCGCCACGAGCAGATCGTCAACCTCTGGACCGAGGCCACGGAGGAAGTGGCCCAGGCGATGGAGGACACGCTCTACGAGCTGAACCCGATCTTCATGATGGCCAACTCGGGCGCCCGCGGCTCCTTCAAGCAGATCCGGCAGCTCGCCGGCATGCGCGGGCTGATGGCGAATCCGAAGGGCGAGATCATCGAGCGTCCGATCAAGGCCAACTTCATGGAGGGCCTCTCGGTGCTCGAGTACTTCATCTCGACCCACGGCGCCCGCAAGGGCCTCGCCGACACGGCGCTGCGCACGGCCGACTCGGGCTACCTCACCCGGCGCCTGGTCGACGTCTCGCAGGACGTGATCATCCGCGAGGAGGACTGCAAGACGAAGGACTGCGTCGACCTGCCCCTGCACAGCACGGACGGGCTGAACAAGAGCCTGCTCGGCCGCACGCTGGCCGACGACGTGCACAAGCCGCTCTCGAGCGGCAAGCCGGGCAAGACGGTCGTGGGCGAGAAGGGCACGATCGTGACGGTGCCGATGCTGGAGGAGATCGAGGAGGCGTTCGCCGAGATCGAGGAAGAGCCGTCGGTCCCGGTCCGCTCGGTGCTGAAGTGCCGCAGCGAGTTCGGCGTGTGCCGCGCCTGCTACGGCATCTTCCTCGCCACCGGTGGGATGTGCGAGATCGGCGACGCGGTCGGGATCATCGCCGCGCAGTCGATCGGCGAGCCGGGCACCCAGCTGACGATGCGCACCTTCCACACGGGCGGTGTGGCCGGGGCCGACATCACCCACGGCCTCCCGCGTGTGGTCGAGATCTTCGAGGCGCGCAACCCGAAGGGCGCGGCCAAGCTCGCCGAGGTTGGCGGCAAGGTCGAGCTCGAGGACACCGAGCGCGGCCCGAAGCTCACGATCCACACCGACGAGGTGGACGAGAACGGCGAGCCGCTCGAGCCGGTCGCGTACGCGCTGCCGCGCCGGACGCGGATCCTGGTCGAGGACGGCCAAGTGGTCGAGCCCGGCGACGCGCTCCACGAGGGCTCGATCAACCCGGCCGACCTGCTGCGCCTGAAGGGCTCCACGGCGATCGAGCTGTACCTCGTCCACGAGGTGCAGAAGGTCTACCGCTCACAGGGCGTGGAGATTCACGACAAGCACATCGAGCTGATCGTGCGGCAGATGCTGAAGAAGGTCCGCGTCGAGGAGGCCGGCGACACCGACCTGCTGCCGGGCCAGCTCGTCGACCGCGTCGTGCTCGAGCGCGAGAACGTGCGCGTGAAGAAGGAGAAGGGCAAGAAGGAGCAGGCGACCTACGAGCCGCTGATCCTCGGGATCACGAAGGCCTCGCTCGCCACGGAGTCGTTCCTCTCGGCTGCCTCCTTCCAGGAGACGACGAAGGTGCTCACCGACGCCTCGATCGAGGGCAAGGTCGACCGCCTGCTCGGGCTGAAGGAGAACGTGATCATCGGCAAGCTGATCCCGGCGGCCACCGGTCTCAAGAAGTACCGCAACATCGAGATCGGCCCGTCCGAGAAGGTGCCGAAGGAGACCTACGAGCGTGAGGCCCTGCTGGCCGCGCTCCAGGAGATCGACTCCGACGGCGGCGAGGGAGTCGACCTGGCGAGCCTGGGCTTCGACTTCGGCGGCGAGCCCAAGACCGACGGCGAGTCAACGCCGCGCGAGTCGACCGAGGCAGAGGAAGTGCCCGAGGTCGACACACCGCTAGACGGGGAGTGACCTAAGCGCTAGCTAGCCGCGGGAGGCGGATTTCGCCTCCCGCGCTGCTACCTTGGGACAGGGTCACGTGAAGAGGCTGCTCGTCATCCTGCTCGCCGCGTGCGCTGGATTCGCGGTGGTGCCGCACCGCGCCGCAGCGGCGGACACGTGCGGGATCCCGCAGAAGGGGACGCTCTGGGTCGACTTCGCCGACGGCTCGGTGCCGTTCTGGCAGGTCTTCGCCCGGCCGGGCGTGATCGCGGCCGCCGCGAACTTCATCTTCCCGCCGCAGCTCCGCGCCCTGGGCGCCAAGACCGTCTACTGGGACATGTACCTGCCCCGCCGGATCGGGACGCCGCTGCAGCCGTTCGACCCGGGCGTCGTGATCGACCGCGCCAACCGGATCTACGCGACGGCCGCGATGTCGAGCGGGTGCACGCAGCCGGTGATCGCGGAGAACGAGCTGAACGGCGCCAACACGCTCACGCCGTGGAGCGTGAGCAACGCGCAGTACCGGCGCAACGTGATGATCTACGTCCAGACGCTGTCCGCCCTGGGCGCGCGACCCGTGATCCTCGTCCCGAGCGCGCCCTACATGGGCGGCGAGGCGGCCGGCTGGTGGGTGCAGCTCTCGCAGTACGCGGACATCGTGCGCGAGTCCTACTTCGGCGCCCCGCAGCTCGCCAAGCAGGGCCCGGTGCAGGGCAGCCGCACGCTGCGCATGATGTTCCGCAAGCGCGTCGCCGAGTTCACGAGCGTCGGCATCCCCACCTCGAAGCTCGGCCTGATGCTGGGCTTCCACACCACACCCGGCTCGGGCGGCCGCGAACGCGCGCCGCGAAAGGCCTGGCTCGAGGTGACGAAGCTGCAGGCCCTTGCGGCCAAGCAGGTCGCGAGCGAGCTCGATCTTCGCTCCGTCTGGTCGTGGGGCTGGGGCGTGTGGAGCAAGGGCGAGACCGACCCGGACAAGCCCGCGGCCGCGTGCGTCTATCTCTGGGCGCGCGATACCAAGCTCTGCGACGGCCCGGCTGCGGCCGGGTCGAGCTTCAACAGCTCACGCACGGAGGGGCAGCTCGTCCTCCCCGGCGGAGCCCGCTGCACGCTCTACGGGCGGCGGGTGACCGAGAGCACGATCAAGGGGCTCACTCCTGTGACCGGCGACGCGGACGCCGCCTTCAGCGCCGCGTTCGCCCGGGTGATCACCAGCGGGCGGATCCCGCTGACGGCGAAGCAGATTGCCGGCGCCGAGCGAGGAGTCGTGGCCGCGCGCTTCGGCGGCAGCTACGGCCGCTACCGCGCTGCCCTCGCGAAGGCCCATGCCACGCAGGCGACGGGTCGCGGGGTGATCGCGGACGAGCTGCGCCGGATGAAGATCGAGTCAGGCCTGAAGGGCTCGCCGCCGAGCTCCGCCGACGTGCGCGAGTACTACGGCACCTACGGCGAGACGAGGGCGCGCCTGGTCGCGACCAAGACCGCGGCTCCGTGGCTCGGCAACCGCCGGCGCGGGCTCGCGCTCGAGGCGAACGCGCCGCCCCAGCTGTTCACGCTCGCGCAGGGCGGCTGGCGCAAGGTGCGGACGATGAGTGGCGTCTACGAGGTGCGGGCGCTCGACGCCCCGGTGTCGCTCGGCGCGATCCCGCTCGAGCTCGCCCGGACGGCAGTCGTGAACGCGCTGCGCGAGCTCGCCCGCGCCGACCGCTACGACAGCTGGTTGCTCGGCCGCGAGCGCGTGCTCAGCGAGCAGGCGCTGTGCCGCCGGGACATCCAGCCGCAGGTCGGGATCGTCCCGCTCACTGACTACTTGCCGTTCCTGGCTGCTGAGTAGCCTCCGGGGCGGCGGTGAGACCGGGCTTGCCGGCCTCGACGACCTGGCCCTTGCCCAGCTCCTTGGCGCGGTAGAGCGCCTCGTCGGCGCGCTCGAAGAACCTCGTCGGGTCGTCGTCGGAGACCAGCTCGGCGATCCCGGCCGAGAGTGACAGCCGTCCCGCCTGGCCGACCGGCCGGGACGAGACCGCGCCGCGCAGCCGGTGGTAGAGCTGGTCGGCGTTGCCCGTCGACGACTCGGGCAGGATCACGGAGAACTCGTCGCCGCCGACGCGGCAGGCGATGTCCGCCGACCGGACCACGTCGCGGACGCGCTCGGCCGTCTCCGCGAGCACGGCGTCGCCCGAGAGGTGGCCGATCCGGTCGTTGATCGCCTTGAAGTCGTCCAGGTCGAAGATGATCAGCGCGAGCTTGCGGCCGTAGCGGTGGGCGCGGGCGACCTCGCGTGCGAGCGTCTCGTGGAAGTAGCGCCGGTTGTGCAACCCGGTCAGCGCGTCCAGGTCGGCGAGCTGGCGCGCCTCGCGGAACCGGCGCGCGTTCTCGATTGCCGGGCCGGCGCGCTTGGCCAGCTCCTCGAGCTCCCGGATCATCTCCTCCTCGAAGCGGTGCGTGGGCGAGCGGCTGTAGATCGCGACGAAGCCGATCGAGTCGGCCTCGCCGGGAACGGGCACCGCCAGGCCGGAGTGCACGAGCTCGCCGGCCTCGAGCGCCGGCGGGTACTGGTAGGCGATCGAGATCGCCCTGGCCTCGTGGCCGTTCGGCGGGCCGGAGATCACTTGTCGCTGCGCCTCCTCGGCCGAGAGACCGAGCGTCGCGACGATCGGCTTCTCGGCGCCGCTTCGGATCGAGACGAGCGCTGCGTCCACGCCGGGGATCGCGCCGCCGGCCTCGAGCGTGCGCGAGAGCACCTCGTCGAGGTCGATCGAGGCGCCCAGCTCGCCGAGGAACCGGTTGCGCCGGCCCTCCTCCTGGGCGCGCTCGAGCGCCTCGGAGAGCTCGCGCACCATCCCCTCCATGCGCACGTTCATCTCGGAGACGAGCGTCAGCACCTGCTGCTGGCCGCCCTGGCCGCGCCGCCGCGAGCGCACGAGCGCGACGAGCAGCGCCAGGGCAAGCGTCGCCACCGCCGCGCAACCCGCGACGAGTACGGTCGTAGCCGTCACAGTCTCCGCAATCATCACCCTCGTCCAGTCCTCCGCCCTGCCCGGTCAACAGCGTCCTCCCGCCGGGCGGTCTCACTGTAATCCGGTTCTGGGCCGCAGGCTATGGTTCGAAACCGATAAAAGGACTTGATTCGATGCGCACGAGGCATCCTTCCCAAGTCGCCGAATTCCATGCAGCCATGCGGCATTCGGCGTTTGACGCTGGGGGGTGAGCTTCGCTACCATCCTCATCCGGTTGGCAGGGGCCTACCCCCCGCCAGCCTTTGTTGTGTCCGCACCCATCTACGCAAGGAGCGCATGCCAACCGTAAATCAGCTGGTCCGGAAGGGCAGGGTCTCGCCCAAGGCGAAGCTGAAGACCCCTGCGCTCCGCGGCGCGCCGCAGAAGCGGGGCGTGTGCACGCGCGTCATGACCGTGACTCCGAAGAAGCCGAACTCGGCGCTTCGGAAGGTCGCGCGCGTCCGGCTGACGAACGGCATGGAGGTCGGCGCGTATATCCCGGGCGAGGGGCACAACCTGCAGGAGCACTCCGTGGTGCTCGTCCGCGGTGGGCGCGTCAAGGACCTGCCGGGCTTTCGCTACAAGGTGATTCGCGGCGGCCTGGACGCCGCCGGCGTGACCGAGCGGCGCCAGGGGCGCTCGAAGTACGGGGCCAAGCGGGGTAGCTGATGCCCAGGCGCGCCACCATCCCGGTCCGGCCGCTCGAGCCGGATCCTGTTCACGGCTCGCGCCTCGTCACGCAGCTGATCAACCGCGTGATGTCGCACGGGAAGAAGTCGACCGCCGAGTCGATCGTCTACAGCGCGCTGGACCGGATCGGCGAGCAGACCGGCAAGCCGCCGGTCGAGGTGCTGGAGCAGGCGATCAAGACCGTCACCCCGGCGCTCGAGGTTCGCTCGCGCCGCGTGGGCGGCGCGAACTACCAGGTGCCCGTCGAGGTGCCGCAGCGGCGTGCCCGCACGCTCGCCGTGCGCTGGATCGTGGACTTCGCGCGCGACCGGCGCGAGAAGCAGATGCAAGACAAGCTCGCCGGCGAGATCCTCGACGCGCTCAACCAGCAGGGCGGCGCCTTCAAGCGCAAGGACGACCTCTACCGGATGGCGCAGGCCAACAAGGCCTTCGCGCACTACAGGTGGTGAGCTCGATGGCCGCGACCAAGACGACGGCGATCGCCCTCGAGAACGTCCGCAACATCGGGATCATGGCCCACATCGACGCGGGCAAGACCACCACGACCGAGCGGATCCTCTACTACACCGGCCGCACCCACAAGATGGGCGAGGTCCACGAGGGCGCTGCGGTGATGGACTGGATGGAACAGGAGCAGGAGCGTGGAATCACGATCACCTCTGCTGCGACAACGGCCGAGTGGCGCGATTTTCGTATCAACATCATCGATACGCCCGGACACGTGGACTTCACGGTCGAGGTCGAGCGGAGCCTGCGCGTGCTCGACGGGGCGATTGCAGTCTTCGACTCGGTCGCGGGTGTCGAGCCCCAGTCCGAGACGGTCTGGCGGCAGGCCGACCACTACCGCGTGCCCCGCATCGCCTTCATCAACAAGATGGACCGCACCGGCGCGGACTTCTTCGCCGCCGTGCAGTCGATGGTCGACCGCCTGGGCGCCCGCCCGGTGCCGGTGCAGCTGCCGCTCGGGCAGGAGGAGCACTTCCGCGGCGTGATCGACCTCGTCGAGATGCGCGCGACCGCCTGGGAGGACGACCTCGGCACGAAGATGGAGACGATCGAGATCCCCGCCGAGCTGCTCGAGCAGGCGCGGGAGTATCACCACCAGCTGATCGACGCGGTCGCCGACCACGACGACGAGCTGATGGAGACGTACCTCCTCGACGAGGAGGCCGTCACGCCCGAGATGCTGAAGCGCGCCCTGCGCGCCGCGACGCTCGACATCACCGTCACGCCGGTGCTGGCGGGCTCCGCGTTCAAGAACAAGGGCATCCAGCCGCTGCTCGACGCCGTCATCGACTATCTGCCGAGCCCGCTCGAAGTGCCGCCGATCCACGGGATCGACCCGCGCACCGAGCATGAGCTGTCGCGCCGCCCGGCCCTCGACGAGCCCTTCTCGGCGCTCGTCTTCAAGGTCATGTCCGACCCGTACGTCGGCAAGCTGACGTACTTCCGCGTCTACTCGGGCCAGCTGAAGGCCGGCGACCGCGTGCTGAACACGAGCACCGGCAAGGCGGAGCGCATCGGCCGCATCCTGCAGATGCACGCGAACCACCGCGAGGAGCGCGAGACGATTGGGGCGGGCGAGATCGCGGCAGGCGTCGGCATCAAGAACTCGACCACGGGCGACACGCTGGCGATCGACACGGCGCCGATCGTGCTCGAGTCGATGGACTTCCCCGAGCCGGTGATCGCCGTCGCGATCGAGCCGAAGACGAAGGCCGACCAGGACAAGCTCGGTGCGGGCCTGCAGCGCCTCGCCGAAGAGGACCCGACCTTCCGCGTGCAGACGGACGACGAGACGGGGCAGACGCTCATCTCGGGCATGGGCGAGCTCCACCTCGAGATCATCGTGGACCGCCTGCTGCGCGAGTTCTCGGTCGACGCCAACGTCGGCCGGCCGCAGGTCGCCTACCGCGAGACCTTCGGGCGGCCTGTCGCGAAGATCGAGGGCAAGTTCGTGCGACAGACCGGCGGCCGCGGCCAGTACGGCCACGCGGTGATCAACGCCGAGCCGACCGAGCCAGGCGAGGGCTACGAGTTCCTCGACAAGATCGTCGGCGGCAAGATCCCGCGCGAGTACATCGGCCCGGTCGACCTCGGCATCCAGGAGGCGATGGAGTCCGGCATCCTCGCCGGCTACCCGGTCGTCGACGTCCGCATCGAGCTGGTCGACGGCTCGTTCCACGACGTCGACTCCAGCGAGATCGCGTTCAAGGTCGCCGGCTCGATGGCGTTCAAGGAGGCCATGAAGCGCTCGAAGCCGAAGCTGCTCGAGCCCGTGATGGCCGTCGAGGTCGTCACCCCCGAGGACTACCTCGGCGACGTGATGGGCGACCTCAACTCGCGCCGCGGGCGCGTTGAGGGCCTGGAGCCGCGCGGCAACGCGCAGGCGATCAAGGCGCGCGTCCCGCTCGCAACCATGTTTGGCTACGCAACCGACCTGCGCTCGACGACGCAGGGCCGGGCCACCTTCACCATGCAGTTCGATCGCTACGAGGAAGTGCCTCAGTCGATCGCGGGCGAGCTCGTCGACTCGCAGAGCTAAACGGAAGGAAAGGAACGAATGGGCAAGCAGAAGTTCGAGCGGACGAAGCCGCATCTGAACGTCGGCACGATCGGTCACATCGACCACGGCAAGACGACGCTCACCGCCGCGATCACCAAGGTGCTCGCGGAGAAGGGCGGCAACACGACCATCAAGTCGTTCGAGGAGATCGACAACGCGCCGGAGGAGAAGCAGCGCGGCATCACGATCAACACCTCGCACGTCGAGTACGAGACGGAGAACCGTCACTACGCGCACGTCGACTGCCCCGGCCACGCCGACTACATCAAGAACATGATCACGGGAGCCGCGCAGATGGACGGCGCGATCCTGGTGGTCTCGGCCGCCGATGGCCCGATGCCGCAGACGCGGGAGCACATCCTGCTCGCGCGCCAGGTCGAGGTGCCCTACATCGTCGTCTTCCTCAACAAGGCCGACATGGTCGACGACCCCGAGCTGCTCGAGCTGGTCGAGATGGAGGTCCGCGAGCTCCTCTCGAAGTACGAGTTCCCGGGCGACGACATCCCGATCGTCACCGGCTCGGCGCTGAAGGCGCTCGAGGGCGACGAGGAGGCCGCCGGCAAGATCCTCGAGCTGATGGAGCAGGTGGACGCCTACATCCCGGAGCCCACCCGCGACACCGACAAGCCGTTCCTGATGCCGATCGAGGACGTCTTCACGATCACCGGCCGAGGCACCGTCGTGACCGGCCGCATCGAGCAGGGCAAGATCGAGTCGGGCAACGAGGTCGAGATCGTCGGGATCCACGACAAGGTCGAGAAGACCGTCGTCACCGGACTCGAGATGTTCCAGAAGACGCTCGACTACGCCCAGGCCGGCGACAACGCGGGCGCACTCCTGCGCGGAACCAAGCGCGAGGAGGTCGAGCGCGGGCAGGTGCTGGCGAAGCCGGGCTCGATCACGCCGCACACGCAGTTCAAGGCGGAGGTCTACGTCCTCTCCAAGGACGAGGGCGGACGGCACACGCCGTTCTTCAACAACTACCGCCCGCAGTTCTACTTCCGCACGACGGACGTGACCGGCGCGATCAAGCTCCCGGAGGGCCAGGAGATGGTCATGCCGGGCGACAACACGAACATGGAGATCGAGCTGATCCAGCCGATCGCCATGGACCAGGGCCTGCGCTTCGCGATCCGCGAGGGCGGTCGCACGGTCGGCGCCGGCGTCGTCACGGAAATCAGCAACTAGGGGAGCGCCGGTGCCGCAGAGCAAGATCCGCATCCGTCTCAAGGGCTACGACCACCAGCAGCTGGACAAGTCTGCGAGCCAGATCGTGGAGACGGCCCAGCGCACCGGCGCAACCATCACCGGGCCTGTGCCCCTGCCCACCGAGAAGAACGTCTACTGCGTGATCCGAAGCCCGTTCAAGGACAAGGACTCGCGGGAGCACTTCGAGGTGCGCACGCACAAGCGCCTGATCGACATCCACTCGCCCACGCCGAAGACGGTCGACTCGCTGATGCGGCTCGACCTGCCGGCCGGCGTCGACATCGAGATCAAGCTGTGAAAGGCATCGTCGGCAAGAAGCTCGGCATGACCCAGCTCTTCGACCCGGAGACGGGCGAGGTCACACCGGTGACCGTGATCGAGGCCGGCCCGTGCCCGATCGTCCGCGTGAAGACGGTCGACTCGGACGGCTACGAGGCCGTCCAGCTCGCGTTCGACCAGGTCGCCGAGCGGAAGGTGACGAAGCCCAGGCTGGGGCAGCTCGGCCAGGCCGGGCCGCACCGCAAGCTCGTCGAGTTCCGCGGCACGACCGAGCTCACCGTCGGCGAGCCCGTGACCGTCGAGACCTTCGAGCCTGGCGACCGCATCAAAATCTCCGGAATCGGGATCGGCAAGGGCTTCGCGGGCACGATCAAGCGGCACAACTTCTCGCGCGGCCCCGTCTCGCACGGCTCGCACAACGTCCGCAAGCCCGGCTCGATCGGCGCCTCCGCCACGCCCTCGCGCGTGTTCAAGGGGATGAAGATGGCGGGCCGCATGGGCGGCAAGCGCGTGACCCAGGTGGGCCTGACGGTGCACGAGATCGACACCGAGCGGAACCTGCTGATGGTCAAGGGCGCCGTGCCCGGGCCGAAGAACGGCTACGTCGAGGTCAGGGAGGACACCGGCCGTGGCCGCGCCTAAGGCACCCGTGATCGGCTCGTCGAAGAGCCTTTCCCTCGAGGAGAGCGTCTTCGGCGCCGAGGTCAAGCCGCATCTGGTCCACGAGACCGTGCGCGCGGAGCAGAACGAGGCCCGCTCGGCGACGCGTGGCGGCAAGAGCCGCGGCCTCGTCGCAGGCGGCCGCTCGAAGCCGTGGCGCCAGAAGGGCACCGGCCGCGCCCGCGCCGGCTCGACCCGCGCGCCGCACTGGACCGGCGGCGGCATGGCGTTCCCGCCGAACGATCGCAACTTCGTCGGCAAGGTCAACCGCAAGGCGCGCAAGGCGGCGCTGCGCAGCGCGCTCTCGGCGCACGCGCAGGGCGGCACGATCGGCGTGCTCGACCCCGCAGCGTTCGACGCCCCTTCGACGAAGGCTGCGCTCGAGCTGGTCGGCTCCTGGGGCAAGGAGTTCCCGCTGCTGATCGTCGCGCAGCCCGAGGAGGAGGCGCTCATCAAGTCCTTCCGCAACCTCGACCGGGTCCGGATCACCGTTCCGGCCGAGCTCGAGGTGCAGCAGGTCGTCTGGGCGCGCGCGCTTCTCGTCAGCGAGCCCGCCCTCGAGCACGTCCAGGGCAGGGCGTCATGAGCCTCCACCCGAATCAGGTCCTGCTCGCGCCCGTGGTCTCCGAGAAGAGCTACGAGCTGATCGAGCAGCGCAAGTACGCCTTCCGCGTCCATCCCGACGCGCACAAGACGCAGATCCGACAGGCAGTCGAGGAGCTCTTCGAGGTGCGCGTGCAGGCCGTCAACATCGTCCAGGTGCGGTCGAAGCCGAAGCGCCGCGGGATGATCCGCGGCACGAAGCCCGGCTGGAAGAAGGCGATCGTGCAGCTGCGCGAGGGCCAGTCGATCGAGATCTTCGAGGGGGCTCAGGCGTAGTGCCGGTCCGCAAGTACAAGCCGACGAGCCCCGGCCGGCGCTTCATGTCGGTCTCGACCTTCGACGAGATCACGAAGACCGAGCCCGAGAAGAGCCTCGTCGAGCCGATCAAGAAGTCCGGCGGCCGGAACTCCTACGGCCGGATCACGCGGCGCCACCAGGGCGGCGGGCACAAGCGCCGCTACCGCAAGATCGACTTCAAGCGCCTCAAGGACGGCGTGCCGGCGAAGGTGGCCGCCATCGAATACGACCCGAACCGCTCGGCGCGGATCGCGCTCCTGCACTACGCCGACGGCGCGAAGGCCTACATCCTCGCGCCCGCGCGGCTGCAGGTAGGCGCCACCGTCGAGTCCGGGCCCGGCGCCGACATCAAGCCCGGCAACGCGCTGCCGCTGCTGAACATCCCGACCGGCACGCTCGTGCACAACGTCGAGCTGAAGCCCGGCCGCGGCGGCCAGATGGCGCGCTCCGCCGGCTCCGGGATCCAGCTCGTGGCGAAGGACGAGGGGCAGGGCGTGCTTCGGCTACCATCGGGCGAGCTGCGCAGGGTCTCCCTTGCGTGCCGCGCGACGGTCGGTCAGGTCGGCAACGTCGACCACGAGAACGTCACCGGCGGCAAGGCGGGACGCAGCCGTTGGATGGGCAAGCGGCCTACGGTGCGCGGCTCGGCGATGAACCCTGTCGACCACCCGCACGGCGGCGGCGAGGGCAAGTCGAAGGGCGGGCGCCACCCGGTCACGCCGTGGGGCGTGCCGACGCTCGGCAAGCGCACCCGGCGCAAGCACAAGGAATCCGACAAGTTGATCGTCCGCGGCCGGCGTCGCGGCAAGGAGAAGAGATAAGTGAGTAGGTCGAGCAAGAAGGGGCCGTTCGTCGAGGAGCGCCTGCTGGCGCGGATCACGAGGATGAACGAGTCCGGATCGAAGCAGATGATCCGCACCTGGTCGCGGTCGTCCACGATCTTCCCCGACATGGTCGGGCACACGATCGCGGTCCACGACGGCCGCAAGCACGTGCCGGTCTTCGTCAGCGAGCAGATGGTCGGCCACAAGCTCGGCGAGTTCGCGCCGACGCGCACCTTCCGTGGCCACTCCGGCGACCGCAAGACCGAGGTCAAACGCTAATGAGCGCGACCGAGACACGCGAGGTCCAGGCCGTGGCCAAGTGGGTGCACACGTCGCCCCGCAAGGCGCGCCTGGTGGTCGAGCACATCCGGGGCCGCTCGGTCCCGGAGGCCCGGACCGTGCTCGCGTTCACGCAGCGGGCGGCCGCGCGCGAGATCGAGAAGGTGCTGCGCTCGGCCGTCGCGAACGCCGAGGCGAACCACAACCTCGTCGGCGACGACCTGGTCGTCTCGGCCGCGTTCGTGGACGAAGGCCCGGTGATGAAGCGCTGGCGCGCCCGCGCACGAGGCCGCGCCGCCCGGATCCGCAAGCCGACGTGCCACATCACCGTGAGGCTCACGCCGCTCGAGCGCGCGCCCGAGCCCGCACCGCCGCCGGCCGAGGAGCCGAAGGCGGAGGAGCCCAAGCCCAAGAAGAAGGCAGCGCCGAAGCGCAAGCCGACGACCAAGAAGAAGACTGAGGAGGCGGAAGCCTAGATGGGCCAGAAGATCCATCCCGGCGGCCTGCGCGTGGGCGTCATCCACGACTGGAAGTCGAACTGGTACACGGGGACGAAGGAGTTCCCGGCCTACCTGCTCGAGGACATCAAGATCCGCGAGCACATCTACGGCAAGCTCGAGCATGCGGGCCTGTCCGACATCCTGATCCGCAAGGACGCCCAGCGCATCACGATCGACATCTACACCGCCCGGCCCGGAATCGTGATCGGCAAGTCCGGCGTGGAGGTCGACGCGCTCCGCAAGGAGATCCACGGCATGACCAGCAAGGCCGTGCACATCAACATCAACGAGATCAAGCGGCCCGAGCTCGACGCCAAGCTCGTCGCGCAGTCGATCGCCGAGCAGCTCCAGAACCGCGTCAGTTTCAGGCGCGCGATGAAGCGCTCGCTGGCCTCCGCGATCCGCTCGGGCGCCCAGGGCGTGAAGGTTCAGTGCGGCGGCCGGCTCGCCGGCACCGAGATGAGCCGCTCCGAGACCTACTCCGAGGGCCGCGTGCCGCTGCACACGATCCGCGCCGACATCGACTACGGCTTCGCCGAGGCGAAGACGACCTACGGCCGGATCGGCGTCAAGGTCTGGATCAACAAGGGCGAGATCATGCCCGAGGGCTACGAGGGCGTCACGCAGCGCGACTCGCGGCTCGGCGACCAGGATCAGGCACGCCGCCGAGGCGGGACCGCCGAAGGCCTTGGCGCCTCGCGCGAGAGCGGGCGCGGTCGGAGCCAGGACCGCGAGGGCCTCGGCCCCGTGCGCCAGAAGCGCAAGGGCCAGGGTGGCGGGCCGCGCAGGCCCGGCGGTGGCCGTGGCCGCGCGCGCAGCCAGGAGTCGACCGAGCGGGCCCCGGCCCAGGAGAAGCCGCCGGTCGAGGAGCAGCCGTCGGCACAGCCCGAGGCGGCAGCAGAGACCCCCGTGGAGGCTCCGCAGCCCGAGCAGGCCGAGCAGGCCGAGAAGAAGGACGAGAGCTAGATGCTGCTACCGAAGAAGACCAAGTACCGCAAGTACCAGCGAGGCCGTCGGCGCGGCATGTCGAAGGGCCAGACGACCGTGCAGGCCGGCGACTACGGCCTGAAGGCGCTCGAGCCGGGCTGGGTCACGAACCGCCAGATCGAGGCCGCCCGAATCGCGATGACACGCAAGATCCGCCGTGGTGGGAAGGTCTGGATCAACGTCTTTCCTGACAAGCCGGTCACGCAGAAGCCGGCCGAGACGCGGATGGGGTCCGGCAAGGGCGCCCCGGAGCACTGGGTCGCAGTCGTGAAGCCCGGACGCGTGATGTTCGAGCTCGCCGGCGTGGACGAGGCGCTCGCGAAGGAGGCGCTCTGGCTGGCCGGCCGCAAGCTGCCCATCAAGACGAAGCTGGTCTCGAGGGAGGGGGATCTCTTTGCGAGCTAGGGAGCTGCGCGACCTGACCGACGAGGAGCTGGAGAACCGGTTGGCGGACACGCGCCAGGAGCTGTTCAACCTGCGCTTCCAGTCGGCGACGGGCGCGCTCGAGAATCCGGCGCGACTCAAGCACGCAAAGCGTGAGATCGCGCGCATTCTCACCATCCGCATCGAGCGCGAGGCGAACCTGACGAGAGAGAGCCATGCCTGACGAGAAGAAGACCACCAAGAAGAAGAAGGCAGAGGAGACCGAGGCCGTTTCGGAGGAGACGGTCGAGGAGACCCCGGCCGCCGAGGAAGCCCCGGCTGAGGAGCCCATGGCCGAAGAAGCCCCTGACGAAGAGGCTCCGGCCGAGGAGCGCGTGGCCGAGGAGCCGGTAGCCGAGGAAGCTCCCGCCGAGGAGCCGCCGGCCGAAGAGCCCGCGGCTGAAGAGCCCGCGGCCGAAGAGCCCGCGGCCGAAGAGCCTGCCGCAGATGAGCCCGCGGCCGAGGAAGCTCCGGCCGGGGAGCCTGCGGCCGAAGAGCCTGCAGCCGAGGCCGAGGAGCCCGCGGCGGAAGCGCCTGCTGCGGAGGCCGAGCCGGCCGAGGAGGCCGCGCCCGCACAGCCGACCCGCAAGCCGAAGCGCAAGCGAATGCCGCGCTCGCAGCGCCACCAGCACTCGAAGCCGAGGCGCGAGCGCCCGGCCGAGCGCCGCCCGATCGTGCGGCTGCCCAAGCCCGAGCACGAGCGCGGCCGCCGCCAGGAGCGCCGCGGCGTCGTCGTCTCGAGCGCGATGGACAAGACGATCGTGGTCAAGGTCGACACGGTGAAGGCGCACCCGCGCTACAAGAAGGTCGTCCGCCGCTCGGCCAAGTTCCACGCGCACGACGAGCAGAACACGGCGAAGGTGGGAGACCTCGTCCGCATCGTCGAGACGAAGCCGCTCTCGAAGATGAAGAACTGGCGCCTGGCCGAGGTGCTGGAGGCCGCCAAGTGATCCAGCAGGAGTCACGGCTGCGCGTCGCCGACAACACCGGCGCGCGCGAGATCCTCTGCATCCGCGTCAAGGGCGGTTCGAAGCGCCGCTACGCGCGCGTGGGTGACGTGATCACCGCGACCGTGAAGACGGCGAGCCCGCAGGGTGCGGTCAAGAAGGGCGAGGTCGTCCAGGCCGTCGTGGTGCGCACGCGCAAGCCGTTCGGCCGCAACGACGGCACCTCGATCGCCTTCGACGAGAACGCCGCCGTGCTCATCGACAGCGCCCGCAACCCGCGCGGCACCCGCATCTTCGGGCCGGTCGCGCGCGAGCTGCGCGAGAAGAACTTCATGAAGATCGTCTCGCTCGCCCCGGAGGTCCTCTGATGTCGCACAAGATGCGAGTGAGGAAGGGCGACATGGTGCACATGCTCTCGGGCAAGGACCGTGGCAAGCAGGGCCGCGTGATCGAGGCGCGCCCGCGCGAGAAGCGCGTCGTCGTCGAGAACCTGAACGTCGTCAAGCGACACACGCGCCCGCGCCCGATCCGCGACGCCAACCGCATGGGCGGCACGCAGATGACCCCGGGCGGCGTGATCGAGAAGGCCTCGCCCGTTCCGGTCGCCAACGTGATGCTCATCTGCCCGACCTGCAGCCGGCCGACCCGGGTCGGCATGACCACGAAGGAAGTCAAGGGACGCGACGTCCACGTGCGTGTCTGCAAGCGGGCCGACTGCGGCCAGGAGATCGACAAGTGAGCCCACGCGCGCGCAAGGACAACGGCTACCAGCCGCGCCTGAAGACGGCCTACGAGCAGGAGATCCGCTCGCGCCTGCAGGAGGAGCTCGGCCTGAGCACCGTGATGCAGGTGCCGGGGCTCCAAAAGATCACGTTGAACATGGGCGTGGGCGAGGCGAAGACCGACGCGAAGGTCCTCGACAGCGCGATCGACGAGCTGACGACGATCGCCGGCCAGCGCGCGCAGGTGCGCCTCGCACGCAAGTCGATCGCCAGCTTCAAGCTCCGCGAAGGGATGCCCGTGGGCGCGCGCGTGACGCTGCGGGGGGCCCGCATGTGGGAGTTCCTCGACCGGCTCGTCTCGATCGCGCTCCCGCGGATCCGCGACTTCCGCGGCCTGAGCCCGCGGTCGTTCGACGGCCGCGGCAACTACTCGATCGGGATTCGCGAGCAGATCATCTTCCCGGAGATCGACTACGACCAGATCGCGGGCATCCGCGGTCTCGACGTGGCGATCACCACCACCGCTGCGGACGACGACCAGGGCCTCGCGCTCCTGCGCGCCCTCGGCATGCCGTTCCAGCGACAGAGCGAAGACGAAGGAGACACCGAGTAATGGCACGCAAGGCCCTGATCGAAAAATCGCGCAAGCCCCAGCGGTTCAAGACGCGCGCGTACTCGCGCTGCAACCGCTGCGGGCGCCCCCGCGCCGTCTACAAGAAGTTCGGCCTCTGCAGAATCTGCCTGCGCGACCTCGCCCACGCGGGCGTGATCCCGGGCATGACGAAATCGAGCTGGTAATGCAGACAGACCCGATCGCAGACATGCTCACCCGGATCCGCAACGCCAACCGCGCGCTGCACGAGCGCGCCGAGATGCCGACCTCGCGGCAGAAGAGCGAGATCGCCCGCATCCTCAAAGAGGAGGGCTACATCTCGGACTACCGGGTCGAGCACGTGGACGACACGCCCTTCGACACGCTGGTGATCGAGCTCAAGTACGGCCGCAGCCGCGAGCGCGTGATCACCGACCTGAAGCGCGTCTCCAAGCCCGGGCGCCGCGTCTATGCGCGCAAGGATCGCCTGCCGCGCGTGCTCGGCGGGATGGGCACCGCGATCCTGTCCACCTCCAACGGCCTGATCACGAGCCGCGCTGCCGAGGAGCAGGGCGTCGGCGGCGAGGTCCTCTGCTTCGTCTGGTGAGCCATGAGTCGAATCGGTAGACAGCCAATCGAGCTCCCGGCCGGCGTTTCGGTCTCGATCTCGCCAGGCCGCGTGATGGTGAACGGCCCGCTCGGCGAGCTCAGCCAGCAGGTCCCGCAGCGCATGCAGGTCGAGCAGGAGGAGTCGACCGTGGTCGTCAAGCGCCCAACCGAGCGCGGCGACGACCGCGCCCTGCACGGGCTCACGCGCAGCCTGATCGCGAACATGGTCGAGGGCGTCACGAGCGGCTTCCAGAAGCGCCTCGAGATCCAGGGCGTCGGCTACCGCGCCGCGGTGCGTGGCACCGATCTGGAGCTGAACGTGGGCTTCTCGCACTCGGTCGTGCTCAAGGCCCCGCAGGGGATCACCTACGAGGTGCCGACCCCGACCGAGGTGATCGTCAAGGGCATCGACAAGCAGCAGGTCGGCCAGGCCGCCGCCGAGGTGCGCAAGGTGCGGCCGCCCGAGCCCTACAAGGGCAAGGGGATCCGCTACGAGGGCGAGTACGTTCGCCGGAAGGTCGGGAAGCGCGCATGAGACTTCGCTTGCGATGTCGGCGTCAGGCCGGACGGGCTTTGCTCGTGCGGCCGTCTGCAACGACCGGTCGACCCGTTGACCGCGAGGAGCAGGGCGCGTGACGCAACTTACGGTCCGGAAGGCGCGCGAGCGCCGTCACAAGCGCGTGCGCGGCAAAGTCTCCGGCACCGCCGAGCGGCCGCGCCTGGTCGTGTTCCGCTCGAACCGCGGGATCGAGGCGCAGCTCGTCGACGACCTGGAGGGCAAGACCCTGGCCGCCGCGAGCTGGCTGCAGCTGAAGAAGTCGTTCAAGGGCTCGAAGACCGAGCAGGCGGCGGAGGTAGGCAAGCTGCTGGCGGAGAATGCCAAGCAGGCCGACCTCGAGACCGTGGTCTTCGACCGTGGCGGCTACCTCTACCACGGCCGCGTCAAGGCGCTGGCCGACGCGGCACGCGAAGGAGGACTGAAGTTCTAAGTGGCTATTGACGTTCAGGAATCGAGAGAGCTCAAGGAGCGCGTGGTCGAGATCAACCGCGTCGCCAAGGTGGTCAAGGGCGGCCGGCGGTTCTCGTTCACCGCGCTGGTCGTGATCGGCGACGAGGTCGATCGCGTCGGGCTCGGCTACGGCAAGGCGCGCGAGGTCCCGCTGGCGATCTCGAAGGCCGTCGACGACGCGAAGAAGAACCTGTTCACGGTTCCGCTTCACGGCAAGACGATCACGCACGAGATCCTCGGGCGCTTCGGCGCGGCGAGAGTGCTGCTGCGCCCGGCGAGCGAGGGAACCGGCGTGATCGCCGGCGGCGGCGTGCGCGCGGTGCTCGAGCTGGCCGGGATCCGCGACATCCTCGCCAAGAGCCTCGGCACGACGAACCCGATCAACATGCTCAAGGCGACGGTGCAGGGCCTACAGAGCCTGCGGCGCCCCGAGGAGGTCGCCGCCACGCGCGGGCTGACGATCAGCCAGGTGCTGCCAGTGCCGGCGAAGAAGCCCGACGAAGAGGTCCCGGTTGCGCCGGTGGCCCAGGAGACGACGGACGATGGCGAAGCTGAAGATCACGCAGACGGGTAGCACGATCGGCCAGAGCGCCAGGCACCGCGGCACGATCCGCGCGCTCGGCCTCGGCAAGATCGGGCGCAGCGTGGAGAAGGACGAGAGCCCGCAGCTCGCCGGTATGCTCAGGAAGGTCCGTCACCTCGTGAGGGTGGACTCCGATGCCTGACGACCTGAACCTCTCGAACCTGAAGCCGGCCCAGGCGCGCAAGGATCGCAAGCGTGTCGGCCGCGGCCTTGGCTCGGGCAAGGGACGCTACTCGGGGCGCGGGCTGAAGGGCCAGAAGTCCCGTTCGGGCTCGCACAAGATGCGGCCCGGCTTCGAGGGCGGCCAGAACCCGCTTTACATGCGCCTCGGCAAGCAGCGCGGCGGGTCGAAGGACGCGATGGCGGTCGGCCCGCACCGCACCTCGACCGCGCCGGTGAACGTGGCCGCGCTCGAGGAGCGCTTCGACGCCGGCGCCGAGGTCACGATCGACGCGCTCGTCGAGAAAGGCCTGATCCGCAACACGCGCACCGACGTCAAGCTGCTCGGCCAGGGGGAGCTGACGAAGAAGCTGAGCATCACCGTGCACGCGGCCTCCGCGACCGCGCGCGAGAAGGTCGAAGGCGCCGGCGGGACGCTGACCCTGCTGCGCGAGCCCATGGTGCGCCGCCCGAAGCGCAAGCCCGAGAGCGCGCGTACGGAGCCGGCGGCCGAGGTCGAGGAGACCGAGGACACGGAGCCGGAGGCAGAGGCGGAGGAGACCCAGGCCGAACCGAAGGAAACCGGGCCGGAGGCCGAGCCGGAGGCAGAGGAGAACTAGATGTTCTCGTGGATCTCCAACGCGTGGCGCGTGCCCGAGCTCCGCAAGCGGGTGCTGTTCACGGCCCTCGTCCTCGCGCTGTATCGCCTGGGCTCGTGGATCCCCGCGCCGGGGGTCAACTCCGACCAGATCAAGCAGTACTTCAGCGGCCAGGGCGGCACGATCCTCGGCCTGCTGAACGTCTTCTCGGGAGGCGCGCTCTCGCAGTTCTCCCTGTTCGCGCTCGGGATCATGCCGTACGTCACCGCCTCGATCATCCTGCAGCTCCTGACAGTCGTGATCCCGAAGCTGGAGGAGCTCCAGAAAGAGGGCGAGTCCGGCTACGCGAAGATCAACCAGTACACGCGCTATCTGACCGTCGCGCTGGCTGCTGCGCAGGCAACCGGCTACGCGTACCTCTTCCAGCGCCAGGGCGCGCTGACGGCCAACTCCGGCCGGCTCGTCCTGATCATCATCACGCTCACCGCCGGCACGACGCTCCTGATGTACATGGGCGAGCTGATCACCAAACGCGGGATCGGCAACGGGATCTCGCTGCTGATCTTCGCCTCGATCCTCGTCTCGGCTCCCGCCGGCGTGACCGCCTGGTACAACGGCGGCCCGATGGAGAAGCTGTTCTTCCCGTTGATCGCCGTCGCGATCATCGTGGCAGTCGTCTTCATCCAGGAGGGCCAGCGCCGCATCCCGATCCAGTACGCGAAGCGGATGATCGGCCGCAAGATGACGACCGGCGAGTCGACCTACATGCCCCTGCGCGTGAACATGGCCGGCGTGATCCCGATCATCTTCGCGGCCGCCGTGATGGCGTTCCCGCCGACGATCGGCCAGTACTTCCCGCAGACGCAGGGTTTCGTCAACCGGCACTTCCAGCCGTCGAGCCTGACCTACCTCGCGCTCGAGGCGTTCCTGATCATCGTCTTCACCTACTTCTACACGGCGGTGCAGTTCAACCCGGTCGACCAGGCTGACAACTTGCGCAAGCACGGGGGCTACATCCCGGGCATCAGGCCGGGCCCCCCGACCGCGCAGTACCTCGACCGCGTGCTGACGCGGCTGACGCTGCCCGGGTCGATCTACCTAGCGGCCGTGGCCGTGCTGCCGAGCATCTTCATCCGCTACGGCGGCTTCTCGCAGGCAACCTCTCGAGCCCTCGGCGGCACCTCGGTGCTGATCGTGGTGGGCGTCGCCCTCGACACGATGCGCCAGATGGAGTCGCAGATGATGATGCGCTCCTACGAGGGCTTCCTCAAATAGTGAACATCCTGCTGCTCGGCCCCCAGGGGGCCGGCAAGGGAACCCAGGGCAGGCTGATCGCGGATGCGAACGGCATCCCGCACATCGCCACGGGCGACATGCTGCGCCAGGCGATCGCCGCCGACACCGCCCTGGGCCGGCTGGTGAAGCCGATCTACGACGCGGGCCACCTCGTGCCGGACGAGCTGATGGTCGCGCTCATCCGCGAGCGGCTCGGCCAGGACGACGCACGCGAGGGCTTCGTCCTCGACGGCTTCCCGCGGACGATGCGGCAGGCCGAGGCCCTCGACGAGATGCTGCGCGAGATCGGGCGCGACCTCGGCGTCGTCTTCGAGTTCCAGCTCGAGGACCAGGTCGGCCGGGAGCGAATGCTGAGGCGCGCCGCCGAGGAAGGCCGCACCGACGACACCCCGGGGGCGATCAACGAGCGCCTGCGGCTCTACCACGAGGAGACCGAGCCGCTGATCGAGTACTACCGCACGCGCGGCAACCTGGTCGGGATCCACGCCGACCGCTCCGTGGACGAGGTCTTCGCCGAAATCCAGCAGGCCCTCGAGCAAATGGCCGTCCGATGATCATCCGCAAGGCAGCGGCCGAGATCGAGCGCATGGCCCGCGCCGGCGAGGTCGTCGCGGAGACGCTCGCGCTGATCGGCGAGCACGTCCGCCCCGGGGTGACCACGAAGGAGCTGGACGAGCTCGCCGACGAGCACATCCGTTCGCGCGGCGGCACGCCGACCTTCAAGGGCTATCGCGGCTACCCGGCTTCGATCTGCGCCTCGCCGAACGAGATGGTCGTGCACGGGATCCCCGGCCCGTACGCGTTGCGCGACGGCGACATCCTGTCCGTGGACGTCGGCGTCACCCTCGACGGCTTCGTCGCCGACTCGGCCTACACGTTCGGGATCGGCGAGATCTCGCCCGAGGCCGAGGCGCTGCTCGAGGGCTGCCAGGCCGCACTCGCTGCGGGGATCGAGCAGTGCCGAGTCGGCAACCGGCTCTCGGACATCTCCCACGCGATCCAGCGCGCCACCGAGGAGCTGGGGTACTCGGTCGTCCGCAGCCTCGTCGGCCACGGCGTCGGCCGCGCGATGCACGAGGAGCCGCAGATCCCGAACTACGGGGAGCCCGGCCGCGGGCCGCTCCTCGCCGAGGGCATGACCTTCGCGATCGAGCCGATGATCACGGCCGGGGGGGCCGACGTCGTGCTCCATGACGACGAGTGGTCGATCTCGACGGCGGACGACTCGCTCGCCGCGCACTTCGAGCACACGGTGGCGATCACCGCCGAGGGGCCGCGGATCCTGACGGCCGCGACGACGGCCGTCCGTTCGTGAGCCGGCGCTTGCGACGGCGCCACCAGGTCGTCCGGGCGTCGCCCGGGCGGCCGTCTGAACTGACCGGTCGGCACGTCGTCGGTCAGGAGGATGCGGCTTGAACGATCCACGCATTGACCAGTACGCGGCCCTGCTCGTCGAGACCTGCGTCGACGTGCAGCCGGGCTGGCAGGTGCTCGTGCACGGCGGCGTTCTCGGGCGTCCTTTGCTCGAGGCGGTCAGCCGCCAGATCGGCCGACGCGGCGCCTATGCCATCCAGCGCGTGAACCTCGGCGGCCAGGGGATCAACGTCCCGTGGGCGCAGGAGGCCCCGGAGGAGCTGCTCTCGTCACCCTCGGCGATCGAGACCTACCCGTTCGAGCAAGCAGACGCGCTGGTCGCGGTCGAGGCGCCGGAGAACACCCGCGAGCTCACCGCCCTTTCCGCGGAGCGACTGGCGATGCTCCAGGCCGGCCTGCGCCCGCACCTGGAGCGCGTCTTGACAATGGACCTGAAGTGGGTCGGCTGCCAGTACCCGACCCCCGCGCTCGCGCAGGACGCCGGGATGTCGCTGCGCGAGTTCGAGGACTTCCTCTACGGGGCGTGCCTGCTCGACTGGGAGTCCGAGCGCGAGCGCATGAGCCGCTACGCGGAGCAGTTCGACAAGGCCGAGGAGGTTCGACTCGTCGCGGCCGACACCGACTTGCGGCTCGGTATCGCCGGGCGGCCCACGCTGGTCGACGCCGCAGGGGCGAACATGCCGGGCGGCGAGTTCTTCACCTCACCGGTCGAGGACTCCGCTGAGGGCGAGATCGTCTTCGGCGAGTTCCCCGCGGTCTACGGGGGCCGTGAGGCGCGCGGGATCCGCCTGCGCTTCGAGGGCGGCAAGGTCGTCGACGCCTCGGCCGAGGCAAGTGAGGAGTTCCTGCTCGAGATGCTCGAGCTCGACGAGGGCGCGCGCCGCCTCGGCGAGCTCGGAATCGGCTGCAATCCGGGGATCACGCGACACATGAAGAACACGCTCTTCGACGAGAAGATCGACGGCACGGTGCATCTCGCGCTCGGAAACGGCCTTCCCGGCGTGGGCGGGACGAACGTCAGCCAGCTCCACTGGGACATCGTCAAGGACATGCGCCGGCCCGGCTCGCGGATTGAATTGGACGGGAAAGTCGTCCAGGAAGACGGCGCCTGGCAGATCTAAGAGGTTTGCTACCATGGTCACCCGCGGCGGAAGCCGTGTTTTTTCGTGTCTACGAGCGAGGTTGCTTGGCTCAAAAGGAAGAGAAGATCGAGGTGGAAGGCGAGGTCGTCGAGGCCCTACCGAGCACGATGTTCCGCGTGCAGGTGGACGGCATGGACGGCACGGTTCTAGCCACGATCGCGGGGAAGATGCGCAAGCACTACATCCGCATCCTCCCGGGCGACCGCGTGAAGGTCGAGCTGTCGCCTTACGACCTCACCCGAGGAAGGATCACGTACCGACACCGATGAAAGTCCGAGCTTCAGTCAAGCCCATGTGCGAGCGCTGCCGCGTGATCAAGCGGCATGGTCGGACCATGGTCATCTGCACCAATCCCCGCCACAAGCAGAGGCAGGGCTAGATGGCCAGAATCGCCGGAGTCAACCTCCCGAACCAGAAGCGCCTCGAGATCGGGCTTACCTACATCTACGGGATCGGGCGCTCGACCGCGCAGAAGATCTGCACCGACACGGGCCTCTCGCGCGACGAGAAGATCAAGGATCTGACCGACGAGGAGATCACCAAGCTCCGCGAGTACATCGACGGCAACCTGCAGGTCGAGGGCGACCTGCGCCGCGAGCGCACGCAGGCGATCAAGCGCCTCGGCGAGATCGGCGCCTACCGCGGGATCCGCCACCGGCGCGGCCTCCCCGTGAGGGGCCAGCGCACGAAGACCAATGCCCGTACCCGCAAGGGCCCGAAGAAGACCGTCGGCCGCGGCAAGAGAGCACCGACCAAGACCTGAGATGGCACCTCCTAGACGACAAGCGACGAGAGGTCGTGCGCGCCGCCGCGTGAAGAAGAACATCGCGATCGGCCAGGCGCACATCAAGACCTCCTTCAACAACACGATCGTCTCCCTCACCGACAACGAGGGGAACGTGATCGCGTGGGAGTCCGCCGGCTCGGCCGGCTTCAAGGGCTCGCGCAAGTCGACCCCGTTCGCCGCCCAGGTGACCGCCGACGCGTGCGCGCGGAAGGGCATGGAGCACGGCCTGCAGAAGGTCGAGGTCTTCGTCAAGGGCCCCGGCTCGGGCCGTGAGACGGCGATCCGCTCGCTGCAGGCGGCCGGGCTCGAGATCCTCGGCGTCAAGGACGTCACCCCACAGGCCCACAACGGCGTGCGCCCCAAGAAGCGGAGGCGCGTCTAGTGGCCCGCTCGCTCACCCCCAAGTGCCGCAACTGCCGCCGCGAGGGCATGAAGCTCTTCCTCAAGGGCGAGCGCTGCCTGACGGAGAAGTGCTCCGTCGAGCGCCGCAGCTACCCGCCGGGCGAGCACGGACGCGGCCGGATCAAGCAGTCCGAGTACCTGCTGCAGCTGCGCGAGAAGCAGAAGGCCCGCCGCTACTACGGCCTGCTCGAGAAGCAGTTCCGCACCTACTACTCGAAGGCCGCGAAGGGCTCGGGCATCACGGGCGAGACGCTCCTGCGCATGCTCGAGACGCGCCTCGACAACGTCATCTACCGCCTCGGCTTCGCCGCCTCGCGCGCGCAGGCCCGGCAGCTCGTGCGGCACGGCCACTTCCAGGTCAACGGCCGCCGCGTGAACATCCCGAGCTACCAGGTGCGCCCGGACGACGTGGTCATGCTCAAGCCGGGCAGCCCGGCCGAGCAGGTCGTGCGCGACGCGACCGACCTCACCGCCTCGGTCACGCCCTGGCTGCAGGCCGACCACGACGGGCTCACCGGCAAGGTGCTCAAATGGCCGGAGCGCGAGGAGATCGACACCCCCGTCCAGGAATCTCTGATCGTCGAGCTCTACTCGAAGTAGAAAGGATCCAATGGCAGTTCGTACCAGTTTGATGGAGTTCCAGATCCCGCGGATCGTCCACGAGGAAGTGGAGGACAACCGCGGCGTCTTCGTGATCGAGCCGCTCGACCGCGGGTTCGGCTACACGTTCGGCAATTCGCTGCGCCGCGTGCTGCTCTCCTCGCTGGAGGGCGCCGCCGTCACCTCGGTGAAGATCGAGGGCGTCGCGCACGAGTTCACGACGCTGCCGGGCGTTCGCGAGGACGTGACCGACATCCTGCTCAACTTCAAGAACCTGATCTGCCGGCTGCACGGCGAGTCGCCGGAGATCGAGGTGCGCCTGTCCAAGAAGGGCGCCGGCTCGATCAAGGCCTCCGACATCGAGGCGCCGGCCGAGCTCGAGATCCTCAACCCGGACCTCGAGATCGCGAACCTCTCCGACAAGGGCAAGCTCGAGGTGACGCTCACGATTGGCCGTGGCCGCGGCTACGTGCCGGCCGAGCTGAACCGCGGGCCCGAGCACACCATCGGCGTGATCCCGATCGACTCGATCTTCTCGCCGGTCCGGCGCGTCTCGTACGACGTCGAGGCCGCCCGCGTCGGTCAGCGCACCGACTACGACAAGCTCCGGATCGACGTCACCACCGACGGCTCGATCGATCCGCGCGAGTCGATCGGCCAGGCTGCCGAGATCCTGATCCGCCAGCTTGCGATCTTCACCGACCTCGACCGCATCGAGGGCTTCGGCGAGCAGGCGGCGGCAGAGGCGCAGGCCGAGCCGGCGCTCGCTCACGGGATGGAGAACTTCCCGATCGAGGAGCTCGAGCTCGGTGTCCGCTCGTACAACTGCCTCAAGCGCGTCGGCATCGAGACGATCGGCGACCTCGTCACGAAGACCGAGAACGAGCTCGCGGCGATCCCGAACTTCGGCAAGAAGTCGATCGAAGAGGTCAAGGAGACGCTGGCGACGCACGGCCTCAACCTGCGCGGCGGGGAAGAGGTCCCCTCCGCGTGAGGCACCACCGGTCCGGACGCAAGCTGGGCCGCGACGCCTCGCACCGCAAGGCGCTCTACGCGAACCTCTCGAGCGCGCTGATCGAGCACGGGCGCATCAAGACCACCGCGGCCAAGGCCAAGGAGGTCAAGCCGATCGTCGAGCAGATGATCACGCTCGGCCGCCGCGGCGGCGTTCACGCGCGACGTCAGGCGCTTGCGTACCTGCGCTCCCAGGACGTTGTGCACAAGCTCTTCAGCGACGTCGGCCCTCGCTTCACCGATCGGCCCGGCGGCTACACGCGCATCATCCGCATCGGGCCCCGCCAGGGCGATGCGGCAGAGATGGTCTACCTCGAGCTGGTCGACTTCCTGCCCGAGCCGCCCGCGCCTCGCCCGGCACGCACCCAGCGCGAAGAAGAGCCGGTCGAGGCCGAGCCCGAAGCCGCCACCGCGACCTAGCCGGCCGCGCCGAGCGTGGCGCTGACCGCGCCGATCACGATCCCGGCGAGCGTCACGTAGGCGAGTGAGCTGACGAAGCTCGTCTTGAAGAAGCGCCAGCGGAGCCACGCGAGCGCGATGAGCTCGAAGACGACGACGATCGCCGCGACGATCAGCGCCGCGCGGTAGTGCGGGATCAGGAACGGGAGGGTGTGCAGGATCCCCCCGATGAAGGTGCCGACCCCGGTGATCGCCCCGCGCTTGACCGGATTGCCTCGGCCCGTCAGCTCGCCGGTGTCGGAGAGTCCCTCCGAATACGCCATGCTGATCCCGGCAGCGATCGCGGTGGCCGTCCCTGCGATGAAGGCGGCGTGGGGATCATGCGTGTAGAGCGCGACCGAGAAGATCGGTGCAATCGTGGACAGCGAGCCGTCGATCAGGCCGGTCAGGGCCGGCTGCACCCGCTGCAAAAGGAATGTCTCGCGCGAAGTCATGTGTAGAGTATACCAATCAAAGCGCAAACCAGTAGAGCATAAGGAACACCTTACAAACCACGTCAGGGGCGCCTGACGTGCGCCTGAGGCTAACGCTGGAGTACGACGGCACCGGCTTCCGTGGCTGGGCTCTTCAACCGGGATTGCGGACCGTCGAGGGGACGCTCCAGGAGGCGCTCGACCGCGTGTATCCGGGCTGGGCCCAGCTGGCCGTGGCGGGCCGCACCGACACGGGGGTGCACGCGCTCGGCCAGGTCGCGTCGGTCGACGTCGAGGGCGGCGCGCCAGTCGAGCGGGCGGCCGCGGCGCTGAACGCGGACCTGCCGGAGGACGTCGCGGTCAGCTCGGCGGAGCCGGTTCCGCCGGACTTCCACGCGCGCCACTCCGCCGTGGCGCGGAGCTACCGCTATCGCGTCTACCGCCGCCCGGAGCGGTCGGCTTTCGAGTCGCGGCGGTCCTGGTGGTACCCGTACCCGCTCGAGGAAGAGAAGCTCGCGGAGGCCGCCGACATCTTGCCCGGCGAGCACGACTTCAGAGCCTTCACACCTAGGGGGAGCCAGCATCGCGTCTTCACTCGCACGATCGAGTCCGCGGCCTGGCACCGCCGCGGCGACGCGCTCGAGCTTGAGCTGACGGCGAACTCGTTCCTGCGCCACATGGTGCGCGCACTCGTCGGCACGATGCTGGAGCGCTCGCCGCAGGAGCTCGAGCAGCTCCTCGCAGGCAACGACCGCACCGAGGCCGGCACGACGGCGCCGCCGTGGGGCCTCTACCTCGTCTCGGTGCGCTACTAGAACCGGTACGAGTGCTGCTTGCTGAGGAAGAAGCCCTGGCGGGCGCGGTTGCTGCACCGTAGCCCTGTCTTCCGCGACACGCAGGTGAAGCCCCCACGTGACCACGTCGTGCCGTAGCGCAGCACCTTTGCCCGCCTGTCGACGGCGGTGTCGCCCGCGCAGACGGTGGTCGCGCGGCCCTTCCAGCGCATCTGGTAGCCGAAGCCCCAGTCCACCGTGCAGCCCCTGGGGCGGGCCGGCTTCGGCTTCAGCCCGCTGAGGATGTCGCACCGCAGGTAGGGCCCGATGCGCCCCGGCTCGGAGCTGAAGACGCAGCCGATGTTCGCCGACGGCGTGCGGAACTGCACCAGAACTGCCTGGGCCGGTGCGGCGAAGGCGAGGGCGAGCGCGACGACGAGGGCGGTACGCACGGCTCCATGCTAGGGCCTGGGTAGCATCAACAGCAATGGCGACGCGGACGCAGAAGGACCACCAGAAGCGGCTCGACGCGTTGCGTGAAGAGGTGAATCACCACCTCTACCGCTACCACGTCCTCGACGAGCCGGAGATCTCCGACGCTGACTACGACCGGCTCTTCGACGAGCTGAAGGCGCTCGAGGAGGAGCACCCCGACCTGATCACTCCCGACTCGCCGACCCAGCGGGTGGGCGCGCCGCCGAGCGAGCGCTTCCGGAAGGTGCAGCACCTCACCCCGATGGGGTCGCTCGAGAAGGTGACGGACGACTCAGGCCTGCTCAAGTGGGCCGACGACGTGCGCAAGCGGCTCGACTCGGACGAGCCCGTCGCCTACGTGATCGAGCCCAAGATCGACGGTCTCGCAATCAACCTCACCTACGAGGACGGTCTGCTCATCCGCGGTGCAACGCGCGGCGACGGCGTGCAGGGAGAGGACGTGACGGTCAACCTCCGCACGATCCCGTCGGTGCCGTTGAAGATGCGCGGGGACGGGCTGCCTCCTGTCGCGGAGGTGCGCGGGGAGGTCTACATGCCGCTCTCGGGGTTCCGCGACCTGAACGCGCGTGTGGCCGAGCTCGGCCAGAAGCTTGCGCCGAACCCGCGCAATGCCGCGGCAGGCTCGCTGCGGCAGAAGGACTCGTCGATCACCGCCTCGCGGCCGCTCGCGGTCTGGGTCTACGGGCTCGGAGCGGGCGAAGGGATCGCGCTCGACTCGCAATGGGAGACGCTCGAGTGGCTGCGCGAGCATGGCTTCCGGACGAATCCGTTCGCCGAGCGCCTCGACTCGATCGAGGAGGTCGCCAAGCGCTGCGCCGAGTGGGAGCGCAAGCGCGCGGAGCTCGACTACGAGATCGACGGGATCGTGATCAAGGTCGACTCGCTCGAGCAGCAGGCGATCCTCGGCGCGCTGCACTCGCGACCGCGCTGGGCGCGCGCGTTCAAGTGGGCGCCGATGACCGCGCAGACGAAGCTGAACAAGATCCTGATCCGCGTCGGCCGCACCGGCGCGCTCAACCCCTGGGCGATGCTCGAGCCGGTGCAGGTCGGGGGCGTCACCGTCTCGCGAGCGACCCTGCACAACGAGGAGGACATCAACCGCAAGGACATCCGCGAGGGCGACCTGGTGATCGTCCAGCGAGCGGGCGACGTGATCCCGCAGATCGTCGGCCCCGCGGGCGCGCACGCGAAGGGCACGAAGGCCTTTAAGATGCCGAAGAAGTGCCCGCTTTGCGGGGAAAACATCGTCAAGCCGGACGGCGTGGCGATGCATCGCTGCCCCAACCGCGCGTGCCCGTCGCGCGGGATCGAGACGCTCAACAACTGGGTGATGGCCGCCGCCGACATCGACGGCGTCGGGGAGCAGCTCGTCCGCCGGCTCTGGGAGCTCGGCATCGTGCGCTCGCTGCCGGACCTCTACCGGCTGACGAAGGAGCAGCTGCTCGAGCTCGACGGCTTCCAGGAGAAGAGCGCCTCGAACGTGGTCGACGGCATCGCCGGCTCGAAGCAGATCCCGTTCAGCCGGGTGCTGTTCGGCCTCAACATCCCCGACGTCGGCTGGGTCACCGCGCAGAGCCTCGCGCGCCATTTCGGCAGCGTCGGGCGCCTCGAGGGCGCCACGCTGGAGGAGATCGAGGAGGTCGAGGGGATCGGGCCCGAGCGCGCGGAGGCGATCGCGGAATGGTTCTCGGACGAGGAGAACCGTGCGCTCGTCGCGGAGCTGCGCGAGCTCGGCCTGCGGTTCGAGGCCGGCCCCGAGGAGCGGCCGGTCGAGGGGCCGCTGAGCGGCTCCACCTACGTCGTCACGGGCACGCTCGAAGGGTTCAGCCGCGACGAAGCTCGCAAGGCACTCGAGGCGAAGGGCGCCAAGGTGGCCGACTCGGTCTCGAAGAAGACGACGGGCCTGATCGCCGGCGAGAGCCCTGGCTCGAAGCTCGCCAAGGCCGAGCAGCTCGGCGTGCCGGTGCTCGACGAGGCGGCGCTGAAGAAGCTACTGCGCCGCTAACGCGGTCGCGAAGCGGTCCTGGGCCCGCCGCGCCCAGAACGACGAGACCGGGCTGCCGTTCTGCAGCACCGAGAAGACGTAGCGGCGCTTGACGTACCCGGAGAGCGCCGAGGCGAGCCAGGTCGTGCCCGTCTTCGCGCGCACGTTCCCGCGCGCGGGCGGCCGGCGCATCCGGTCGGCGAGGGTCCCGTTCACTCCGGCCAGGGGCAGAGCCGCGAGGAAGTAGGGGCGGACGTCGGGGTCAGCCCAGGCGGCGCGTAGGAGCGCCGCCAGGGCGCGGGTCGTGAGGCGGTCGAGCGAGGAGAGGCCGGAGCCGTCGAACAGCCTGACGCCGGTCAGCGGCACGCCGCCCTGCGCCAGCGCCGCCCGGACGGCGGCAGCACCGCGCGCGCTGGTGCCGACGCCGCCGCCGGCCGCGCCGAGCTGCTTCAGCAGGATCTCCGCCGTGAAGTTGTCGCTCACCCGGCCCATCCGCTGGACGACCTCCGAGAGCGGAGCCGACTCCACGGAGGCGAGCGGCACCTCGTCGCCGTGCTCGCGCCCGATCCCGGCACCGACGACCGCGACCCCGGCCCGTCGCAGCGCGTCGCGGAAGAGCAGGGCCGCCGCGAGCGCGGGGCTCCCGGAGGTTCGGCCGCCGTAGCGCGCCCGGTCGACGGTCAGCGCCGAGAGTGGTGCGCACTCGTTCACGTAGAACCATGACTTCCAGCCGGGCGCGGTCCGCCGCGCGTCGAAGAACGACTCGTCGCCGAAGACCCCGCGCGTCACGCGCAGGATCCCGGCCGCGCGCACCTGGCGGGCGAGGTCCGCCAGGTCGGAGCTCGAGAGCGTCGGGTCGCCGTGGCCGGCGAGCACCAGGCTCCCCTGCCACACGGTCCCGTTCTGCTCGCCGCGGCCGAGCACGGCGGTGTCGATGCGGTAGCCCGAGCCCAGCGTGACGAGGGCGGCGTAGGCGACCGCGAGCTTCTCGTTCGAGGCGGGGGCCAGGGGCAGGCCGCCGTGCTCCGAGAACACGGTCTCCCCGGTCTGCAGGTCGAACGCGACCGCCGCGGTGCGGTCGTGCGAGACGTGCGGGACCGCGAGCGCGCGGGCCAGCCGCTTGGCTAGAGGCGCGTCGCCTGCCCCCGCCGGAGCGGCCAGAACAAGGGCGAGGGCGACGACAACCGGCAGACGGCGGCGGGTCATCCGCACCATTCTTCGGAGAGCCGATACTCGCGTCAAGGGTGGGCCTCGGAAGACGCGTTGATAGGCCGGGCGGCCCTTGTACGGCACTGCAGGACGGCCTGATAATCGGCACGAGAGCCTGTGGCACCTGACGCGATCCCCGCCCTCCTCGAGCAGATCGACGAGCTGCTCGCCGAGCCCTCCCCCAGGGAGGAGCCGGCGACCCTTGCCCGGCTCGAGCGCACGCTGACCGACGGCTACGCGTACGCCCTCGGGCTCGAGGCCGAGCGCTTCCGGCTCGAGCGGCGCATGTCGGAGCTCGCGGGCGAGCTCGACGATGGCAACCAGGAGCTGAAGGCGAAGGAGCTGGCTCAGCTCTCCCAGCGGCTCTCGAGCAACTCCAGCACGCTCACCGGGCTGCGGGGGACGCTCTTGCGCCTCCGCGCGCACGCGACCGCGGTTCGTTCGCGCGCCTAGACGAGCCCGCTGCGGACCGCGTAGACCGCGGCCTGGATGCGGTTCTCGATCTGCAGCTTCATCAGGATGTTCGAGATGTGGTTCTTGACCGTCTTCGGGCTGATGTGGAGCTGCGCGGCGATCATCGCGTTGTCGTTGCCCGCGGCGATCAGCTTCAGCACGTCGAGCTCCCGCTCGGAGAGCTCCGCCCGGATCGTGTCGGCCGCCTCGGGCGAGATCGCGGTCGCCCGGACCTGCTGCAGCACCTTTCCTGCGATCGCCGGCGAGACGAGCGACTCGCCCACCGACGCCGAGACGATCCCGCGGATCAGCTCCTCGACGGAGGCGTCTTTCAGCAGGTAGCCGCACGCTCCGGCGAGGATCGCGTCGAGCACGTCGTCGTCCTGGTCCGAGATCGTCAGCACGAGCACGCGCGTGAGCGGCGCGAAGCCGTGGATCTGGCGGATCGCCTCGATACCGGTCATGCCGGGCATGTGCAGGTCCATCACGACCACGTCGGGGGCCAGCTCGCGCACGAGCCTGACCGCCTCGGCGCCTGTGCCCGCCTCTCCGGCGATCTCGACGGCGCGCTCCTCGAGCAGGTTGCGCAGGCCGGTGCGGAACAGGTCGTGGTCGTCCACGAGCAGCACGCGGATGCTGTTCGCGTTGCGCTCTTCTCCGACTTCGACGGTTTCGCTCAGAAAGTCCCCCCTTCGAGCGACAGCGCGTCGAAGTGTAGTCAGCGCAGCGTGATCGTGACGGTCCGGCGGCCCCAGGCACGTGCTTGCGCGAGGGTCGGGAACCAGAGGTCGATCGTCGCGCCCTGCACGGCCGAGCCCGTGTCTGCAGCGACACCCGAGCCGTAGCCGGGAATGGACATGCGCGTCCCGAGCGGGATCACGCTCGGGTCGACGGCCACCACGCCCCAGCCGGTGGGCGCGCCGGTCGCGGTGTGGCCGTGGATCGCGTAGCCGGTCGCCGTGACCGTCATCGTGCTTCCCGCGGCTCCGGGCGGCACCGGCGAGGTGGGTTGCGGCGAGACGACCGAGACCTCCTCCGCCCTCGCCTGCACGGCGAGCGCCTGCTGCTGGTAGGCGGCGATCGCGGCAGCGTTCAGCCGTTGCTGGCCGGCGAGGCGCGCGAGGTAGGCAGAGCGCTGCGCATGGGCCTGCTCGAGCTCGACCGTCGATTGCTTGGCCTGCTGCGCGAACCGCTCGAGTGCGCGCTCCTTCGACCTCAGTGCTCGGGCGAGGCGGGTCGCGTTGCGGCGCGCGTCGTGGGCCTGCTCGATCACCATCCGGTCCTCGTCTGCCGCCCGGTCGAGCGAGTCGAGACTGTCGAGGGCGTCGGAGACCGACGACGCGCCGAGCACCACGGCGACGGGGTCGGAGTCGCCCTGCTCGTACAGAAGTTGCAGCCGCCGCGCGAGCGCGACGTGCGTCGCCGAGAGCGAGCGGCGTGCCGCGCTGAGCCGCTCCGTCGCCTGGGCGAGCTCGGCCTTCACCTCTGCCGTGCGGATCCGGAGCGCGACGAGCCGCGCTCGTTCACGAGCAAGCTGCGAGTCCAGCGCGTACAGCTCCAGCACGACTCCGCGCGAACGCGCGGCTAGGCCGGCGTTTTGCTGAGTGAGCTGCGAGGCCTGGTCGCGAAGACCCGTGGCCGAATCGGCGGCAACCCCCGCAGCAAAGAGCCCGACAAGCGCCAGCACTGCTCCGAGGACCACCGGCCAGAGTCGCAGCGTGCGAATCTCCCCCGGCACGAGGGCGGACCGTAGCAGACCAGCTTGTGCGGAAAGCCGCCCCTGGTCACATTGGCCCATTTGGGCTACAAAAGCCGTCCGCGGCCGTCCGAGGTCTCTGTTAGGGTGCCGTGCTCGTGACGCACCGGCCCCTCTTTCGAGGGCGCCTGTCGAGCTTCCAGCCCCCCCTCCGCTCGACCAGACGAAAGGCGCCGGCAATAGTCATCGCACTGGCTGCGGCCTATGTGCTGACTGCTGCTTCCGCGTCGGCAAATCCGTCGATCGCGTCGAAGCAGGCGGAGGCACAGAGCGTCATGCAGCAGATTCAGGGGCTCGACTCGAGTCTCGAGCGGGCGATCGAGGCGTACAACCTCGCCAACGTCCAGCTGAACCGGATCAGGCACGACCTCGCCTCGAACGGCCACGCGCTCGTGGTGGCGAGGAAGAGCCTGGAGGTCTCGCAGCGACAGCTTTCGACGCGCCTGGTCGAGATCTACACCTCGGAAGATCAGAGCGCGGGCCTCGCGGTCCTGCTCGGCGCGTCGAGCCTCGACGACATGCTCAGTCGCATGGACGCCGTCGACCGCGTCTCGCAGCAGGACGCGCTGGTCTTGCGCCAGGTCGTGGTCTTCCGCCGAGAGGTGCAGCAGCGGCAGCGCCGCCTGAAGCACGCGAAGGCGGAGCAGTCTCAGGTCGTCGCCGAGCGGAACGCCGCCCGCGCCTCGGTCGAGTCACAGCTCGGCCAGCGTCAGGCGCTGCTCGGCTCGATCAAGGGTGAGATCGCCCACCTGCAGGCCCAGGAGGCCGCGCGGCAGGCCCAGCTCAGGCAGCAGCTGCAGGCGCAGCTCTCGCAGCAGCAGGCAGCGCCCGCGACCGCCCTCGCGCCGACGGTGCCCGTGACGACTCCGGATCCGGGCGTCCCGGCCCCGCCCTCCCGCTACGGCGGCGTCGTCGGCGTCGCGATGCAGTACCTCGGCACGCCCTACGTCTGGGGCGGCGCCTCGCCCTCCGGGTTCGACTGCTCCGGCCTCGTGATGTACGCCTTCGGCCAGATCGGCGTCTCGTTGCCGCACAGCTCCTATGCGCAGTACGGGTACGGCAGCCCGGTCTCGCGCGGCGACCTGCAGGCCGGCGACCTCGTCTTCTTCGACGGTCTCGGGCACGTGGGGATCTACGTCGGCGGCGGCAGCTTCATCCACGCGCCGCATACCGGTGACGTGGTCAAGATCTCCTCGATGACCGGCTGGTACGCGTCGAGCTACGTCGGCGCTCGCAGGCTCTAAGCCGCGTAAAGCTCCTCGATCTCGGCGGCGAAGTGTTCCGCGCAGACGCGGCGCTTCAGCTTCAGCGTCGGCGTTACCTCGCCTTCCTCGGCGCTGAAGTCGCGCGAGAGGATCCGGAAGCGCTTGATCTGCTCGAACTGTGAGAGCTCGGTGTTGACGCCGTCGACCACTTCCTGCACGCGCTGCTCCAGGTCCGCGGCGGGCACGCCTTCGGCCGCGGCCGGGTCGAGCGTGATCAGTGCTGCCACGTAGGGGCGGCAGTCGCCGAGCACGAGCGCCTGCGAGATCAGCGGCGCCGTCTTGAGGGCGTTCTCGAGGTTCTGCGGCGCGACGTTCTTCCCGCCGGCGGTGACGAGGATGTCCTTCTTGCGGTCGGTGATCGTGATGAAGCCGTCCTCGTCGATCGAGCCGACGTCGCCGGAGCGCAGCCAGCCGTCGGAGCCCAGCACCTCGCGCGTCGCCTCCTCGTCCTTGTAGTAGCCGGCGAAGACCGTCTCGCTCCGGATCAGCAGCTCGCCGTCCTCGTCGGCCCGCACCTCGAAGCCCGGGAGGGCCGGGCCGACGGTGCCGAAGCGGAAGCGGTCCGGCCGGTTCACCGAGGCGGCGGTCGTGCACTCGGTCAGCCCCCAGCCCTCGATGATCAGGATGTCGAGCGCGTGGAAGAACTCGCCGATCTCCTTCGCGAGCGGCGCGCCGCCCGAGACGCCGAGGCGCAGGCGCCCGCCGAGGCGCTTCTTGATCTTCGAGTAGACGAGCCGGTCGGCGAGGCGGTGCTGGAAGGCCAGGCCCGCCGGCAGCGCCTCTCCGCGCTCGCGCAGGGTGCTGACCCGCCGCCCGACGTGCAGCGCCCAGTCCAGGAGCCGCCGCCGGGGCCCGTGTACCTGCTCGAACTGCCCGAGCACGGCGGTATGCACCTTCTCGTACAGGCGCGGCACGCTCGGCAGGAGCGTCGGCCGGACTGCAGGGAGCGCCTCGGCGACCCGCAACGGGTCGGGACAGAAGGCGGTCGTGTAGCCGGTGTGCGCGCCGAGCAGGTGCATCAGCCGGCCGAAGTTGTGGGCCAGGGGCAGGTAGAGCAGCATCACGTCGTCGGCGAGCGCGAACGCCTCGACGTGGTCGACGCACCCGGCCATCTCGTAGTAGTTGCGGTGGCGGATCATGCAGGCCTTTGGCGGGCCGGTCGTGCCGGACGTGTAGATGAACGTGAAGAGGTCTGCCTCGCTGACCTGTGCCTCGGCCTCGGCGAGCGCCTTTGGGCTCTCGGCGGCGAACCGGCGGCCCCGTTCCCGCAGCGCGTCGAGCTCGTCGAAGGTGATGACGTGCGCGACTCCGGCATCCGCGACCTTCGCGCGCTGGGCCTCGTCCTCTACGAGGACGGCGACCGCGTCCGAATGTTCGAGCACGTAGCGGCAGTCCTTCGGCGAGCTGTTCGCGTAGATCGCGGCTCCGACGGCGCCGATCAGCCCGAGCGCGTAGTCGAAGAGCGCCCATTCGAGGCTCGTCTGCGCCAGGATCCCGACCGCGTCGCCCTTACGGATCCCGAGCGCCAGCAGGCCGTTCGCGAGCTCGTCGACCGTGCGCGCTGCCTCATCCCACGAGACCTCGCTCCACCCGTCCGGGCCCTCGACGAGGTACGCCGCGTTGGTCCGCCCTGCGGACACCCCGTCGCGCCACAGGCGGCCGATCGTGCGGCTGCCGCCTGTTTGGGCGGCAGGCTCCGGCGGCGCCGATGCGGTCGTCTCGCTCAGGCCCTCAGCTTACGTTCCCGAAAGTGGGGGAGGGAAGACCCTCGAGACGGCGAATCTGCCCGGTCCTACTACACTTCTCCACAGATTTCGACATGCGAACAACCTGGAATGGATCACTCAGTTTCGGCCTGGTAACCATCCCGGTCGGCCTCGCGCCCGCGACGGCGCCCAAGGCCCGTGCCTCGGATGTGAGCTTCCGGACGCTGCACCGCGAGTGCAAGACGCCGATCAAGCAGAAGCGCTGGTGCCCGGTCCACGAGCGGGAGGTCGCGAACGACGAGCTCGTCAAGGGCTGGGAGGTCTCGAAGGGCCAGTTCGTGATCGTCGAGGACGCCGACCTCGAGGCGATCGAGCAGCGCGACACCTCGCGCGCGATCGAGATCTCGCGCTTCGTGCCGCTCGCCGAGGTCGACCCGATGTTCTTCGACCGCACGTACTTCCTCGCGCCCTCCAGTGCGGAGGCGCAGCGCCGGCCCTACGTGCTGCTGCTGAACGCGATGAAGGAGACGGGCATGGCCGCGATCGGACGCATGGTGATCCGAGGCAACGAGAACTTCGTGCTGATCCGGCCCAAGGGCGAGGCGCTCGTGCTCGAGACGCTCTTCCTGGCCGAGGACGTCCGCTCGCAGGCGGAGATCGACGAAGCCGTGGAGGCCGTTGACGTGAAGGAGCCCGAGCTCGACCTCGCGCGGCAGCTGATCGACAGCCTCGTGGGCGAGTGGGAGCCGGAGGCGCTCCAGAGCGAGTACCGGCAGAACCTGCGCCAGCTGCTCGAG
>Ga0307287_10000056_pt1 | contig 38224 bp, 31 predicted proteins | sample ER_DNA_141_FD_194485 | JGI IMG/M metagenome (GOLD analysis project Ga0307287, IMG submission 194485) | Bulk soil microbial communities from the East River watershed near Crested Butte, Colorado, United States - ER_DNA_141 | ecosystem: Environmental > Terrestrial > Soil > Floodplain | place...
CGACGTCCAGTCGCTCGTGGACGAGGGGTTCGCCGTGGCGATGGTGAACTACCGCGGCTCGATCGGGTTCGGCAGGCGCTGGCGCGATCACATCATCGGCAACATCGGGTTCCCCGAGGTGGAGGATGTCGTCGCTGGTCGCGACGACCTGGTCGCTCGAGGGATCGCCGACCCCGAACGCGTCGTGATCGGGGGTTGGTCCTGGGGCGGCTACATCACGCTGCTCGCGGTGGGACTCCACCCGGATCGGTTCGCGGCCGGGGTGGCGGGGGTGCCGGTGGGCGACTACCTGGACTCGTACGACGATTCCGCCCCTTCACTGCAGGCCTACGACCGGACGCTCGCGGGCGGCGTCGTCCACGACATCCCCGAGTTCATCGCCGAACGGTCGCCCATCACCTACGTGAACGACGTCCGGGCACCGGTCTTCGTCCTGGTGGGCGAGCACGACTCGCGCTGCGTTCCGAGCCAGGTCTACCGGTACGTTCGAGCCCTGAGGAAGGCGGGCGGCGAGGTCGAGGTGTACTCCTATCCCGAAGGCCACAGCTCCTACCTCGTCGACGAGGAGGTCCGCGAGTGGGGCGCCGTCCTGGAGTTCCTGCGCCGCCGCGTCCGGCTGCCCTGAGCCGAGCTCACTCGCCCATCGTGGTGAAGCTTCGCCACAGGCCGGTCTGGTCGATCGCGAGCCGCGGCCCCTGGTAACCGAACCCGCCGTCGATCATGAGTTGGATGTCCTCCTCGGTGTATCCCAGAGATTCGAGATCCGCGCGTTCGCGCTCGGTGAGCGCGTCGAAGTCGGTATCGATCAGGTAGGGCCAGATGGTCAGGGTGCCGTAGCCCCGGATCGTCCTGGGTTCGGCCGCTGGCAGCTCGAGCACCGCGGCGATCGGATCCAGCACCGACGGGTCCTCGCGCCAAGTGGGGATTGGGTCGGAGCCATCGTCGAAGTTGTACGCAAACGTGTTCGGATCGAGCAGCGGCGCGAGGGAATCGACGTCACCCGCGAGCGCGGCGTCGTAGATCCGCTGCGCGGTCGCCGCGACGTCGGGGGGAACGCCGTTCAGGTTCGGGCCAGATGGTCTCGGGTCGCCGACGGGGGTCTCGACCCGCACCATGACCGCACCGAGGCTGGCGCCGGTGGAGTCGGGCATCGTCAGGAGAAGGGTTGCACGGCCGTCGGGCGTCGGTGCGACCGCGACGTCGAACGCGAACGTCCGATCGGTGAGCTCGTACCGAGCGAAGCCGACCGACGGCACGAGCGCCGGCCCGTCGAACACCTGGGCCTCGAGCGCGGAGGCGCCTTCGAAGCGGTCGGACAGCCGTCCCGAGAGATGGACCACGCCGGGGGCGGTGTGGGCGAGCTCGTCGAGCTGGATCAGCGGCGACGAAACTCCCACGACGCTCCAGGCGCCGCTTGTTCCGGTGCGACCGAGCTGGCTCACCTTGACCGTGGTCGGCTGGACGGAGTCGCCGAAGACCCGGTTCCTGATCATGATCTCGGCCTCGCTCCCACGGACCTCGACGTGCTCGACCTGGTCGTCCCCTGGGTCCCAGCCCAGGACGTTGACCGCGAGGAGCGACGCGATTCCCTCGGGGCTGGCCTGGAGCGGGACGTGACCCTCATCGATGGCCGCCTGGGTCACCGCGAGCGCCTCGACGTCGGTCTCGGGCCACAGCCCGGCGAACCCGGCCGGCCGGGGGTTCGGGCCGGTCGTCGCGGGGGTCGTCGTTCGGGAGAGGAGATCGATCGCGGACAGGCTCGCGACGATCAACCCGACGACGGCGAGACCGGCGGCACCGGCCGTGAGCCCTCGGCGGATCCGCGCCCGTCGGAGCGTCGGACGCAGGCCCGACTCGACGTCGATCGGGATCTCCGAGGCGAGGTCGTGGAGCAGGTTCGGAAGTCGCGTGGTCATCGCTTGTCCTCCGCATCGTCGGGGAGCTCCCGGCGCAGGCGCTCGAGGCCGCGGGAGACGGTCGACTTCACCGTGCCCAGCGGCACCCCGAGCGCCTCCGCGGTGTCGGCTTCGCTGAGGTCCTCGTAGAAGCGGAGGACGATCGCGGCCCGCTGTTCGGGACGGAGCTTCATCAGCGCGTGACGCAGCCGGTCACGTTCGCCGAGGTCGCCGTGCGCCGGCGCCGTCTCGTCCAGCCGCTGGCTCGAGAGCCACGCGCGCTCGACGCGGCGGCGGCGGAAGGTGGAGCTCGCCAGGTTCACGATCGTCCGCCGCAGGTACCACCAGAACGCGTCCCTGTTGCGCAGGTCGTGAAACCGGCCGAGCACCCTGACGAACGCGTCCTGCACCAGGTCTTCCGCGAGGATGCGGTCGCCGGTCAGCAGGTAGCCGAGCCGCAGGGCCTCGGCCGCGTGCGCGCGATACAGGGCGTCCATGCCCCACTCGCTCGTCGTCCGCCGCTCGCGACCCACCGTCAAGACCGCCACATCTCGAAGACGCGGAGGTGCGGCCCGGGGTTCCTGCGCGACAGGATCCGGTCGAGGAGGGGACGGGTCTAGACCAGCCCCTGGTCGAGCATCGCGTCGGCGACCTTGACGAACCCGGCGATGTTCGCGCCGTTCACGTAGTTCCCCGGCGTCCCGTACTCCTCCGCGGTCTGGCGGCACTGCTTGTGGATGGACTTCATGATGTCCTTCAGCCTCGCGTCGACCTCCTCGCGGGGCCAAGCCATCCGGAGGGAGTCCTGTGCCATCTCGAGACCGGAGACGGCCACGCCGCCGGCGTTCGCGGCCTTGCCGGGGCCGTACAGGATCCCGGCGTTCACGAACTGGTCGACGCCCTCGGGCGAGGTGGGCATGTTGGCCCCCTCGCTCACGACGTAGACGCCGCCGGCGAGCAGGTTCGCCGCGTCCTTCGCGTTGATCTCGTTCTCCGTCGCGCTCGGGAACGCGCAGTCGGCCGGCACGCTCCACAGGGGGTTCGCATCGGCGGTCGGGTCGAAGCGCGTGAAGGTGACTCCCGGGAACCGCTCCGCGTACTCCGCGATCCGGCCGCGCCGCTCGTTCTTCAAGTCCATGATCCAGCCGAGCTTCTCGTTGTCGATCCCGGCCGGATCGTGCACGAACCCGGTGGAGTCCGAGAGCGTGACGGCCTTCGCGCCCATGTCGAGCAGCTTCTCGACGGTGTACTGGGCCACGTTGCCGCTGCCCGAGACGAGGCAGGTCTTCGCCTCGAGGCTGTCCTCGCGGGTCAGGAGCATCTCGTGCGCGAAGTAGACCGCGCCGTAGCCCGTCGCCTCGGGCCGGATCAGCGAGCCGCCCCACTCGAGGCCCTTCCCGGTCAGGACCCCCGTGAACTCGTTCTTGATCCGCTTGTACTGCCCGAACAGGTAGCCGATCTCGCGCGCGCCCACGCCGATGTCGCCGGCCGGCACGTCCGTGTTCGGGCCGATGTGGCGCTGGAGCTCGGTCATGAACGACTGGCAGAAGCGCATCACCTCCGCGTCGCTCTTGCCCTTGGGGTCGAAGTCCGCGCCGCCCTTGCCGCCGCCCATCGGGAGCGTGGTGAGGGCGTTCTTGAGGACCTGCTCGAACGCGAGGAACTTCAGCAGGCCGAGGTAGACGCTCGGGTGGAACCGCAGGCCCCCCTTGTACGGCCCGATCGCGCTGCTCATCTCGACGCGGAACCCTCGGTTCACATGGATCTCACCGCGGTCGTCGGCCCACGGGACGCGAAACATCAGCACGCGTTCGGGCTCGATCATGCGCTCGAGCAGCTTGTGATCCCGATAGAAGGGCTTGCGATGGAGGAGGAGCTCGATCGAGGTGGCTACCTCGCGGACCGCCTGATGGAACTCGAGCTCCCCGGGGTTCTTGGCCTCGACCTCCGCCATCAGCCCATCGACGTACGCGCTCACGGTCCCGTGCCTCCCGGGGGTTCGGTCTCCGTGCCCAAGCGTAGCCGAGCCGGGCCCCAGTCGGCCGGTCGGCCGGAGCCCCCCTGCCGTTCGCGGGGCCGTGCGTAGACTCCGTTCCGTGAGCGTGTGGATCGTGCTCAGCGCGATCGTGGTCGCCGTGCTGATCGCCTGGCTCGGGCTGACCGCGCTCCGGGCCGCCTCGGGCGTGGGCCTGGACATCGAGCCCCAGGAGCCCGAGGACGTCGACGACCTGGAGGTCTACCTCGTGTGCCGCGAGTGCGGGACCGAGTTCCGGGTGACCCGGCTCGGCGAGCTCCAGATCCCCCGGCACTGCGGCGAGCGGATGGAGGTCGTCCGCCGCCCGGCCGGCGCGGGCGCGTAGTTCCATCGCGTCGTTCCACCGGTTGTCCACATCGAACACACGGTTCCGGGCAGGTTCTCCCGGTGTTCTCCCCAGATCTCCCTCGGTTGTCCACACCGCGGGGGGCGCATCCTTCACACCTGTGGACGGAGTTGGGGGGAATCACATCGATGTGATCCCTGGCCGGTACGAAGGGGATCAGCGCCAGCGCGTGGCCGCGACGAACCCGGCGCCGATCACGCCGAGGCCGATCCACAGCCAGTGTTGCTGCGTCCCGCCGGGCAGGAGGAAGTTGGCGTAGTTCAGGACGATGATCAGCACGCCCAGCAGGATCAGACCAAGGACGAAGAACCCGTACCAGCGGGGACTCGGCTTCGGCTTCGCCTTCGTCGGCGGCGCGACGTAGGAGCGCGAGGTCCTTTTCGATCGCTGTCGGGATTTCGGCATGGCGCCGACGATGTTACCCGGGGACGAGCAGCAGGGCGTGCTCGGCGGCCGCCTCGACGGCGGGCCGGGAGAAGGGGCACGTTCGGAGCTTCCCCGAGGCCCACAGGTCCGACTGGTCGTTCCAGTGCGGGGAGGCGGGATTGCCGGACTGTCCGGTGGTGAGCACGGCGAGCGACGCGTCGAGGTCGGCGAGATCCACCACCAAGCGCCACGAGGGGACCACCACGGCGTCGAACCCCAGCCGCGCGTCGAACCCACCCTGCAGGATGGTCTGTTCGTCTCCGCCCAGGTCGTGCTCGGCCGCGACGAACAGGGCGCCGATCCCCGGCAGGCGCGCGAGCGGGTGCGCGAACCGAACCCGGTGCAACGCGCCCCACCGCCACCCGTGTTCGTCGGTCCCGAACCGTTCGGCGAGCAGCGCGACCGCCTCGTCGAGCGCGACCGCGAGGACCTCGTCCCACGATCCGCCGCCGGGGGGCGAGATGTTCCCCTCCAGCATCGCCGGGAGCGCGGTGCAGACGAACGTCTCGCGCCAGGCCACGTAGGCGTCAACAGGGCTCCCGTCGCCCGCGTTCCCGAACGCCAGGACGGCGATCCGTCCGACCCATACCTCGTAGACCGCCGCGGCGGCCGAGCCGGCGTCCAGGTCGCCGGACCACCCATCGAGCAGGGCGAGCGCCCGTCGAGCCGCGTCGCCGCGCGCTTGCGTCGCGAGCAGGTGCGGCAGCAGCTGTCGTGCGGGGAGCGAGACGGTGTCGACCTGGATCGAGGCGGACGCATCCGGGGTCTGCGCGTGGTTCGGCTCGAGCAGCTCGGCGACTCGCCGGGCGCGGAACCCCGTATGGAAGTCGAGGCCGATCAGGTGCGGGTACTCCTCGTCGTGGATGCGGTTGTTGGCCGTGACGACGAACCCCGAGCCCGGGTCCTTCGACCACGGGAGATCTTCGTAGAGGAGGTAGCCCTCCCACTCGTGGTCGGAGGTCCAGCCCGGGACGGGGGCGGAGCCATCCCCGGCGCGGCGCACCGGGAACCGCCCCGTGCACTGGAAGCCGATCGTGCCGTCGAGGTCGGCGTACACGACGTTCTGGCCCGGACACCACAGGTCGCGCAACGCCTCGCGGAACTGCTCGAACGACGACGCGCGCACGAGCTCGCTGAGCACGACGGGCTCGAGGAGGCCGTCGGCGGCGGCCCATCGCAGCGCGAAGGTGCCGTCGACGCGGGCGTACTCGTTGCCGGCGACACCGACCGGCGCGGTCTCCAGGATCGGGCCGTGCCGGGTCTCGCGCACGTCGAAGGTGACGGCGGCGCCACCGCGGACCTCGATCGTCTCGGTGTGCACGGTGAGCGGCTCCCAGGCGCCGTCGAACTCGGCGGCGGTCCCCTCGGCGTTCAGGCGCTCGACGAACAGGTCCTGGACGTCGCCGCTCACGTTGGTCAGGCCCCACGCGTGGTGCGGCGACGTCCCCGCCAGGATGCCGGGGACGAAGGGCAGGGCCACCCCGCGGGCCTCGTACCCGGGCGCCCGCAGGTGAAGCTCGAACCACGCCGCCGGTTGCTGCACGAGCAGGTGCGGATCGTTGGCCAGCAGCGGGCGTCCGCTCACCGTCCTCGAACCCGAGACGACCCAGCTGTTCGAGCCCTGGCCGCGTGAACGGGGGAGCCCGTCCAACAGCCGCCCCGCGAGCGACCCCGCCGCGAGCCCGGGCGGGTCGACCGCCGGCGGGGGCAGGAGTGCCGCCGCGGTCTCGGCGCCGAACCGCTCGGACAGGCGGAGCCGGAGCAGTTCGTCGTCCCAGTTGCCCGAGAGACCCCACGCGAGGTAGGCGAACGCCGCTGCCCAGCTCTCGAGATCCTCGGGGAGCTCCGGGGCCACCCCGAGCATCGCGTACTCGAGCGGCGGGGCCGGCATCGCCCCCACCCAGGCCCGGGCCCCGTCGACGAACCGCCGCATCATCGACCGCGACGCCGCGCTCCAGCGCCGCGCCTCGCGTAGCCCGATCCGGTGGAACCCGACCGTGCGAGCGAACCGGTCGGACGCGATCGTGAGGTCCGAGAACCATCCCGAGAGGCGCCCGCCCGCCGCGCGCAGCGCGAGCTCGATCTGGAACAGCCGCTCCGAGGCCTGCACGAACCCCTGCGCGAACCACAGGTCGTCGAGCGACGCGGCGGACAGGTAGGGGATCCCCCACCCGTCCCGGAGGACCTCGACCGGTTCGCGCAGCCCCGCGACCGCCAGCTCGCCCTCCACCGGCGGGAGGGCCGTGCGTGCGGCGTCCAGGAACTCGTCGAGCGGATCGGCCATGGAGGCGGGAGCCTATCGGCCCTGGACCCTCGACGAGGATCGAGCCCAAGGAGCGAGCCAGGGGACGAGCTTGAGCGGGTCCTGGCTCGTCTGGAATGATGCCCGCGATGACCGACCACCGGCCCTGGTTCGCGACCTACCCGGCCAACGTTCCCCACACGCTGGAGCCGTACCCGAACCTGTCCGTGTTCGGGATGCTCGAGGCGTCGGCGCGTAAGCACCCGGAGGCGCCGGCGCTCGCGTGGTTCGGCCGGAAGATCTCGTACGCGGCGCTCTTGAAGGAGGTCGAACGCTGCTCGGCGGCGCTCGCCGGCATGGGGGTCGGCAAGGACGACCGGGTCGCGCTCATCATGCCGAACTGCCCCCAGTACGTGATCGCGTTCTACGCCACGGTCCGCCTGGGTGCGATCGTCGTCGGCAACAACCCCCTGTACACGAGACGCGAGATGCAGCTTCAGCTCCGCGACTGCTCGCCGGCGGTCGTGGTGGTACTCGACCTGCTGTACTCGGACTTCGCGGACGTGTTCGAGACCGTGGGGCTGCGGCACGTCGTCGTCGCGCGGCTGAACGACTACATGTCGTTCCCGAAGAAGCAGCTGGCCCCGGCACTGAAGTTCAAGAAGGTGCAGCGCGAGCAGGGCAAGCCCTGGCCGCCGGTGGCCAAGGGTGCCCCGGTCACGTGGTGGGAGGGATGGCTCGGCGCGGCGGGTCCGGCGCCGGTCGCGCCGCTGATCGATCCCGAGACCGACACCGCCGGGTTCATCTACACGGGCGGCACGACCGGGATCTCCAAGGGCGCGATGCTCTCGCATCGCAACATGGTGGCCAACGCGATGCAGGCCGCCGCGTACCTCTCGCTGGTGGAGGGCGAGGAGGCGCTCCTTGGTCCGCTCCCGTATTTCCACTCGTTCGGGATGCTGACGATGAACGTCGCGATCCTGATCGCGGCCAAGATGGTCCCGATCCCGAACCCCCGGGACCTGCACTTGGTGTTGGAGGAGATCTCGAAGGAGAAGCCGACGTTCGTGCCCGGCGTGCCGCGCCTGTTCAACGCGTTGAACGAGTCGCCGCTCGCCGCGAAGTTCGACCTGCGCTCGGTGAAGGCCTGCATCTCCGGCGCGGCGCCGCTCCCGACCGCCGTGGCCGAACGATTCGCCGAGATCACGGGCGGCGCCAGGCTCGTCGAGGGCTACGGGCTCACCGAGTGCTCGCCGGTGACGCACGCGAACCCCTTGGACGCGCCGCGGCCTGGCTCGATCGGCATGCCGATGCCCGACACCGACTGCAAGATCGTCGACCTGGAGGACCCGGACCGGCTGCTCGAACCCGGCGAGCGCGGCGAGCTGTGCGTCCGCGGGCCGCAAGTGATGCTCGGGTACTGGAACCGGCCCGAAGAGACGGCGCTCGCGATCCGCAATGGGTGGTTCCACACCGGCGACGTCGCGGTCATGGATCCCGATGGCTACTTCCGGATCGTCGACCGGCTCAAGGAGATGATCCTGGTCTCCGGGTTCAACGTGTACCCGAACGAGATCGAGGACGCGCTGTACCGGCACCCGAAGATCTCCAAGGTCGCGGTGATCGGAGTGCCGGACGACAAGACCGGGGAGGCCGTGAAGGCGTTCGTGGTCCTGCGCGAGGGCGAGTCGGCCACGATCGAGGAGCTCGTGGCGTGGGCGCGCGACCCGGCCAACGGGCTCACCGCGTACCGGACCCCCAAGCGGATCGAGCTCCGGGACAGCCTGCCCGAGACGATGGTCGGCAAGGTGCTCCGTCGGGTGCTCGCCGAGGAGGAGCGTCAGAAGGCCGCGACGCCCGCGTCGTGAGCGCCCTGCCCGCCGATCTCGGCGACCGCGCCGTCCTGCGGCGGCTCACGCTCGCGGACCTGGACGAGATCTGGGCGCTGATCGAGCTCGAGCGGCCCCGTCTCGAACCCTGGATGCCGTGGGTCGACCTGACCCGCACGATCGACGACCAGCGGCGGTGGCTCGAGGGCGTGGTGCGCGACCAGGGAACGCTCGACGGGTGCGGGATCTTCGTCGACGGGCGGTACGCCGGCGGCGTCGGCCTGCGCTGGGACCCGTTCGGGGTTCGGGGAGAGATCGGGTACTGGATCGCCTCCGCCGAGGAGGGTCGCGGACTGGTGACGCGGGCGGTGCGCGCGCTGATCGGGGTGGGGTTCGGCGACCTCGGCCTGCACCGGATCGAGATCCGAGCCGGGGTCGACAACGCGCGGAGCCGCGCGATCCCCGAACGCCTCGGGTTCGTCCGCGAGGGGATCGAGCGCGGGGGCGAACGCGGCTCGAAGGGGTTCTACGACCTCGTCGTGTACTCGATCCTCGAGGACGAATGGCCGCGATCCCCATGAGCGGCATCGAGGCGGTCGTCTTCGACCTCTTCGGGACGCTGGTGTACGAGTTCCCCCGCGCGGACTGGGAGGGCTGGCTCGAGACGAGCGCCGCGATCCTCGAGGCCGACGTCGACGCGTTCAAGGCAGCGTGGCAGGCGACCGGGATCGAACGCCAGACCGGCCGCCTCGGCGACCTCGAGGAGAACCTGCGCACGGTCGCTGCTCGGGCGGGCGCCTGGCCGACCGACGCCCAGCTCACCGAGATCCTGGACGGCCGCGCGGCGATGTACCGGAAGTGGTTCGTGCCGCGTCCCGGCGCCGAGGAGATCCTCGCGCGGCTGCGCGCCGACGGCTATCGGCTCGCGCTGATCAGCATGTGCGCGCCCGATGCGCCGGCGATGTGGCGCGCGTCGCCGCTCGAGGGGACCGTGGACGTCGAGGTGTTCTCGTGCGATGTCGGGCTCCGCAAGCCCGACCCGGAGATCTACCTGTTGGCGGCTGATCGGCTCGGCGTGAGCCCGCAGGCGTGCCTGTACGTGGGGGACGGCTCCTACCGCGAGCTCTCGGGCGCGGCGGCCGTCGGGATGCGACCGGTACTGATCCGCGACCCGCAGGAGGAGGCGGAGATGCTGCGCCCCGAGGTCGAGGCGTGGGACGGCGCGTCCATCGACGACCTGCGCCGGATCTCCGATCTGCTCGAAGCCTAGAGCGCGCCGACGCGCCGAGCAGCGTCGAGCGCGATCTCGCGCTCCTCGGGTGCGAGCGGCCGCAGGGGGGAGCGCACGGCGGGCCGGATCGGAACGCCGCGGGCGACGAGGATCTCCTTCAGCGCGGCGTGGAACGGGATCGGGCCGAGGAGCGTCCGCAGCGTCGAGACCCGTTCGCCCGCCGTCGCGTCTCGCTCGTGCACGAGCGCGGCCACGATCTCGGGGAACGCCGTCGCGAGGCCCGAAACCGCACCCTCGGCACCATGCTCGAGCCCCTCGAGCACCAGCGGCTCCGAGCCGACGAACAGGTCGAGCCCCTCGAGCACGTAGGGCTGGACCGCGCTCCAGGGGGTGTCGGACACCTTCAGCCCCGCGAGGTTCGGCGAGGTCTCGCGCAGACGTTCGATCACGTGAACGGGGATGGAGTAGCCCGATCGACCGGCGAACTCGTAGACGTAGAACGGCAGCGGACCGCATGCCTCGGCGGACGCCCGCAGGTGTTCGAGCAGCTCGCGCCCGTCCAGGGGGAAGTACGGCGGGGCGATCACCGCCACGGCATCGGCCCCGGCCTCCTTCGCGTGCGTCGCCAGCTCGACCGTGTCCGACGTCGACTGGGCCCCCGCGTGGATCGCCACCTGGAACCCCTCCGGGCGGGCCCGGACGAACCGTTCGGCCACCCGCCGTCGTTCGGGCACCGAGAGCAGGATCCCCTCGCCGGTCGTGCCGCAGGCCAGGACGCCGTCGATGCCCCCTTGGGCGAGGAAGCGCGTGAGGGGACCGATGGCGTCCTCGTCGAGGTCGCCGCCGCCGTCGGCGAGCGGCGTCACCGCGGCCGCGATCGCACCGGTGAGCATGCGCGAGATGCTATCGACCCGTGGTTCCCGTCGCCGCGCCGTGGGTAGGGTCTCAAGATGCAGGACCAGCACGTAGTGGAGGAGGAGCGATGATCCGTCTCGAGACCCCCGACCCAGATCCGCAGCCGTCGCCGAGCCCTCAGCCGCCGCAGCCCGCCCCGGCGCCGGACCCGCTCCCGACACCGGAACCGCTCCCGACACCCCAACCGCTCCCGGGACCGATCCCGACGCCCGAACCTCCGACGCCCGAGCCCTCCCCGCGACCGGAACCGCCGCCGGACTCGGAGCCGCCGATCCGCGCCTGAGAGGGTAGATGGCCTCGGCTCAGTCGAGGATGCGCTCCGACGGCCGCTTCGAATCGTTCTCGCCGTTCGGCGTCGTGAACTGCCACTGCTCCGTCGAGCCCGCGAGCGCGAGCGTGGACGCGGCGCCGCGGCTAACGACCTCGGAGACGCGGTCGAAGTAGCCGGTGCCGACCTCGGCCTGATGGCGCGTGGCCGAGTACCCCAGCGACTCGAGCTCGAACTCGCGCTCCTGGAGCCGGACGTAGGCGCCCATACCCTCGTCGGCGTAGGAGTGGGCGAGCTCGAACATCGACGCGTTCAGCGCGTGGAACCCGGCGAGGGTGATGAACTGGAAGCGATAGCCCATCGCCCCGAGCTCGCGTTGGAAGCCCGCGATCTCGGCGTCGTCCAGGTGCGCGCGCCAATTGAAGCTCGGAGAGCAGTTGTAGGCGAGCAGCTTGCCGGGGAACGCCCGGTGGATCGCGTCGGCGAACACCCGTGCGTCCTCCAGGTCCGGGGTCGACGTCTCGCACCACAGGACGTCCGCGAAGGGCGCATACGCGAGCCCACGGGCGATCGCCGTTTCGACGCCGCTCCGGATCCGGAAGAACCCCTCCGCGGTCTGTCCCCCCTCGATGAACGGCCGGTCGGCCTCGTCCACGTCGCTCGTGAGCAGGGTCGCGGACTCGGCGTCGGTCCGCGCTACGAGCACCGTCGGGACGCCCAGGATGTCGGCGGCCAGACGCGCGGCGCTCAAGGTCTTGATGAACTGCGACGTGGGCACGAGGACCTTGCCGCCGAGGTGTCCGCACTTCTTCTCGCTCGCGAGCTGATCCTCGAAGTGGATGCCCGCCGCGCCGCTCTCGATCAGGGCCTTCGTGAGTTCGAACGCGTTGAGCGCTCCCCCGAAGCCGGCCTCGGCGTCGGCCACGACCGGCGCCATCCAGGTGGTGCCGGTGTCGCCGTTCGCCCATGCGATCTGATCCGCGCGCAGCAGCGCGTTGTTGATCCGGCGGACGAGGGTCGGAACGCTGTTGACCGGATACAGGGACTGGTCCGGGTAGGTGTGGCCGGCGAGGTTCGCGTCGGCGGCCACCTGCCACCCCGACACGTAGATCGCCTGCAGCCCGGCCTTGACCATCTCCACCGCCTGGCCCCCCGTCAGGGCCCCAAGCGCGGTGAGGTGGTCCTTGGTCGTCATGAGCCACCAGAGGCGTTCGGCGCCGAGCCGGGCCAGGGTGTGTTCGACCGTGATCGAACCGCGGAGGCCGATTACGTCTTCGGCCGAGAACGGACGCTCGATGCCCGCCCATCGGGGGCTCGAGGACCAGTGCCTTCGGAGGTTGTCGGCCTCTCGCCGGATCCGCTCTTCGTACGTGAGATCGATCATGCCGCCTCTCCTTACCCTCGCGCTCGGGTCGTAGAACGAGCGACCCTCGCGGCTGCGAGGGTCGGAAGGGGCGCTGAGCAGGCCGGATGCGGCCGCCCGCGGCCCCTTAGGGGCGGGATACGCGGAAGTGCGAGGCGTGGTTGAACGGTCGTTCAATCATCGGTCGACAGTGTCCCACGCTCCTCGCTCGAGGGCAAGGGGTCCCCGTTCGCGTCCGGGCGGCCGGCACGGCGGTCGCGGACGAACAAGATCCAGCCGGTCACAGAGACGGTCGCCGCGGCGAGGATCAGCAGCCCCAGGGCCAGCAGGAACGCGGTCTGTCGGTCCACGGGCCGAAGGCTACCCGACGGGAACCTTCCGCTCGGCGTTGGCCGAGGTTGCGTTCGTGGCGATGATCGAGTCCGGGACGGCCGGCCCGAGGCGTCGCCGGCGCCGGACCACGAGCGCGAGCGCCACGGCGAACAACCCGCCGGCCAGCGTCAGCGCCACCCACGTCGAGACCAACGGACGTCGGCCCGATGGGGTTGCCCTTGCGGCGGCGGCCGCTTCGAGCTCGCGGACGCGGATGGCCAGCTCCGAACGGGCCACCTCGGCCACGCCGAGCTGGGCTCGGAGCTCTTCGGCCGCGCGCTCGGCCTTGCGAACCTGCCGGCGAAGGCTCGACATCCGCCCGTTCAGACGGCTGACCTCCGTGAGCAGCTTCCCCTCGCGTGCGGTGGCGACGATCGAGATCGTTCCGGTCAGCGGCTCGCGGAAGCCCGAGATCGTGCACGGGTCGTTGCAGATGTAGAGCCAGTACGAGTCCCCGCGGAGCTCGGGGACGACGAACGAGGAGCGCAGCTCGAACGTCGTGCCGCGCTCCCGCTCGATCGAGACCGTGCTCACCCGGACGGCGTTCGCGGGGATCGGGCGACCCTCCCTCACGACAGTCCGCGGAGGGACGACGAACACGTAGAACGGCCCGCGTTCGAACAGGTGCTGCTTGGCCGGAGGGACGGATACGTACCCCTCGGCGTGCGCCGTCTGACCCGGCAGGTAGTGGGTCCGATCGAGGTCGAGGTAGGCGCCGCCGTCGGCCCACGCCACCGAGGGCCACCCGAGCGTCGCCCCGACGAGCACCACGGCGCCGATCCATCGACGTCTGCGCATGCGACCCCTCCTCGATCCGGTCACGCCACCGAGCAGACCCGCCGGTGGCTCCGCCGGTTCCCGGGAACCGTGCGGCCCCGCGAGGAGTAGTTGTCATCGAGGGCTTGGAGGACGCGAGACGTGCTCGAGCGGTCCGAACGGGGAGGTCCAAGATGCTGAGGAAGCTGGTCGTGGCACTGTCCGTGGCGGCCCTGGGCACCGCCGCCTGCACGCACGAAACCGGGGACGGGAAGCCTAGCCAACCCGTGCCTCGCGAGACCCTCCTGCTGGGCACCGAGGCCGGGCCGTTGGTGGTCGAGGTCCCGAGCGGGTCGCTGCTCTTTGAACGCCCGGGGGCCGTCGCGAGCCTCGGCGGCTCGTGGCTGCTCTCGGCCACCCCCTCCGCTGGCTCCACGATGCTCCAAACCTTCGACGGCGCCGACACCGAACCGGCGTCCGCGGTCCGTCTGGCCGGCACCCTCGACGTCCGGGTGGTCGCGGAGAGCGGTGGCGCGGTCGCGCTGATGGACCCCCTCCCCGAGGGCTGGGACCCGGAGGTGCCGCTCCCGCGTTCGAGGACGCCCATCGTGGTGGCCGACCCGACCGGAGTGATGGAACCTCGGACCTACGACCTGCGCGGGAACTTCGAGCCGGAGGCGTTCTCGACCGACGACCGGCGGCTGTTCTTGATCCAACACCTTCCCGCGGAGGCGCCGACCGTCTACCGCGTGACCGTGCTCAACCTGCGGACCGGCCGGGTGGTGCCGGTGTTCGGGCCGTTCAAGGGCCCGGCCGAGCGGATGCCAGGGATCCGGCTGCAGCAGGTGCTCTCCCCCAACGCCGACCAGCTGTACACGCTGTACTCGAGCGCGCGGCCCGGGTACGCGCCGCACCACGCCCCCGTGCCGAACGGCGCGACGGTGTCGTTCGTCCACGTGCTCAGCCTCCAGGACGGGTGGGCGCACTGCGTCGGCCTTCCCGAGGAGCTGTGGGACCGGCCCGCGAGCGAGCAGGCGATGGCCACGTCACCGAACGGCCGACTCCTGTACATCGCCGACCCGACGCTCGGCCTCGTGACCGTGATGGACACGGCGTCGCTCGAGATCCGGACCTACACGATCGATCTCTCGGTCTCCGGCGTCCGGCGAACCTCGGCCGTCGTGAGCGGCGATGGCTCGGCGCTCTTCGTCGCGACCGCGGGCGAGCAACCGGGGATCACCCGGATCGACACGGACACCTTCGATGTGGTGCGAAGGTGGGTCACCGACGACGTGTCGGGGCTCGGGCTCTCGGCCGACGGGGAGCGCCTGTACGTCGCGTCCGACGATCGCGTCGAAGTCATGGACGCGACGACCGGTTCCGATCTCGCCGGGGTGGCGGTTGCGAGCCCCGCCCCGATCGAACGCGTGAGCGTGGCCCTGGCCTCGTAGGCGAGGGGCGATGCGCCCTGCCCCGGGTCGGGCGGGGCGCGGGTCGGGCAAGATAGGTGGATGCGTCTGCCCGTCATGCCGCCCGTCGCCCCCATGCTCGCGAAGTCGGTCAAGGAGATCCCTGCCGGCCCGTTCAGCTACGAGCCCAAGTGGGACGGGTTCCGCTCGATCGTCTTCCGCGACCATGACGAGGTGGAGATCGGCAGCCGGAACGAGCGGCCAATGACCCGTTACTTCCCCGAGGTGGTGGAGGCGATCAGGGCGAACGTGCCGGACCGTGCCGTCGTCGACGGCGAGATCGTGGTCCCCGACCCCGAGCTGGGCCGGCTCGAGTTCGAGACGCTCCAGCAGCGGATCCATCCCGCCGACAGCCGCGTCCGGATGCTGGCCGAGGCCACCCCGGCCCATCTCGTCGCCTTCGATCTGCTCGCGCTGGGCGACGACGACCTCACGGGTCGACCGTTCGCCGAGCGCCGAACCGCGCTCGAGGCGGCGCTTTCGGACGCCATGTCGCCGATCCACGTCACGCCGGCCACGACCGACGTGGAGGTCGCGCGGCGATGGTTCTCCGAGTTCGAGGGGGCCGGGCTCGACGGGGTGGTGGCGAAGCCGCTCGATGGGACCTACCAGCAGGACCGTCGTGTGATGTTCAAGATCAAGCACGAGCGCACCGCCGACTGCGTCGTGGCCGGGTACCGGCTCCACAAGAGCGGCCCGGATGCCGTCGGGTCGCTCCTGCTCGGGCTGTACGACGACGCTGGGGTGCTCGCCAACGTCGGGGTGATCGGGGCGTTCCCGATGGATCGCCGTCGGAAGCTCCTCGATGAGCTGCAGCCGTGGGTCACGACGTTCGACGGCCACCCCTGGGACTGGGAGCAGGAGATGGCCGAGGCCCGGACGCCGCGGAGCGCCGAGGGCAGCCGCTGGAACCCGAAGAAGGACCTCTCGTTCGTCCCGCTCCGACCCGAGCGGGTCGTCGAGGTCCGGTACGACCACATGGAGGGGAATCGGTTCCGGCACACGGCGCAGTTCGTCCGGTGGCGCCCCGACCGCGAGCCGCGCTCGTGCACGTTCGAGCAGCTGGAGGAGCCGGTGAGCTTCGACCTCGCCGAGATCCTCGGCGTCGACCGTTCGGGATAAGCGAGCTCAGCCGGCCCGCGCGGCCCTGCGCTTCGCCTCGGCGCGACGCTCGGCCTCGAGGCGTTCGAGGTCGACGTCGCTCGTGTCCAGGTACGTCATGGTCGCCGCGATCGCGCGGTGGCCCGCGGTCGTGTCGATCAGCTCGTGCATCTGCTGTGCGATCCGCCGGTAGGTCGGGTGACCCTGGGGCGACGACCGGAGCTCGATCAGGTGCATCGCCTCCCGGGCGCTCATCTGCAGCACGAACCGGATCCGGTACGCCATCGAGACCGCGTACTGCGCGACGTCGGGACCCGCCTGGTCCGCGACCGTGGCCCAGGTCGCGGCCGAGTCCTCCATCACGCGGTTCCACTCGTCGGTCATGCCCGCGTCGGCGATCACCTCTGGGGTGTCGAACCCGTGCTGGGGCGACAGCCGTTGCCATTCGAGCGTGAGCAGACGATGGCGCTGGAGGTCTCGGAACGCGCCGTAGTCGCACAGCACGTCGAACCGGTAGCCGGTGCGCTCGAATGCGCGGCCGGGCTTGTGCCGCCGATTGCCGCGCTCGCCGACGTAGGCGCGCAGCACCCAATCTCGTTCGTCGGCGCTCATCGAGTGCGCGAGCGACTGCAACCGGTCGTCGGGCAGGTCGGACGAGGCGTACATGGCGGCGGCGATCACCTTCTCCTCGCCGAGCGGGTCGTAGTCGGTGAGCGTCACGGCCTCGCGGTGGCCCGGCTCGACGCCCTCGGTGAACTTCGCGGTGACCTCGAGCGCGGCCTCGCGCGTCTCGGCCAGGTAGCGGGACCAGGCCAGGCCGCGGTCGGGGAGGTCGACGCGCTTGAGGAACGCGGGGATCACCTTTCGAAGCTCGACGAGCATCAGGTCGGCGTACTCGCGCACCTCGGCGAGGGGGTGGGCGTGCATCCGGATCAGCATCTGCTCGAAGGCCTGACCGGTCGCGAACACCCCGAGGTTCGAACGCGTCCCGGCCGGCAGCAGCACCCGGAGGGTGTCGCAGGTCTTCGCCGTGATCGTCGAGCGGTATAGGAAGTCCGAATCGTCCGGGTCCTTGGGGAAGCGCTCGGCGAACAGCTCGAACAGCGGCTGGAACATCCGCCCGTACGCCTCGAACGTCCGCGTAGCGTATGCCCGGTAGGCCTCGCCGGCGGGGCCGCCCTCGATCTCGGGAGGCGTCGTCAGCCGCCAGCGGCCACCGGGCCGGTCGTCGTACCGCATGTAGCGCGTCGACTGCTCGAGGTAGGCCGCGAGGCGCCCCCATTCGATCGCCTTCGCGAGCAGCTGCGATGCCTGTTCGCACGCGAGATGCACCCCCCCGAGCTGCGCGACGGAATCGTCGCCGAACTCGAAGAACACGCGGTCGAACAGCTGCTCGGCCTTCCCGACCTTAACGCCCGCGAGCCCCGCGACGGCGCCGGCCTCCAGCGGCTCGGCGAACTCGTCGAGGAACAGGCGGCGGAGCGACTTCGGCGTCCGCGAGTACCGCGCGAACAGCGCGCCCTTGACCACCTCGGGCAGGTTGGTGAGCGCGAAAACCGGGCCGTCGAGGTTCGTGAAGTGCGGGGCGAGCCGGGCGCGCTCCTCCTCGGTGAACTCCTCCTGGACGAACCAGGTGGCCACGCTTAGCCGCCGGTCCCGCCGGTCCCGCCGGTCCCGCCGGTCCCGCCGGTCGGGCCGGTCGGGCCTTCCTCCGCTCCCTGGAACAGGGTCACGGTCGTCCCGGGGTCGACCTGGGTCCCGGGCGCGGGATCCTGCGCCGCCACCTTGTTCCCGAGCGGGCACGCGGGGTTGATCGCCGCCGTGTCGCTCGAGATGACCGAACCCAGCCCCGCCTTGTCGAGCTCGTTCTGGGCCGAGCCGAAGCTCTGGCACCGCACCTCGGGCACGGCGACCTGCTCGGCCCCGGTCGAGACGAAGATCGTCACCGTCGATCCCGGCTCGACCTCCTGCCCCGAGGCGGGGTCGGTCCGCGTGACGGCGCCCTCCGGCACGGTGTCGCTCGGCTCCTCCGTCGGGCCGCCGGGTTCGAGGCCCAGGTCCAGGAGCGCCGCCTGCGCGTCCTCCACCGACGTACCCTCGAGGTCGGGGATCGCAACCTGATCCGGCGCGGCGACGATCGTCAGGTCGACCTTCGTCCCCCGGTCGACCTCGTCGCCGGCCGCGGGATCCTGCTCCAGGATCGTGCCGGGCTCCTCGGTGTCGTCGGCGGCCTGGACGGGGGTGATCGTGCCGACCTCGAGTCCGGCATCCTCGAGCTCGCCGATCGCCTGGGCCCGCTTGTCGCCGACCACGTCCGGGACGGTGACCAGCACTCCCGTCTGCTGATCGTCGTTGTTCAGGACGTTGACGGCCAGGAACCACAGCAGGGCCCCCAGGAGCGCGATCAGCACGAGCGTGACGACGATCGGCACCCAGTTCGTGCGGCGATCGGCGGTCGGGGCAAGCACCTCGGTCGGGTGCGCTGGTGGGCGGTCCAGGACCTGGGTCGCTCCGGCGGCGAGCAGCGGCGTCGCCTGCACCGGGAGCCCGCGCTTGGCGCGTTCGAGGTCGGAGCGCATCTCCTCGGCCGACTGGTAGCGGTTCGCCGGGTTCTTCGCGAGCGCCCGCAGGATCACGGCGTCCAGGTCGGCCGTGACGTCCGGGTTCAGCCGCGATGGCGGCGTCGGCTGCTCCAATACCTGTTTGGAGGCGACCGCGACCGGGGAGTCGCCGAGGAACGGCGGCCGGCCCGTGACCATCTCGTAGAGCACGCATCCGAGCGAGTAGATGTCCGAACGCCCGTCGACGGGCTGTCCCTGCGCCTGCTCCGGCGACAGGTACGACGCCGTGCCGAGGATCGCCGCGGTCTGCGCGACCGTGTCGGCCGTCGTGGTGACCCGCGCGATGCCGAAGTCGGTGACCTTTACCTCGCCGCGCGGGTTGAGCATGATGTTGCCGGGCTTGATGTCGCGGTGGATGACTCCCTGCGCATGCGCGGCCTCGAGCGCCCCGCACACGTCGATGGCGATGTCGATCGCGCGGTCGGGGAGGATGCGTCCGCCGCCCGCGAGGATCTCGGCGAGCGTTCGGCCCTCGACGTACTCCATCACGATGAAGTGCACGCCGTCGTCCGATCCGGTGTCGAAGACCGAGACGATGTTCCGGTGGCCGATGCTCGCCGCGGCCTGCGCCTCGCGACGGAACCGCATCACGAAGCCGTCATCGTCGGCGAATTGCGGAGCTAACACCTTCACGGCCACGGTCCGACCGAGCACCGTATCGGAGCCGAGGAAGACCTTGGCCATGCCGCCGCGGCCGAGCTCCCGCTCGACGCGGTACCGCTCCCCGAGGGTTATCGGCAGATCGATCTCGGAACCTCCCACTCGATCGTGCTCGGCTCAGGCGCCCAGTCCGGCCTCCAGGACCGCCCTCGCGATCGGCGCGGCGACCTGTCCGCCCGTCGCTTCGCTGCCAAGGCTACCGCCGTCCAGGACGATAACCGCGACGGCGATACGAGGAGCCTCCGCCGGCGCGAAGCACACGAACCACGCGTGCGGGTCCTCCCCCTCGCCGTGCTGGGCGGTGCCGGTCTTGCCCGCCACGGTGACACCCGGGATCTGGGCCGCCGTGCCGGTCCCCGCCTCCACGACGCCGACCATCATCTGCGTGAGGGCCGCGGAGTTCTCCGGCGACAGCGGCCGCGAGAACTCCTGCGGCTGGAACTCCGCGATCACGCGTCCGCTCGGGTCTCGGGCCTCGGTGACCAGGCGCGGCTGCATCTCGACGCCGTCGTTCGCGATCGCCCCCGCGACCAGCGCCATCTGCAACGGGTTCGCGGCCACGTCCTGCTGTCCGATCGCGGAGATCGCGACGGCCGGATCCCTGCCCTCGAACGTCTCGGGCGCGGGGAACACCCCCGAGGTCCACGGGATGTCGAACGGCACCAGGTCCTCGCCGGCCTCGGCGGTGAACCCGTACGCGCGCGCCTGCGCGGCGAGCTTGTCGGCGCCGAGCTCGAGCCCCACCGCGCCGAACACGACGTTGCAAGACTGACGGAGCGCGTCGGCGAGTGTGATCTGGGAGCCTCCGGAACACGTCGAGCCGCCGAAGTTCTCGATCGTCGCGTCGGTGAGCGGCAGGTCGAGCTCGTTCGGGTTGGGCCACAGGCTCTCCGGGCCGAACCCGTTCTCGAGCGCCGCCGACGCCGTCACCAGCTTGAACGTCGAGCCGGGAGGGAACAGCTCGTCGCTCGAGCGCGAGAGCAGGGGCTTCTCGGGATCGGCGTTCAGCTCGTCCCACGAATCCCGCACGACCTCGGGGTCCTGCGAGGCGAGCGGGTTCGGGTCGTAGGTCGGCTCGGAGACCAGGGCGAGCACGTCGCCGGTCGCGGGGTCGATCGCGGCGATCGCGACATCGCCCGCCTCCGCCTGCGCCGCGGTCGCGGCGGCCTCCTGGATCTCGGGCACGAGGGTCGTCACGATCGTCGCGCCCTGCTTGGGCCGGCCGAGGACGAGATCGGTGAGCGTCTGCGGCAGAAGCTCGGCCGCGTCGCCTGTCAGGAAGTCGTTGTAGCTCTGCTCGAGTTCGGTGCGACCGAACACGAACGAGTAGAAGCCGGTCTCGTGCGCGTACAGCTCCCCGTGCGGGTAGCGCCGCTGGAACCGGAGCGCGCCGGGGCTCTTGCGGCTGGACGCGAGGACCGTCGTCCCGTCGGCGGCCAGGATGCTGCCGCGATCGATCTTGTACTCGGCGATCAGCTGCCGCTGCGCGTTCGCGGGGTCCTCGGCGATCCGGTCCGCGGCGAACACCTGGATGTAGTTCACCTGCGCGAACGCGATCAGGAACAACATGAGCAGGGCGATCCCAAGCTTCCGGATCTGCCGGTCCACTATGCGCCGCCCGCCTGATCTGACCCGCCCACTCGATCTGACCCGCCCACCCGATCTGACCCGCCCACCCGCTACGCCTCCGCCCGTTCGAGCAGCCCGAGGCGAGGCGAACGCTCCCTGGGGGCCATCGGACCGCTCGAGACGCGGACGAGCAGCCCGAGCAGGACGAAGTTCGAGACGAGGCTCGACCCCCCGTAGCTGACGAACGGGAGCGTGACGCCGGTCAGCGGGATGATCCGCGTCACCCCTCCGATGATCACGAAGGCCTGGAGCGCGACGAGCGTCGACAGTCCGACCGCGAGCAGGGTCGAGAAGCCGTCCGGCGCTCGGAGGGCCACGCGAAGGCCCTTGCCCACGAGTACGAGGATCAGCAGCAGGACCGCCGTGGTGCCGAGCAGTCCGAGCTCCTCGCCGATCGCCGCGAAGATGAAGTCGGTCGATGCGAACGGGATCAGACCCGGAGAGCCCTGGCCGAGCCCCGTCCCGACGATGCCGCCGCTCGCCATCCCGAACTCCGCCTGCGCGAGCTGCCCGTAGCCCTGCGCGAAGACCTTCCCCGGATCGAGCGCGTGGAGCCAGATGTCGACGCGCAGCTGCACGTGGTCGAACAGCAGCCACCCCGCGTAGGCGCCGATCATGAACAGGATCAGACCGATCACCAGGTAGGCGGCGCGTCCCGTCGCCACCCAGAGCATCACGACGAAGATCCCGAAGTACAGCAGGGAGGCGCCGAGGTCCTTCTGCAGGAACAGGATCGCGAGTGAGGCGCCCCAGGCGAGCAGGACGGGGCCGAGGTGCTTGGCGGGTGGGAGACGGAACGGTCCGATCCGCGCGGTCGCGACCTGGAGCAGTTCTCGCTTCTGCGTGAGGTAGGACGCGAGGAAGATGACGACGAGCACCTTGCCGATCTCGGCCGGTTGGAATCCGATCGGCCCGATCTGCACCCACAGCCTCGCCCCGTTGATCGTCCGGCCGATGCCCGGCGCGACCGGCAGGAGCAACAACAGGAGACCGAGCAGTCCGATCGTGTAGGTGTACGCGTCCAGCATCCGGGCATCGCGCACGATGATCAACGTGAGCGCGTATGCGAGCAGCCCGACGATGATCCACGTCGCCTGCTCGGCGGCCAGGCCGCCCGAGAGGCGGAAGATCATCGCGAAGCCGAGACCGACCAGCACGGCCGCGGTGGGGAACAGCGCCGGGTCGGCCCGCGGGGCGAACGCGCGGGTGACGACCAACGCGCCGGCGTAGCCCGCCGCGAAGATCGTGACGTACAGTGCGAAGGTCGCCGGCAGCTGACCGCGCTTCCCGAAGCCCGCGATCACGTAGGCGCCGACCGAAAGGATCAACGCCAGGACGGTGAACGCGACCGAGGGCGCGAGCGACGTGCGGCCCCTCGGCGCCGCGGCGCGGCTCACGGGGTGGGTTGCTCGAATCGGCCGACGTCCTCGCGGATGCTCTCCACGATGGCCTCCGCGCCTTCCCGATCATCTGCCGTGATGCCTTCGGGGAGGCGACCTCGGTAGATCGCGATGGCCTCGGCCTCTCCCGCGGGGATCGAGGTCTCGACCACGACCGAGTGCAGCTCGAGCCCGGCGACCTCCGCGGGTATCCCGCGGAAGATGGCCACCCGGCCGTTCGAGACGCCGACGAACCATTGCGTGTCGAGGTACAGGCGGAGCCCCACGACGCCGAGCACGACGATCGCGAGCGTCACGCCGGCCCAGATCCCCACCTTGCGCCCCACCCTGCGTGACCCGGGTCGCGATGGTTCGGGTCGCCGCTCCGGGGCCGGCCGATCCGTTCGTGACACGGCACGGGGGCTCGGGGCCACCGAGGACTCGGGCGGCGACGTAGGGACCCCGACGCCGACCATCGTGACGTCGGATCGGTCCGGGGGAGCCTCCGGCGGGCTCGGTCGCTCCGTCGTGGGCCGCTGACGCGTCCCGGAGAGGGTGCTGGCGCCGGGTGCGCCGCCGTCGTCAGCGAAGTCGAGGATCACGGCGGTGATGTTGTCGATGCCGCCGGCGCGGTTGGCACCCTTGACGAGGTTGTCGACCGCCTCCTGCGGGTCCGGGGTCTCGAGCAGGATCTTCCGGATCTGCCCCTCGGGGACCATGCCCGTGAGGCCGTCGGTGCACAACAGGAGCCGGTCGCCCGGGGCGACCTCCAGGTCGCCCTCGTCGACCTGGATGTTCTGGTCCACGCCGAGGGCCCGCGTGAGGACGCTCCGGTGCGGGTGCGTCTCCGCCTCCTCCTCGCTGATCTCGCCCTCCAGAACCATCCGGTGGACGAGCGTGTGGTCCTCGGTGATCTGCATGAGCTGGCCGCCGTGGAGCAGGTACGCGCGGGAATCGCCCACGTGCACGAGGTGCACCCGGTTCCCGTCGATCTGAGCCGCGGTGAGCGTGGTCCCCATCCCCGAGACCTTGCGATCGTGCTGCGAGCGGTCGAACACGGCTCGGTTGGCCTCCGCGACCTGTTCGGCCAGCGAGCCCTCTCGCCGCTCGAACATGCCGTGCACGGTCTCGAGCGCCAGGCTCGACGCCACCTCGCCGCCTCGATGGCCGCCCATCCCGTCGGCGACCGCGTACAGGGGCTCGACGATCAGATAGGAGTCCTCGTTGCCCTCGCGGACCTGGCCGATGTCCGTCGCGGCGCCGACGCTGACCCTCATCGCCTGAGCTCCAGGACGGTCTTGCCGATCTTCAGGACGTCGCCGGCGTGAACTTCCATTGGCGCGTCGACCCGGCGATCGTTGAGGAGCGTGCCGTTCGTCGACCCCAGGTCCTCGACGTACCAGGCGCCGTTCTTGCCGTACAGGCGTGCGTGCACCTGGGAAACGTACGTGTCTTGGAGACGGATCGCACATCGGTCGCCGCGGCCGATCTCGGTGGAGTCGCGGAGCTTGACCGTGACGGGCTTGTTGCCGCCCGCATCGTGCACGACGACCTGCGTAGGCGCCCTGCCGCCCTTCGACGGCTTGACGGTGCTCGCCGGAGCCGACGTTCGGCTCTGGGTCGTCGCACCCCGCCTGCGTCCGCCGACGTCGACCGCGACCGACCGGATCGCGCGGAACACGAAGAAGTAGAGCAGGACCAGCAACGAGTACTTCAGCACCGACAGGACGAAGGGCGACACGGTCAGCCGCTCCGGAACTCGAGGTCGGTCTCGCCGATCGTGATGCGGTCGCCGTGCTCGAGCACGTGCTCCTGGATAGGCTCACCGTTGAGCATCGTGCCGTTCGTCGAGCCGAGGTCGGTGAGGACGAAGCCGGACTCGGTGCGCTCGATCCGGGCGTGCTGCCGCGAGGCACCGGCATCGTCCACGACCACGTCGCATTCGGGGAGCCGGCCGATCGTGACGGACGGCTTGGCGAGCGCGAAGCTGACCCCGTCGATGAGGCGGACAAGCGAGCCCCGCTCGCCCATCGAGGGCTGCGGCGCGAGCTCCTCCTCGCCCTCGACGAAGGAGGCCTCGCATCGGAACCGGCCCTTGCCGAGCTCCGGATCGACCTCGAACTCCACCTCGGGGGGACCCACGAGCCCCCACCCGCGTTCGGCCGCCGCGTCCCGCACGACCTGCTTGAGCTCGTTCACCAGGGCCTGCTCGGCCTGCTCGAACCGCTCCGCGTCGGATTCGGACAGCGTGAACACGTAGCGGTTCGGGGCCCAGACCTCCTTGACCCCGACGGTCTTGGTCGAGTCCATCTCCCGCATTAACCGTTTGGCGAGCTCGACCGGCTGGAGGCCCGAGCGGAACGTCGTCGCGAAGAAGCCCTCGACGATGCCGCCGAGACGTCGCTCGAAGTCACGAAGGATGGGCACGGTCGCTGTTTCCGCTGGTCGGAAGGCGGGTCGCGCGGATTCTACCCCGCGCACCGAGCCCGGAACCCCCGAGCACGACTGCTACGATTCGTTCCCGCTCGGGCGAGTGGCGGAATTGGCAGACGCGCAGGATTCAGGTTCCTGTGTCCGCAAGGACGTGGGGGTTCAACTCCCCCCTCGCCCACCATCGGTGGCTTGTTCGAGAGCCGCCCGCAACCAGTCTCGGACGTCGGATGCGTGATAGCGGCGCTCGCTGGGTTCGATCCGGTCGAGGAACCCCTATAGACCACCGCCCGGCGCAGCGCCGCGATGGGCGCGATCAACTCGGCGGCCAGTGAGGGGTCGGCTCCGGGGCGCTCGCCTCTCCACGCATCGATCCATGCCGCTCGCACGCGTAGCCGAACGTCGTCGGGCACGTAGGCCTCGAACGAGGACATGTCGAGCATCGGGTGTCCGACGCCGGTGTCGCCCCAGTCGAGGAGCACGAGCGAGTGTCCGTCGAAACGCCAGTTGCCCCGGTGGAAGTCTCCGTGGACGAGCGTCTCGGGGATGCCGCAGGCATCGAGCGCCGCGAAACGGTCCGGGAGGCGCCCGGTGAGCGCGTCGAGCGCCCGGAGCTCGCCGTCCGCGAACTGCTCGCGGACGTCCGGTCGTGACACGAGGGCATCGACGAGATGTGTGAGGGATCGGGTTCGCCAGTCGGGCAGGCCGGCGATGAGAAGTTCATCGATCCGATCCATCCACCGAGCCTGCAGCTGGACCAGGGTCTGGACCATCGTGAGGAGCCGCCTCTCGGATGCGTTCCAGTCATCGTCGCCGGGAACGTCGCCCAGCAGCACGGTTCCCGTCGCCGGCTCCGAGGCAAGCAGCGGCGGCACGAGCGTGGTGTCGTCGTCGCCGACCAGCGCGATGATCCCGCCCTCGTGCGCGAGGAAGGGCGGCACGCTCTTGCACCAGACGTCGCCGTTGGCGGTCGGCAGTCGCAGGACCGAAGAGAGGTTCCACGTCTTCATCTGCACGACGGGGCCGACACGCGGACGGCCGATCGCTGCGAGGGCGTCGTCCGCCCAGGCGATCGTGGCCGTCACGCCTCCGGGACGCGCCCACGCTGCACGCAGCGGCTCCTCCGGGCTGACGTTCGCAGCTGCGGGTGTCAGGGGCAGTTCGCGAAGTGGCTTCCCGACCAGCTCGGCCAGGTAGGTGACGTGGCCTCCGTTGTGGGTGTCCGACTTCACATCCAGGATGCGGAGCACGACCACCTCCGCGGTGAAGCGCTCGCGCGCGGCTGCGATCACGGGCTGCACCTCCTGCCACCACGGGTCGTCGACCGTGAAGGCCGGCAACATTCCGAGGAGCGCTCCCGTGCTGTCACACAGGACGAGCGAGACCCGACGCTCCGCTGCCATAGACGGACCCTACGCCAGCTCATGGTTGCCACGAGTACACGGCTCGTGTGTCACGCATGGTGACGCGATGGTGACGCGCCATCGACCAAATGACGGTTAGCGACGGCCAGATGCGATCACGCGACCCTGGACCTCACTCGCGTTGTGACCGTTGGTGGCCGTGGGTGGCCGACCTTCGTCACCCGTTCACCAGTTTCAGGTTCCTGTGTCCGCAAGGACGTGGGGGTTCAACTCCCCCCTCGCCCACCCTGGATGCGGGTGGCGGGAGGCGATGCCACCAGTCGCGTGGCGAAGTGGCCGGCCCTGGAGGGCCGGCCACTTCGGCGTGATGCAGGGTGACGACTAGACGCCAAGGAAGGTAAGGCTTGCGTCCATGATGTCTTGTCGGCTGGAGGCGTCGGTGATCCCCTCGAACCCGAACCCGAAGAACAGCGTCATGAAGTCGGCCGTCGTCGGAGTCTGCGAGACGATGGCCCCCTCCTCGAAGCCGACGTCCTGGGTTCGGATGAAGTTGTTCGGGTTGGGGTTGGACCCCGCGGGCGGTCCGACAACCGACCACGCTCCTTCGTCCGTCTCGAAGGACTCGACGGCCTCACCGGGCATCTGGATGGAGTCGACGAACGTCCCAAGCCCCTGGCTGGCCCAGTCGCTGGCGTAGGAGATGAAGACCTCGATCTCCTCACTGGGCTGCGCGAAGCCATCGAGGTCGATGCTCCACTCCTCCCAGCCATTGGATCGGCCGGAGGACGCGTTCCAGCCGGCGCCGGAACAGTCGGCCCCTTGGTACTGCTCCAGCCACGGGTGCAACTCGAACCAGCCCTCCGGGCAGGACTCACCGGTGTCGTCGCTGGTGTGGCCGTTCTGGTCTGGAGCGGTCGACCACGTGTCGGTGGCGAGGTTGTGGATCTCCACGAACACGAAGTCCCAGTCGGGCTCGGTGTCGTAGGAGATCCGGAAAGTCATGTCGCCTCCACCCGCCGGCATGGTGAACGACCGGGTCAGCTGCTTGTAGCTGATGTCTGCCTGCTGCGAGTACCAGTACCAGTCGCCATCGAACGGAGAGAAGGCGCCGCCCCCACCCGCAACTCCTCGGTCGTAGTTGGCCCTGGCGTCGCTTGTGAACTGGGGGTACTGCGCCACCGGGAGGACGCTGCTGGTCGTGAGGAACGACGCCGCGTTCGCCTGGTTCTGTGCGCTGTCGGCCCCGTTGAACGACCAGCTCATCCCCATATAGGGGGCGTCGGTGCCGTCCACCGGGAAGGGTTCTCCGGTTTCGGGGTCGATGCCCCCGCTGATGTTGTGGATGTAGTCACCCAGGTAGTACTGGAGGAAGTCGTTCTTGTCGTCGAACCGCAGGCAGCGGGCCAACGAGAGAACCCCTCCGATCACGCATTGCTGGTTCGCCACCGGGTCGTAGTAGACGGGTGCGCCGGCGATGTTGTTCTCGGTGGCGCCCGCCCATTGGCCCGTGTAGAGCAGGTTGCCGCCGTGGTTGAGGTATTCGCGGACGGCGAGGAGCTCGTCAACGTAGAGCCGTGACATGTTGAAGCCGCCCCATCCCGGTTCTCGAAGGTGGATGTCGTTGCCTCGGTACCACACCACCGCGTCGTAGTGAGAGAGGACGCCCAGGAAGTCCGGGGCCGTTCGGCCCATCGCGTCGACGTCGTAGACCTCGTACGTGCGTCCGGAATCGGCGATCGCGTCGGTGTAGAACGAGAGGTAGTTGGGCGTGTCAGGGGCAGTGCTTGCGTATCCTGGGACCGCCGAGGCTCCGGTGCGGTCCTCCGCGGCGAGGATCAGTACGTCAGCGGTCGCGTCGCCCTCGACCCCGAACGTGGCGTGCTCGGTGGCTTCGCCGCCGCCGGTGAACCAGTACTCCACCGAGTCGCCGACCTCCAGGTCAGGGACTTCGGCGCGGAGGTAGTGGTAGTAGACGTTGTAGGCGTTGTTGCCTCCGTAGACGTCGCCTTCAGGCGACTCGGTCGCAGAGTCGGTTTGGGTGGCCTCCCCGTTGATCTGGAAGTGGAGCGTCACCGCTCCGATCGCCCGCTTGGCCAAGACCTCGACGGGCTGGCCGGAGCCGCCCGCGTAGGAAACGTCGACACGCAGATCGGCCTGCGTCCAGTTGGTCTTCCACGGATCCAGGCTGGCGACGTTTAGATAGAGGCCGGAGGTGTCGGATCCGAAGTGGGACGCCGGGTCGTCGGGGTCGGTCGCTGACTTGGCGACGTTCAACGCGAAGTCGAGGTTCCGCTCGAACTCCGCCTGGACCAGGCCTTCGTCGTCCGGGAACTCGAACCCGAAGTCGCAGTCCGGGTCGGGCTCGCAGCCCTGCGACAGCTCGGGTGTCCAGGCCAGGACCCCCGCTTCGCCGTGAGCCCAGTCGGTGAATTCGCCGTTCGTCGTGTACAGGTCGGCGCCCACGCCGGGGTTGAAGCCATCCACCGCCGGGTCGTCGTCCGTTCCGGTGAGCGCCATGTAGATGGGGTCATCAGCCGTCATCGTCAGGGTCTGCCAGCCCTGCGGGTACAGGAGGAGCTGACCGAATGAGTGGTAGCTGATGGCGAACCGGAAGTCGGCCATGTCCTCAACGAGGCCGATGCTGGCGTCGGTCTCCGGCTCCGAGGCCTCGCCTGCCCCCCGATACGTCTCGCTCGAGAAGACCGAAGAGGAGCCTTCCGCGTCGTAGTTCCAGTGCTCCGGGTAGTTTCGATTGAGATCCACTCCGTCGCCGTTGGTGATCTCGGCGTTACCGTCGTTGTCGCGGAGATTCTTCCGCCAGAGACGCTCATCCGTGAAGGTGAACTCGTACCCGTCGGGGTTCACCACGGGGACGAACCACAGCTCGCTCGTCTCCAGGATGTCCACGACTTCGGGGTTCTCGGCACGTCGCTCGGCGAGGAACCACTCGAGCAGGCGCATGCTCACTTCAGTGCTGATCCACTCTCGTGCGTGCGTCGTGCCCTGGTACAGGACGGCAGGGCGGCTGCCCAGCGGACGGCCTCGAGCACCTTGGGTCATGCGGACCGCCCAGATGTCGCGGCCCTCGATCGTGTCGCCGACGTCGTACAGCTTCACGAAGCCCCGGTACTGGGGGTTGCTCCCGATCTCGAGGAGCTGGTCCTCGATGCCTCCCGGCTCGTCGTACGAGCGATACACGTTCCAGCCGTAGATCGACTGGGTCGCGACCTCAGCCCGCTGAGCCTCCCGCTCCTGAGGGGCGCTCTGGAGGGTGAGCTCTAGTCCTTTGGCCTGCAGCAAGCGCTGCTCTCCGGGGGAAAGCACCAGCGCGACCTGGATCCCCTCCAAGGAGTCGTCGAGGGGGGTGACGTCATAGCCCTGGTCGACCAACTCCTGAAGCGTGGCCGTGTCCACCGTGGCTCCGAACATCTTGAGGTTGCCTGGTTTGCCGGTGGCGACGATGCCAGCGGGCGGAAGCTGGGCTCCGCTAAAGGTGGCTCGTTGGTCGGTGCCGCGCTGGCGCTGATCGTCCTCTAGTGCGCCGGCCGACCCGATCAGCGAGGCAAGCAGGAAGATGGCGGCGAGGGCGGCGAGACCCGCCCGGAGATGGTTCCTCATCGAACCCTCCTTCTGGAGACGTGTTCCCGTCTGAGGCAGGCAATCGGTGGCACGCCGATCGGCGTGGGACGCGACTGGTTGGCGACATCAGTGCCGTGGCCGGGGGCGCGAACGGGTCCCGCGCCCGCCGGTCCCATGTAGGCGGCCACCAAGACAAGCGTGGCGATCATGGACCCAAGCACCCGCGGTATCTCATCCTGATCCTCCCTCGAACACGGCGAGTGTTTTCCGCAACGTATGACAGGTACTCGAGCTCCCGCAACTATGCGGAACCGCTGCGTTGCGCGCCGTGTGACATTGCTGATTGAGGTCTTGAAGAGGGAGAACAAGAGGGAGGACGATAAGTGGGCAGGGTCAGCCTGCCTCCCCGGGATCCTCCGGCTCCCGCGGCTCCGGGACGAGCCGGAGCTCGGGGACACCGGGCACGCTCGGCAACGAGCTCGCCGGCTCCTCCATCCCGATGAGCACGCGCGTGACGTTGGGGAAGTCCAGGCGCGCGGTGCCCGCGCCGTAGCCGGCCTCCTCGATCCGCAGCGCGGGGATCTCCCCGTACCCCTCCACGGTCGCAGCCAGGATCGCCGCCCCCGTCGCCGTCGTGAGCTCCGCGGAGACCCCGCGGGAGAACACGGGCGCGCCTCGCAGCAGTTCCACCACCGCGGCCGACGGGATCGGCATCGCCCCGTGCTCGGAACGTGCCATCCCGAGGCCCGTCGGGACCGCCGAGGAGAAGACCCGTTCGACCCGGAGCATCGTGAGCCCGAGCGCCGTCCCGGCGACGTCGACGATCGCGTCCAGACCTGCCAGCTCGTGGAAGGTCACCGTCTCGATGTCCCGTCGCTGGACGCGGGCCTCGGCCTCGGCATAGCGGCGGAAGATCCGGTGCGCCAGGTGCAGGGCGTCCGGCGGCAGGTCGGACGCGTCGAGGAGCGCCCGAACGCTCGCGTATGTCCGGATCACCCCGGCGGTGCCCGAGGTCCGCACCTCGGCGCGGATCGCTCGCACCCCGTGTTCGTCGACCTCCTCGAACCCGAGCTCGAACGGCTCGAGCGGCAGCGTCGTCAGATGCGCCCGCAGCTCGTCCCGGTCGGCCCCGGCGTCGACGAGCGCACCCAACGCCGAATCGCCCGAGATCCCGGCGATGCAATCGAAGTAGGCGAGTCGCATCAGTGTCTGCTTCCGAGGCGCGATCCGCGTTCGACCGCGAAGGCGTTGATTGTATACTGCGGCACTCGCAGAAAGCCGCAGGTCAGTGGCCTCTTTCGGCGGTTCCCGACGATGACGTTCTCTCCAGAAACCCTCAGCCGACTGGTACTCGTCGCGATCGGCCTTGCGGCGCTCGCACTGGCGCTGTCGGGGCTGGCGTCGGGGCGCCGCCGCCGCAACCAGGAGCCGGTCGTGGTCGACGAGATCCTGCACGGGATCCTCGACGACCAGTCGAACCGCATCTCGCGGCTGGAGTCGGCCGTCCGAGCGTTGGCGGGGACCGATCGGCGCCAGCAGTTCGACATCGAGGGCGCGGTGCGCAACGTCGGGCTGGTGCGGTACGACGCGTTCGAGGACGTGGGCGGCCGGCTGTCGTTCTCCTGTGCGCTGCTCGACGACCGTGGCACGGGGGTGGTGATGACCTCGATCAACGGCAGGCACGACACGAGGGTGTACGCGAAGCCGGTGTCCAAGGGCCACAGCCCCTACAGTCTGTCGATCGAGGAGGAGGAAGCGATCCGGAAGGCGTTGGAGCCGGGTGCAGAGCGGGCGGTGACGGCGACGTGATCTGGCGGCGGGACGACCCGGTGCCTGCCGTGAGCGATCTCCCCGCGGCACCGGGCGACGCCGGTTCGGTCGAGCGGGACGAGACGACCCGGACGGATCCGGGACGGACGGAGGTGCGAGGGATGGCAGATCAGCAGGGCGGAGAGGTCACCATCGTGGGGCAGGGAGCCAAGCTCGAGGGCACGGTCGTGTCCGCCGGGTCGCTGAGGATCGACGGGCAGGTGAGGGGGCAGATCAACGCGGAGGGCGACGTCCTGCTCTCGCCGCAGAGCCAGGTCGAGGCGGACATCCGCGCGCAGAACGTCGTGGTGGCCGGCAGGTTCAAGGGCGCGATCCTGGTCAAGGGGCGGGCCGAGCTCGCAAGGGGCGGGCGCGTGGACGGCGACATCACCTCGAAGACCCTCGTCGTCGAGGAGGGCGGCATCTTCCAGGGGCAGTCGATCATGGATCAGCAACCGGCCCCGCAGCAGAAGGCCGCCGCGGCACCGGCGAAGGGCGCGACGCCCGAGGCCGAGGAGGCCAAGGTCTAGCGTGCTCGACGTCCGGGCGATCCGAGAGGACCCCGACCGGTTCCGCAAGGGTCTCGCCCGGCGACACCTGGCCGAGGCCGTCGACACGATCCTGGAGCTCGACGAGCGACGGCGCGCGCTCACGGTCCGTGTGGAGGAGCTCCGCGCGGAGCAGAACCGAATAGGCAAGGCGATCGGCGGTGCCCAGGGCGAGGAGAAGCAGCGACTGATCGCGGAGGTGGCCAAGGCCTCGGCCGAGCTCAAGGAGCTCGAGCCCCGGCTCGAGCAGGTCGAGGCCGAGCTCGCGGACCGGCTGGCCCGGACCCCGAACGTCCCCCACGAGTCCGCGCCCGACGGGTTCACGGACGAGGACGCGGTCGAGGTACGCCGCCACGGCGAACCCCCGACCTTCGACTTCGAGCCCAAGGACCACGCGCAGCTGGGTGAGGGACTGGGCATGCTCGACGGCGAACGGGCCGCTCGGACCAGCGGCTCCCGGTTCGTGTATCTGCTCGGCGACATCGTGCAGGTACAGTTCGCGCTCGTCCGCCACGCGCTCGATCTGTTGACGGCGCGCGGGTTCGTCCCGGTGATCCCGCCGGTCTTGGTCCGCGAGGAGGCGATGTTCGGCAGCGGGTTCCTCCCGACCGACGAGGTCAACATCTACGTCACGACCAACGACGAGCTGTACCTGGTGGGGACGTCGGAGGTCTCGCTCGCCGCGTTCCACGCGACCGAGATCCTGGACGAGGAGGACCTCCCGATCCGCTACGCGGGGTACTCGACGTGCTTCCGTCGCGAGGCCGGCACCTACGGCAAGGACATGGGCGGGATGTTCCGCGTCCACCAGTTCGACAAGGTGGAGATGTTCTCGTTCGCGCGACCGGAGGACTCGTGGGACGAGCACGAGTTCATGGTCGGGATCGAGGAGGAGATCGTCGGCGCCCTCGACCTGCCGTACCGCATCGTGAACGTGGCGGCGGGCGATCTCGGTGGCGCCGCGGCGAAGAAGTACGACCTCGAGGTGTGGCTGCCGGGCCAGGGCCGGTACCGGGAGCTCACGTCTTGCTCGAACTACACCGACTACGGCGCCCGCCGCGGGCAGACCCGGGTCCGCCGCACCTCGGGCGAGGTCGAGGTCCTGCACACCCTCAACGGGACCGCGACGGCGATCGGCCGGACCCTGATCGCGATCCTCGAGAACTACCAGCGCGCCGATGGGAGTGTCGGGCTCCCTCATGCCCTGCACTCGTACCTGCCCGAGCGCCTCCGCGAGCTCCGGCCGAGCGGCCGGCCGGTCGCGGGATCGAGCTAGTCGGCGTCGACGCCGAGCTCGCCGAAGACCATCCCGGCCAGATCCCGGTAGCGGCTCTCGAGCTCGCGGTGGGCGGTGACGTCGATCGCGACCCCCTGCCAGAACCTCGGCCTGCCGTCGTCGTCCCGCACGAGCACGGCACGACTGTCCAGCCACACGATGCGCCCGTCGGGACGGATGATCCGGAACTCCTCGTTGAAGGGCTCGCCCGTCTCCTCGGCGTGTGCGTTCGCGGCGTGCACGCGCTCCCGGTCCTCGGGGTGGACCAGCTCGCCGAGGTGGCGGGGGTTCGCCTGGAGATCGTCGCTCGGGAGCCCGAAGACGTCGTCGGCCTGGGGGCTCAGGTAGGTGAACCAAGTCTCCTCCGGCGGAGCGCCGGGTGTCTCGATGAACGTCACGGCCGGGATCTGTTCGACCAGGGTCCGGTACCGCTCTTCGAGAAGACGGAGGTTGCGTTCGGCCTCCTTGCGATCGGTGATGTCGATGATCACCCCGTGCCAGAAGCGGGGCGTGCCGTCGTCGTCGCGGACCAGGACCGCACGATCGTGCGTCCACCGGACCTCGCCGTCCTTGGTCAGCCGTCGAAACTCCTCGTCGAACGGCTCGCCGGTCACTTCGGCACGGATGTTGGCGTCCCGGATGCGCTCCAGGTCATCCGGGTGCAGGGTCCGCAGGAGGAAGCGTGGGTCGCTCGTCGCCTCCTCGGGCGTGAACCCCAGCATCTGCTCGATCTGGGGGCTGACGAAGGCGTACCGGGACTCCTCGGGCGCGTCCGGGCTCGCGTGTTCGAGGTACGTGATCGCCGGGATGGCCTCGACGAGCGAGCGGTACCGCACGCGGGCCTCACGGCGCTCCCGGTCGATCCTGCGTGCGTCCGTCACGTCGACGACGAGCCCCTGGATCTCGGTCGGGCGGCCCAGCGCGTCCCGGGCCAGCACGTGAGCCTGGTCGCGGACCCACCGGACGCTGCCGTCGCGGTGGAAGATCCGGTACTCCATCTCGAACCCGCCCTCGTCGGCGACGCTCTCATCGACGGCCCGGACGCGTTCGCGATCCTCCGGATGCACGGTCGCCAGCCAGCGCTCGGTGTCCTCCCAGTCGGCGGGCTCGTACCCGAACAGCGACGTGAGCGCCGGGCTCACGTAGCGGAGGCGGTACCCGCCGTCGACCTGCTGCATGTCGGCCACGTAGATCACGCCGGGTACCTGCTCCGCGAGGTCCCGGTACCGCAGTTCCGTTTCGACGGCCGCGCGCTCGGCCTCCTTGCGTGGGGTGACGTCGATCATCACGCCCTGGAACAGCCGCGGTCGACCGTCCTCGCACGACATCAGGATCGCCTGGTCCGCCACCCAGACGATGCGCCCGTCCTTGTGGAGGTAGCGGTACTCCATCGCGAACGGCTCGCCGGTGCTCTCCGAGCGCAGGAACGCCGCGACGACGGCGTTCCGGTCATCCGGGTGTAGGCGTGACATCCAGAAATCCGCCGACGCATGCCACTCGTCGACCGTGAAGCCGAGCAGCTGCTCGATCCGTGGGCTGGTGTAGTAATGGACGGGAGCGCCGTCGGGGCGGTTCGCCTCCCAGATGTAGGTCACTGCCGGGATCTGCTCGGCGAGCAACCGATATCGGTGCTCGGCGGTCCGGAGGCCGGCCTCGGCCCGCCGACGCTCGCCGATCTCGAGCGTCATCATGGCGTTCGCCTCCTCGAGCTCGGCGGTGCGCTCGGCGACCCGGCGTTCGAGCTCGTCGCGGGCGGCGCGCAGCTCCCCCTCGACGCCCTTCAGCTCGGTGATGTCGAGCTGCACCCCCAGCCAGTGCTGCGGGCGGCCGTCGTCGTCGCGGACCAGCGTCGCGACGTCGCGGAACCAGACGACCCGACCGTCGTTCGCGATCAGCCGATACTCGCGGCTCCAAGGCCGGCCGGTCTCGTTGTGCAGGTCGTGGGCGGCCAGGGTCTGCTCGCGATCGTCCGGATGCAGGAGCTCCATCCAGATGTCCGGCTGGCCGAGCCACTCGTCACGCGAATACCCGAGGGCCGTCTCGACGTGCGGACTCACGTACATCGTCCGGCGATCGTCGTCGGGGGCGACCTGGTAGATGACCGCGGGAAGGTTCTCGACGAGCGCGCGGTACCGGGCCTCGTCGGTGTGCTGGAGGTGCTCCGTCCGCGGCTCGGAGCCCTCGAGTCTGTCGGTCCCGTCCGTCATGAGGTCGACCATCGTGCCAGAAACGAGAGCGGGGCAACGGGGGGCCGGCATGGCCTCCGCTACCCTTGCGTGCGGGAGGGTGGCCGAGCGGACGAAGGCGGCGGTCTTGAAAACCGCTAGCGGGGCAACTCGCTCCCGGGTTCGAATCCCGGCCCTCCCGCCAACTGCCTGAGCCTTCCACGGTCGTCGCGTGGAGTGGGGTTATGTTCGGCGCATGCAGCGGCGTGGGCGCTCCGGCTCGTGGCCGCAGCGGTCGATGGGAGGTACGGGGTGAAGGAGTTCCGGCGGATCGACAGGCTGCCCCCGTACGTCTTCAACGTCGTCAACGACCTGAAGGCGGCCGCGCGCCGCGCGGGTGAGGACGTTGTGGACCTCGGCATGGGCAATCCCGACCTGGCCTCGCCCGAGCCGGTCGTCGACAAGCTCACGGAGGCGGCGCGCGATCCACGGAACCACCGCTACTCGACTAGCCGGGGCCTCCCGAACCTCCGCAAGGCGATCGCCGATCGGTACGAGCGGCGATACGGCGTGGCACTCGATCCGGAGACCGAGGTGGTCACGACGATGGGGGCGAAGGAGGCGATCAGCCACATCGCGTGGACCCTCGTCGGCTCAGGCGACACCTGCTTGGTCCCCGAGCCCACGTACCCGATCCACACGTTCTCGGCCGCGCTCGCCGGCGCGGACGTCCGCTCCGTGCCGCTCGGGGCGGACGGGGACTTCTTCTCCGACCTCCTACGGGCGTTCGAGGGCACTTGGCCGCGACCACGCCTGGTCCTCACCAGCTTCCCGCACAATCCCACGACCGCCTGCGTTGAGTTGTCGTTCTTCGAGCAGCTCGTGACGTTCGCCCGCGAGCACGACGTCGCCGTGATCCACGACTTCGCCTACGCCGACCTGTGCTTCGACGGCTACCGGGCGCCGAGCTTCCTCGAGGTGCCCGGCGCGAAGGATGTGGGGGTCGAGGTCTTCTCGATGTCGAAGTCGTATTCGATGCCCGGCTGGCGTATCGCGTTCGTCGTCGGCAATCCCGAGATGGTCGGGGCGCTGACGCGGTTGAAGAGCTATCTCGACTACGGCGTGTTCCAGCCGATCCAGATCGCGGCGATCATCGCGCTCAACGAGTGCGAGGAGCAGACGGAGGCCTACCGCGACGTGTACCGCTCGCGGCGCGACACCTTGATCGACGGGCTCGCCCTCGCCGGGTGGACCGTCCCGGTTCCCCGGGCGACGATGTTCGTCTGGGCGGAGATCCCCGAGCCCCACCAGGACGGTGGGTCTCTGGAGTTTGCGAAGCTCCTCCTGAGGGAGGCGAACGTGGCGGTCTCGCCTGGCGTCGGCTTTGGAGTGGCCGGCGACCGGCACGTTCGCTTCGCGCTCGTCGAGAACGAGCAGCGGATCCGTCAGGCCACCCGTGGGATCAAGCGCGCCCTCCGCGCGTGACGCGGCCGTCCCGGGCCGCCCCCGCGCGAGGCATCACGGAGCGACCTCCAATCGGTGGAGGTCGTCGTCGGTCTCGGAACCAGACAAAGTCAATGGTCGACCCCATAGCCTGAGTGACCAACACTGCGGTAAGAGAGATCGGTGCCGGCGACCTTCCTTGGTGCGTAGAGGCCAGATGTTCACATCGTCTTTGTCCCCACCAAGAACACGCAGGTCAACTGCCTGATTCCTGCCGATCCGCGCTGCACACCCCGTACCTTGGCCTCGAGCGTTGGGGAGTCCATACTCGGCGGGTGAGTGTTCCACCGGAGGGCGGGTCGCCGCCGGTGGGTGAGCCGAGCAGTGCTCCTCAGCTTCTGACGGACGCCACCGGCGACGCCGACGTCCACGCGTTCCTGATCGCCGACGTCCGCGGCTGGACGGCGTTCACGCAGGAACGCGGGGACGAGGGTGCCGCACGCCTGGCGGCGCACTTCGCCGAGGTGACCCGGTCGGTGGTCGAGGCTCACCGCGGGAACGTGCTCGAGCTCCGCGGTGACGAGGCCATGGTCGTCTTCGGTTCGCCCCGCTCGGCGATCAGAGGCGCGGTTGCCCTACAGCAGCGGTTCGTGGAGGAGACGATTGCCGATCCCTCCCTGCCGCTCACGGTCGGCGTCGGCCTGGACGCCGGCGAGGCGGTGCCCGTCGAGGGCGGCTACCGGGGCGGCGCGCTGAACGTGGCCGCACGGCTCTGTTCCCTCGCGCGCGCCGGCGAGGTGCTCGCGAGCCGGGAGATCGTCCACCTCGCGCGCCGGGTCGACGGCGTCCGGTTCACCGAGCGTGGCCAGGCAGCGCTGAAGGGGCTCGACAAGCCGGTCCACGTGGTCGCGGTGCGTTCTGAGGATCGGGACGAGGCACAAGCGATCGCCCCGTTCGTCCGATCAGCCGCTCCACCACCCCGCAACCGCGGGAAGCTGGTTTCGGCGTTGGTTGCGTTCGCCCTCGTCGCAACGTCTGCCGCTGTGCTCATCGCCCGAAGGGCCGAAGGAACC
>Ga0307287_10000064_pt1 | contig 35876 bp, 36 predicted proteins | sample ER_DNA_141_FD_194485 | JGI IMG/M metagenome (GOLD analysis project Ga0307287, IMG submission 194485) | Bulk soil microbial communities from the East River watershed near Crested Butte, Colorado, United States - ER_DNA_141 | ecosystem: Environmental > Terrestrial > Soil > Floodplain | place...
GAAGTCCTCCGGGATCAGTCCGTAGAGCTCGGAGGGATCGGCTGCCGGCGGCTCGGGCTCGGCTTGCACCCAGGGCGGCTCGGGCTTGCGGCCTTGGAGGTTGCGCACGATCTGGCGCGCCAGGGCGAGTGCATGCTCGTCGGAGATCGCGTAGTAGTCGGCCACGCCGGACTGTCTCGTGTGCACATCGGCCCCACCGAGCTCCTCGGCGGTCACGTCCTGCCCCGTTGCAGCCTTCACGAGCGGCGGCCCGCCGATGAAGATCGTGCCGGTGCCGCGCACGATGATCGTCTCGTCCGACATCGCCGGTACGTACGCACCGCCGGCGGTGCACGATCCCATCACCACGGCGATCTGCGGAATGCCCCGCGCCGACATCTGCGCCTGGTTGAAGAAAATGCGTCCGAAGTGGTCGCGGTCCGGGAAGACCTCGTCCTGCAAGGGCAGAAACGCACCGCCCGAGTCGACCAGATAGATGCACGGGAGGTTGTTCTGCTCGGCCACCTCCTGGGCCCGCAGGTGCTTCTTGACGGTGAGGGGGAAGTACGAGCCGCCCTTGACGGTGGCGTCGTTGGCGACGATCACGCACTCGCGGCCCTCGACGACGCCGATGCCCGTGACGATGCCGGCTGCGGGTGCCTCGCCGTCGTAGAGATCCCAGGCGGCGAGCGCGTTCAGCTCGAGGAACGCGGCGCCGGGGTCAACCAGGCGGTCGATGCGCTCCCGCGCGGTGAGCTTCCCTCGTGAGCGATGGCGCTCGGTCGCTTTCTCTCCTCCGCCGCGGGCGATCTCGGCGGTGCGCTCGCGCAGCTCGGCGACGAGGCCGTCCATGCGCGCGCGCCGGCGACTGAACTCTTCGGACTCGCGCTCGACCTGCGAGGTGAGGACGGCCATCGCTTTGAGCCTATACAAGAGGCCTGACGCGAAATTCGGCCGGGCCGGATGACGCACCAGACACGGCGCCGGATCAGCACGTTCGCCCGCGGCACGTAGCGCTGCTACGCACCGCGAACGACCGCACTGCCCGCCTTGGTCTGGAGCGCCCCCGACGACGACCGAATTTCACATCAGACCTCCCGTGGGGGCGGCGAGTGCCGAAAGGTCCAGGGTCTAGGCTCCTGACCATGATCGTCGGGCATCTCGATCTGGACGCCTTCTTCGCCGCGGTCGAGGAACTGGAGGATCCCACCCTCAGGACGAAGCCCCTCGTGGTCGGCGGGGACCCGTACGGGCGGGGCGTCGTTGCGACGGCGAACTACGTGGCGCGGAAGTTCGGCATTCACTCGGCGATGAGCTGCGCGGAGGCGCTCAGGCGCTGCCCGCAGACCGTCTTCGTGCACGCCCGCCATTCTCTGTATCGCGAGTATTCGCAACACGTGTGGGAGACGGTGCGTGGAGTCGTGCCCACCGTAGAGAGGACGGGGCTCGACGAGGGCTATCTCGACGTCGGCGAGGTCGCGGCGACGTTTCTCGAGGCCCGCAAGGTCGCCGAAGCCGTCCAGACCGCGGTCCGTGCCGCGACGAGCCTTACGTGCGCGCTCGGCGTCTCCACCTCGAAGGTCGTCGCAAAGATCGCCAGCGACCATCGCAAGCCCGGCGGGCTGACCGTGGTGCCGGCCGGTCACGAGGCGAGCTTCCTGGCGCCGTTCGACGTGCGCCGTCTCCCGGGAGTCGGCCCGAAGGCGGAGGAGCGTCTGGTCGCCGCGGGAGTCACGACCATCGGTTCGCTGGCCGCCCTCGGCGACGTCGAGCTCCGAAGTGTGCTGCCGGGCAGCGTTGGCCGCGTTCTGCACGACCGTGCCCGCGGGATCGATCCACGTGGGCTCGAGCGTCAGGCGCAGCGCATCTCGATCAGCGTCGAGAACACCTTCGAGCGGGACCTGATCGACCGTGAGCAATTGCACGCGGAGTTGCGAAGGATGGCCGACCGCCTTTCGGAGAATCTGCGCGGGGCCGGGCGAACGGCGCGCACGGTCTCGACGAAGCTGCGCTACACGGACTTCTCCATTCGTACGCGCTCCACGTCCTTGCGCGTCGGCATCGACGAAGGGGCAAAGATCGGTGAGCTCGCCTGCGCTCTCCTGGACCGCGCGCTCGTTGACCGCCCCGGCGCACTGCGACTCGTCGGGGTGGGCGTTTCGGGGCTGACGAGCCACCAGCAACTCGCGCTCGTCTGATTCGTCCCCGGGAGTTCATCCGGCGCCGGTCCGAGCTCGGTCTCGGTCGCGGAGGCGCGCCCAGGATTCGGCCGCGAGCAGGGGCGCAAGCGCAACGCTGCCGACGACGATGGATGCGATTACTCGCTCCTTTGTGGAGTCCAGGTACGAGCTGTATTCGAAGCGGGAGATGACGTAGATCCAGCTCAGGCCGAGCCACGCGACGAGTGTCCAGACGAGCGCGAAGAGCGGTAGCGCTCGAGCCCCGGTCAAAAGGGCGGCAACCAGAAGAATGGCGAAGATCGGCATCAGCAGCCCCCAGTGCTGTGGATCGAACATCTGACCCGCGAGCGTCCTGAACGCGATTGGTCCGACTCCCAGCCTGCCGTGCACATGCTCGTAGTCGAAGCTGTCGCCGACGCTGTAGTTGATGTCGCGAAGGTGATGGCTATGGACGTAGATGCGCCAGGGCAGCAGGAGCACGATGTCCACCAAGGCCGCGACTCCGAGCGCTCGCCACCGCGCGTGCGCCACCGCGAGCAGCCCGAGAAAGACGGCGAGCACGAAGAGCGAGCCCTCGTTCTTCGTCAGCAGCGCGCCGGCGAAGCAGAACGTCGCCAGCGCCAGGGCCCAACGCTCGTTCGTGAGCACCCACCGGCCGGCGGCCCCGACGCCGACACCGAACACCAGCGCGAGCGGAAGGTCCGCGTAGGCCGTAAGTAACTGGTCGAACACGGCGGGGGCCAGCGCAAGGGCGAAGAGCGACAGCCAGAGGACGAGCGAAGGAACACGGTCACGCAGCAGCGCAAAGAGAGCGAGGAGCGCAGCAACGAGAAAGAGCAGGAACTGCACGTGCACGAGCCGCGTGTCGAACGCACCCATCGCGCGAAAGTCGACCGCCTCGAGAGAGGGCAGCAGCAGCGGGTAGTCGAGGTTGGCGAACCGATACGACGCACCGGCGAAGACCACAGGGTCGGCCCAGCCGAACGCGTAGAGCGCATGACCCTTCAACGCCCAGATCGCCCACGCGTCGTAGCGATTCAGGGGCGCCACCCGGAAGGCGCGGCCGAAGTCGATCGCGAGCGCGACGACAGCGGCGATACCGGCTGCATCGATCCAGTCCGGACGCCGCCAGCCCGGACGCTCTGTGCCGTTCAGGCGCCACGCGCAGAACCCGAGCGAGAGAGCGGCGACAACCCCGAGCCCGATCCAGCCGAAGCTCACGTGCACGAGGGCGAGGTGCGCGGAGACGATCCCGACGAGCAGGATGCCGCACAGGTAGGCGAGGCCGCACCGAAAGAGAAGGAGGCGCCACGAGCGCGCGATGCCGAGCAGAGGCAGCAGGCCGAGGCCGGACACGAGCATCAGCGCATTCGCGCCGAGCAGCGCGGCCATTCTCATCGGAAGCGATAGCGAAAGACGTGATCAGCCTGCTCGACCTGGATCGCAGGCAGAAAGTAGAACGCCGCATACGCTCTGACGACGGCGCCGCGGGTGATGAACGGCCCCTTGGCGCCCGGCGGGACGTCGACCGCGTAACGCTCTCGTGGCTGCAGCGCCGCTCGAAACGAGTCGAACGGCGCCGCGTCGAGGCCGAGGCGGTCGCCCGCGGCGTGCCGTCGTTCGGCCGGCGTGAGCTTCGAGTCACGCGTAGCGGCTTGCGAGACATGGCCTCGCACCTCGTTCCCGCTCAGCAGCACCGACGCGGCAAGCGCCGCGACGAGCACGGCGGCTGCGACGACCGTCAGCCGAACAGGCGGACGCTCAGAAGGACGCGGATCGCCTTGAAGCCGTCCCTCCATGTGATCTTCTTCCCCTCTGCGTAGGTGCGGCCGTAGTAGGCAATCGGAAGCTCGTACACGCGGAGCTTGCGCTTGCAGATCTTCGCCGTGATCTCCGGTTCGATGCCGAAGTCGTCTTGGCGCAGATCGAGCGAGCGCAGAATCTCCGTGCGAAACGCCTTGTAGCCCGTCTCCATGTCCGAGAGCGTGGTGTTGAAGAGGACATTCGTCAGCATGGACAGGAAGCGGTTCCCGACGAGATGCCAGAACATGTACACCCGTTGAGGTTTGCCGCCCGACAGGCGTGATCCGAACACGACGTCCGCGCTCCCGCGCAGGATCGGCCCGATCAGCGCCGGAACGTCGGCCGGGTCGTACTCGAGATCGGCGTCCTGGATCACGCAGATGTCACCGTCGGCATGAGGGATCGCCGCACGTACGGCTGCACCCTTCCCTCGGTTCTCCTGGCGGACGAGGACGACGCCGTCCCGTTCACGCCGCCAGTCCTCGACGCGATCACCGGTGCCGTCCGTAGAACCGTCGTCCACGACCACGATCTGCTTCTCCAGGTCGAGGCGGGAGACGCGGTCGAGCACCTCGACGATGGTCGCCGCCTCGTTATAGGCGGGGACGAGAAATGAGACGCGCACGGCGGGGGAGCCTACCGCGAAGGAGATGGCGAGATAGAGAAGCCCCTCTGACCGACGTCCCCATCTCGCCGCCCAGTAGACGCCCTGACGGCAAGGCTTCTTGCGGTGTGCTCAGCCGGGCGGAGGCGGCGCGCCGCGAACCTCGCTGCAGTCGGTGTCCCGGCTGCGGACTTCGGCGATCGCGGACTTGAAGGCCTCGTACGAGGGCTTCCGCGACCCGTCGCGCCAGAGGAGGCCGGCCTGCCAGCCTCCGAGCCTGTCTTCGTCCAGCAGGCCGAAGTTGAGGAAGCCGGAGACCGCGGGCTGGCAGTAGGCGAGCAGGATGGCGTCGCGCAGTTGCGTGGCCTGGTCGACGACACCGGGCTCGCCCTGCGGATCGAGCGCCGGAACCGCATGGAGGTCGTTCTCACGGCCTCGGTAGTAATGCCGCTTCTCCGGAGGCGCAACGGTCTGGAAGCCGTCCTCGACGTACCAGATGCTCACGCCGCGCGTGCCGGGCAGCGGCTGTGGCGTTCCCTCGAACGACGTCTGGAGGACGTTCATCAAGGTCTCGTAATCCCCCTCACCGATCAGATCGGAGCCCGCGTGCAGGATCCAGGGCGGCTCCGCCGAGTTCTCCGGGTACGGGTTGTGCCCGAACGTGTCGAAGAGCGGGCGCAGCCGTCCGCTCGAGCGATACGCAGCGCCGAGATCGAAGACGAATGCCGCGGGATCGTGACGCGAGGCCGTCGAGCTGATGACGTTGATCGGGCCCGGCCGGCTGTGCAGCGCGTCGTAGCAGCGTGCGAGCAGCGCGGCGTACGTCGCTGCGCCGCCGTCCTGCGGCCAGTAGGCCGGCGAGTTGGCCTCGTTCCAGATCTCGACGTCGTGGATGAGCGGGATGCGTCGTACGACCCCACGCAGGAACGCGCAGTACTGGTTGCGGGCCGTCGGCTCAGTCGGTGCGTACCGGGCGACGTTGTAGACCGCGAGGACGATGCGGTCGTTGAGCTGGACCATGCGTGCGATGCGGTGGAGGTAGACCTGCTGGAGCTTCGTGGGCCGCACCTGGCCGGGCTTCCAGGGGACGGTCACGCGTACCGCCATCAGCCGCAGGTCGCGGTGAACGCCGACGATCCCGTCCTGCCGGCTCATCCACTTGGCGGTGTCGTCGGTGACCCCGACGATGATCTTCAGGTGCGTCGACTCGCTGGGCTGCGGCGTGGCGGCTACGACCGTGAAGGCGACGAGCGCGAATAGGAGGAGCCGCAGAACTCTCACTTGCTAACTCAACAGGAACGCCGCACGGACTTCCATGGGCCGGATGGCCTACCTCGATGGAGGCTGCGTCCGCGCGGCGCAGGAGGGAGAGTGAGGGCTCCGGCCGCCACCGCAGACACGACGGGCGCAGCCGAGATGATTCGTCAACCCCGCTTGGGCGGTTCGATTGAAGGGCCGGCCACGCGGATGCGGCCCCCCGCGCGTCGGACGCTTCCTGATCCAGGGTACGACGCTGGAGAAAGGGCGCCGCAGGTTCTATCTTTTGCTGGGGGAGCGGGGGATGCAGTGCCTCTAGGCGGCCATGGGGGTAAGGCTTGTTTCGCTCCCTCGCTGCGCCACAACATCCGCACTGGCACGGGCAGAGAAACTACCTAGGTCGAGCCGTCATTAGACCTTCTGCTCGTGGGGGGCCAAGCTGGGGCCTGTAGAACCGCTGCATGGCGGGGTCGTCCTACGACGAGTTCATGCAGGTAGAGCCGGACCGTCACATCCCCATCTGGCCGGTGGTGGCCTCGCTCTTTGTGACAGGGCTTGTCGCTTCCGGGAGCTCAAGCCTCCTCATCGGCATGGTGGCGCCGCTTGAGCAGTTAGGCGGCGGTACATCGCGTGTGGCCACGCTGGGCTTCTACGTAGTGCCGATGGTGGTCTCGGTACTGGTTGGAGCGCTCCTTCTGCCGGTCATTCTGCGTGAACTGGCCGACGTTCTCATCAGTGGCGCGGCTGCCGCTCTGGTCATGCTCGCGGACGTCTTGGTGACCTTTGCGGTGCGGTACGCGATTGCCGAGGCTGTGTTGGACGGATCGAATCGCTTTGCGCGACCTACCCCCGCAGGATTCCTAACGGCCGGGCTCGTTCTCACATGGGGCGCGTCACTCGTGGGCACGGTAGTGGCCGTTCAACTCATCCGGGGGTTAGCCGTATCAGGGCGAACCGGGGAGCATGGCTACCGGGGCGCAGCCGCTCGTCGTGTGTCACTCGCGGGGCTCGCCGTTCCATTGGTGATCGGGCTAGCGCTGGTGGGAGTCGTAGTCGCGAAACCCGGCGATCGGATCACCAATCGTGGAGGGCGCCCCCCAACTGCGGGGTTGTCACTCGCCGTCTATGCCGCCGAGTTGAGAGCGACCCAGGACTGGGTTGTCGATGCGTTCAACACGGTTCGTATTGGGCCAGCGATCGCGATGCCCCAGCTGCTTCAGCAGGACATTGAGACGCTTGAGGCGCGGCGAAACCTCTTGATGACGATGGCTGCCCCAAACACGCGCGCATCGACCGCGCAGAAGAAGCTCATCGCGGGACTGCAAGCTTTCACTCCGGCCCTCTTCCGGGTCGCCGTACTTCCAACTACAAGAGCCCAGCAGCACGCCTTCAGATCGGCGCCAGGCCTACGGACGACGTACAACGCACTCGTGCAGCTCGAGGCAGTCCTAGTCAGGCTCGATGCGCCCGGCGCCAAGATCTTCGACCACGCGAAATGGTCGCGCATCCTCGGCGAAAGACATTCCTAGGCTGCCTGACCTGCGTCGACTTGAAGTAGTCAACTGGCGACCCGGCAAATTGGACCCGGCGGCGATCCGAACGCCCGACGCCTGCAACTCAGCGGCTGAAAACACGTCGGCCAACGTTTACTTAGAGTTGATTCGTGATCGTTTCCGGCCCGATAGCCCGCTCGACACAAATCGCTTGCCGCCGATCAATTAGGGCTCGCGCACGATCACGTCAAGACCCCGGAGGCGTATGTCTGGTGCGCCTGGGCAGGACGGCAAGGTGCTCATCCACGTGAGGATGAAGAACACCTCAGCCGAGCACCTAACCGTGAACTGGTACCCGCGCTACCTGATCGCGCGTGGCGGCTGGCACGGGGAAGGTTTCTCATCGACAGAGTCGGACGGCTTCGATCCGGCGAGGTTCGGAACCTGACCTCCAAGCAAGACCCCAAAGGCGTCAGGGACAACTCACGGATCGCGTCGTGTCGTCCCGCCTTCCAGATGATCAAGAGCGGTTAGAACCCCGAAACGGACATCTAGTCTGCGCGGAGCGCCTCGCGTAACTCTGCGATCCTCGGAGGCAAGAACTCTAGTGCGACCTCCGACCTCCTGATGCTTCTTATCCACTGGTGTAGAGGTCTGCGCACCCCTCTTGTGCCTTTGAAGTCTTTGGGTGAGAATCGGATGTGGGGCGGGCCCTGCGGTCTCTGCAACGTGAGGGACACTTACTCCCTGTCGTGTCGTTGTGACTCTGGCAAAGCCTCTGAGGGAGAGTGCTAGGAAACCTCTCCCGCCCGCCCCAACGTGCGTCAGTGTCTTTGTTCGCTCCAGTTTGGGGGCGACTCGAAAGGCTTGCATAGGGCCGGCGCGCAAAGCGGAAACGCTTCGAGTATCCGAAGGTCAGCGCTTGGGGATTTCTCCCGAACTGATGACACCAATGACGAAGAAGCCACCGGGAACGCCTCCCGCGAGAGGTCAAAGAGATTCAGGAACAGCTGGGGCGCAAGCGCGATCCCTGGCACCGCGCAGGCAGCTGGCCGCCGCCCAAGGAGGGCATGGCGGCCAACGGTGGCGACGCAAGCTGAGGGTTGAGGACGTTGCGGCAGGCGTCCTCCATCTGCCTGCGTCGCACAGAGCATCGCACGAAATCGCCGGTGATTACATAAGGATTTTCTTAGAAGCCAGCAAAATGCACGCAGAAGTGTCCGCGAAGGCACGCCGACCCCGACCGAGCCTAGGGCCGGGCGGACGCCATCCGTTCGCCCACGGGCACCCGGCCCCCTTTGACGCTAGCGCGCACCTGCCCGTTCGCCTAGTGCCCGTCTCGGCCGTCCTGTTTCTTGCGGTCGTGAGTCTCGTTCGGCACAGCGCGAACTCGGACGCGATAGATCGCACCGGAATCCGCGGGGCTCCCGTGATTCAGCAGCCGTCTAGACTCCGTCAAGATCGTGCTTCGCAGGGACGCTAAGATCGAGTGGCTCTCGAAGGTGCCGCTGTTCTCGGAGTGCTCCAAGCGCGATCTCGCGGCAATTGCAGGGCTCACTCACGAGGTCAATCTTCCGGAGGGGCATAGGCTTATGCGCCAGGGCGCCCAGGCCTACTCGTTCTTCATGCTGCTCGAAGGCACGGCCGAGGTGCGGCGGAACAACCGCAAAGTCGCAACGCTCGGCCCCGGCGACTTCCTCGGCGAGATGGCGCTGATCTTACGTCGCCCAAGGACGGCGACCGTGACGCTGACGTCCCCGGCGCGACTGCTCGCCGTAAGCGCACACAACTTTCGCCCGCTTCTGACTCGCTCGACTCAATTGCAGTTCAAGCTGCTCGAGGCGCTCGCCGAGCGCCTGGCGCCGCCGACCATGTAGTGGCGACAAAAGGGTCGTCCTGCGGGGCTGCGTGACGGTCGACGCGGACGATCGTAAGCCGCTGGAGACCGCCGTCAGCTTCGACCGTGATCTCGACCGACATGGGCGGCTAATACAGGAAGACGCTATTCAGGAGCAGGTCCCGGGGCACCGGCGCAGTCTGACGGCCCGCCCGGCCAGAGACGATCCGGTTTCGGGTGCTCGGGGCGAGTATGCAGTCGTCGTAAGCGGTCCAGTCGTGCGCCAGTTTTGCGCCAGTCATGTCGGAAAAACGTGGACTTCGGCGGACGACCACGGACACTCCGAGTGCGCCGCATACCCGCTGGGATAGTGGGGTTGCGGCTTGTATTGCCAGCAGGGGCGGAGGGACTCGAACCCCCGGCCTACGGTTTTGGAGACCGCCGCTCTACCAACTGAGCTACGCCCCTGGGTTCGTCGCGCATTGTAGCCCTGGCGAATTCGACGTCCCGCCGGGCTTTGCCCGGTGGGGCTCGCATGGATACGCGTCGACTCATCTCGCTTGCAAGCGATCATGGCGTCGCGAAGCGGCGCCGGACTTGCAAGCGTCCAGGCCGCCGCTCTACCAACTGAGCTACGCCCCTGGGCTGAGATGATTCTAGCCGTGGCCTTTCCGGAATCTGTTCGGCCGTGAAGCAGCGACCCGCCCTCGGCGCCCTCTTTTCATTGCTCGCGATCGCATTTGCGGGCGTCGCTTTCGCGGCCGGGAACGGGGCGGGGGGACAAGCCGGGCGCTGGATCATCGCCCTCGCGGCAGCCGTCCTCGCCGTGTGGCTCGCGTCGATGGCCTTCCGGGCGCTCAGGTAGGCCGAAACACCGCGTATCCTCTTCCGCGTGGCCGAGGCCGAAGACACCAAGTCTCTCTGGCGCCTGTATTCCACGAACAAGGGCGACAAGGCTCTACGCGATCGGCTGATCCTGACGTACGCGCCGCTCGTCAAGTACGTGGCCGGACGGCTCGGCTCCGGTCTTCCCGCACACGTCGACGAAGGTGATCTCGTTTCCTACGGGCTGCTGGGCCTGATCGGGGCGATCGAGCGCTACGACCCCGATCGCGACGTCAAGTTCGAGACGTACGCGATCGCGCGGATCAAAGGCTCGATCATCGATGAGCTTCGGGCGATGGACTGGGTGCCTCGCTCCGTACGGGCGCGGGCGCGCGACATCGAGCGTGCAATTGCCGAGCTCGAGCGCAAGCTCCACCGCGCACCGACCGACGACGAGATCTCGGACAAGCTCGGGATCACCACGGACGAGCTGGAGGAGTCGTTGACCGACATCTCACGCTCGTCGATCGGCGCCCTCGACGAGCTCTGGAGCGTGAACACCGGCGGCGGCGATTCGGTTGCGCTGATCGACACGATCGAGGACACCGATGCCCCGGATCCGCAGGGCTCGCTGTCGCAGACCGAGATGAAGGAGGCGATCGGCGAGGCGATCGCGCGGCTGCCCGAGCGCGAGAAGCTCGTCGTCACCCTCTACTACTACGAGGAGCTCACCCTGCGCGAGATCGGCGAGGTCCTGGGGGTCACCGAGTCACGGGTCTCACAGCTCCACACCAAGGCGATCCTGCGCCTCAAGGCCCGCCTCTCGGGTGCCACCACCCGGGCCTCTCTGGAACACTGAGCGAGATACGATGCGGCGCTCACCGCGTCGCACAGAGGAGCTAGGGAATGCCACTCGAGCCGGGGAAGATTCGCAACGTCGCCGTCGTCGGCCACCGCGGCACGGGGAAGACGTCCCTCGTCGAGGCGCTCCTCTTCCAGGCCGGCGCCACGAACCGGCTGGGCACGGTCGAGTCCGGCTCGACCGTCAGCGACTGGGATGATGACGAACAGCGCCGCCAGATGTCCCTCTCCGCCTCGATCTGCAACGTCGAATGGCAAGGCCGCAAGATCAACCTGATCGACACTCCGGGCGACGCCGGCTTCCAGGGCGACGCCATCGCCGCGCTGCGGGTCGTCGAGGGCGCGCTCTTCACGGTGAGCGCGGTGATGGGCGTCGAGGTCCAGACCTTGCGGCACTGGCAGCGCGCCGACGCGGTCGGTCTCTCACGGGTCATCTTCGTGAACATGCTCGACCGCGAGCGGGCCGACTTCTACCGTGTGCTCGAGTCTCTCCGGTCGCAACTGTCCGACAAGTGCGTCGCGGTGCACATTCCGATCGGTGCGGAGCACGAGCTCAAGGGAATCGTCGACCTGCTGCACATGCAGGCGTACCTTGATCCCGAAGGTCAGCGCGAAAGCGGCCCGGTCGACATCCCCGCCGAAGTGCAGGCCGAGGTCGAGCAGTACAGGGAGAGGCTCCTCGACGCCGTCGTCGAGACCGACGAAAGCCTGATGGAGCGCTACCTCGATGGACAGGAGCTCTCTGCGGAGGAAGTTGCGAAGGCGCTCAAGGAAGCCGTGACGCGCGGCGAGGTCTTTCCGGTCGCCTGCGGTGTCGCATCCAAGAACCTCGGGACGACGGCGATCCTCGACCTCCTCGTCGAGGGCGTGCCCTCACCCGCGAAGAAGGGTGCGCCGATCAAGGTCGACGGCGCCGGCACTGCGGTATTCGTCTTCAAGACGATTGCCGACCCGTTCGCCGGGCGCATCAACGTCTTTCGCGTGCTGAACGGGACGCTCAAGGGCGACTCGACGATCGTGAACTCACGCGCGCACTCGAAGGAACGCCTCGGCCAACTGATGCAGCTCGAGGGCAAGGAGCACGTGCAGGTGACGGAATTCGGCGAAGGCGACATCGGTGCGGTCGCCAAGCTCAAGGAGACGCAGACCGGCGATGTGCTGCTCGACGCCGAGCGTGAGATCGAGACGCCGGAGATCGGTTTCCCCGAGCCGGTCATGAGCTTCGCCGTCACGCCGAAGTCGAAGGGCGACGAAGAGAAGATGGCGGCAGGGCTCCGCCGCCTGAGCGAAGAGGATCCGACGATTCAGATGAGACGCGATCCGCAAACGGGCGAACAGCTGCTGAACGGCCTCTCGCAGATCCACGTCGAGGTGGCGGTGGACCGTCTCAAGAGCAGGTTCAACGTCGAGGTCGAGCTCCACCAGCCGCGCGTCCCCTATCTGGAGACGATCCGCAAGGAGTCCCGCGCGCAGGGCCGGTACAAGAAGCAGACCGGTGGGCGCGGCCAGTTCGGTGACTGCGTGATCCAGCTGGAGCCGCTCGACGGCCACCAGGGCTACGAATTCGTGGACAAGATCGTCGGCGGCGTCATCCCACAGAGTTTTCGGCCCGCGGTCGACAAGGGAATCCAGGAGGCGATGCTGCACGGCGAGCTCGCCGGCGCTCCGGTTCAGGGACTGCGCGCCCTCCTCGTCGACGGGTCGTACCACACCGTCGACTCCTCGGAGATGGCCTTCAAGATCGCCGGCTCGATGGCGTTCAAGTCCGCGTACGAGAAGGCCGACCCCGTGCTACTCGAGCCGATCATGGAGCTCGAGGTGACCGCCCCCGACGAGGCGGTGGGCGCAGTGAACGGCGATCTCAACTCACGACGCGGCCGCCTGCAGGGGATGGAGCCGCAGGGCGGGATGACGAGCATCAAGGCCGAGGTTCCGATGGCCGAGATCCTCACCTACGCCCAGGCGCTCACCTCGATGACCGGCGGACGCGGCGACTACCACATGCACTTCCTCCGCTATGAGGAAGTGCCGACGCACATCGCGCAGAAGATCATCGACGAGACGAAGAAAGAGCAGGAAGAGGCGAAGGTCTAGCCACAGCCATCGGCGTGGCGAAAGACGGTGGCTTCCTCGGATCGCAGGGCCACGAGCCAGCAGGACGCGTCTATCTCGGGAGCACGCTCATTGCTGGCCACGAGCCACGCGGTGTCGAATTCCCGTGCGCCGGAACCGAATGGAACGAGCTTCACGCGTCGATCGAGGTGGGGGCCGAACGCCGGGTAACCGAAGTCGTTGGCACTGAGGGCGAGCGCGATCGAGCTCTCGCGAGGAACGTCATGGTCGAGAAAGCGGAACACCGGCCCGATCGCCGGGTCGTGCTGAGACTGAATTTGCCATCGCTCCATCGTCCAAACGGAGTTCGAGGGGGCGCTGCGGTCCAGCAGGCGTAGACCAGATGGCTTCTCCGCATAGTGGATGAGTGACAGGGCCAACGTGATGCCGGCGAGCGCAGCCGTCGCCCAGGCGGTCCAGCTCCAGCGGAGTGCCAGCCCCCAGAGAGCTGCTGAGAGCGCGATTGGGAACACGAAGAAGCGCCCGAGCCACGGGTTGTACGTGAGCGTCAGCGCAATGAGGACGAACCACCCGATTGGCGCAAGGGCCGCCACAAAGGCAAGACGCGTAAGTGATCCCCTGCGAGCGAGCCGGACGCCGGCGATGCCCCCCGCGACCGGGAGGAGCAGTCCTAACGGGCCGTACCAGGAGGCGGTGTCGCTCGCCGTTGTCGGAGACGACGCGGTCGGGTCTCCATCGGCCAGGTAGGCCCTGGGCCGGCCGAGACCGTCATAGAGCCGCACCAACCCGGGATGCCCCAGGTTCTTGCTGATCACGACGAGCACGAGTGGGCTTGCGACGAGGGCGATGGTCAGCGGAATGCCGATCGCTTTCCGCTCCATTCGGTTGAAGACCGTAAGTCCTATCGCGAGCGCGAGCGCCGCCATCGGATACAGGAGAATGTCGGCGCCGCGCGCGCCGGAGAGATCGACGGTGTCGACGAGGCTCCCGAATGCCGTCAGGAGATTCTCAGGCGGATGCAGAGGCGCAGTGAGTCCCGCCACGTTTGACTGGTCGCCGAGGAAGTGCCCCGTCTCGTGGGCATTGACGACGTACCAGTACGAGCCGACCAGGCCGCCCACCGCCAGGCCGGTCAGGCGCAAGGCCCGCCGCCCGGCGGGTGGCACGACCAGAATCAGTGCGAGAAGAATTGCGAGGCCGTAGGCCGCGGTGAACTTCGTGCCGATCGCAAGGGCGGTTGCAACCGAACCGAGCGCGATGTCACTCCGCGAGCCACCGAGAAGGAAGAGCGCCGCAGCAACAAGGTAGGAGGCCACGACGAGGTCGTTCTTTGCACCGGATGACTGGAGCGCAATCAGTGGCAACGAAAGAAAAGCGAGTGCTCCGAAGGCAGCTTCCGGCCGTCGCAGCCCGATCCTTCGCGCGAGAGCGAAAACGCCAACGGCCGAAGCGATTACCGCGAAGAACTGGACGAAACCGACGAGGTTCTCATCACGTGTGATGCCGAGGACGAATGCGAATTCGATCTCTCCGTTTGGCGGGTTGAAGTTGAGCCGCTGGTCGTATGCGTTGGCGATGTAGCCGACACCCCCGGACTGAAGCCAGAAGCCGGCTCGTGCCAGGTGGTAGTTGGTCGGGTCCCATCCGTTCGGCGGAGTTGCGACGATCAGAGACACGACGTAGGCGAGCCCAAGGCCGACTGCAACCGCAAGCGCGACGAGCGCTCCATGTTCCCCGAGGTCCGCGAACGGGCGCGATGGCGGCGAAGGGCGACGGTCGGTCCCGGCGAGCACCCAGACGGCGAGGGCAATGACGAACACGGCTGCCAGTCCCACGATCAACGCACCGCGCGTCACCGCGTTGAACGCGGAGAGCAACAGGAAGAGTCCGACCGCCTCGGCGGACGCCACGACGTACACCGCGAGCGCGAGCTCCGCGGAAGGCCGGATCCGGAGAGCTGCAGTGACGAGCAAGCCCGTCGCTAAAAGAAGCGCGAGGGCTAGGAACCCGAGCAAGGGTCCGCCCACGGCCAGGAAGGTAACGCGACTCGACTCGGAGGGCTATAGCCCGAGCGCGAGGAGGCGAAGACATCTGGTCTCCGCCTCTCGGCTCTCGAATTACACGCTCTGCGGCTCCGGCTGTCCCGGCTGCTCGCCGGCCTGCAGTCGTGTGATCAGGTCGGAGACGTCTGCGAGCTCCTGCTCGAGGTCGCGCTGATAGTTCTCGAGCCGCTCGAGGACGTTCTCCCGGTCGTACCAGCGACGGCCTAGGCCGCGGTGATGTCGTCTGCGTGCGTGGTGCATGTTCACCTCCCTTCGTAACGATCGATGAAGGTGTCGATGCGTTCGCGCGAGCCCCGAAGCGCGGCTGCCCACTCGTCGAGCAGGCGCCTGCCTTCGACCGTCAGCTCGTACGTGCGCCTCGCGGGGCCCGGCTCGCCGGATTCCCAGCGCGAGGTGACGAGACCGTCTTCCTCGAGCGCTCTCAACACGCGGTAGAGGTTCCCCATGTCGACACGCGCCTCGCCCGTGAGGTCGGGCAGCGCTTCCAGCAGCTCATAGCCGTGCGTCGGCCGCTCGCGCAGCAACAGAAGGAGGGCAGGCTCGCCGAATCGCTCCACGCGTGCGCGAACACCCCAATGGCCCGGACGGACCATGCGCCGGCAGCGGGCTCCGCGGCCCCCGCGGGCCCTCACGTCCTACCTACATGTAAAAGACACATGTATTGGCGACACTAGCAGTTGCGGCTCGTGACGCCTGGGCTAGGGTCCACGTCGTGCCTCCCTTGGCCCGCAACTCCGTCAAGCGCAGCTGTGCCGTTTGCGAGCGCTCGCTCCTGACCGGCGAGCGGGCGATCCGCTTCTCGCCGGACGGTGAGGAGTTCGTCGACGTCTGCCCGCTTTGCCAGGAGCTGGCCGCCGACTACGGCTGGGTCAAGGAAGGGAGCCCGACGTCGCCGACCGTCCCGAGTCAACGGCGCCGGAAGCGTCGCGGGATCGCCTCCCTGTTCGATCCGCGGCGCCAGCCGCCTGACGATCCCGTCGTCGCGGAGCCGATCCTGCGCCGGCTGTCGGCGCCCGAGCAGCAGATGGTCGAGGCCGCGGACATTTTCAACTCGAGCGACTACCGCCGGACGGTCGGTGGCATCGCGAAGAGTCTCGGCGTGCCGCGCGCGAGCATCGTGCCGCTCTCCGGGGTCAGCGGCGAGCTGATCGTGACGGTCGCCTGGGACATCTCGTGGTACCAGTACCGCGTCAGTCCAGAGTCGGCGCAACCCGTGCGACTGGCCGAGCGTGGCCACGAGCTGAACGAGCTCGACGCGGGCTACCAACGCTGGAACGCCAGCATCGAGCAGGACGGCCGGCTCGTTCCCAAGATCTCTCCCCTCTAGCGCCGACCCGTATCGCTCTTACAATCAGAGCGTGATCTATTGCGTGATCCCGCCGGAGCTCGCCGACGAGCTGTTCGACAAGATGGTCGACTACTACAAGGACAACCCGAACGTCACCGTGATCATCGACCGGCGCACGGGCCCGGATCGCCGGGCCGGCAAGAAGCCCACTGACGGCGCCAAAGAGCAGCGGCAGACCCGGGACCGGCGCCGGGCTCGGATCCCCGGCACCTTCCCCGAGACGGACGCTTCCTCTGAGTAGACTCGCCTCGTGACACTGACGGGGACGAAGACCTTCCAGAACTACATCGCGGGCGAGTGGTGCGACTCGGCCTCAGGCGAGACGTTCGAGAGCGTCAATCCGGCGAACGGTGACACGATCGGCACGTTCCCGCGCTCTTCGGCAGAGGACGTCGACCGCGCCGTCGAGGCGGCGAAGGCCGCCTTCGAAGACTGGCGACTGGTACCCGCGCCGAAGCGGGGCGAGATCCTCTACCGCTTCGCGAATCTGCTGATGGAGGAGAAGGACGAGTTCACCGACCTGATGTCCCGCGAGATGGGCAAGGTCAAGGCGGAGGCCGGGGGAGACGTCCAGGAGGCGATCGACATGAGCCTCTACATGGCCGGCGAAGGCCGGCGGCTCTTCGGCCAGACGACGCCGTCGGAGTTGCGCGACAAGTTCAACATGAGCGTGCGGATGCCGATCGGTGTGGTCGGCGTGATCACGCCCTGGAACTTCCCGATCGCGATCCCGTCCTGGAAGATCGCGCCCGCGCTCATCTCCGGGAACACGGTCGTCTTCAAGCCGGCGACCGACACACCGCTGCTCGGCGAGCGGTTCGTCGAGTTGCTGATCGAGGCCGGTTTGCCCGGCGGTGTGATCAACATCGTCCACGGCGGCGGCGGGGCGGTCGGCGACAGGCTCGTTCGGCACCCGGACGTGCCGGTGATCACGCTGACCGGCTCGCGCGAGACCGGTGTCGAGGTGATGCGCAACGCAGCCGAGAATCTGAAGCACGTCCACCTCGAGCTCGGCGGCAAGAACGCGATCATCGTTCTCGACGACGCCGACCTCGAGCTCGCGGCCGACGGGATCATCTGGTCGGCGTTCGGCACGTCCGGCCAGCGTTGCACGGCGGCGTCGCGGGTGATCGTCCAGGAGGGCGTCTACGAGCAACTGCAGTCGAGGCTGGTGGCTGCTGCCGAGAAGCTGCGGCTCGGCGCGGGCTGGGAGGACGACACCGACGTCGGTCCGGTGATCAACAGGAAGTCGCTGGAGAAGATCCACTCGTACACGGAGATCGGCAAGGGCGAAGGCGCGAAGCTGCTCACCGGCGGGGAGGTGGCCACTGGCAACGGCTTCGAGAAAGGGAACTTTTACCGCCCGACGATCTTCGGCGAGGTCGATCCGCAGATGCGGATCGCCCAGGAGGAGATCTTCGGCCCCACGACGGCATTGATCCGCGTGAAGGACTTCGACGAGGCGATTCGCGTGTCGAACGGGATCGAATACGGGCTCTCTTCGTCCATCTTCACCCGCGACGTCAACAAGGCCTTCCGGGCGATGCGCGACCTGCAGGCCGGAATCACGTACATCAACGCGGGAACGATCGGAGCCGAGGTGCACCTCCCGTTCGGCGGAACGAAGGACACGGGCAACGGGCACCGCGAAGCGGGCCAGGCCGCCCTCGACGTCTTCACGGAATGGAAGTCGATCTACGTCGACTACAGCGGCAAGCTGCAGAAGGCGCAGATCGACACAGAGACCTGAACCGCAAGCTCGTCGTCTTCGTGCCGCGCGAGGCCCTCGACGCGGTGCGCAACGCCCTCTTCGAGGCAGGCGCCGGACGCATCGGCGAGTACGAGCACTGCTCCTGGTACACGCAGGGCACGGGGACCTTCCTCGGGAGCGAGGGAACGAGACCGGCACGCGGCGAAGCCGGGCGCGAGCAACGCATCGCCGAACTGCGACTCGAGACGGTGTTTCCGGAGGAACGGCAGGAGGAAGTCATCGCAGCGCTGCGCCGGGCGCATCCGTACGAAGAGCCCGCGTTCGATGTGTACGCATTGCTGTGAAGGCGAAGCTGTTCACGGACGGTGGCAGCCGCGGAAATCCCGGCCCCGCCGCGTACGGGTACGTCATCGAAGCGGAGGACGGACATGTGCTGGCCGCGCGCGGCGAGGCGATTGGCCGTGCGACGAACAACGTCGCCGAATACAGCGGCCTCGTCGCCGGCCTGGAGAAGGCGGCCGAGCTCGGCGTCCGGGAGCTGGAGGTGGTCTCCGACTCGGAGCTGCTCGTCAAGCAGATGCAAGGCGAGTATCGAGTGAAGAACGAAGCCCTCAAGGAGTTGTGGAAAGAGGCAAACGACCTCGAGCGCCGCTTCGGCCGAGTCCGCTACATCGCCGTGCGCAGGGCCCACAACGAGCTGGCCGACCGCCTGGTGAACGAGGCGTTAGACGCCGAAAGCTGAGGCTATACTTGCCTCCGTTCGCGGATGTAGCTCAGTTGGCTAGAGCGTCTGCTTGCCATGCAGAAGGTCGTGGGTTCGAGTCCCATCATCCGCTCTTTCTCGCTACGAACCGATCCCGGCCGGCCCGCGCGCGGGCTTGGCATGCGGATTTTGCGAAACTGTCTCCCGATGGAGACGCCTGTCCACCTGACGGCCGTTGGAAGCCAAACGGAGGCCGACATCCTTTGCTCACTGCTACGCGAGAACGGAATCAAGTGTGGCGACCGCGCAACCGATGTCGCGATCCAAGGCATGGGCGGCTCTGGAGGATGGCGCGAAATCCTCGTTAGCGAGGATCAGCTGGACGCGGCCCGCGAGCTTCTGCCGAGTACGCCGCCAGTGGACTAGCCCTCCCGCTCGGCTGAGAACGCCTGCGAGCCGCGAGTTTCGCGCCGAGCTCGATCCCCATGCGTCGCCGATGTCGAGCAGTCCGGGCACCTGGTCCCGGTGGTTGTCTAGGTCGGATGAACGACTAGCAGTACCAGCGTCGCGAGACCGAGCAGCACGCCCAGGCTCGCGAACACCAACGCGGCGCGATTCTTCAGAGGCGCGTAGTCGGCACGAAGGAGAGCCTCCTCAACCTGCTTCTGGCGAACATAGCCGTAGACGATGAACCCGACGCCCACGAGCGCAAACGCGACTCCGATCACCTCGAAGGGCCAGTTCCTGCCCTTCGACAGGTCCGGCACCAGCCGTCCTGCGCCGAAGCCGACGGCGAGGCACGTCAGCCCGGTTCGCCACCACGCGAGGTAGGTCCGTTCGGTCGCCAGTCTCGTGCGTCGTGTCGCATCACCGGCCTCATCGAAACGCTCGTCTGCCACCGTAGGTGACGTTTCGCCAGTCGTTTCGCCAATCCCCCTAGAGCTCTGATCGTCTGATCGTCCTTCGGGCCGGTCCTTGGCTTCACCTCACCGTTTATGCGGAGCGATCATCTCGGGGTAACGATTGCGTCATGCCGTGACGCCCGTGGGCTCGAAGGGCAGGAGTTCATCCTGTCCTTCCTGAATGACGCCGTAGCTCGCTTCGGGGACCTCGTTCCAGGCGCCGGCGAGATCGCCGAGCGGCTCGGAGACGACCAGCCGGCTCTCGTCGGAGAGCTTGTGGAAGACCGGATTGTCCGGGTACTGGGCGCGAAGCGTGTCGACAGCGGTGCTGTAGAACAGGGAGCGGGACTTGCCCTGACTCGAGTAGCGGAAGGCCCAGACCCGGTAACCGTCGGTCGTCGCGACGGTCATCTGGATCGGGTGCTCGACGCTGTAGCGACGCCCGGTTTCCTCGATCAGCCCGACAGCCCGCGCGACCGCTCCCGGCGGGTCGTCGTCGAGGCCGAGCGTGAGTGCGAGGTAGAAGAAGATCTCTGAGTCGGTGGTGCCTTCGATCTCGGGGTAGAGCGACGGGTCGACCGCGAGTAGGAGGTCGCGCTTCACCTTTTGGAAGTCGTGGATGAGTCCGTTGTGCATCCAGAGCCAGCGGCCGTGGCGGAACGGGTGGCAGTTGGTCTGCTGAACCGGTGAGCCGGTGGAAGCCCGGACGTGCGCGAAGACGACTCCGGAACTGATGTGGCCGGCGAGCTCGCGCAGGTTCCGGTCGTTCCAGGCGGGCTCGGTGCTGTGGAAGACGGCTGGTGCATCCTGCGTCCCGTACCAGCCGATTCCGAATCCGTCACCGTTCGTCTCCTCTGCTCCCAACTGTGAGTGGAGGCTCTGGACGATCAGCGAGTGCTTGGGCCTGTAGAGCAACTCCTCAAGCAGAACGGGTGAGCCCGAATAGGCAAGCCAGCGACACATGCTCGCCTTGTATTTAGGCATCGGCGAGCCGGCCGAGGCTTCACCCCGAGGGGATGAACATCAGAACGACGACCGTGGATGGACGGTGCCTCTGGCTCGTCGATCCGACAGCCCCGCGTTCAGGACCTCCTTCGATTCTCTTTGCTCCTTCCTCTGGTCGGCTCTGCCGAGAGGGTGGGCCGCAGCCCACCCTCCAGCGCGTGGTTCGATGACAGTCAGCTAAGCCGTCTCCCGGTCCTCGGCTCCATCTGGGTCATCTGGGTGCCCACCCTCAGCGTGCGTTCAACCGTTTGGAAGTGCGGGGCAGTTGGCGGGTGCCGGCTCGTCGATCCGTCTCTGGAACCCCGCCGGAACGAGGGAGACGACGACCGTCACGAGGTCGACGCTGCCCTCGTTGCGGACGACGTGTGTGTCGTGGCCGTTGTCGACGAAGCCCGAACCAGCCTGAACGACGTGGGGCGAGCAGGTGGGGTCGTCCTTCATGTAGAAGGTCGCTGTACCGGACTTGACGATGACCAGGCTGGGGCCGGGGTGGCTGTGCCAGCCGAAGGTCCCGCCCGCTGCGATCGTGTTCTGCAGTACGTAGAGGTCTGAAGCCCCCTTCGTCTTGAGCCGAGCCTGCCAGAAGTGTTTCGCGACGCCGGGATCGATGTCGGTCTTTGTCGTGGAGTTGATGTTGTCGAAGCGACCGACTCCGAATGTGGCGGTGACTACCTTGTCCGGTGGCGTCGCCAGTGCGGGCACGACGAACAACGCTGTGACCACCAGGGCGGCGACCGCCGCGAGTCCGCTCGCGGCGAGGACGCGCTTACGATGGTGCTTCATCTCTCCTCCTCATCTGTTCGAGTTGTCGGGTCGTGACGAATCGCGGTCGGCGCTTCCCCGTTCAGTTCGGCGCGGAAGGCGAGCAGCAGCGCCTCGTCGTGCGAGAGCACCATGCCGTGCGCCTCCCGCGCGTGGCGCTGGACTTCCGCGACGAGCCCATCCTCGTCCGCGGCGCGGGCCTCGAACCCGCAGTCGCAATGAAGCACCTTGTCCATGACTCCTCGCGCCGAGATTAGGAAAACGCCCCTAAATCGAGGCAAGATGCTGGCAGGAGAATGGCTGGGGAGTTGCCACTGAAGGTTTTTCTCGCGGGGCGGGTTGCTGTCGAGACCGACGGTGTGGTGATCGACGAGGAGCGCTTCCAAGGGCGGCAGGGTCGGCTCCTGTTCGCGTACCTGGTGGCCGAGCAGGGAAGAGCGGTGCCGCGGGACGAGCTCGCCGAGGCCCTCTGGGGCAGGGCACCGCCCGCGAGCTGGGACAAGTCGCTCACCGTGATCGCGAGCAAGCTGCGCAACCTGCTCGCGGATCACGGCATCGACGGCGCGAACGCTCTGACAGGCGCCTTCGGCTGTTACCGGCTCGCGCTGCCCGAAGGAACGTGGGTCGACGTGATCGTGGCGGCGACCGCGGCGCAGGAGGCGGAGGAAGCGCTCGCGGCAGGCGACCTAGATCAGGCAAAGGCCGCGGCCGCGCTCGCCGCGTCACTGGTTCGCCAGCCCTTCCTCCCCGGTGAGGAGGGAACGTGGGTAGAGGAGAAGCGGCGTGGACTCGCTGACGTCCGTGGCCGCGCGCTGAGCGCGCTGGCCGATGCGCACCTGCGTTCAGGTGATGCGCAGGAGGCGGCGAAGTGGGCCGAGCAGACGATCGCGCTCGAGCCGTTTCGCGAAACGGGATACCGCCGCCTGATGGAGGCTCACGTCGCCGCCGGCAACCGGGGGGAGGCGCTTCGCGTGTACGAGCAATGCCGACGGCTCCTCGCGGAGGAGCTCGGCGCCTACCCGTCGCCTGAGACCGAGTCGATCTACCGAGCACTGCTCGAAGGGACGTCTGCCCACACCGCGGTGGCGACGGCACCTGAGTTGCCGCCTCTACCTGGCGCGCCACCCCTCGCGGATCTCGAGCACGATCCGGGAGGCGGGTTCGCACGACGCTTGGTTTCCCGAAGGGGAGTGATCGCCGCCGCCGCAATCGTCGCACTCACCGCGGCGGTGGCCGCAGGCGTCCTGGCGACACGCGGCGGCAGTTCGCACCCCTCGCTCGTGGCCGGGGATTCGGTCGGCTTGATCGATGCGCACGGCGGCCACGTGACCAGTCAGGTCTCTGTCGACCAGGCGCCGACGTCGGTCGCGACGGGCGACGGCGCCGTCTGGGCCGCTAATGCCGCGGCCGGCACCGTCTCGCGCATCGATTCTGTCTCGAAGGCGGTCCAACCGATCACAGTCGGGGCGAGCCCGAGCGGGATCGCGGTGGGCGGCGGCGGCGTCTGGGTCGCAAACCACGACGACGACACGGTCTCCTGGATCAATCCCCAATCGAACACGGTCGTCAAGGAGATTCATGTCGGCGCAGGGCCCACCGCTGTCGCCTACGGCTACGGCTCGGTCTGGGTCACGAACGCGGACGACCGCACCGTGACGCGCATCGACGCCGAGACCGGCGAGGTCATCAAGAACGCGATCCGGACGAACGCGGTCGGCCGCGGCATCGCCGTCGGCGGCGGCTTGGTCTGGGTGACCGACGAGGCGACGCGAAGCGTCTTCGGGATCGACCCGACGACGAACGCGGTGATCTCGAAAGCGACCGTCGGCGCGGGCCCGACGGGGATCGCCTACGGCGACGGATCGCTCTGGGTCGCGAACGCGCTCGACGACACCGTCTCGCGCGTCGACCCGACCACCCTCGCTGGGCAGGGGACGATCCCGGTGTCTGGCGGGCCCTCCGCGGTCAGCTTCAGCATGGGCGCCGTCTGGGTGAGCGCGGAGTTCGGTTCCCGCGTCGTGCGCATCGACCCTCGCCGCGGCGTCCCTGTCGGCTCGACGCCCATCGGCAATCGACCGGAGGGCCTCGCACCGGGTGACGGCGGCGTCTGGGTGGCGGTGCAGGCGTCGGGCCGGGGCCACCGCGGCGGGCGGCTCCTCGTCGTCGGTGCTGGAGACTTCTTCGGCTCGATCGACCCCGCGCAGATCTACAATCCAGAGCCGGCGTACGATGCGCTGACGGGTTTTCGCCACGTCGGCGGCGCTGCCGGAACGCAACTCGTGGCCAACCTCGCGGCGTCGCTGCCGTTGCCGATCGCAGGCGGCACGAGCTACACGTTCCATCTGCGATCGGGCATCCGCTACTCAGATGGACGCCCGCTCCGCGCAGCCGACTTCCGCCGCGCGCTCGAACGCGAGCTCGAACTCAACCTTCCGCAAACGCGCGAGTTTGCGCAGCTTGGCCGCGCAGCCGGCTGCATCGCGCACCGGCGCTGCGACCTCTCCCGCAGCGTGATCGTGGAGGGACCCTCGACGCTGACGTTCCGGCTCCCCGCACCCGACCCTCGCCTCCTCTGGGAGCTCACCTTTCTCGTGCCGGTCCCGGCCGGGACGCCGCTCCACGACGTCGGAACGAGGCCAGTTCCCTCGACCGGCCCCTACGTGATCCAGAGCTTCGTCCCTCACAAGCTGCTCACCTACACGCGCAACCACTACTTCCACGTCTGGTCGGCGGCCGCGCGCCCGGACGGCTACCCCGACGAGATCGACTGGCGCGAGGTCTCCGACCAGAAAGCGGCCGTGCGCGATGTGCTCGGGGGCAGGGCCGATCTCGTGACCGAGTTCGACCAGACAGCGGGCATCCAGGAGCTCGCCGCCAGTTTTCCGCTCCGAGTGCACCTCAACCCCCAGCAGGCGACGGACTTCGTGTTCCTGAACGTCCGGCGTCCGCCCTTCGACGACGTTCGCGTCCGGCGCGCGCTCAACTACGCCGTCGACCGGAAGCGGGTGGCCGCGCTGCACGGCGCCTTGCTCGCACGACCAACCTGTCAGCTCGTTCCTCCCACTGTAAACGGGTACCGGCCCTACTGCCGGTACACGATTGCGCCGGACGCGAGCGGCGACTGGAAAGCTCCCGATCTGAGGAAGGCACGCGCGCTGATCGCTGCGTCGGGCACGCGAGGCCAGCCGGTCATCGTGTGGTCGAGCTACGGGTACCACCGGGAGTCGTCGTACTTCGTGGCGCTCTTGCGGCGGCTCGGCTACCGCGCGCGGCTGCATTACATCCCCCATTGGAACGCTTACGTCGCAGCGCTCGAAAAGAGCCCAAGTGCTCAGGCCGGCTTCTTCGGCTGGTTCGGGTCCGGCCTCGCCATCGACATGCTCGAGACGGTCGGATGTCACTACTACCAGATGAACCCGGCGCATTTCTGTGATCCCCGCATCGACGCGCAGGTCGCGCGGCTCGCAAAGCAGGAGCCGTCCGACCCCGCCGCCAGCGCGGGGCTGGCGGCAGCCATCGACCGCGAGATCACAAACCAAGCTCCCTGGGTGCCGCTGTTCACGCCGCGCATCGCCGAGCTGACATCGGCGCGCGTCGGCAACTACCAGCACAGCGGCTTTGGTGCCTTGCTCGACCAGCTCTGGGTCCGCTGAAAGGCGATTCGCATCTCCGGTGTGCTCCGCGAACAGCAAGGATGGCAAGCGGCAGTTCGTCGTCCTCGCGAACTCGCTCGCCTTCGATGACCAGGTCGGCAGTAAGCAAGCTCAGCGTGTATTTCAACGACTCCTCCAAGCCGCCGCCCGCGGTGCCTAACGGCCACTCGTCGGCACCCAGACCAGCGCGAGCTGTGCGATGCGGACGTCGGTCGCCTCGAGCCGGATCGCGACACTCTCGATCTCCTCGGCTTTAGCACGCCACTCCTCGTCGATCTTGCCCACCTCGTCGAGGATCTCCTGCTCGAGCTGCTGGAGGTCGTCGGTCGTCTGCGCCACCTTCGCCTCGGCGGTCCGGCGCCGCTCGGCTGCGCGTGTGGTAACTCCCCGGCGAGACGAGGCGCCGCTGATCGCGGTCGTCACCGAGCGCGTGCTGCGTCTGCCGCCCAGGACCGCTCCGAGCACCGCGCCGACACCGGCGACGAGCTCGTTCGTCGCCCGAGATTTCGTTTCGGCATCGAGCTCTTCGACGCGGCGCCGCGCGAGCGCGAGCGCGGACTCGAGCCGATCCTTCTTGACATTGAGACGGGTGGTGATCTTCGCCGTCTCCTTGTCGGCCTCGGCCTGGCCGGCGTCGTCGCAGCGCTTGCGGAAGTCATCCGCGCTCTCGCCTGGGCGTGACGTGAGCTTCAGCCTCCTGTTCCGGAAGATCTCGAGCGCCTGCTTGTCGACGAGCCGGCTCCGGATCTCCCGTTCGGCGTCCTTGAAGAACGAAGCTTGGCCGATCGGCGCGGTCGGGAGAACGTACGCACTGGCGGGAGGAGGGTCTGAGATCAGGTCTCGGTCGTCGTAGTCGACGACCGTCTCGCGCTCGAGGTCGAGGCCGTCCTCCAGCGGGCCGTAGAAGGCCTCGAATTCCTCGGGCTCGTCGATTCCCGCGGCCGAGTCGTCGTAGCGCAGGCTCACGCGCGCGGCGACGAACGCCCGCAGCCGGGTACCGCCAGAGATCGCCCCGACAGACGCAGCCCAGGGTGCGGCCGGATCGAGATACCGAACGAGTGCGCCGGGGGCGGCAACGGGCGCGACCGGGGTCTCGTCGGCGCCGAGCGCCCTCGTCGTAGTCGCCGCGGCCGCGGAAGCGCTGTCGGACGCGGCCGCGGGTGCCGTTTTGGGAGCGGCCGTCGCCGGGACCGTTGCATCGGGGCGGGGCACGTCCTTCATCAGCAAGGCAACCTGGTCCTTCGTCAGTGGACCGCGGAGATACGACATCGCCCAGCGCGTCGCGAAGAGGCGCGGCTGCGAAGCCTTGGCGCTGACCGCCAGGAACTGGCGCTTCTGCAAGCCGCCGATCGCGGTGTCGAGCGTGCCGACGTCAGTGTCACCCGCCGCCGATTTGAGCCCCTCGAGCACGCGCGCCTTGTCATTCGCAGTCTGCAGCCGGCCGACCATCCACGTCCCAGCGTTGGACATCGCCTTGTAGTCGAGGTCGACCGGGTTCTGCGTCGAGAGGATGATGCCGACCCCAAATGCACGGCCCTGCTTGAGGATTGTCAGGATCGGCTTCTTCGCGGGCGGCGCGGCAGTCGGTGGGACGAAGCCGAAGACCTCGTCCATGTAGGCGAGTACGCGGAGGTCGGACGTCCCGGACTGGCCGCGCATCCAGGTCACGAGCTTCGAGAGAACGAGCGTGACCACGAACTGACGTTCCTCGTCGGAGAGATGGGCGAGGTAGACGATCGCTGCCCGCGGCTTCCCATTTGGCGTGAAGAGGATCGACTGCAAGTCGAGCGGCGCACCCTCCCCCCAGGCGGCAAAGGCGGGCGAGGCGACGAGTGAGTTGAGCTTGAGTGCGAGCTCGGTGCGATCTTTCGGCGGGAAGAACGTGTCGATCTCGAAGACGCCGAGCTTGCGCAGCGGCGGAGTTTGGATCTCGCCGATCAGCGAGCCGAGGTCGAGGTCACGGCCCGATCGCCAGGCATTCTCGATCAGGTTGGAGAGGAGCACGTGCTCGCGACTGGAGAGCGGGGTGGCGTCGACGCCGGCCAGCGTGAGCAGGCTCGTGACGACGCCCTCGATCTCGTCGCGCAGCGTTTCCGCCTCCGAGTCCCAGGAGAGCGGCGGCGCCCGCAATGAGCCGACGACGTTGAGCGGCACGCCGGCTGTCGAGCCGGGCGTGTAGATGATGAGGTCGGCGGCGTCGCGAAGCCTCCCGATCCGTTCGCCGCCCATTCCCTGCGCCTCGAGCCCTTCCTTCCACGCCGTCGCGGTCTTCGCCGCAAAGTCGTCGATCGACAGGCCGTCAGCGGTCGCGTCCGACTCGTTGACCCAGGGCTTGAAGTCCGCCGGCGAGAGGTTGGGGAACGTCAAGGCGAGGTTGCCCATGTCGCCCTTCGGGTCGAGGACGAGCGCCGGAATCCCTGCGAGGAGCGCCTCCTCGAGCATCACGATCCCGAGTCCCGTTTTGCCCGATCCGGTCATCCCGACGATGACGCCGTGCGTCGTGAGGTCGCTCGAGTCGAGCGTGAACCGGTCGGCTCCAGCCTTTCCGGTGGCCGGGTCGAAGGCCGTTCCGAGGAACAACCCCGTTCCGGTCATGAGTCGAGTCTATTCCACTCTCAAATTTTCGATCCCGGGCTCCGGGTCGGGCAGCTGTGGGTCGATTCGTTCGAGCGCGTCGACGAGGAGCTGCGCGACCGCCACCGACTTCACCCAGTTCCGATCCGCCGGGACGACGTACCAAGGCGCTGATTCGGTCGACGTCTCGGTGAGCGCCTCCTCGTAGGCGGCGACGTAGTCGTCGAACCGCTTCCGCACCTCGAGGTCGTCGCGTCTGAACTTCCACCGCTTCTCCGGGTCGTCGATCCGCTCCTGGAGTCTGTTGCGCTGTTCCTCTTTCGAGACGTTCAGGAACACCTTCACGATCGTCGTTCCCTCGTCTGTCAGCATGCGCTCCCACTCGCAGATGTGGCCGGCGCGGCGGCGCCAGACTTCCTCCGCCGCGAGCTTCAGGACCCGGACGGCGACGATGTCTTCGTAGTGAGAGCGGTTGAAGATGCCGATTTCGCCGCGCGCGGGCAGCGCAGCATGGACGCGCCAGAGGTAGTCGTGCGCGAGCTCCGTCGAGGTCGGCGCCTTGAACGACACGACGCGGCAGCCCTGCGGGTTCAGGCCCGTGAAAACGGAGCTGATGACACCGTCCTTGCCGGCCGCGTCGAGCCCTTGGAGCACGAGCAGAAGACTGCGAGCTCCCTCGGCGTAGAGGCGCTGCTGGAACATTCCCAGGCGCTCGTGCAGCGTCCGGAGCAGCTTCTTCCCGTCATCTTTGTCGAGTCCGAACGTGTCACGTGGATCGCGGTCGCGGATTCGCGCAGCCGACCCTGGCTCCACCCGAAGAGCCCCGACCACGCGTGCATTCCCGACCACGCGCGGACTCTACAGCGGTTCGATCCACGCTCTCCGGCTCGCTGTTGGCGGCAGAAGGTCGTGGGTTTTCCTTGCGACTCAACCGTTCTCGCGCCCGAAACGGCGTAAGATGTCCTGAGCTGGCCCTGTATTCGGTCCCGGCCCAAAGCCCGCAAACCACCGACGCGCACCTGCGCGCGAGGCGAGGAGCCTAAGGCGGCGGAGTTTGATTGCGGGGCCAGCTCTCGTTGAATCGACCGGGTACGAACGATCCGCTCCCAGGGTCCGGAGTTGACTGATTTCGACATCCGAGAATGAGGCCCGACATCCGCCCACAGCTCCGCGAGTTCCTAGCGTGGTACGACGAGGTGTTAGGGAGGATCGAGGCGGGGGCGATCGTGGCGCCAGGAGAACAGGAACGCCTTACGGAAGAGGCGTCAGCCGTGGCTCACCTTCTCGACCTCCTTGACTCCAGTGCGGACGAGCCCGCGAGCCAGTAAGGCTGCGTCCGGGGAGCCGAGCCTGTGCGGCTGCGTGTCAGGTGGGAAGGGGCCGATGCCAGTCCCCTCTAGCTCCCGGCCCCTCCCCGCGAGACACCGCAGTCCTTTAGTCATGCACCCCTGAGCGATCAATAAACAGAGCCCGGCACGACCACGCGTTTCGATTCCATCCTCAGGTTAGGGTTGCCCGGTGCGGGTCTACTTTGCTGGGCCGCTCTTCACTTCATACGAGCGGTCCTTCATCGACGAGTGCGCTACACGTTTGCGCGCTGACGGCATCGAGGTCTTCGTCCCGCACGAGAATGCGCTTGCCGCAGGGGACACATCCGCTGCCACCATCTTCGCGAAGGATTGGCAGGGTCTGTCGGATGCGGACGCCGTGGTCGCCGTGCTCGACGGGCCGATGGTCGACGACGGCACGGCCTGCGAGATCGGGATCTTTTACGCGCTGATGCGAGCCGACTCGACGAAGAAGGGCATCGTCGGCTTGCTCACCGATCTCCGCAGCACGCTGGGCCACGAAGGGCACGGCCTGAATCTGTTCGTGCTCGGCTGCATCGAGGCGGCCGGGAAGGTGTGCAGCTCGATGGACGAAGTCTCGGCGGCGCTCGCCGAGTGGCGCTAGCTACCGCTGCGTCGATCCTTGCCGGAACGCCGCTCCTGACCGGAGCGGCGACTCTCGTCCGCGCGTCTGTCGCCTTCCGGAGGCGGGCCGGCATCGCGCTCGCGGCGGTCCTTTCCGGAACGACGGTCGCTGCCGGAGCGCCGGTCACCGCCTGAACGCTTTTCTTCCGCCATGTGCGTTATTGAATACCTTCGTAGCGCGCAGTCAAGCTTCGTCTTCGTCTTCGCCCAGCGCATCGGCGAGCAGAGCGCAGGCGTAGGACCGCCAGGCTGTTTCGGGATCGCGCAACCGCTCGAGCGTCTGCGGATTCGCATCGAGGCGCTCGATTGCCGCCGCCAGCGCAGCGCGACGTTCCGACGAGTCCAGGTCGCCGGCCAACTCGATCACGGCCGGATCGTCGATTGCCGGGTCGCGGTTGAGCGGTCCGCCGGCGGCGAAGACGAACAGCGCGCGTCGCAGCGCGGCGTTCCGTTCATCGTCCCCAAGCTGGACGTCCTGTCCCGCGATGTAGGCGAGCACGATGAGGTCGACGTCGCTAGCCGTCAGACTGCGTACTCGTCCGCGATCGAGAGTGCCTCGTCGAGGATGCCAATGCCCTCGTCGATCTCGTCGCGTGTGATCGTCAAAGGTGGGGCGACGATGATGACGTTCCAGTGCGTCATCAGGTAGAGCCCGCGTTCGAGAGCAGCCTTGGCAACCCGCGCAATCGGTGCGAAGGCCTCGCCCGTGGCGTTGAACGGCACCAGGGGCTCGCGCGTCTCACGATTCTTGACCAGTTCGATGCCCCAGAAGCACCCAAGCCCGCGGACGTCCCCGATCGACGGATGCTTCTCCTGCAGTTCGCGCAGCTTCTCGGCGAAGAGGCCGCCCATCTCGGCGGAGTTCTCGACGATGCCCTCCTCCTTGAAGGCCTCGATCGACGCCACGCCGGAAGCGCAGGCCAGCGGATGGCCCGAGTAGGTGAGACCGCCGGCGAAGTACTTGTCGCGCACCCAGTCCGCGATCGGCTTCCGGAGGATCATCGCGCCGAGCGGGATGTAGCCGGAGTTGATGCCCTTCGCCACGGTGAGGATGTCCGGCACGACGTCCCAGTTGTCGACGCCGAACCACTTGCCGGTGCGACCGAAGCCGGCCATCACCTCGTCGGCGATCAGCAGGATGCCGTGACGGTCACAGACTTCGCGGATCGCCTGGAGGTAGCCGTCCGGTGGGACGATGATGCCGTTCGTCCCGACGATCGTCTCGAGGATCACGGCGGCAACGGTGTGCGCGCCCTCGTACTGGAGGACTTCCTCGAGGTGCGGCGCGCCCGTGCAGACGGGACACGGGTCCGGATGTCCAGCGGGGCAGCGATACGTGTACGGGTCGAGCATGCGCACGACGCCCGGGATTCCCGGTTCCGCCTGCCAGCGGCGCGGGTCGCCCGTGAGGGTGATCGAGCCCGCGGTCGCGCCGTGGTAGGAGCGGTAGCGCGCGATGATCTTGTGCCGGCCGGTGTACCAGCGCGCGAGCTTGATCGCGTTCTCGTTCGCCTCGGCGCCGCCGTTCGTGAAGAAGGACATCTGGAGATCGCCGGGCGTGACCTCGGCGAGCAGCCGCGCGAGCGTGGAGCGCGCCTCCGTCGCCATCGGAGGGCCGATCGTGCAGAGCTTCTCGGCCTGCTCCTTGATCGCGGCCACGATCTTGGGGTGCTGGTGGCCGATGGAGACGTTCACGAGCTGCGACGCGAAGTCGAGATAACGCTTCCCGTCGTAGTCCCAGAAGTAGCGGCCCTCGCCGCCGGCCACGGGAATCGGATCGACCGCGTCCTGCACCGACCAGGAGTGGAGGACGTACTGCTTGGCGTCGGCTACGACCTGACGGCCGAGCTCGGTGTTGGTCTCGAGAGTCGCCATTGGCAGGAGCTTACCGCGGAAAAGTCGAGGGGATCTCGGCCGGCGGCGTCCCGATCACGATCGCAATCTCCTTCAGGTTCTCGAGCTCGATCTGGCGAGGATTGCCGGTATAGGCATTGCCGTCGACGTAGATCGAGATAGGTGCCGCCGGCTTGCAGTAACCGCCGACACACTTTTTGTCGAGTCGCACGTTCCACTCGGTAAAGAACTCGCCGAGATTGTTGAATTGATTCTTCTTCGCCTCGGTATGCAGGATGCCGTAGACGTCGTGCGTGTGGAGCGGAGAGATACAGGGCTGCGCGCAGGGAGGGTCGATGAAGCCATACGCCAGCGAGCCGTCCTTCTGCTTGGCGTGGTGCACGCCTGGGTCGTGGATCTCGATCCCGATTCCGGCCGGAACCGTGACGGGCCTGCCGTTCACGAACACATCGAGATGCGCATGAACGTGCAGGAGCAAGAACTCGTGCGTTTCCGGTGTCAGCCCAGCCTTCTCCGCCAGCTTCATCGGATCCGCGGGCGCCGGCCAGGGAGCCGCATCCTTCGCCGGCGTCGGGGCGGGCCCGGCGGGCAGCGCCGTGGTCCTCTTGCCGCCTCCGCCGCAACCTGCCAGCGCCAGCACGAGCAGACATGCGCTCCAGCCCTTCATCCGCGGCACCCTATCCGCGGGCGACGCCATCGAAAAGCCCGCAGGTAGGCATAACGGCATCCGGCTTCAGCCCTCGCCCCCGCCTCGTCAAGCACCTTCGGCCGGGAACGTACGGAGTCTCGGTGATTGCGTCCGAGCCGCTCGGCTTCCAGCTCACCGGCCCGGGCGTCAACCGCCGCACTCATGTCGTGTGGACGCTGCCTGGGAGAGGCTTCGTCCCTACCAGCACCCACCGGACGATCCGGCTGCGACGCGGCATCTACACGTATCGGGCGATCGGGCCGTACGCGCGTGGCTTGGACCTGGGGGAGGGGCGAGCCCCGGGAGAGCGCCGTTGCGCTGACTGCGGCGTGAGCGCAACAGTCAGAGGCTCGCCCGCCTCATGGTCGCAGCAGGGTCTGACAGAGCACGCTCTGACAGCCCTGCGGCCGAGCCTCGGGTCAGGCTTCGTGACAGCCGTCGCCCCAGCGGTATCACCGATGACCAGCAGGGCACATCAGGGTCGCTGCCATTCTCGGTCGGCTCCGCTTGCGCGCCCAGCCCCCTGGCGCGCTCTACCACTTCTCGATCCGGAGAACATCGGTGAGGCTGTCCCGCTGCTCCTGGTCGGGCGCATCGTCAAGCATCTTCCACAGAGCCGCCTGCGCCTCCCCTTCGGTTTCGTACTCCTTATGAAGCACGGTTCCGTTAACCGACTCGATGAGAGCCCAACTCACGCCACGTATCATCTCACGGCTTCGTCCGCCACACCCGACCCCTGACGTAGTGGACGTGGTGAAGCAAACACGATGTAGACGAATTGCGCCGTAGGAAGCAACATGCCCGCCGAATCCGCCCTTACCGCTTTACAACTCGACTGGCGAAACGTCGTCTGATTCGAATTGAACCGCGCAGTCCGTGCAGTAGGTCAAGACTTCGATGCCGCGGTCAGTTTCCAGCCGTACAGCCACCCATCCCTCGGCGCTGTCTGCAGCTTCGCGCCCGCAGTCCTCGCATGAGAGGATCGCAGGTGCGACTATTTTCGTGGTTGGCCGCGTGGTCAACGTCGGGCGTGCGCTAAGACACTTAGACGTGACCTAACAGTCGCCCGCAGCTACTCATGCAAGGCATCGGGTGAGCTGACACGGCTGAGGTTAGAGCGCCGGGGGCCGCCGCAAGTGGGGGCCCCCGGCCCGTCACCGTGCGCCGCTTAGCGGCGCCGCCCGCGCGCGAAATAACCGAGCGCGAGGAGGACGACGACGATGATGATGACCCACAGGATAGTGCTGAAGACGCACCTCCTTTTGACGACACACGTTCGTTTCGTCCATTCTGGGCATTCGCGAGAGAAATTCCAAAAAGGGGGGCCGCTCCTGCAGGGCCTCGTCTCGCCTCAGATCGAAAACAGGTCGCCCGCACGCTGAGCTTTTGCGATTCGATCTTCGAGAGCGTGGAGCCGGTCGGCCTCCTCCTTCACAATCTCGAAACGCTTCTGTAGTTCTTCTCGTTCGCTGCGGGCATGGACAGCCTCGCGCTCGGCTTCTTCGCACTTGCGCTGTGCTGCCGCTGCGTTGTCCTCCGCGGCCTTCTGTTTGGCGTGCGCCCTCTCCATTGCACTGCGCTGCCGCTCGGCTTCCGCCTCGATAGCCGACCGTGTTCCCAACTTCTCTTCGACACGGAGCCAGGAGCAGCCCCGGTCTCTCTCTAAGCCCCCGAACTCCCTGGCCCAGAAACGGGGCCGCTCCCTTGCGGCTGCCGTTATGTAAGGCGTCCGATCGGGGCCTTAAGAGAAAGACGGGCGTCTCGTTCGAAGCTTCTCGCTTTGGCTACTCCGTTGTCAAGGCGCTTTGCGCGGTGGGCTCCGGGGTCGGACGCACCTGTGAGAAAGCCTGAGGGCGTGTACCCGGCGTGTATCCACGGATGCCGTGAGTAGCCCTTCACTCGCCTGAGCCGCAACCCTCGGATCGCTGGAACTAAGCGGCGTTGCAGAGCAGGCGTGAGGCGGTCTGTACCCCTGCGCCGTGTCCGCGGTACGCTGAGTGGGTCACGCGAGGAGGATCGAGATGACCGAGCTAGCGACACCACCCGTAGAGCGAGAGCAGGACGTCAAGCGGATCAGCCACTGGATCGGCGGCCGCCTGGTCGAGGGGGGATCGGGGCGGAGCGGCCTGGTCTACAACCCGGCGCTCGGTACGCAGACGGGTGCCGTCGACTTCGCGACGCCCGAAGAGGTGGATCTGGCCGTTCAGACCGCAAGGGCAGCGTTCGAATCGTGGCGGGCGATGTCCCTCTCGAAGCGGACGGCGATCTTCTTCCAGATCCGCGAGCTCGTGCACGACCGCCAGGAGGAGATCGCACGAATCTTGACGGCAGAGCACGGCAAGGTGCTGTCGGATGCGATGGGGGAGGTTGCGCGCGGGCTCGAGGTGATCGAGTACTGCTGCGGCATCCCCGAGCTGCTCAAGGGGGGCTTCTCTGAGCAGGCCTCGACCGGCATCGACGTCTACTCGATCCGCCAGCCGCTCGGCGTGGTCGCGGGCATCACTCCGTTCAACTTCCCGGCGATGGTTCCGATGTGGATGTGGGCGCCGGCGCTCGCCTGCGGCAACACGTTCGTGCTCAAGCCCTCGGAGAAGGATCCCTCGGCGTCCCTCTATGCCGCGCAGCTGCTGAAGGAAGCCGGCGTTCCCGACGGCGTCTTCAACGTGGTGCACGGAGACAAGGTTGCAGTTGACGCGGTCCTCGAGCATCCCGGCATCGAGGCGGTGTCGTTCGTCGGCTCCACGCCGATCGCGCGCTACGTCTACGAGACCGGGACGAAGCACGGGAAGCGAGTCCAGGCCCTCGGCGGTGCGAAGAACCACATGATCGTCCTCCCGGACGCCGACATCGACATGGCCGCCGATGCAGCGGTGAGCGCGGCCTACGGCTCGGCGGGTGAGCGCTGCATGGCGATCTCCCAGGTCGTCGCGGTCGGAGATGCGGCCGACCGGCTGGTCAAGGCGGTCCAGGATCGTCTCCCGAAGATCAAGGTCGGCAACGGCCTGGAGCCGGACGTCGAGATGGGCCCACTGGTCACGCGCGAACATCGCGACAAGGTGGCGTCCTACATCGACGGAGCGCGCAAGCAGGGCGCTGACGTGGTCGCCGACGGTCGCGAGAGCGCGCCGGACGGGGACGGTTTCTTCCTGGGCGTATCGCTGCTCGACAACGTGACGCCCGAGATGGACGCGTACAGGGACGAGATCTTTGGGCCCGTGCTCGGCGTGACGCGCGTCGGTACCTACGACGAGGCGGTGCGGCTCGTGAACGAGAATCCGTACGGGAACGGGACGGCGATCTTCACCCGCGACGGCGGCGTGGCGCGGCAGTTCCAGTTTGACGTGCAGGCCGGGATGGTCGGCATCAACGTCCCGATCCCTGTGCCGGTCGCGTACTACTCGTTCGGCGGGTGGAAGAACTCGCTCTTCGGCGATACGCACATCTACGGGCCGGAGGGAATCAACTTTTACACGCGCGGCAAGGTCGTCACGTCGCGCTGGCCCGATCCGGCGACGTCGAAGGTCGATCTCGGGTTCCCACAGACGCGCTAGGACTCGCGACGGCGGCTTGCACGCGGTACATCATCAGCCGCGACGGGCAACGCCCGCCGCGGCGCGATGCTCGGCAGAACTGAGATGCGTCGCCATGACGTAGGCCGGTGACTGGGCAAGCCCTACAGGGCGCTCAGGCCCTGATGGGCGGTGGCCATTCGGTGAGCGGCTTTCCGA
>Ga0307287_10000065_pt1 | contig 35416 bp, 34 predicted proteins | sample ER_DNA_141_FD_194485 | JGI IMG/M metagenome (GOLD analysis project Ga0307287, IMG submission 194485) | Bulk soil microbial communities from the East River watershed near Crested Butte, Colorado, United States - ER_DNA_141 | ecosystem: Environmental > Terrestrial > Soil > Floodplain | place...
GGTCCGGCGCATCGAGCAGTGCCCCGATCGCCTCTGCCAGGGCGACCGGATCACGTGGCGGCACGTGCACTCCGGTGACGCCGTCGACGACGCTGTCGAGCATCCCGCCGACGGCGCTGGCAACGACAGGGACACCGCACGCCATGGCTTCCAGCGGCACGATCCCGAACGGCTCGTACCACGGTGAACAGACGACCAAGTCCGCCGAGCGCAGTAGCGCCGGCATCTGTGGATGCGCCACCTGCCCGATCAGCCGCACCCGATCAGCAACTCCCAGCTGATCGGCAAGGGTTAGAAGTCGATCATGCTCGGGCTCCGGCGTCGCGTCGCCACCGCCGGCAATCAGCAACTCGGTGTCGGGCAACCGGGTCAGCGCCTCGATCGTGGTGTCGTAGCCCTTCCGCCGTACGAGTCGACCCGCGCTGACCAATCGATAGCGGCAGCCCCGCTCCGGTACGGCCGCAGAGCTCCCGTTGCCCGCAGCCGGTGAGAAGTGACCAAGATCAACACCGCACGGCACGACCGCAACCTTGTTAGCGGGTACCCCAAGAAAACCGAGCTCAGTAACCTCATCCCCACACGTCGCGACGATGCCGTCGGCTTCAGCTGCCACCGCCGTCTCAACCCTGATTCTGTTGAGCGGGCTGGTATCGGACTGACCCTGATAGCGGCGCTTGACCGCGCCAAGGGCGTGAAAGGTGACCAGGAGAGGAAGGTTGAGCCGCTCGGCGGTTACCGCAGCTGCCCAGGCCGACATCCAGAAATGGGCGTGCACGAGATCTGGCCGTTGGAACGTAAGCATCTCGCTGAGGTGGTCAGCGAAGGCGGCCATGTACGGCCACAAGTCGTCCTTGGGAACCTGCTCAGCCGGGCCGGCCGGAACGTGTACCACTTCGTATCCGGCGGCGGTCGTTAGCCGTTCCGGCAACTTCGGATCATCACGCCTGGTATAGACCGCTGCCGAATGTCCGAGTCGGACCAGCCCTGCAGCGAGCTCAGCGACGTGGACATTCTGACCTCCGGCGTCTACGCCCCCGATCGCGGCCAGTGGACTTGCATGTTCAGACACCAGGGCCACGCGCACGGCATTCTTCCGATTCTTCTGACTGAATACTTCCTAGTCACCTACCCGGCTCTTTCGGCAGCTAAACCCTGCCGCCTTCGGCTCCCACCGACTTGTCAGACTCTCGATGGGCTATAGCACGCTGAGAGTCTGACAAGTCGGTGAAGGATGGGGAGGTAGCAAGCATGGACGTTGCAGCGGTGGCCCGACATTGGGCCGAAACCTGGCAGCGTGCCTGGCCAGCAAAGCAGGCGGCGGACATTGCCGCGCTCTACAACGACACAGCGAGCTATCGATCAAGCCCCTTTGGCAAGCCGGAACCTGGCGGTGCCCTCGCGTACGTGGAGCGCCAGTTTGCGGTCGAGGAAGCGGTGGAATGTCACTTCGGAGAGCCCATTGCCGCGGACGAGCGTGCTGCGGTCGAGTGGTGGGCCAGTTTTGTCGAGGCCGACCAGGCCGTCACCCTGGCGGGTACGACTGTGCTGCGGTTCGACTCCGCGGGTCTGGTCGTCGATCACGTCGACTACTGGATGCAGCAGCAGACACCCTGAGCCCTTATCCAATCCGGCCCGAGTCATCTGCACTTTCGAAGGATGATTACAGCATGAGCGTTTCCGATAGTCCTGCTAGCTCGTCGCCGTCCGAGCAGGTACGCGCCTTTGATCAGATGTATGACGGCGGGCCACCGCCGTGGGACATCGGACGACCGCAGCCGACATTCGTCGAGTTAGCTGATCAAGGTCTGCTGGTGGGACGCGTTCTCGATGTCGGATGCGGTACGGGCGAACATGCCCTCATGGCGGCTGCGCGGGGCCTGGACGCGACCGGCATTGATGCCGTTCCAAAGGCGATCGGCGACGCGCAACGGAAGGCCGAAGATCGCGGTCTCGCAGTGCGATTCCTCGTCGCGGACGCCCTTCGGCTAGCTGATCTTGGCGAGCAGTTCGACACTGTGCTCGACAGCGGACTCTTCCACATCTTCAGCGACGAGGACCGCCCTCGGTTCGTCGCCTCGCTTGGAACTGCGATCTCCGCTGGCGGTCATTACTACCTGCTGTGCTTCAGTGATCGACAACCCGGAACGGTGGGGCCGCGACGCGTCAGCGAGTCGGAGATCAGGGACGCATTCGGGCCTCCGGACTGGCGGGTCAACGCCATCGATGCCGTGACGATGGACACCAACATGGAGCCGATTCGCGCTTGGCGAGCGAGCATCAGCCTGGTGTGAGCTGCGGGCGCGCGTTGCCGCGTCAGGCTCGCTTTCTTGCCGCTCGGCGTGCGACATAACGCACAATCTTTTCGTGCGTGCCGCAGTCCTGCATAGCACACCAGCGCCTGCTCAGATTCTTGGATTGATCGAGAAATACCCACGGACAGCCAGCGCATTTCTTGACCCTGGCCAGCTGCGGGCTCGTCAATAGCTGAACGGCCGCCACGGCGATCGGCCACAACATTGAGTCCAAGCGCGTGATCACGGGCCAGTCCAGCTGGTACTTGTGGTCACCTAGCACCAGTTCGCTGTGTGCGATGGCGTCGGTGACGTATGACCGTAGGTCGCGCCACCGCGCATCCAGCACCGCCCCCGCTGCTAGCTCACCGCTATTGATCATGGCAGCCGTACTGAACGTCTCGATCAGGAGGCTGCGTAGCGCGTGCGCCCTCTTGAGCGCGGCAGACCTGGCACGCGGATGATCCATGCCTGAGGCCAGCAGCGTCGTCGCCTCGTCAGTCTGCAAGATCCCAAGTCGAACCGACCAGGCAACCAGCTCGGGAAAGGTCCCAGCATGGTCGTAGCGTGCCGTGCCGTCTGGATCGTCGACGGTATTGGCGAAGTCCAGCGCCAGGTGTCCGCCGACAATCGGCAGCTCTCGTGGGACACCCGTTGCAGGAAAGGTTGTTTCCATCAAAAGTCAGTTTACCAGTCGCATGCCTGAGCAGCCGCTGGGTATGTTCCCAGCATGAGGGCTTTTGCCGGTAACAGCATCCGGTCCGGCTGGACGTCGGTCGCTGTCGTCTGTGTCGCACAGTTCGTGGTGGTGCTTGACGTGACGATCGTCACTACGGCACTGCCGGCGATTCGCCCCGCACTGGGATTCGGCGACACTGGCCAGCAGTGGATCTTCACCGCGTACGCGCTGGTGTTCGGCGGACTGCTCATCTGCGGCGGCCGAGTCGCGGATGTCTTCGGTCATCGCCGCATTTTCTTGATCGGTCTTGGCTTGTTCACGGTGGCATCCGTGGGCTGTGCCTTGGCCTGGTCTGCTGCGGCGCTGGTGGCTGCGCGGGTGGTCCAAGGCGCCGGAGCGGCCTTGCTCTCCCCCGCTGCGCTGGCGATGTTGACGACACTCACCAAGCCAGGTGAGGAGCGGCGGCGCGCCGTCGGCTGGTGGACGGCGGTCGCGGCTGGGGGCGGTGCCAGCGGGTGGGTGCTCGGCGGTCTGATCACTGAGTACGCGGGGTGGCGCTGGGTCTTTGCGGTCAATGTGCCGATCGGTCTGGTCGCTTTGGTGATGGGTCTTCTCGTTCTGCCGGCCGGCCAAAGGAAGCCAGGAGCAGCTCGATTGGATCTTGGCGGAGCCCTGACCGCCACCGCCGGACTCTCGCTGCTGGTCTACGGACTGACCGGTGTCGGTGAGCGCGGGTTGGGTCAGCCCGCCAGCTGGGTGCCCCTGCTGCTTGCCGCCGCTGCCCTGGTGATCTTGGTACGCCATGAGAGCCGGACACCCGATCCCTTGCTGCCGATTGGCTTGCTGCGATCACGAGCGGTCGCCGGCGCGAACCTGACCGCGGCGGCCATTACGGCCGCAACGTCGTCGGCGATGTATCTGTCCGTGCTTTACGTGCAGCAGGTCTTGCGGGTCCCGGCGGGACGGGCGTCGCTGCTCTTTCCTGCCCTCAACCTGGCTGTCATCGCCGGATCGCTGACCGGCCCGCGGCTGCTGAAGGTGCTGGGCGCGCGGCATACGTTGCTGGCAGGTTTCGCGGGAATCGCCGTCGGGATCATCTCGTTGCTCGCGTTACCTTCCGAAGGTTTGCCAGTGGCTCAGCTGCTCGCGGCGTTCGCGGTGGTGGGCGCGGGCCTAGGCGTCGCAGCGGTGGCTTCGACCCAAACAGGGACCAATGCGGCTGACCCGGAATATCGCGGCGTCGTCTCCGGCGTACTCAACTCTGCGGCGCAGGTCGGTACCGCGGTCGGTGTCGCCCTGCTGCTACCGCTCGCCGCGAGCGCTGGCTTGGACACGATGGCGGGCTACCACATCGGATTCATCGGCGCGGGGGCGATCGCGCTGGCGGGCGCCTTCGCCAGCTTCCTCGTCCCCGCGCGACCCCGGCAGAGGAACAGGGCGTCCCGGACATCCGGCTCGGCAGAGACTGAACTGCACCGGCGCGAGCTGTTGCGAGATCCCTGGAGCTGAGCCGAGTCCTGCTGACCCAATTGCATCCGGGTTGATTACCTGCTCAGCCTCCGGGGTAAAAGTCACCCAAGCAGGTGCCGACGAAAGGGAAAAGGCCATCACAAGCACGCAACAGAAGCAGCAAGCCGCAGCTGTGCCGGGAGGTGAAGCAGACCGACCTGCCGACATCCCGGCCCGCGGCTGGAAGCAGATACTCAAGCGCGGCTGGAAGGAGGCGAAAGCCGACCAGGTTCCGCTGCTTTCCGCAGGTGTGGCGTTCTACTCGTTCCTGGCCATCTTCCCTGCCCTCATCGCGATTGTGTCGCTCTATGGCCTCTTCGCCGATCCGGCGACGATCACGGCTCAACTGAACTCGCTCACCGAGGCACTTCCCGCTCAAGCGCGCCAGGTGATCACCGACCAGGTCACCGCGCTGACCGCGCGCCGTTCGGCGCTCGGCATCGGCTTGATCATCTCCGTCGCGATCGCGTTGTGGAGCGCATCAAGCGGTGTCAGCAATCTGATCACGGCGATCAACGCCGCCTACGACGAGGAAGAGAAGCGGAACTTCGTCAAGAAGCGGCTGCTTTCACTCGGGATGACCCTTGGCGCCATCGTCTTCATGTTGATCATGCTTGGCATCGTCGCCGTGCTGCCCCCGCTGCTGGAAAACCTGTTCGGGGGCAGCGCGCTGCGCTGGGTGTTCCAGATTCTCGGCTGGCTCGTGCTGCTCGTCCTCGTCATCGTGGTGCTGGCAATCCTTTATCGGGTGGCGCCAGACCGTGACGCGCCAAAGCTGAAATGGGTTTCGGTCGGAGCGGTCGTCGCTACGGTGATCTGGCTGCTTGCCTCGATCGGCTTCTCGATCTATTCCTCCACCTTCGGCAACTACGCCAAGACATACGGCGTCTTCGCCGGAATCGTGGTGCTGCTGTTCTGGCTCTGGCTCAGCGCGTACGCGATCTTGTTGGGCGCGGAGATCAACGCCGAGTCCGAGCAGCAGACGGTCGCCGATACGACGAAAGGCCCGGAAGAGCCATTGGGCGAACGGGGCGCTACGAAGGCCGACTCCATCCCTGGGGAGGATCCCGAGTCGCCACAGCAGGAACGCTGAGATGGCTACGCAGCGGTGGTTCAACTGCTCGGCCAAGCAGGTCTGGGACGTGCTCGGCGACGGCTGGCTCTACCCCTTGTGGGTGGTCGGAGCATCGCGAATTCGCGATGTGGACGACGGTTGGCCAGCGGAGGGCAGCAAGCTCCACCACTCCTTCGGGGTCTGGCCGCTGGTGATCGACGACACGTCCGAGGTCGTCGAAATCCAGCCAGATCAGCGGATCGTTCTCGAAGCTCGCGGCTGGCCTGTCGGCACGGCCCGAGTGGAGATCACGGTCCAGCCAGATGGTAATGGTTCGCTCGTCTCGATCGTCGAGGACGTCTCCGGCGGTCCTGGGTTGCTGGTTCCGCAGCCCGTTCGGGTGGCAGCCATGGATATGCGCAACAAGGAAACGCTGCGCCGCCTCGCCTACCTGGCCGAGGGCCGCGCAGAAAACTCAGCTACTTCGTAATCGCCTCAGTTGCGCGTTTCGTCACTGCCCGGGCTGGTTTCGTCAGTCGCGCGCGCGTCAAGGCAGCTCGCGCCGCATTCATCCCACAAGCCCCGTGCACGCTGCCGCCAGGATGCGCCGAAGCCGAGGCCAGATACAAACCGTGGATCGGCGTACCGGCTCTGCCGAGACCCGGAATGGGTCTAAAGATCAACTGCTGGTCGAGCGCCGCGGTCCCGCCGTTAAGGGAGCCACCCACGAGGTTTGCATTGCGACGCTCTAGATCCAATGGGGTCAGGATCCGTCGCTTGACAATCCGCGTCGAGAATCCCGGAGCCTGCTGCTCGATGCGATCCTGCATGCGATCGGCGAACCGCTCAGCCTCGTCGGTGTCCCACGCCCCAGTGAGATTGCCGCCGGCATCGCTCAGCACCCGCTGCGGTACATGGGTGTAGGCCCATAGGGACTCTGTCCCAGTCGGAGAACGCGTCGGATCAGCAGTGGTCATCTGGCCCATCAACAGGAACGGACGGTCCGGGATGCTGCCGACGGTGAGCTGGGCAAAGGTTGTCACCAGTTCCTCCATGGAGTCGCTGATGTGGACGGTCCCCGGCGCGTAGGGCGGCGGCGTACGCCACGGCATGGGCGAGCTCAGCGCATAGTCGATCTTGAAGGTTGCCGGGTCCCGGCGGAAGCTCGCCATCTTGACCCGCACCCTCGCAGGCAGCTCGTCAAAGGTGACCAGACGTCCATAAAGATGCTCGGCAGCAACATCGGCAAGCACCGCATGGCGGACCCGAACAAGTTGATCATGGACTTGGACGCCTATCGCTCGGCCTTGTGCCACGGCGATCTTGGTCACCTCGGCGTTGCATTCCACGGCGCCACCGTGCGCTAGAAAGCGGTCCCGCAACGCCTCTGACAGCTTGCCCGCACCGCCCTCCGGAACCGGAAATCCGAGAGTCTGACCCAGCATGATCAACAGCAGTCCGAGGAAGCCTGAACCTGCGCCATCCAAGGCAATGTCAGCATGCAAAGCGTTTCCGGCAAGCAGCAACCGGAACGCCGTACCTCCGAACTCTTGCTCGAAAGCAGAAGTCGCAGGGCTCAGCAGTTCCCGAGCGAATGACAGACCACCCACTCGTGGCAACTTGATCATGGCGCGGATGCCCGGCCGTATTGGCGGGAACGGCGTAAGCAGCGCGTCTATCAGACTGGGCCCAATGAGCCGCCACTGATCAACGAGTGCTCGCCAAGCCGCCCCGTCACCTGGATGCTCGGCATCCAGCAAGGCCGCCGTAATCTCAAGATCACGATGCAACATCGCCCAGCTGCCATCGCGTCGGGGATGCCCCAGCACCGCAGGCGCGTGACGCCAGTGCAGCCCATAATCCTCAAGGTCCAATCCCCTCAGCACTCGCGAGGCGGCACCAAGGGGATAGAAGGCGCTAAAGGTGTCGGTGACGAAATGCGGATCAAGTTCGCGATCACTGCGTACTGCGCCGCCCACGTCGGGCTGCGCTTCCAGCAGCAGAGTGTCCCAACCAGCCTCGGCCAGCCGATTGGCGGCTACCAGTCCGTTGTGGCCGGCGCCAATGACCACCGCATCCACCTCGCGTGGCAGCGTCATACCCTCACCTCACGTGACATGACATCAAAGGATCGGCTTACCACCTGTTACAGCCACCCGAGCTCCTGAGACATAGCTGGCGTCATCGGAAGCGAGCAGCACGTAGACCGGCGCTAGCTCCTTCGGCTGACCCGCCCGTCCCAGTGGAGTGTTCTCGCCGAAGCTCTCCACCTTTTCGCTGGGCATCGTCGCAGGGATCAGCGGCGTCCAAATCGGCCCCGGCGCGACGCTGTTGACGCGGATGCCCTTGTCGCCGAGCATTTGGGCGAGGCTGGCACAGAAGTTGGCAATCGCGGCCTTCGTGGCGGCGTATGGGGCAAGTGTTGGATTAGGCATGTCGGAATTGACCGATGAGCTGCCGATGATCGATGAGCCTGGCTTCATATGCGGGACGGCGGCCTTACAGAGACGAAACATCGCGCCGATGTTGGTGTCGAAGGTGTAGTCCCACTCATCATCGGAGATCTCGTCGAGCGTCTCGTGCGTCATCTGATATGCGGCATTGCTGACCAAGATGTCGATGCCACCGAACTCGTCGATCGCAGTCGCGATGATGTCCCGGCAATGCTGCGGATCTGCGATGTCGCCTTTGAGGAGTACGACGCGGCGCCCGGCCTGCTCGACGTAGCTAGCAGTGTCCTTGGCGTCGGAGTCTTCGCTGAGATAAGAAATCAAGACATCGGCGCCTTCCCGCGCGTACGCGATGGCTACCGCGCGCCCGATTCCGGAGTCACCGCCAGTGATCACGGCGATCTTGTCGGTGAGCTTTCCGCTGCCCTGGTAACTTTCCTCGCCGCAGTCCGGAACCGGCGTCATCTTCGATTGAATGCCAGGTACCTCCTGTTGCTGTGCAGGCTGCCCCATGGGTCCTCCTTCATATCAGTCGTGATCGTTGAGTTACCCAGCAAGCACGCGCCCGAACCTCCAGCAATGACGCGCGGCCCTGCGGCGATCGTTTGACGCCGAGCTGACGTGGGCACAGCAATGAACGTTCACGCAGCGGGCCCAGATCGTCGACGTTTTCTCAGAATCGCCCCCCAGCCGAGGCTGCCTATCCGATTTCAGGCTCAGAATCCCTGGCGGTCCCTCCGCTCGGGGGTGATTCTGAGAATTTGACTCCGTCCTACTTCAGCAGCAAACCGAGTCTCGCTGCGCCGGGAGCCGGGCACTCGCACCCGACGTCAGTGCAGAATCGCATCCATGACCGCGCTAGGGAACCCGCATCGACACCACACGCATCGCCTCGATCTCGACGACCCCACGATCCGCGAGTGGGACGCCACTGTGCTGCTCGCCGACGCTGATCAGGGCATCGTGCTGGACCGGTCCGCGTTTTATCCCGGCGGCGGCGGTCAGCCGCCCGATCACGGCGTGCTGCTGTGGGGCAATGTCCGTACCCGGATCGCCGGCACACGCAAGGGTGACGACCTCTATCTGCTGCCGGCCGACGGAGATCCCCTACCCCCGGCAGGCACGAGCGTCCACGGTGGCCTCGACGACGAACGCCGTACCAGCCTTATGCGCACGCATTCCGGCCTACATGTGCTGAGCGCAATCGTGCTGCGTGACTTCGGCGCCCCAGTGACCGGCGGAAACATGGAACCGCTCATTGCCCGGATGGACTTCGACCTGCCCGACGTGCCCGCAGACTTCAAGCAGCGTGTCGAGGAGGCCTGTAACGACGCGGTGCGGCTGGACCGGCGGATCGGCGTCCGGGTGCTACCGCGGGAGCAGGCACTAGCGATCCCGAACGTCATTCGCACCGCGAGCGACCTGCTGCCGGCGGACATCGAGATGGTGCGGATCGTCGACATCGATGGCATCGACATCCAAGCCGACGGCGGTACGCACGTGGCCTCCACGGCCATGATCGGCCGCATCGCCGTGACGAAGATGGAAAGTAAGGGTCGCGGCTTTCGCCGCCTGCGGATCCAGATCCACGACGCCGACTAGGGCGCTCTCTTGCCGCCCTCCTTTTCCAAACGCGGCCCTGCTCACGCTCCGCTATGCGCCACCTTGAGGGCCTCGTAGTCAGGAAGGTCAATGGCGTCGGCCTTGCTGAAGATGCGTTCCATCAAGAGTCGCATCGGCCAGCGCTGCGACCAACGCATCGAAGCCCAGCCCGTGACGATGCGCAGCCGGCTCATCGGGGCGTACCCGCTCGCACCGCCCGGCGGAAGCTCTTGGCCCTGCTCGACGTACGGGCGCATCCGGCTCTCGTAGCGTGCGAAGGCTACCCGGATCGCAGCGTCATCGCCTTGAGGCGATGCGTCGCGCAAAGAGATAGCGAGCTCGCCCGCCAAGACGTACGCGCCCACTAAGGCCAGGCTGGTGCCCAGGCCGGTCAGCGGAGTCGGGCAGTATCCGGCATCACCGAGCAGAACTACCCGGGCGCGCGACCATCGGTCGAGCCGCACCTGTCCCATCGACTCGAGATAGAAGTCCGGTGCACTGCGTGCGGCTTGTAGCAGTCGCGGCGCCTCCCAGCCGACGTCGGCGAAGCGTCGCTCGAGCAGGTCGATCTGGGCATCGATGTCGGTCCGGTCAAATGACTCTTCTGATCGGACGCTGAGTGCGGCCTTCTGCTCAGTCGGTAGCCGTCCAGGTCGGATCGAGACAACGCGTCCCTCGGGAGCGTTGAACATCAGGTACCAGTCCTCCAGGTCGATCTCCGCAGGAATGGTGAACCAGCTATTGAGCACTCCCAACGGTCGAAGCGCCTCTGTCTCGCTGCCGAATGCCAACCTGCGGACCACCGAATGCAGCCCATCGGCCCCGACGACAAGATCAAAGTGACGGGGCGTCGACTTTTCGAACCTGACGATGACGCCATCTTGATCTTGCTCGAGTGCAGTGATCGTGTCGTCGAAGAGATAGCGGACACCGGTTCGAGCCGCTTCGTACAGGATGGCACCAAGATCGCCCCGGAGAATCTCGTCGGCAGACACGATGCCTCGCCCCCCGAAGGCCTCCACCGGCATTTCTGCGCGGTGCCGTCCGGATTCGTCAACCCAAGCGATGCCTCGCTGGGTAACCGTCATTGAGCGGATCTGGTCGAGCAGGCCCATACGTTCCACCACCGTACGGCCGGCACCGCGAAGATCGACGGTCTGGCCGCCAGGGCGTGGGCTAGCTGCCCTTTCGACGACGGTGACATTAAGACCCGCTTTGCGTAGCCAGTACGCCGCGGCGGCCCCGGCTATGCCAGCGCCTGAGACGAGAGCTTGCAAGGTAGCCATGAAGTTGAGCGTACGTTGTACGCGCAACTTCGACAAGCCGCATTTGAGGAGAAATCTGTCAAAGTGCACTAGGGCGACCACCATCGAGCCGGCAACAGCACTCCGTATGTTCCACTAGGCTAGGTGCAATTGGGTGCACTAGTGCGGGAGGGTTGATGAACGAGCCGGTCGTGTCACCTTCAGCCAAGATCACTAACGAGATTCGCGATCAGATCCTGTCCGGTGACCTTGGGTCCGGCGATCGGGTTCCTTCGACCAGGGAGATCACTCGGCGCTGGGGTGTTGCCATGGCAACCGCAACAAAAGTGATAGCGGCCCTCAAGCAGGAAGGTCTCGTTCGTACCCGGCCTGGCATCGGCACCGTGGTGGCTGGAGCTAGCCCGCCGCGAGCGAGGTCCGATTCTCGAGCTCGAGATGCTGAATCTGCGCTAAGCCGCGAACGCATTGTGGCGGCCGCGATCAAGGTGGCCGACGGAGAAGGGCTTGGCCAGCTGTCGATGCGCCGACTTTCCGCCGAGCTTGATGTGGCCACGATGTCGCTGTATCGGCACGTACGCGACAAGGACGATCTACTCATTCAGATGATGGAGGCGGCGTTCGCCGAGTGGCGGCCGTCGCTGTCGCGACGCGGCGACTGGGCAGAGGTTCTGGCCCAGGCTGCCCGCGGGCTGTGGCAGATCTTTCGCCGTCACATCTGGCTGGCACCGGCGTACTCGCTGACCAGGCCGTTGATCGTGCGCAGTGGCTTGGCCTACACGGAGCATGTGCTGGCCACCTTGCTTGATCGTGGGCTACCACCGGCGACTGCCCTCTCCATGCATCTGATCTTGTTCAATTACGTCCGCGGTTTTGGGACAAACTTGGAAATGGAGGCCACTGCGGAAGGCGACACCGGCGTAACGGCGGACGAATGGATGCTTGTCCAGAGGCCAACGCTGCAGACCGTGCTAGGTGATCAGCAACTGCCTGCGTTCCAAATGGTGATCGACTCGTTCGAGCCTGATGGCTATGACATGAATCTTGATCATCTCTTCGAGGTCGGGCTTGGCTATTTGCTGGAAGGGTTCCGCAGCGCGACATAGCGGAGCCTCGTGCGCCTGGCGCTTGCCGACCGACTAGCGGACCAGCGCGGCCAGGTTGCGAAAGCCGTTGAGGCCGCGCAGCTCGAATCCACCCCGATCGACAAAGTCAAGGCCGGAGCCAGAGAGTAAGTCGCGGATCGTGCTGGAAACCAGTACCTCTCCAGGCCGTGCCACGCCGAGAATGCGCGCCGCGGCATGGACCGCGATACCGCGTACCTCGTCGCCCTGGAGCTCGACTTCTCCCGCATGAATCCCAGCGCGGGCGGTGAGGCCGTGGTTGGTGGCGGCATCGATCATGGCCGCGGCCCCCCGCACCGCTCGAGCCGGGGTGTCGAAGAGAACGAAGAAGCCGTCGCCGGTGGTCTTCGCCTCACGTCCGCCAAAGCGCTCGATTTCGGTACGCACCGCCTGGTTGTGCTCGGCAAGCAGCAGCCGCCACCGAGCGTCGCCGAGCCTCGTCAGCATCTCTGTAGAACCGCACAGGTCCGTGAAGACCAGGGTCGCAAAGATGCGGTCAGAGATCTCACTCGGCGACTTCGCAAAGAGCCGGCGGCCAGCCCAGTCGACCGAGACCCACGGCTCATCCCCGATGACCCACGCGTCGTGCCCAGGCGGGATCTCGAAGGCATCGCCGCCCACCACATCCAGCGACGCGCCGTCGGTCATTTCGACGTGTAGATGCCCGGACATGACATAGCCGATGTGGTGCACCTGGCAGCTCTCGGTACCAACGATCGGCTTGACGTGCTCAGACCAGCGCCAGCCTGGCTCGAAGATGGCCCGTCCTACAGCCAGCTCTCCCAGTTCGACCAGCTCGACTCGGGCCTTCTCGACTACTCGAACCTCGTCGGGCCGGTCGAAGCGCTTGCGGCGCAGTTGCATGGACCGATCGTACGAATCGGTGCCCACTCGATCTAGGCCGACTCGATCCGGGCAGACTCGCTCTGGCCTGGCTCAAGCTCCGGTCTGATGATGCGATTCGGCAACCGGCTTGGACTCAGGCGATCCCCGCTGCCGAAGGTAAACCGAGGCCCAAACGATCACAGCGACGGCGAGAAATTCGCTCTGCCAGTTCTGGAACGACTCGAACCAGAACTGCGAAGTGCCGAGATACTGCAATGCCGTGACGGCGTGACCGCCATGCGCCAGTTCTTGATCGCTGTAATCCTTGGCGCCGCCGATTGCATGGCCGACGATGGCGCCGAAGAGCAGAATGAAGAAGAGCGCCGACAACGAGTGCTCGTACGCGGTAAGCACCCAGCCGCCGTGGCGTACCGGCCACGGAGCACCCGGACGGTTCGCCGCCCTGCGAGGGCCTTCGTCCTGCGGCGCAGCCTGGTCAATGGGCTTCGACTCCGAGGACCCACGCTGGAACAGATAGGCGGTCAGTACGACGTACATGCCCATCTGCAAAAACTCGCTCTCCCAGTTCTCAAAAGTCGCTTCATAGAACGCCCCGGTGAGCAGATAGCCACCAAGGGAGACCGCCTGCTGCCCGTGCTGGAGTTGGTCGGAGTTATAGACCCGAACGCCGGACAGCACCATGCCACCGAAGAAGATCACAAACAGTGCCAGATTAGCGACCAGCAGTCCATGATCACGCAGCCATTCGCGCATCACGCATCCGCCCCTCTACCACCCCCCAGCTAGCCTTTATCGCTTCGAGACAGCCGGATCCATCGATATCCCCAACCGTTCAGCGCCAGGTCGCTGAGCTTCTTGGTCGGCGCAGCGTACGTGCCGTCAACGAACAGATCGTACGGATCGCCGTTCATGCCCGACAGGGGCCCGATGTCGACGGTGACCTTCTCATCCGCCAAGTTGTGCAGCAGCAAGATCGCTCCAGCTTCGGCGTCGAAGCGGTGCGCCAGCACCGACCGCGGCAGCGGAGCATCGATGACCGAGCAGCTACCAGTGCCGATCTCCGGCGCATTGCGCAGGGTGTAGATCAAGTGCTCAAACCAGCGCAGCAGTGAATTGGCATCTTGTTGCTGCGCCCGCACGTTGACCTTCTTGGCGCCGAACTGGCCCCTCATGGCAACGGGCCGGAAGAGCGCATCAGGTGCCGCCGTGCTGAAGCCGCCGTTCGGTGTGTCATCCCAATGCATGGGCGTACGGATCGACTCACGCCCGTCGAGACTGAGGTCCTCGCCCATCCCGATCTCTTCGCCATAGCGCAGCGCCGGGCTGCCCGGCAGTGAGAATTGCAGGGCGTACGCAAGCTCGATCCAGCGACGCTCACCATGCAGCATCGGCGCGAGCCGGCGCCGAATGCCGCGCCCGTACAGCCGCATGTCTGATCGCGGCGCAAACTCGCGGAACACGTCACCGCGCTGCTCGTCGGTCAGTCGGCTGAGGTCGAGCTCATCGTGGTTGCGCAGGAACGTCACCCACTGCCCACCCTCGGGCAGCTTCGCCGCCGTTGTCAGGGCCTCGATGAGCGGCTCGGCGTCGCAGCGGGCGAGGGCCAGCCAGGCGCGCGGATTGAGGAGGAAGTCGAACATCATCTGGGTTCGGTCGGTCGGCGCGTCTGGCTGACTGCCGACGTAGCTGCCGATTTCGCTCGGCGGCACATTGGCTTCGCACAGCAGCACCGAATCGCCGCGCACCCATTGCGTCTCTTGGCGCCAGGAATCCAAGATCGAAAAGTCCTTCGGAGCCTGATCTACGCCAGGCTTGACCTGCTCGAGGATGAACGGTGCGGCATCAATGCGAAAGCCAGCCGCGCCGAGCTGCAGCCAAAAGTTCATGATCTTGGTCATCTCGTCGCGTACGGCCGGATTGGTCCAGTTCAGGTCAGGCTGGAAGTTATAGAAGCGATGGAAGTACCAGGCCTGCGCCTGCTCGTCGAAGGTCCAGGTCTCGCTCTGCTCGCCTGGGAATACGGTGCCCTGGCGACGGTTGGACGGCTCTTCGGCGCTCCAGACATACCAGTCCCGATACGGCGAATCGGGGCTGCTTCGGGCTGAAGTGAACCAGGGATGTTCATCGGAGGTGTGGTTGACCACGAGGTCGAGGATGATGCGGATGCCCCGCCCTTGCGCCTCCCGGACCAGCTCGGCAAAGTCACCCAGACTGCCGAGCGCGGGATGGATGCCGTAGTAGTCGCTGATGTCATAGCCGTTGTCAAGCCACGGGCTGGGGTGGATGGGATTGAGCCACAGACAGTTGACACCGAGGCGAGACAGGTAGTCCAGCCGGCTGATCAATCCGCGCAGGTCCCCCCGACCATCACCGTCAGAATCTTGGAACGAAGAAACGTCGAGGCTGTAGATGACGGCCTGCTCGTACCATCTCTTGATCATGATTTCCACGCCTTCCGGCCAAGTGTCGCAACGAGACCGGCAACGGCGGCTGCGCCGGCACCGAGCAGAGCTGCGTGATGTTGAGAGGCAAATACTTGCACGCTCCGCGGCTTGGCCTTTTGATCAAAAGCACCATGTGCGCCAAAATCACGCCCTCCATTGCCGTCCGCCGGCTCCCACAGGTTGGCGGGTTGATCTGGATCTTTGGGCTGTCCGGTCTGTTGCGCCTCGAACCCGGTTCGCGCCAGATAACGATCGAGCAAGCCGGGCGCTACGGCGTTGACGATCAACGTGGCCGCGGTGCTCGCCCCGACCCAGTACTCCCGACGATCCGGATGATCCGCGGCGTACACGACAGCCCGAGCGGCGACCTCGGGCTGGTAGATCGGCGGCACCGGCTGAGCGCGCTCGGGCAGCCGGGAGAGCACCCAGGAAAACTGCGGAGTATTCACCGCCGGAAGTTGCACCATCGTCACGTGCACATTGCTGTGATCATGTAGTAGCTCGCAGCGCAACGACTCGTGGAATCCCTGCATGGCGTGCTTTGCGCCGCAATAGGCGCTCTGCAACGGAATTCCTCGGTACGCCAACGTCGAGCCCACCTGCACGATCGTTCCGGCGTCGCGCTCCCGCATCCTGCGCAGCACCGCCATGGTGGCGTACACCGCGCCGAGATAGGTCACCTCGGTGACCCGGGCGAACTCCTCGGGGCTGATCTCGGCAAAAGGGGCAAAAACCGAGGTGAACGCGGAGTTGACCCAGATGTCGATCGGACCAAGCTCGTTCTCGATGCGCTCCACCGCCGCGTCGATCTGGGCATGATCGGCGACATCGACTGGCACGACCATCGCCGTCGCGCCCGCACCCCTCACGTCATCGGCCGCGGCTGACAACCCAACCTCGCCGCGTGACAACAGCGCGATGGAGTCCCCTCGCTTGGCGAACTCTCGTACGACGGCCCGGCCAACCCCACCGCTGGCGCCCGTCACCGCGACCACGCGCCGGCGCACATCATCATTGCTCATGCATAGGCAGTACCCGATGGGAGTCACTCGACACCCCCTTCTTGAGAGCTGCTCGCGCAATCGCAGCTGAAATCCCCTGACGGACAACCGCGCGCCGAACCGCGTACTAGATTGGGCGGCGCGCGGAGCGACCTGACCTGACAGGCGCGATCGTGCCATCCCCGGGACATTTCACAGCGTCATCTCGCCCCGCTGTCGCGGAGCGCGACAGAATCGGAGGGACTGCCATGACCGAGTCCTCTGACGCTGCGCAGGAGCCAACCGCACCCCCACCGACAGACGGGGCATGGGACGGCGCCGCCGCTATGCGCTCGGTTTACCAGCACGTGGATTGGTCGGCCACGGCTTTGGGTCCACAAGAGATCTGGCCGGCGCTGCTTCGGCTGGTCGCGGATTTGTGCCTGGATTCCGACTCCCCTGTCCTGATCGGCTGGGGACCAGACCTTCTGATGCTCTACAACGAGGCCTATATCCCGCTACTCGGTGCCGAGAAGCACCCGTGGGCCCTCGGCCGGCCGGCGAGCGAGGTGCAGCCGCGGCTCTGGCCGGCAGAGCAGGAACGCGTACATGACGTCATGCAGACTGGCCGGCCGTACCACCTTGATGATCAACTACTGATCATCGAACGGCGCGGCTATCCCGAGGAGGCGTACTTCAGCTTCTCCATCAGCGCCCTCCGAGATCCCGACGGCACGATCGTCGGCGTTTTTACTGCCATTTCCGAGCCGACATGGCACGTCCAGTACGAGCGGCGCCTGCAGGCACTCCGCAGACTGGGTGCGGTCTCGATCACCGCGGATGATTCGCTGGCTTCGACCTGCCGGGCCGCCCTGGAGGTGATCGCCAAGACCCGAGCGAGCGTTCCCTTCGCGGCCGTCTTCCTGCGTGATCTTGCTAGTCAGGGTCCACGGCGTGCGGCCGGCTATGGCTTCGACGAAGCTGCTGCGGCATCCTGCGAACTGGTTGAGCTGGCACCAACCAGCGGACCGGTGCTCCAGGTGTTGGAGCACGGTGGTACCGAGCTGGTGTCTGGTTTGCGCGAGCGGTGCCCGAATGTCTTTGCCCCCGGACCGCTGGGACCACTGACGCCAGACCAGGCGTTCGTTCTGCCGGTGATCATGCTGGGTGCCCGCAAGCCGCTAGGAGTGCTCGTCCTAGGCGTCAACTCGTATCTGCGGCCCGATGACAGCTATACCGCTTTCGCCGTAATGGCGTCCCGGCAGTTGGGGGTGATGGTTACTGATGCTGTCTCCTATCAGGGCGAGCTCAAGCGACAACAGGCTCTTCAGGAGCTGGAGCGGGCGAGGACCGAGTTCTTTCAGAACATCAGCCACGAGTTGCGCGCACCACTGACGATGCTGCTCATGCCGCTGCAAGACATCCTTGTCGAGCCTGGCGTGGTGCTTCCGGCCGCCGCGCGCGACACGGTGGAAACCTCAGTACGCGCAGGTGATCGTTTACAGCGCGTGGTCGATGCCCTGCTGGACATTTCCCGTGCCGAATCGGGCGCGCCTACTCCGTATCGCGAAGAGATCGATCTGGTGTCGGTGACCCTCGACGTTGTCGAGGGATTTCGGCCGACGGCCGAGGGGCGGCTCAACCTGCGCGTCGACATGCCGACGGACCCGCTCCGGGCGTACGTCGATCGGAGCATGTGGACCACTATCGTGAGCAACCTCGTCAACAACGCGCTGAAGTTCACTCCCGACGGCGAGGTCGCGGTGATCTTGAGCGGCGACGACAGCCACGTCCTACTCACCGTTGCTGACACCGGCATCGGGATCCCGCACGACAAGCAGACAGCGATCTTCGAGCGGTTCAATCGGGGAACGGCTGGTGATCAACATCCGGGCTCCGGAATCGGCCTCGCCCTGGTGGCCGACCTGGCGTCTGCACACGGTGGGACAGTCGAAGTCGACAGTGAGCCGGGAGCAGGCAGCCGGTTCGTCGTACGGCTGCCCCGCTACAACGGATCGCAGGTCGACCTGGCGGCTGACAGTGCCGCAGCATCGGACGGCGAGCAGGACACAGGGGATCGACCGCGGCTGTTGATCATCGAGGACGAACCTGATCTTTGCACCTATCTGGCCCGACTGTTTAGCAAAGATGGCTACGCGGTGGAAGCGATCGGCGATGCCGAGAATGCGTATGCGTGGCTCGACAACAATGCTGACAACCCGCCGGACATGGTGATCACCGATGTGATGCTCCCAGGGCAGGGCGGTCTTGATCTTCTTGCAATGATCCGCCAAGACGACCGGCTGGCTCGGCTGCCGGTCGTCGTTCTGACCGCACTCGCCGATGCGGAATCAGCCGTGGCTGCCTTCGCCGCCGGTGCCGACGACTTCGTGTCCAAGCCCTTCAACTCCGCTGAGCTGCTGGCCCGGGTGCGCGCTCACTACCAGATGAATCAGCTACGTGATCTTGCGATTGGCGAGGCACAGACCACCGTCGGACAGCTCCGCAATGCCCTGCGGAGCAACCGCACCACCGGCACCGCAGTCGGAATGGTGATGACGCGCTATGAGCTGGATGCGCAGCAAGCATTCAAAGTGCTGGCCCGGATCAGCCAGCAAAGCAACCGCAAGTTGCATGACATTGCCGAGGAGCTGGTCCGCACCGGCGAACTGCCCGGGGTGCCGGACTGGCCCCTCACCAGCTCCGGACCGTAAGCAGTCAAACCGGCTAACCGGGTGATCGCCGTCGACGACGCCAGGCGGCCACCGTCGCTTCGACGTCCACAACCCTGACCACGATGGGCGGACCGTCCGCTCGGATCCTGTGCGATGCCGCGATCCGATGGTTGAGGTCGCTGACGATCTCGCGTACCGACTGTTCGTCCGGCACGTCGGCCAGTGTGTCGGGTAACTCCGTGACCTCCTTGCGTAAGGCCAGGGAAGTGGGTAGCGGCAGCGGTAGTTGCTCCCGCTCGAGGTAGGCCTTGACCCACCAGTTCTCCTCATCGCGACCATTCAGGCCCTTGATCGGCTTGCCCTGGCCCGGCAGGTTGTCGAACTCTCCGCGCTCGGTCGCCTCGCGGATCTGACGCTCGACCCAGGATTCGTATGGCATCAAGACAAGTCTTCCAGGGCTGGTCGCGAATCACGCTCTGAAAGATTTGCTTGCTCCAGACACGCCCCTCCTAAGGCGTACGCAAATCCCTAGGCGTGCGTACGCAAATTTCCGACCAGTGCGGACTTTTGGATGTCCTTCTCCGAAATTTGGCTACAAAATCCCGCACTGGTCGGAAATTTGCATGAAGGAGGGGCCGTCATCAGCGCCTCCGCGAGGACAACTGGACTGTGGCACGCTGAACAGCGTGGATGCGTGGAGCATCGGGCTTATTGCGCTGATCGTCGTGGGACTGGCTGCGATCATCTTCGGTGCGCTGTGGGATCGCCGGCGCAACAAGAGGCGAGCGGCCGAGATGCTAGCCCCGCCGCCTCGCATCATCCCGCACTTCACGCCCGACGCTCCGGCACCGCATTACCTTTCTGATCTTCAGGCCCGGCGCCGACCCGAGAAAGCAGAGCCCACCGATCTCAGCCCCGCTGATCGCGAATCGATCAGTCAGCAGCTGGCCGATCCACACACCATCACCGTCGCGGTCGGCTATGCCTCGCGGGACTTCATCACCGACACCGCTTCGGGTTGGGCAGTACTCGAACGTCCCGCGGTGCTGGTCTGTGGCGATCCGATCGAGAGCTTCCGCGAGCTGCTCGGCCCGATGGAAAAGTTAATCTTGAGCCGGACACCGCTGGTCGTTGCGGCACCGGTGATTGCCAAGGACGTGTTGGGGACGCTTGAGGTGAACACGATCAGGCAGACCATGCGGCTGCTTGCCGTGATCTGCGATCCAGCTGGGCTCATGACCGTTGCGGCGGCTTGCCAAGCGGTGATCGTCGACCGATCTGACCGGCAGTCCGGCTATCTCGGAGCGGAGCATCTCGGCCACTGTGAGCGCTGGATCAGTAGCCCGACATCCAGCCACCTCATCGTTGCTGCGGCGACGAGGCAAGAATCCGTATGACGGCCGGCGACTCGTCCGGCACAGCGACATCGGATCAGCACAGCGGCGGTTGGGGCTACCTGGCCGCGCTGACGCCGATCATCTTTGGCACCACCTACCTGCTGACGACTGAATTCCTGCCACCGGGCCGTCCGCTGCTCGCCGCCCTGATGCGCTCGCTTCCCACCGGGCTGGTGTTGATCATTGGCACCCGGATTCCGCCCAAGCGCTGGATGGCTCGCTTCTTCGTGCTGTCCGTGTTGTATGCCTCCGGACTCTTTCCATTACTCTTTATAGCTGCGTATCGGCTGCCGGGAGGGGTCGCGGCGGTGATCAACTCGCTCAGTCCGCTGCTCGTCGTGGTGATCTCCGTGCCGCTGCTCAGTACCCGGATACATGCTGTCCAGATCATCGCGGGCATCGTCGGTGCGGCGGGTGTCGCATTGTTGGTGCTGCGATCGGACGCCAAGCTGGATCTGGTTGGTTTGATCGCCATGGCAGGCGCAGCGATCATGTTCAGTGCGGCTACGGTGCTCACGAAACGCTGGGGGCGCCCAGAGGGAATGACCTCGCTCGGAGTCACCGGCTGGACCTTCCTATTCGCCGGTCTCACGTTGCTGCCAGTCACCTTGATCATTGAAGGGCTGCCTGACCACCTCACGGCACGCAATGTCGCCGGGTTGATTTATCTGGTGCTGATCAGCGGGATTGTCGCGTACGTCGTCTGGTTCTGGGGTCTGGAGCGACTATCGGCAAGTGCCGTCACCTTTCTGACGCTGCTCAACCCGGTAACCGCCGCCCTGTTGGGCTGGGTGGTGCTCGACCAGCGGCTCAATGCCTGGCAGATTCTTGGCGCCCTGCTCATTCTCGTATCGGTCGTACTCGGGCAACCGGGAACCTTGGATCGACTCCGCCGATCCCCACTAGCATCGCGAGTGTGAGCGCGCCAACCCAGCACCACGACCGTCGCTGGCCGCGCCGGGTCTATGCGGCCGGCTCCGAGCCCGACCCGCGATTCACCTTCGCCAACGAGCGGACTTTCCTCGCCTGGATCCGAACGGGCCTGGGCTTCCTGGCGGCGGGCGTAGCAATTGCAACGGTCGCGCGCATGACAGACCGGCTCGGCCTGGAGATTCGGCTGGCTTCTGCGGTGTTGGTGATGTGCGGGCTGGCCTGCGGAATTGGTGCTTTTCAGAGGTGGATGGTCAACGAGCGGGCGATGCGACTCAATCAACCGTTGCCGTCCTCGCCGCTGCTGCTGGTGCTGACCGCGATCGTGGCGGGAGTGGGAATTGTCGCGTTGATCATCGTGGGATTCGGATGACGCTCGCGCCCTGGGACCCTGGTCTGCAGAACGAGCGAACCGGCCTGGCCTGGCAGCGCACCATGTTGGCCGGTCTGACCTGCAGCGTGTTGGTCGCCCGGCTGCTTGCCTCCGTCTCGCTGATCTTGTCGATAATCATCGGACTGCTCGCATTGTTGTGTACGGCGGGGCTCGGCTACGTCGCGATCCGGCGCTTCCGATTGAACAACATCGCCATTCATCACCAGGAGCAGCTCGGCGACGCCAAGGCGCATGCCCTGACCAGCCTGCTGGTGGTCCTGACCGCCTTCGGCGGGCTGTTGTACGTCGCCGTCGCCTAACTGGATCTCTTACCCGACTTGTCAGATAAGTGAGTTAGCCGTAGCCGAGTTCGCGGAGTCGGTCGTCGTCGATACCGAAGTGATGCGCGATCTCGTGTACGACGGTGATCCTGACTTCCTCGATGACCTCCTCGTACGTGTCGCAAATCGCCAGGATCGGATGGCGAAAGATCAGGATCCGGTCCGGCAAGCCGGTGTAATACTGACCGCGTTCGGTGAGCGGGATGCCTGAATAGAGTCCGAGCACCTGCGGCAGATCTGGCGGGGGATAGTCCTCCACCAAGATCACGCAGTTGTCGATCAACGCCGCCAGCTCGGCCGGAATCTCGTCCAGAGCCTCAGCCACGAGCAGCTCGAATTCCTCGGCCGACAGCTGCATGCCAGGGCGACCCACAGCCGCAGCCTAGACCGGCCGGACTGCGTAACCCGGCTGCGAGGCGCTCGAATGTGAGCTTGCACCTTGCGGTTACGAATGTGACGAGATTAGAGTTCTGGGCAGTCTGAGTCTTATGTGACTTATGTGACAAAAGTGGTCACTTCCCCCACCACTTCCGGAGGGCCTCACAATGCGCAGAACCGTGATCAAGATGCGAGCCGCTGCCGTCCTGCTCGGTGCCGGTCTGATCATGAGCCTGATGTGGTTGCCGACAGCCAGCGCCAAGACGCAGATGACGGCAACCGTTGGCGTCAACATCCGCGCCGGAGCCGGCACCCAGACCTCAGTCCTTGGCGGCCTCTATCGCGGCCAAACAGTCACAGCCATCAGCAGTTCGCAGGGCTGGACCAAGATCGAATTCGCTGACTCGACAGCGTACGTTGCCAGCAGATACCTCAGTAAGGGAGCAGACCTGCCGGCGCCGAAGAAGATCGGAGCCGGCACAGTCAAGGTCACCACCACTGCCCTCAACCTTCGTACCGGCCCTGGCCTTTCGTACCAGGTGATCAAAGTCCTCAAGGACGGCGCACGGGTAACCATGACGGGCAAGACCGCGCGCGGCTGGGCACAGCTGGTCAGTGGCAAATCGACGGGCTGGTCCAGCATGCAATACCTCGCGAGCTCGAGCAGCGGGAAGCCGAAGATCATCGGCAAACGTGTCGCGACTGCTGATCTTGACATTCGTACTACCAGCGGCGCTCATGCCAAGACCGTCGCCGAGGTCAAAAAGGGGACTGCCCTCTCGGTAACCGGTGCCACTCAGAACGGCAGAGCGCAGATCATCTACCGGGGCGCCATCCGCTGGGTAACGGCGAAATACCTGAGGAATTTGACCAGCAACCAGCCTGCAGTGCCCAAGCTGCCCAAGATCACCGGAAGTCGGTACGCCACTGCGACGCTGAACATTCGCTCGACCTACACCGACAAGTACAAGTTGATCACAGAGGTGCCTCAGGGCACCAAGCTCAGCATCACTGGAGTCGTCAAGAACGGCAAGATGCAGATCATCTTCGAGAAGGCTGTCCGTTGGGTGACCGCCAAGTACCTCTCGAAGTCGGCGCAGCGCTCCATGCCACCGAGTTGGCGCGCGGTCGAAAGGGGTCTGAAGCCGAATGCGATCAAGGTGCATCGGGCCGCGCGGGCGAAATTTCCTCAGATTACGACCTACTACACCTTGCGGGCTGGCGTATTCACTGACCATTCCACGGGTCGGGCCCTCGATCTCATGATCCCGAATTACAAGTCTGCGTCCGGGAAAGCGCTCGGTTACAAGGTGGCGGCCTGGGCCAAGGCGAACGCGAAGCCACTTGGGATCAACTACGTGATCTGGAACCAGCACATCTGGAACATCACGCGCGATAGCGAGGGCTGGCGCTATATGGCCGATCGCGGCGGCGATTCAGCCAACCACAAGAACCACGTACACATCACCGTCTTCGCAGCCGGCTTCGACCCCAGCTAGAAGCTGTCCAGGCCCTTGCCGATCACCGCAACGCCGATGACGAGCAACAGGACGGACATGATGGTGGCATTGTTCTCGACCAGCCAGCCACGCAAGCTATCGAGCGGGCCGGCCAATCGTGCGGACGCGATGAGGTAGCCGATCACTGGAATAACCACAGTGCATGCGGCCAATAACACGAAGATGATGATCACTAGGGCCAATCCCTGACCGAAACCCAAACCTGCTCCGCCGATGATCAGGCCGGCAGAGGCCGCCAGCAGCAAGTTTTTCGGGTTCACCGCGGCGAGCAGGAAAGCGAGCCCGAGAGCCTTGGCTGCGGTCATCGAGTCGATTGCCGACATCCACTTCGGCAGGCTGGCTTGTTCGCCTTCGGCTGGCCGGGCGCGCCACTGCCGGAGCGCCAAGAACAACAGCAGGACGCCAAAAACAATCTTGATCACACCGGCCACTGGTGATCCGCCCTCGCTGTGCTGCGGAATAACCGAGGACAGCAGCGTAAACACGATGATTGCAATGATGATGCCCAGCAACCAACCGATCATGAACCCGACGCTGGTGCTCTTCGCCCGAGGTGACAGCAACATCAAGATCACAGCGATGATCGGTATCGGACTAATGGCGATGCCCACGGCCAGCGGAAGAATCTCCCCGATTACCGAGCCCACAGGCGCTGATAGTAGTCGACCCTCTCCTCCTTGCTCAGCGCCTCGGCGCTATGAGGGGATGTGTCGAAGCTGCGATGCGCTACTCCAGCCACTCCGTGACGAAACGAGGATTGGCATGGATATGCACTGCCTCGTACCCGTCAGGTCCAGTTGAGAACTTGTGCGGGGTGTTGGCGGGAACGACGAGGATCTGTCCGGCGCTTCCCCGCTGCTCAGCCGAGCCGATGGTAAACATCGCCCAGCCGCGCCGAATGATGAAGGTCTCCGCGTACGGATGCTGGTGCAGCCTAGGCCCGACGCCACCCTTTGTCGTCGACTCGAGAATGATCGAGATGTTGGCCCCGCCGGGAAGCTCCTCGTAGTTCTCGCTCCAGTCCTCGCCGTCGTCGCGACCATCCGAGCGATTGATGATGAACCCGTCCATCGGCCGACGATAGTTCATCGCGGCTCAGCGACAGCGCAGCCGCGGCGCTTAGCGACTGCCCAGCACCTTCGCGAGCACGTCGGGCCGGTCGGTCATGATGCCGTCGACTCCGTAGCTCAGCAGCCGTCGCATGGCTGGTTCGTCGTCAATAGTCCAGACGTCGACTCGAAGATCACGGTCATGCGCCTTGCTTACGAATCGGCGCGTCACGACAGGGACAACGCCTTTGTATTTCTCCGGAGGCTGCAGCGCCTGGAACGGTGGGTCGTAAAGGCCACCGAGATGCAGCAAGTGAAGGATCCAATACACCAGCAGCTCGACGGTGGACGAGGCGGTGGCAACCGTTCCTTGGCTGACTTTGCGGAAGCGGGAAATCGTGCCCCGATTATCGGAAACAACTAACGTGCGTTCCGTCGCCCCCGCAGCTTCGATCTGGCGGTACACCGCCTGTTCGATCCCCGAACGCCGACCCTTGATCTCGATGTTGAAAGGCGCGTCCGGAAACGCTTGGTACAAGGCCTCGAGTGTCGGAATCTTGACACCCTTGGCTCGCCACGGAAAGGTCGAACCGCCATCCGGGCTGAAGCGATAGCCCGCGTCAAGACTCAGCAACTCCGACAGAGTCTTTTCAGCAACAGGCCCGGCGCCATCGGTCGTACGATCAACGACCGCGTCGTGAATGACGACCATCGTGCCCTCTGCAGAGGCGTGCACGTCGCATTCCACAACACCGCCGCCCAGCGCAAAACCCTCGCGAAATCCTTCGATGGTGTTCTCAGGTACGACCTTCGCCCCGCCACGATGCGCGAAATTGACGGGCCAGCCACGCGGAGTTGGCGGCTTCGGCGCTGCATCATCCTTCGCAATATGCCGCCCCACGGCAGCAGTAACGAGAGCACCCGCCAGCGCACCCAGAAGGAAAGATCCCCCGCCCAGCCGAAACTCCCAGATGTTGTCGGCGACGATGGGTGAATCTCCCTGCTGCTTGATGATCGCGTTACTCATGCTGGAAGCCTTCCCGGCGAATATGGGTGCTGTCCAACGTAGAGGGTCACCGGCGATGCACGTATAGCGGTACGCGTCGGCTTGCCAGCTCATCGCCGAGATGAAAGAACCCTCGGCTGCGGGGTAATAGGAGTAGGTGGCCGAACCACAAACTCTTATCGGCGGCCGGTATCGCCTGGTGCGCCGGGTCGGCAGCGGCGGCATGGGTATCGTCTGGGAAGCCTCAGATGAGCGGCTGGAACGTCAAGTCGCGCTCAAGCAGCTGCATCGCCCGTTAGAGGCCTCGCCGGCCGAAGCCGAGGTGGCCAACAGGCGAGCGATGCGCGAGGCACGAACGGCGGCCAAACTTCACCATCCACACGCAGTCTCGGTGTTCGACGTGGTCGAGCAAGACGGTCAGCTGTGGCTGGTCATGCCGTTCATTGCCTCGATCACGCTGGCCGCCGTGCTTCACGAGGGCGGACCACTGCAACCAGATGAAGCCGCGAAGGTGGGTGCGCAGGTCGCATCGGCGCTGACAGCCGCCCATGCCGCCGGCATCGTTCATCGAGACGTGAAGCCCGGCAACATCTTGATCGCCGAAGACGGGACTGCCTTGATCAGCGACTTCGGGATCGCGTACGGGCTGGGGGATGCGACTCTCACCAGCAGCGGGATGATCCACGGCACGCCGGCTTATCTGGCTCCTGAAATCGCTCGTGGCGACGGCGCGAACTTCGCCTCGGACGTGTTCTCGCTCGGGTCAACGCTCTACAGCGCGATGGAGGGCAAGCCACCGTTTGGCAGCGACGACAACACCATGGCATTGCTACATCGAGTAGCCTCCGGCCAATTCCCTGCTCCGCAGCATTGCGGTCCGCTGACGCCACTGGTCATGGACATGCTCTCGGCCGATCCGAGCCGCCGTCCGTCCATGCGAGTCGTCGCCGACGCTCTTGCTGGCGTACGCCCGCCGACATCCAGCCCGCCCATTTCCGCAGTCTCCGACTCCTCGACCGACGAGGCTTCGGCAACCTCAGTCCCCGACGCCCTGCCGGCGCCGGTGCCTGAAAGCTCAGTTCATCGGCCGACCGAGCCGCGGCGTCATCGCGGCCTCGCAGCGGCGCTGGCCATTGTCCTTCTCGGTGGTGGAATTTTGCTAGCTGCGCTGCTGGTGAACGACCGCAATTCCGCGAATCCGACTGCCGGTACGGGCGAGTCGACGTCCGCCCCGCCGACGAGTTCAAGGCTCGCTACGCCGACTCCAGATGCATCGTCGCAGACCCCAAGCTCCTCATCGACACAGGCGCAGGCTCCATCAGCGACAGCAGCGCCACCGACCAAATCTCCGAAGCCCTCCCGGACCCCCTCGGCAACGACAGCGCCAACCGTTCGCGGTGCGGCAACGGCAGCGCAGCTTCGGCAGGCGATCACGAGCTACTACGCGTTGCTGCCACGCAACACCGAGGCGGCCTGGCCTGGGATGACGGATTCGTATCAGCGCAACCATGCCGGGGGCCGGCAGGCGTACCAGAGGTTCTGGGATGCGATCAGCAAGATCACTGTGACCAAGGTGAAGGGCTCACCGCCGGGTTCGGCACAGGCAACGATCACCTACTACTTCAAGGACGGTCGAGTGATACGCGAACGGACCGCGTACGGATTGATCAACGACAATGGACGTCTCAAGATCAACAGTTCGACCGTGCTGAGCAGCGCACCGCTGAGATCGGCTCGGTAGTTGATTCTGTCAAGAGCTAGAGGAGTTCAGCGATAAGTGCGGCGGCTTGTGAGGCACCGTTGCGTTCGACCGGTCGGTAGTCGACCTGCCGGCCGATTTCCTGGGTGATCATGGTCGCGATTGCATCAGGGGTTGCGAGATCGAAGTCAAGCATCCGGCCGGCGCCGTATTGGTTGAGCCGGTGGCGCACATGGAAGTTCTGTTCGAAATGGTGGCGGAGCGGCACGTAGAGGAATGGCCGCCGTGTCGCGGTCAGCTCCATGCATGTGGTCAAGCCTCCCTGAACGATCGCGAGGTCGCACGCTGCGAGGTGCCGGTAAAGCTCGGGTATGAATCCGCGCACCTCCAATCCCTCCTGCTCCGAGAACGTGCCGGGATCAATCCTCGGGCCCGTAACGACGACCATCCGCAGCCCCGGAACGCGACGTTTCGCCTCCGGAAATGCCTCGACGACCCGGTGCAAGAGATGCCCGCCAACCCCAGAGCCGCCAACGGTGACGATGCAGACCTGCTCGTCGTCCCGATAGCCCAGCTCATGCCGCAGCCGGCCGCGATCGGCGAAATCAGCCGGATCGAACCCGGTGACATAGCCGGCAAACGAGTAATGCTCACGCGTCCAATCCCGGATCAGCGGCAACTCCGGCCCAAAGCTGTCAGGAACGATGTCTGAGTCGTTGCCGACAAAGATCGCCCGATCACGCAGCCGCGGAAACCGGGCAATGTGCTCGATCATTTCAGCGTTGTAATCCGCGGTCAGGAACGCCTCATGATCACCGCCATCCGGCATCGGCAACCAACCGACAAAATCGGTCAGCCAGACGTACGCGGCATTCTTCTGCTCCGGATTCTCATGAAGGTAGTAATCCAACTCCCAGGCCTCGTCACCGATCCACAGGTCGTACGGCTCATCGCGGACAAGATCGTGGAACACCATGAAATTGGACAGCAAAATCTCATCCATCCGCCGGATTGCCTGGAAGCAGTGCAGGTCATGCTCGGCGGACTCGGACTCAATGTGGCCTGATTCGCTGGCCAGGAAGCCGCTGGCTGGGTGGACTCGTTCACCGCGTGACTCCAACACCCGGGTGACGGGGTGCTGGGCGAGCCAGTCGATCTCCAGGTCGGGATGGAGTTTGCGCAAATCGTCAGCGATCGCCACATCCCGCTGAGCGTGCCCGAGCCCGATTGGGGAGGAGATATACAACGCGCGCTTACGCCGGGACCTGCCACGCACCCAGTGTCGCGGCGATGACGCCGGCTTGATGAAATCCCGCAGTAGCAGATTGGCCCTCACCGGATCACGCACATGCGGCGCGTGCCCCGACCCGTCCAACAAGATCAACTGGCCGCCGGTGTGCTCCGCGAGGGCGATGCCACGGCTAGCGGACTGGATGGCGTCAGCTTCACTGTGGATGACCAGAACCGGGCAGCGGATGCACTGTGCAAGCTCGCGTGCCTCCTCAGGTTGCATGTCAGGCGCTAGATCGGTCAGCGCGAGCGTCTCGCCAGTTGTCTCGAGGCCCCAGCCGACGCAGTCTTCGATCGGCTTCGTCGAATGCGGCTCGATGAACACCTGAGAGAAGAAGAACTCCAGGAAACCGCGGTAATCGCGCAGCCAGTAGTGCTTGTTGTACTTCGCCCAACCCTCGTAGCTGTCGAGTTCATCGCCCCACTCGAAGACAGTCCGCTGGGGCACTGCCTTTCCGCCTCCCGGGTAGCTCGGAGCGATGAAGACAGCTGCCTGGACCCGTTCCGGATGATGAGCGGCGAGCAGCAGGCCGCGCTGTACACCCCGCGAGAAGCCGACGATAATCGCGCGCTCGGTGTGCGTTGCGTCCATGATCGCGATGGCGTCGGCCGCGAACTCGCTCTCCGCGTACGCCTCGGCATCGCTTGGCCGATCGGAGCGGCCATTGCCGCGCCCATCGAAGGTGATCACCCGGCAGTGCCGCGAGAGGTACGGAATCTGCATTTTCCACTGCCGGGAATGGATGATCGACCAGGTTGGCAGCAGCAGCACCGTGGGCTCGCCGGAGCCGAACACCTCATAAAAGATCTTGACGCCGTCACGTTCGACGTAGCCGTCACGAACTGGTTGACATGCTCGCATGGCGCTACTCCCTTCTTGCCGCCTGACCTTCTTCAAATTCCCTGATCACCCCGCTGAACCGACGCAGCGCGGAGCGGATCGGCAGAGTCTCCCGGTCAAAACCGAGCAGCAGTAGCGACTCCGCGCCGACGAATCCGGCGCCGACGAGAGTTGCTACCTCTTCGGCGGTGAATGGGCGCAACGCGCCGTAGCGTTGCTCCGCCTCGCGTGCCACCTCGATGAGAAGCGCAAACCAACCGCCCACGAGACTGCGGACCGCTCCACCGAGTTCCTCGTTGGACCAGCCAGCCGCAATCATTTCCTGCAGCACGCGCACGTAGCCCGAGTCCAGGTCATCTTCGAAGAAGTCGCAGGCTCGCTCGTAGCGCTGCCACAGTGGCGCGTCCTCGGCGTACATGTTCTGCTGGCGCGCCAGGCGGCGCTGATTCTCAACCTCGAGCACCGCCAGAATGAGGCCCTGCTTGGAGCCGAAGTGGTAGTGGAGCTGACTCAGTGGAACTCCGGCCTCATCGGCTACCTTTCGGGTCGAGAGACCACCGTAGCCATCCGCTAATAGCCGGATCCGGGCCGCGTCAAGAATGAGCGCACGAGTGTCTGCTGTGCGAACTGCGGTTTCCGCCACGGTCGGACTCCTCTCCATGCGTACGCACGTTGGTCATCGCCAGGAAACTACGTGATTTCGCGGATGTTAAGCGTCCGTGAGCCCCCTAGCGTGCTGGCTAAGCACCGCGCCGATGCCGAGGAAGAGGGCTACTGGATGAAGCCAACTCAACAACCTCTTACCTAGCCATCTTGTTCGGTCGTTCGATCGGTCTTGACAAGAATCTAACAGAAATACGAGAATTTCAACTAGTTCGGTCGATCGACCGAATCCAAATCTTTACGGGAGGACTTCAATGAGTAATACCGCCACCGAGGCACCTCGTCGCAACGGGGTTGACGTCGCGACCCTCTTCGCCACCCTGGACGCCGTCAAGGCTCAGCCGGAGATCGCGAATTTCCAGTTCCGAGCCTCCAATACATGGCTGAGTGGGACCCACAGCCGCTCACAACTGTCGGATTTCTACGGCGCGATGCAGGAAATGCAGCACAAACACGTCACCACGCTTGACGCCGACCATCCTGCGGTTCTGGTTGGCCAGGATCATGCGCCTACGCCGATCGAGTTCGTGCTCCATGCCATTGCTGCCTGCCTCACGTCCGGCGTTGCCAACATTGCGGCCGCGCGCCGGGTCGATCTGCACAAGGTCACGTCCACTGTGGAGGGCGACATCGACCTGCTCGGACTTCTCGGACTCTCCGACGGTACGGTCCGCAATGGCTACCAAGAGATCAGGGTTACGTTCCATATTGAAGGAGACGCTGACGACGAGACGCTGCGTGGGCTCGTGGAGCAGTCCCGGCGTCGTTCCGCCGTCTATGACGTATTGACCAATCCGACGCCCGTCGTGATCAACGTCGTCACCGGCTAAGCGCCCTCCCCTAGCAGCTACCGACACCCCTCCTCGTGATGATCATCGACACCGTCATCGTTGGCGCGGGACACGCCGGGCTGGCCGTGAGCCGCTTGCTGACCGACGCCGGACGTGATCACGTCGTGCTCGACCGAGGTGGGGTGGCGGAGCGCTGGCGCAGCGAGCGCTGGGACTCGTTGCACCTGCTCACTCCGAACTGGATGACCCGACTGCCCGGCTGGTGCTACGCAGGACCCGATCCCGACGGCTACCTGAGCGCTGGCGAGCTGGTTCAACACCTGGAACGCTACGCGGCCTCCTTCCGCGCGCCGGTCGTCTGCAACACGCCAGTTGTGGAGATCTTCGAAACGCGCCGGCCGGGCTGCGCCCGTTTCAGCGTCATCACTGGCAGCGGCACCTGGCATGCCCGTCATGTCATCGTCGCCACCGGGCCCCACAGTCGTCCGTATGTGCCAAGCGGCCTTTCCGACATCTCGAGTCGTGTGGAGGTGCTCACGGCGAGCTCGTACCGCAACCCTGACACGCTTCCTCCTGGCGGCGTGCTCGTGGTGGGCGCCTCCGCTTCCGGGGTACAGATCGCCGACGAACTGCGCCGCGCGGGGCGGGATGTGGCCATCGCCGTCGGCCGGCACACCCGAATGCCGCGCCGCTACCGCGGCATGGACAGCTTCTGGTGGCTAGAGGCGACCGGTCGGCTCGCTCGTACGATCGATCAGATGCCTGACATCGCTGCTGCGCGTCAAGAAAACTCGTTGCAGCTGATTGGCCGCACCGAGGTGCACCTGCGCGGCTCCGACCTCGATCTGCAGACGTTGCAGGACCGCGGAGTACGCCTGCTGGGCCGACTCGAGGGCGTTGTAGGGACCGATGCGTTGTTCCGTGACGATCTCTCCCAACGCGTAGCCGAAGCCGACCGAAGGATGCATCACGTCCTTGACACTGTTGACGACTACATCGACAAGGCTGGCCTAAACCGCGAAGTCTTACCTGCCTCGCGACCAGGTGCGGTGATTGTGCCGGCAACGGTGACACGGCTCAATCTGGCCGCCGAAAACATTCGGACCGTGATCGTCGCGGCTGGCTATCGCCCAGACCACCGCTGGCTGCAAGTGCCAGTTCTGGAGCCGGACGGCTCGATCCGCCAGTACCGAGGTGTCACTCCGGCTCCGGGTCTCTACGTCGTGGGTCAGTACTTCCAGCATCGCCGAGACTCCGGCTTCATCGACGGCGTGCGACACGACGCTCGCTATGTTGTAGATCATCTCCTGGGTCGTGGGGACGGCGATCGCCGGTTCGCCACACCTCGGTCGTCGGCGGCATGAACGAGTACGACGTCGTCGTGGTCGGCGGGCGGGTCGCCGGCGCCTCGACCGCGCTTCTGCTCGCTCGCGCCGGAGTCCGGGTCGTCCTCGTTGACCGCGATCGGTACGGCAGCGATACGTTGTCGACCCTTGCGCTGACACGAGGTGGAGTCGTGCAGCTGGCTCGCTGGGGCGTGCTGCCCGATGTCGCCGCTGCCGGCACACCCCCGATCCGCCAGGTGGTCTTTTGTTACGCCGATGGCGAACAGGTCAGCGTCGCGATCAAGCCGAGTGCCGGAGTCGAGGCACTCTACGCGCCGCGTCGCTACCTACTTGATCGGCTGCTCGTCGACGCGGCGGCCGCCGCCGGCGCCGAAGTGCTGCACGAAACGATCGCGACCGCCCTGCTCCTTACCCCGGCAGGGCGAGTTGCTGGGGTCCGGATCCGCAGCCGAAACGGTCGCTCCGCCGATCTCCACGCTCCGCTCACGGTCGGCGCGGACGGCATCCGCTCGACGGTGGCACGGCAGGTTGCTGCGTCGGTAACCCACACAGGCGTGAACGCGAGCGCCTTCCTCTACCGCTACTTCGATCAGCTTCCCGCTGCGGGTTGCGAGTGGGCCTACGGCGATCACGCAGCGGCGGGACTCATTCCGACCAACGACGCCACCTGCGTCTTTGTCAGTACAACACCAACAAGACTGCGCTCCCTACGCCGCGCCGGGGCTGAACAGGCGTTCAACGAGCTGCTCGCGTCGGCGGCTCCCGCCTTCATCGACCGGCTCGCGGCTGGCACCCCGACGAGCCCGATGCGCGGCTTCGCTGGTGGGCCTTATTACCTGCGCCAAAGTTGGGGACCTGGCTGGGCGCTGGTCGGCGACGCCGGCTACTTCAAAGACCCAATCACCACGCACGGGATGACCGACGCGCTACGCGACGCCGAACTGTGTGCAGAAGCAGTCCTCGCTTGGCACTCCGGGTGTGAGGAACCCTCCGCCTTCACCGCGTACCAACGCACACGGGATCGGTTATCCCACGACATGATCAACGTCACCGAGGCAGTCGCCGGGTACGACTGGAACCTGGATCGAGTACGCCACCTGCTTCGTGAGGTCAGCTCGGCGATGGGCGCGGAAATTGATCATCTGCAGTCGTTGACCGGCGGAGTCGAGTCCGCCGACATCAACCGCTAGATGCGCACCGTCCCGGTTACGCCGGTGATCGTGTTGCCACCGACCCAGATGTCATTCCCAGTCTTGCTGACATGGACCCGGCCACGCCGGCCCAAGACGGTTCCCTGAGCAGCGACGTAGGAGCTCGGGGCCTGATCAGAAGTGATCAACCACTGGCCGAGTGAGGCGTTGAGACTGCCGGTAACTGGGTCCTCTCCCGGTCCTACCAGGGAGGTGAAGGCTCGGACTTCGAAATCCACCTCGGACCCAGGCGGATAGGGCCCGATCACCCCGACGGCACTGAACCGGCCCGCGTCCGCCGCTCGCGGACGCAGCGCGAGAACCGTCTCGGCGTCGGCGAGCAACAGCGCCACCCAGCCCGGGCCGTTGTCGGCCCATTGCGCAGCCACGACCTGATCATGATCGATACCGAGGAAAGCCATGATTTCGCTCAGATCCTCGGGCGCCACGTCCCCACCGCGGATCAGTGGGGGTGCGGCGAAGGCGAGCCGATTCCCGTTGCGGCGGATCCGTACCAGTCCTGCGGCACACTGCTGGATGATCATGTTGGCGTCCTGCGCGACACCGCCCGCCTCAAGCCACGCATGGGCGGATCCAAGGGTGGGGTGTCCCGCGAACGGCAGCTCGGTATTGGGAGTGAAGATTCGAATCTGATAGTCAGCTTGTTCGTCGGTGGGTGCGGACAAGAAAGTTGTCTCGCTGAGGTTGGTCCAGCTGGCGAAGTCGGCCATCTGCTGCGATGTCAGCTCGGCGGCGTCGTGGACCACAGCAACGGGGTTACCGAACATCAGTTCGTCGGTGAAGACATCGACTTGGGTGAATCGGCGCATACGGCCAGCCTCCCAGCTTCGGCCACTCCTGGCAGCCCCGTTCGCAAGCCGTCGGCAGAATGTAGAGACTGTTGCCATGCAGAAGATCTCGGTCGAGGCCCTGGCACGTCAACAAATGAAGCTGGCCGCAACCGCGGGTGGTCAACACACCGCGGACACGGTGTACGGCGGTCACGAGAAGGTGCTGCGCCAGACCGTGATCGGCATGATCGCCGGCGCACGCCTTGCCGAGCATGAGAATCCTGGCGAGGCAACGGTGCTGATCTTGCACGGGCGGGTGCGGCTCTCGACAGCCGACGTCGCGTGGGAGGCCACTCGTGGAGATCTGCTGATCATGCCGGACAGCCGCCACAGCCTTGCCGCGTTAGAAAACTCCGCCGTGCTGCTGACGGTTGCCAAGCTGTCCTGACTCGCCCGTGCACGAGGACACTGTTGACACGCAGTCCGACCGGCCCGCGACCCGGCCTGCTCTGCACCTGACAACACGGTCGGGATGGATCAACGATCCGATGGGGTTGACCTACCACGACGGCCGTTACCACATCTTCTTTCAGTACGTGCCGGCAAAAATCCTCTGGGCTCCGCAGTGCTGGTGGGGTCATGCAGTGAGCGAGGACTTGCTGAGCTGGAGTGAGCGGGAGCCGATCTTGCGGCCGGGCGACGGAGACGGCGGATGCTGGTCGGGCAGTCTCGCCGTAGACGATGCGGGCCAGGCGACGATCTTCTACACGAGCGTCCAGCTTGACGACCTTGACCTCGGCCAGATCCGGACCGCGCAGCCGGACGATGTGACGTGGGACACCTGGCAGAAAGGGCCGATCGTCGAGGGCATCAAGCCACCGAGCGACATCGTGGT
>Ga0307287_10000066_pt1 | contig 35229 bp, 38 predicted proteins | sample ER_DNA_141_FD_194485 | JGI IMG/M metagenome (GOLD analysis project Ga0307287, IMG submission 194485) | Bulk soil microbial communities from the East River watershed near Crested Butte, Colorado, United States - ER_DNA_141 | ecosystem: Environmental > Terrestrial > Soil > Floodplain | place...
TCAACTGATCGCGGGCTCAACTACGGCAGGCCTCGAGTGCACCCGTTGGCTGGTTTGGTCTACTGCGGATGATGCGGCGGGCGGCTGGTCAGCTACCTCCAGCCGAGGCAGCGCGGCTACGGGTGCCGGAAAGACGAGAACCCAGAGAGGCCCGAGTGCAAGGCTTCCTCATCCTCAGAAGCGAGGGATCTTGACTCTACCGGCCGTCCGCCGGCCGCATGGAACGCTCGGTTTGGATGCGTTGGGACTGCGCGCGTACGGGTTGAGTCCGCCTACGGTCGACTCGTCACGCGAGAGAGGATGGCGGTGCTATGCCGCGGAAGCAACGATTGACTTGGACCGTGGTGCTTTGGCTCGCCGTGGTGGTCACAGGCTTCGCCAGCCTTGTCGTTTTCGGTGGCGGCACCGCGCTGTGGCTGGTCGAGGGTGAGAGGCCCGATAGCACCATCCGCTCCTGGGGTGATGCGCTGTGGTGGTCGCTTACCACCCTGACGACGGTCGGCTATGGCGACCACGTTCCCGTTACAACGACGGGTCGTCTGATTGCCGCCGGTGTAATGGTGGCGGGAGTGGCTGTCATCGGTGCCGTGGCGGCAGTTGTCGCTCTTGCGGTGGCCCTTCGAGTCGCTCGCGAGGAGGAGCTGGCATTCGAAGCAGCAGCGGAAATCCTGGAGCACCGCCTCGACGTGCGCCTCGCTCGGATCGAGGCACAGCTGGCTGGTTTGGATGCGCGCCTGCAAGCGTGGTCGACGGTCTCAGTCGATGACGCTGTTCGCAGCGGACGAGACGATCAGTAGCGGCTTTGCGCAGAATCCACCTCTATATAGCACCGCACCATGACGCGGGATCGGCATCATCGGGATCCCACGACCCGAGCTGCAAGATGCGTCCGGGGAGTTGCCGTGAATGACCGGGTTTCGCCGTGTCCAATGGCCAGCTAATGGCGCCTGGATGTCGGTCCTTTCAGTACGAGAGCAGCGCAGCCCGGGCGCGATCCAGCAGGGACTCGAACGGCAGCGCCTCGACGACCGGCAGGCCGTGCGCGCGCGCCTCGCCGGCCAGCCAGGCGCCGTACTGGAAGATCCGTCGGTTCATCAGCCGATGGCGGTCCTCGAGCGGGAGCCCTGCCCGACGCGGGATGAGCGCCGCCTCGACGTCAGCCTCGGTGCGCTGGACGACGTACACCGCACGCACCCCCGTGTCGGGCAGCTCGAGCTTCGTCACGAATGACGGCAGCACCCACGCCCCGTCCACCACCAGCCGCTCGTGAGCCTGGAGCTCGAGCCCCAGCACCGTCGGCAACGCGCGACACACTTCGCCCGACGCGGCGACGTGGGCGGCCAGTACGTCGTCGTCTGCCTCGTCCTCCCGGCGCATCCGGCGGTCGATGTCGAGGACGTCCCGCGCCGCCGTGCCCTCACCGGCGGCGACCTTCATCGCCAGCCAGATTGAGTCCAGCTGCAACCAGCCAGCGTCGAGCTCGTGCGCCAGGGCCTTGGCCAACGTGGACTTGCCGGACCCCGCGGAGCCGGCGACCAGGAACAGCCGACGCGTCACGCGGGTCGGATCGCGCGGTCGACCGCCGAGAGCACGCCCCGTCGCCAGCGCCGATCCTGGCCGAGCGACAGCACGTCGTTCTTTAGGTCGTAGCGGTCGGCGACCTGGTCGAACATCGCGGCCACGTCGTGCGGCTGCTTGCCCAGGCTGGCGCGGGTCACCCGGACAGCGTTCCATGCGAGACGTCGCACGCGCAGGCAACCCAGGCGATCTCTAGCATTCACACAGCCCGCAGCCGGACGAATGTGACGCACACCGCCTCGGTCAAGACATCGTTGGTCGCATGGAGCAAGTCGAAGACCTTCGCCATGCCGACATAGGGCACCGCCTCGTAGACGATTTCCTTCACCTCAATCGGAGAGACGCCGACGGTCAACGCGGCACCCAACATCACGCCATACTCCCCAGGGCCCGTGAGGCGATCATGGAGGCGAGCTGCACCATGAGCTTGGTGCGAATATCGAGCTTGCTGTGGCTCAGCACTTCGTCGATGGTGCAGGACGTCGTCGGCGTCCGCGGGGTATGTAGCCCGGCGCACCGCCAGTGGTCTCTCGCAAGAAGCCGGCAGCCATCGGTGTCCCGAACTGACGATGATCATGTGAGGGCGTTTTCCACGGATCAGGGGTGTGGCGGGGGCCGACCGTGAGGTAGCCGATCGGCCCCGACGCCAGGGTTGGGTTCGTGAAGGTCAGGCGGTCTTGATCGCGGAGACCTCGAACTCGAGAGTGATTTTGTCGCTGACCAGGACGCCGCCGGTCTCGAGCGCGGCGTTCCAGGTGATGCCATAGTCCTTGCGGTTGATGACCGCGGAGCCTTCGAACCCGACCCGCAGGTTGCCGAACGGGTCAGTGGCCGCGCCCTCGAACTCGAACGGGATCGTGACCGAGTTGGTGACGCCCCTAATGCTCAGGTCACCGGTGAGCTCCAGGCTGGACGGGCCGGACTGGCGAACGTCGGTGGCGACGAAGGTGATCTGCGGATACTCCTCCATGGCGAGGAAGTCGTTGCTGCGCAGGTGGGCATCGCGCTGCTCGTTGCGGGTGTCGATGCTGGCCGCCTGGATGGTCAGCTGGCCGGTCGACTTGGTCAAGTCGGTGCCATCGACGACCGCGGTGCCCTCGAACTCGTTGAACGCGCCGCGGACCTTGGTGACCATCGCGTGCCGGGCGACGAACCCGATGCGGGTGTGGGCCGGGTCAATGACGTAGGTGCCGGACAGCTCGGACAGTGTGGCGGGGATGCTGTTGGTCGTGGTCATGTCTTACTCCTAAGGTCTTGGGGATCACGCCTCATTGGTGACGTGTCACGTACATTCAACTGCAACTTTGGTGACATGTCAACTATTCCGGCGTAGGATCGATAGCATGAGCTCGGATGTCCGGTGGCTGACCGCGGAGGAGGAACGCGTATGGCGCCGATGGCTCACGCTGAACGCGCGGCTGTCAGCCACGCTGCAAAGAGAGCTACAAGACGATGCCGGCTTGTCGATGCCGGACTTCGAAGTCCTGGTCCACCTCACCGATAGCCCGGAGGGCCGGATGCGGGTTACCGATTTGGCCCGGCTCCTGCGGTGGGAGCGCAGCCGAGTCTCCCATCACGTGACACGCATGGAATCGCGGCGCCTGGTGCAGCGCGTGGAATGTGCCGAGGACGGCCGCGGTGCCTTCATTGTGATTACACCGCAGGGCCGCGCTGGCATCGAACAGGCAGCACCGGGTCATGTCAACACCGTTCGCCGCCTGGTCTTCGACGCATTGAGCCCCGACGAAATCGACGCCTTTGCAACGATCATCGACAAGGCGCTGGCCCAACTGGACAACCAGCCAGGAAGGCCTCCCCCAATCACTGAATTGACTTAGCCAGGGGGATCAAATGCGTGGCCGTCGGCGCACTCGAACCAGCTTCGGCTCGGCGGTGCGGGTGTAGAAGTCCGCGAAAAGGAGCTCGTGGGACGCACCACCTTGCGCTGCGGAGCTGGTGGCTCTCCGCCTGCGAGATGTTGATCTTGATACCGGGAGTGGTGCACGTTGTGCGAAAGTTCGCTGAACTGCAGAACGGCGAACGACAACTTCCATCGATCGGTGCGTTGGTCCGAGTGCGTGGCCGAGGCCGGACTGCCTGAGGGCTTCCGGTTCCAGGATCTGCCCACAAAGGAAACATGTTGGCGGCCCCGTCGGGGGCGAGCACACGGGAGCTGATGCATCGGATGGGGCACGCGAGTATGCGCGCTGCATTGATCTATCAGCACGCCACCGGTTCGCAAAGGGTGCTGCAAAAGGGCTTTTAGTCATGTGTGGCTGCGCAGACGCATGTCTTCGGTCGTATGACGCTCGGGCGCTCTGGCCTCGCGCGGAGAGCTGAAGGGCTTGGGTGTAAGTGAAGAGAGCGTGAACGCGCTAGTCGGTGGCGAGCCCCATGAGCCGGTAGACGCGGCGTGCGCCCGCCAGCCCCTTGAGCTCGTGCTCGCCAGCGTCCTCTAACCGGAGGCCGGCGCCTTCGAGCAAGCTCGCCGTCGGCGCTGAAACGAGCACTTCACTGGGGTTGGCCAAAGCTGCGATACGAGTGACAGCGTGTACCGCGACGCCGCGGAGGTTTCCGGCGTCGCGCTCGACTTCGCCCGAATGGATGCCCGCGCGGATCTGGAGACCATCACGGAGCGCGCCATCGCGGACCGCTGCCGCACACCGCACGGCTCGTGCCGCGCCGTCGAAGAATGCAAGGATGCCGTCGCCGGTCGTGTTGACCTCCACGCCGCGGAACCGGTCCAGCTGGATCCGTGCTCCCTCGTTGTGTCTGGCCAGCAACTCTTTCCAGGTCGCATCTCCCAGCCGAACGGCCACTTTGGTGGAGTCGACGATGTCGGTGACGAGCAGGGTCGCAACGAAGCGTTCGCCCGCCTCGGCCGGCTTGGCCCAGCCGTGCACGCCGCCGAACTCGATCGTCACAAACGGTTCCTCGCCGATCACCCGCGCGTTGTGCCCAGGCGGGATCTCGAACGCCTCGCCGGCGCGAAGAATCCGCCGCGCGCCCGTGTCGGTTTCGATCTCTACTTGGCCTTCGAGAACAACGCCTTGGTGATGGTGCTGGCAGCTGGGCGTCCCGGCCACCGGCTTCACGTGTTCGGCCCAGCTCCACCCCGGTTGGTGGACGAGGCGGGCGACATGCGCCTCACCCAGTAGCACGACCTGAACGGTTACGAGAGGGAGCGTGACGAGCTCATCCGGTTCGTCGAATCGCTTCGACTGGAGCCTCGCCATGTGTTCAGGCTACGGCTCGGTGACCCGGGCCGCCGGGCACCAGCAGGTATACCGGCAACGCCACAGCAGACACATCCGCAACAGATGAGATCCGCCGTCGCTGAGGAAGTGCATGGCCCTGCCGAACGAGGCTGAGCTGCCTGTCCGCTTCCGACCCTGATTAACCCTGCGGGGCGTCCCAAGTAGCACGTTTGGGAGCACGGAGAAGTCTGGTGACCGCCCGCTAGAAATCTCCACCCGATGGCCGATGGCCGCTGGCAGATCGCCCGGTGAGGGATTGGCACGCGCGACGGTCGTGTCGCTTGCTGGTTAGCTGTTGGGGCTGGGTTCGTCGACGAGAACATCGGCGTCGACGGCGGTGTCGCGTTCGTCCGCGACTACATCCGCGAACTGCTTGCCCGACGTGCTGAACGGCACTATCCAGCCCGGCAAGGTGTTCGACCTCGAGCTCCGGCTCTCGGAGGTCGCCGACGCCTACCAGGGCCATGGACGAGCGCCACGCGATCAAGGTCCTGCTCCGTCCCTGACCCCAAGGCCGAGAGGCTCCCAGCCGCTGTCGATGTCTTGACGTCTCGTCGGCCCCGCCGAGCGGCGGCGGCGAAGAACACCACGCCGGCACAAACGATGATGACCGCGACGGCCGTGGCCGGATAACGCGGCTGAGGACCTGGCGGATTGACCCCACCCCAAATTTTCGACGCCTATCCGCTGATCTACTCGTTGCGGGTGAGGGCGGTCCAGGCGCCGACCCGGCGCTCGGCAGCCGACGAAGAGGGGCCTGTCACGACTGGGGAAGGGCTCCCGAGGTCGAGGTCGCCGCAAGCCGCTGGAGCCCGTCGTACGCGGCGTACTTGTAGGCCTCCGCGTACGTCGGCACGTTGAACGTCGTGTCGAGGAAGTACTCGATCGTGTCGCGGTGGTGGATCGCCGACTGCCCGATGTGGATCAGTTCGCTGGCGACCTCGCCCAGGATGTGTGCGCCGATCACGGTCCGGTCGTCCCGGCGGAAGACGAGCTTGACGAGCCCCTCGGTCGCCCCGGAGATGTTCGCGCGCGCGTTGGAGGAGAAGCCTCCGCGCCCGATCTCGTAGTCGATGCCCTGCCGCGCCGCTTCCTGCTCAGTGAGCCCGACGCCGGCGATCTCGGGGATCGAGTAGACGCCGGTCGGGATGACCGCGTCGACGGCTTCGCTGCCCGGGACGCCGAACGCGTCGCACACCGCGATACGTCCCTGCTCCATCGCAGCGGAGGCCAGCGCGGGAGGGCCGATGACATCTCCGGCGGCGTAGATGCTCGCAGCAGTCGTCCGGTAGCGGTCGTCGACGACGATGCGGCCGCGGGAGTCCACCTCGACGCCCGCCTGCTCGAGCCCGAGTCCTTCGGTGTTGCCCGAGCGTCCGGATGCGAACAACAGCCTCTCCGGGCGGACCTCGCTGCCGTCGTCGAGGGCAACGACCAGCCCGTCCGAGTCACGCGTGACCCGGTCGATCTGTACGCCAAGACGGACATCCATGCCCATCGACTCGAAGATCCGGCACAGGTCGCGGGAGAGCTCGGCGTCGACGTAGCCGAGCAAGCGGTCGGCGCCGTCGATCAAGGTGACTCTCGCGCCGAGTGCGGTGAAGATCGACGCGTGCTCGCAGCCGATCGCGCCGCCGCCGACGATCACGACACTCGCAGGCGTGGACCCTATCTCAAGCACGCGCTCGCAGTCGAAGACGTCCGGGTCATCGAACGGGATTCCGGGCGGGTGGAATGGCCGGGACCCGGTCGCAATTAGCACGGCTTCGCCACGGAGCACCCTCCTAAAGCCGCGCGGTGTCTCGACGACCACGTGGCGGTCTGGCCGTAGCGTGGCGGTTCCCGCAACGAGCTCGATCTGGTGGCGGGCGACGTTATCCCTGACCGCCCGGCTCATGGTTGCGCTGACGGCGTCGGTGCGCTGACTGAGCTGGCTGTGGATCGCGGACGGCTCCAGCTGCACGGATGCGCCATAGATCTCGCGCTTCCGGAAGCCTGTCAGGTACAGCGCGGACTCCCGCAAGGTCTTGGTCGGGACCATGCCGAGGCTGGTGACGGCCACGCCACCGACCGACTTCTGGGAACGTTCGATGAGGGCGACGCGCTTGCCCAAGACCGCAGCCTTCGCGGCGGCCTTCTCGCCGGCGGGGCCGGAACCGATGACGATCAGGTCGAAGGGCTGGACGTCCGGCTCGAACTCCCGCGTCATGACTCAGCTTCTCGTGGCCCCGAGGCCCTCGAGCACGGCCCCCGCCTTGTCCGCGTCCCGACGAGCGCCCAGCCGCTCGAAGATCGCCAGCGCGTTGCGCACCTGGTCGAGGGCCGTCTCGTCGTCGGGCGTGTGCGCGAGGGCCGTCGCGAGCTCGAGCCGGATCCGGCCGGCCATGATCGGCCGCTCCTCGGTGCCGAGGATGTTCAGAGCCTGGTTGAGTGCTGCCACTGCGCTCTCCCACTGCGAGCCGTACATCGAGATCCGGCCTTCGGACAGGCTCACCGCGGCTCGAAGCACCGGGCTCTCGGACGCCAGCGCACATGCCTCCAGCCGCTCGAGCGCTAGCTCGGCACCGTCGGGATGGTCGCGTGCCAGCTCTACTTCGACGAGCAGCTCGAGCAGCCGCCCAGCCCGGAGTCGGTCACCGACGAGATCGTGCAGTCCGCGGTGGAGTAAGGCGGCAGCCAGATCCGGCTCCTCGCGCATCAGGTGGAGCCGCGCCAACTGCTCGCATACCTCGAAGTGGCCGGCGTACGGTGCGAGCAGGTCGGGCACCTCGTCGAGCCGTCCCTGCATCAGCCGAAGCCGGGCGAGCGCTCCCGCCGCGTCGGCTTGCTTGGACACCGCCTTGGTGGCGCTCGGACCGAAGGCGTGCAGGATCTCGACCTCTGCCTCGGTCCAGCGACCGGTGTCGCACAGCACCACGCCGTACGCCGTACGACAGTGCGAGTGCAGGATCGGAAGCTTGTCCCCGCAGGTCCGGTCGAGATGGATTTGGGCCGTGCGGCTCCAGTCCTCGGCGCGCTTGAGATCGCCGGTGCGTTCGCACGCCGTGAGCATCGCGCAGAAGATCGTGCCGCTAAACAGCGGTGACACGGTGCCGGCGACGATGGCCGCCATCGCCTGGTCGAGCTGGTCGAACCCCTCAGCGATGCGGCCCTGGTTAATGAGCGCGAGTCCGCGGTCGGCCCGGGCGCGTGCCTCGAGGTCGGGGTCGCCGAACTCCAGGGCCAGTTCGAGCGCAACCACGGCGCTGTGCTCGAGGGCGTGGGCATCGCGCACATGACACGCGACGAGCGCCAGCGCGAGGTAGCCGCGCTCGACGCAACGCCCCGCCTTGTTCAGTAGCTCGCCGGCGCGCCCGAGCCACTCACGCGACCCCGGCGCGTCGAGGAACCCGTCGTATAGGGTGCCTGCGAGGTGCACTGCGGCAAGCCCGGCACGGCGGAGGTCACCCGCCGCCAGATACCCGTGGTAGGCCAGCTCCCACAGCCGCCGGGCCTCCTCGAAGTCGTCGTCGATGAATCCGAGGTAGGCGAGAGCGTCATAGGCCTCGGGGCTGGGCTCGATGGCCAGCGCGGCCTCCAGGGAGCGCGCGGCAGCGTCGAAGTCGCCAGCAAGCACCGCCTCCCGACCGGCGACGACGAGGCCATGAGCCGAGGTCGTCCCCACGAGCCGATGATAGGCCCGCCGCCTGCGGAGCCGCTGCTCCACGAAATGCGTGGCCTCTCGTCCAGCACCGCGATCGCCTGCGCGAGCTCCTGCCGGCCTGGCCCATTGGGTAACCGACCTAAGTGTGCGACCAGCGATGTCCCGACGGCGGGCTGGCAGTTGCGGTGGCGTCGCGCGGTGGCCCACACTACGGATGATTCCAGCCGCGATATTCCCAAGGGCGGTCCGCGGGCCGTAGGCTGCCCTTCACAACCGGAATTAGTTTTCGGACCACACCAACGCGACTCTGGTCAGCACAGTGGAATCCGTTGCCAGCGTTGTGAATTGGGAGCAGTATCTGCTGGGTCGTCGGTCTGGCCAACCCGCATGGGCGGCTGGCTTCACCGGTGAGCCTGGCTCTCCACCGAAGGAGATGGGTTCGGATGTCGTTGAAGAAGCTGCCGCTGATCGACAAAGATATGATCATTCCGTTCTGGTTGTTGACCAGCTGCTTTATCGTGTGGGGGCTGGCCCAGGACCTGACGGCCCCGCTGGTCACCGCCTTCAAGGGCATCTTCACGATGAGCACCTTCGAGGCGTCGCTGGTTCAGTTTGCCTACTTCGGGGCCTACTTCTGCCTAGCTCTGCCCGCTGCGTTCCTCAACGAGCGGTTCGGCTACAAGGTGGGCGTCCTGACCGGCCTCGGCCTCGCTGCGATCGGGGCGTTCGGGTTCTACCCCGCGGCCAAGTCGCTGACCTTCGGCTTCTTCCTCATTGCTCTGTTCATTCTGGCCGCCGGTCTCTCCGTTCTGGAGACCTCCGCCAACCCGTTCGCCATCGCGATGGGTCCGGAGGGCACTGCGACCAGGCGGCTCAACCTGGCGCAGTCGTTCAATCCGCTCGGAACCAACCTCGGTGTCCTGCTGGCCGCCGTCCTCGTCTTGCCGAAGATGAACCCGGCCACACCTGAACAGCGGGCCACAATGCCGCACGACCAGCTGGTCACTATCCAGACCGGCGAGCTCAACGCAATCATGAACCCCTACCTGGGCCTGGCGGTTGCGCTGGTCATCATCTGGATTGGCCTTTTCATAAGGAAGGTTCCCAGAAGCCACGAGGAGGTCGCCTCGGACAGCCACCACATGCACTTCGGCGGGACCGTCCGCCGGCTGCACCACAACCACCACTGGCGCTACGGGGTCCTCGCCCAATTCTTCAACGTCGGAGCCCAGGTCTGCACCTGGACCTACATTGTGCTCTATGTCGCAGAGGTGGTCCCCGGTGGCACCGCGGTCCGGGGTGCCTATTTTCTGCAGGTCAGCCTGATCCTCTTCTTCATTTCCCGGTTCGTCATGACCTGGCTGATGGGCTACGTCAGGGCCACGAAGCTGCTGGCGATCATGGCCAGCATCGCCATTCTGCTCGTTCTCTACGCCGCGTTTTTCCCCGGCCTGTCCGGGGCGTGGGCGCTCGTCGGGGTGTCCGCCTGCCTGTCGCTGATGTTCCCCACGATCTACGGGGTGGCGCTGCACGGTCTCGGTGTGGACACCAAATTCGCAGCCGCCGGCCTGGTCATGGCGATCGTAGGTGGCGCCATCATGCCACCGATCCAGGGCCTGCTCGCCGACCGGTTCGGTATCGCGCCGGCCTTCGTCGTGGCCGCGGTCTGCTTCTTGGGCGTATTGGTCTACGCCATCTACGACCTCAGGTCGAAGGACCGGTTCGCTGACGTGCCGGAGGAAGAGCCGAAGATCTCGATGGCCGGCCACTGAGACGGTGCGCACTTACCTTCCCGGTGGTCACGTGCTGGACCTTCGGCCTCGAAGGCTTATCCGGCTGACTAGACCGTGAGCCGATGCCCGGGGGCGAAGCCGCAGGTTTCATGTCCGGAGGGAATCCGCAGGAATCTAGGCACTCTCGGCGATCAGATCGTCCACCTCGGCCGATGTCGGCGGCTGCGGCCCCCGCCGCGAGCAGACGATTGAGGCAGCCGCCGCGCCGCGTTCCAAGGAGCCTGCGAGCCCGAGCTGAAGCTTCACGTAGCCATCCAAGAAGCCCGCCATGAACGTATCGCCGGCACCGACCGTATCGACGACCTTGGTGGGGAAGCCCGGGACGCGTGTGATGTTTCCGCCTGGCTCGACGGCCGCTCCACCACCTGGCCCGAGTGTGATCACTGCAAGCCCCAAGCCGTACTCTTCGACCCAACGTCCCGCCAGCCCAACTGGATCGGTGCCACTTTCGCCTGCGCCACTGCTGGCCGCCTTGGCGAGGAACTGGATGTCCTCGTCGCTTGCCTTGACGATCCCCCGACGTCGACCGACCACACGGAGCCAGGGCTGCACCTTGCTCCAGTACACATCGGGATCGGTGATCACGGTCGGTCGCACGTTGATGTCGTGTGAGACCCCGGCCCTAACGTCACGCATCCAATCGAGCAGCACCTCTGCACCCGGACTCACGATGCAGGACAACGACGCAATATGCAGCCAGTCATCGCTGTTCAGCTCCGGCAGATCGTCAACCTGCCAGCCGAAATTTGCCGTGTCGTTGAAATGGAACGTGTAAGTCGCCACCCCCTCTTCATCCAGACTTACGACCGCAATCGAGGTGGCCTGTGAGGCCTCGGTGGCAAGATCGAGTTTGACGTTCGCCTCGAGGATGTGCTGTCGCAGCTGGCGACCAAAGGCATCCCGTGAGAGCCGACCTAGAAAATGCGTGTCAGCACCAAGCTTGCCCAGAGCGACCGCGGAATTCATTGGTCCGCCGGCAGACAATGCCAGCCAGGTCGAGCTAAAGGAGTCCTTGCTGGCCGTATCGGACTGAACCAGATCAATCAGAGCCTCTCCACACACCACGAAGCGGCTCATGCGGACAATCTAGTGGTTGTTGCATCCCGGTGGTAAGCCGTCACCCGGCCAATAACGCCAGCTAAGGCTGCAACTCGGCTGAATGTCACCTCTCATCTGATGCCACAGCGACGGAGGACACCGCCGATTACCGCTCTTCGCCGTGCTTAATGGCCCGCTAGTGGCCCATACGCAGCCGGGTGACCTGTAGGGGAACAGCGCCGAGCCGGGCGGGGACATCGGCAAGGCAGCCATGGCCCAGGGAAACCGCCTGGGCCGGCGCGCGGAGATCCCCGGCACAAGGGCGTCGTTCCCCTACGCTTTCGGCGTGACCTCGACCGGCCGGTACCCGCGCGACGTACTCGCGTCGGACTGGCAGCGCGCGGGCCGACTGACGAGCACCGACCTCGTGCTTGAGGTCGGGCTTGTGCTGGAGGATGTCACGTCGGGATTCTGCGGGGCGGTGCTGCGTTGGGAGCGCGGTCTGGTGGTCTTGGAGGACCGGCACGGGAAGCGGCGGACCTTCCCCCTCGGCGCGGGGTTCTGGTACGAGGGAAGCCCGGTCGTGCTCAAGGCTCCGCCGCGAGCACGGTCGGTGCCCACCCGGACTGCCTCGGGTTCGGTCGTCGGTCCGGCCGATGGGGCCAAGACCGCACTGGCCAGCAGGATCTATGTCGAGGGGCGCCACGACGCCGAGCTGGTGGAGAAGATTTGGGGCGACGACCTGCGCCACGTTGGGGTGGTCGTCGAGTACCTCGGCGGCATCGACGACCTCCCCGGCGTCGTGGCCGACTTCGCCCCGGGAGAAGGGCGGCGGCTCGGGGTCCTCGTCGATCACCTAGTGCCTGGGAGCAAGGAGTCGCGCATCGCGGACCGGGTCTGGAGCGGGGCTGGCCGCGGTCACGTGCTGGTGCTGGGTCATCCGTACGTGGACATTTGGCAGGCGGTGAAGCCGGCCAGGCTAGGACTGGCCGGCTGGCCGGAGGTGCCGCGGACCGTCGAATGGAAGCATGGGATCTGCGCCGCCCTGGGGCTGCCGCACAGGGATCAGGCCGACCTGGCCGCAGCTTGGAGGATGATCTTGGACCAGGTGCGCTCCTGGGACGACCTGGAACGCCCGTTGCTCACCGTGGTCGAGCAGCTGATCGACTTTGTCACCGAAGATCATCACTGAAGAGCGGTCAGCTCAGTCCAGCAAGTCGCGCACCACACCGTCGGCCAGCAGCCGGTGATGTAGTCGCGCACGGCTCAGGCAACGTCTTCGCGGTTGTGGTCTCGGTCGAACAGCAGCGTGGCCGAGCCGGTCGGCGTCGTCGCGATCATCGTGCCGTGGAACGCGCCGGTGGCGCTGTTCATCTGTTCCCTCGGCCCTGCGCTCGCCGGGAATACCGTCGCGGCAAAGCTGCCCGGGCACACCGCGCTCACCAATGCGCTTGTCGCCAACGTTGTGTCCAAGGTGCCGTCACTGCCTGCTGGCGTTGTCAACATGTTCACCGAGTCGGGCAACACGGGGGCCCCGTTTTCTCATCGAATCGGCCGATGTTGACATGGTCTGCCTCACCGGCGGTCTTGAGGTCGCGGAGGCGGAGCTGGTCGGCATCGACGAGAGTGCGGAGATGCTCGCTGCGGCGTCTGCAGACGTCGCCGCCGCCGATCTGCGCGTGAGCCGTCTCGAGGACCCACTGCCCGAGGGCAACTTCGACCACGGCGTGTCGGCGCTCGCCGTCCAGGAGTGGTGTGGACTTGGAGCCCAACAGAAGTGTTCAAGTGGGCAGATCAGGAAAGGGCATCGTCATGAGTAACGTCATTGTCGTCATCGGACCCGGGTCGATCGGCCAGGCGATCGCGCGGCGGGTGAGCGCTGGCAAGCAGGTCCTGCTCGCTGACTTGCGCCAGGAGAACGCCGACGCGGCTGCCGAGGTATTGAGCAATGCAGGATTCGAGGTGAGCACCGCGACCGTCGACGTGTCGTCGCGCGAGTCGATGCACACACTGGTACAAACCGCCACGGCGCTTGGGGATGTCACCGGCGTCATCCATGCCGCCGGCGTCTCCCCCAGCCAGGCATCACCGGCGACAATCCTGTCGGTCGATCTGTACGGGACCGCGTTGGTGCTGGAGGAGTTCGGCAATGTCATCGCCGCAGGTGGTGCCGGCGTCGTGATCGCGTCGCAGTCCGGGCACCGGCTGGGAGCGCTGACGGCGGAGGAGGACGCGGCTCTCGCGATGACGCCCGCCGACGAGTTGCTCGCCCTGTCGATGCTTCAGCCGGAGAAGGTGAAGGATTCCCTGCACGCATACCAACTGTCCAAGCGCGGGAACGCTCTGCGGGTGATGGCTGAGGCGGTGCGGTGGGGCAAGCGTGGTGCGCGGGTCAATACGATCAGTCCGGGCATCATCGTCACTCCGCTGGCGAAGGACGAACTGACCGGCCCCCGTGGTGAGGGCTACCGGCGCATGATTGAGCTCTGCCCGGCGGGCCGTGCAGGCACGCCGGATGAGGTGGGAACCGTCGGGGCGCTCCTGATGGGATCCGAGGGCGGGTTCATCACCGGCAGCGACTTCCTGATGGACGGTGGAGTCACCGCTGCCTACCGGTTTGGCGAACTCGCTCCGAAGTAGGGAGATCGATCTGGACTACGCTCTGGCGTCTGGACGCGATCGCCCGCGCGTTGCACGAACGCTAGTTCACATCAGCTAGGTCGGGTTCGGGAGAGTCCACCGCTACAGGGGTTCGAGGGCGCCTACTGGTTCAGTTCAGGCGTCGATGTCGGTGCTTGTGGTGAGGTACTCCCAAGCTTCGATGGAGTCGAGTCTGGCTGCGACGAGCCGGCGGTATGTGCTGAGCGCATCGTTGCCCAGCAGCAGAAACGCGGGCGGCTCGTCGGATTCGACCGCGGCGATGATGGCCTTAGCTGCCTTGGCCGGGTCACCGGGCTGGGTGCCGTGCACCGTGTCGTGTTCCTTACGGCGTTTGCCGGCGGTTTCGGCATAGTCGTCAATGACGGTGCTCGACAGGGTCAGCGAACGGCCAGCGAAGTCGGTACGGAACGCGCCAGGCTCAACAACGGTGACGGAGATGCCGAGCGGTTTCAGCTCGCCGTGTAGCGCGCCGGACCTGGCTTTGAGCGTCGCCTTCATCATCGCGACCGCACCGAAGAACTGGGTCTCGAACAGCTTGGAAAGTCGGGTTCAGGATGCGTGCGAGCGCGCGTCCAGACTGCGCGGGTGTGCCCGAGGCACACCGCAACAGACCGGCTTTCGTCGTGCGTAATGGCCCGTTAATGGCCTAAGCGTGGCTCATGGATGAGTCCGACGCGACAGCGCTACAAGGGCACATATTCAGGACGGCGGAGCCTGCCGGTCGATGTACTGGGTGAGGCCTTCGATCACGAAATCGTGATCCTCGTCCGACGTCAGTCCTGAGACCGTCACCGCTGCGACCACGCCGACTCCGCGGACTCGCAGGGGGAAGGAGCCTCCGGCATCCGTGAACCGCTTCGTGTCGAACCATCCAGCCGCCTCGAGGTCAACGCCCTGAGCCGCGAAACGGGCTGCCAAGAGCGCGGTGCTCGTCTCGAACCGAAAGACGGTTCGGGCCTTTCGTTCCAGCCAAACCTCGTTCTCCGCGGTGGTACCAGCGAGGGCTGACCGGAAGTGGACCATGGTGGGCGTGCGGATGTCGATGATGATCGGCGCATTTTCGCGGAGCGCACGCTCCGCCATCAACGTCCCCAACCGCCATGCTGCAGCATGGTCGAAGGAGTCAAGCACGAAACGGGTCTCGTGCGCGGCAAGCTCCGCCATCCTGTCACTGACAGCCTCGGTCATTCCTTCTCCTGTCTCGATGCGCCTCGATTGGTTCTCCGCGCCGATGGGCTTCCATCAATGCGAGTCTTCCAGGATCGGAGAGGTCACCGATCTCGAGGGCAAGCCGGGATCCGTCCGGAGACACACCATGGAGATGTGCCAATTGCCGTCATCAAGCGAGACCCGATCCACCTCGCCGCCGGCGAGGGCGCCGCGATAGATGTGCCCATCCATCGCGGACATGTAGATGTGTTCGCCGTCGGGGTCGAGCACGTGGTCATTGTTCAGTTCCGGGAGATCCTCGAGATCGATCCGGACCAGCCCCGTTCCATCGACCCGAGGTCGAGACGCCAAGAAGACCGCGCCCGTTGACAAACAGGGAGGCGCCGTCGAGAGACCAATTCGGTGCCTCAATCAGTATTTCGCCGGTCTCGATTCGTGGCGGCAGCAGTCCTCGCCTTGGCCGCATTCATCGGATGGGCGGTGAGTCTTCCCTCAATGCCGGCGACCGTCCGCACCCGTCTCTCCGGTGTGTGGCACAGTCTGCGGCTGCCGCGGATCGCCGCCGGCATGCGTCCTGACCCTTTTCGCACGGCGTGAGCCCTATTGGGAAGGATTCCTTGGCGTGGACTCGGTGTTCGTCGAGCCAGGACCGTCGCACCCGAAGCGGTCGGTCGAGACGAGACCGGCTGATACGGTGCTTGGCGTTGGTCCCGCTGCCGTCGCCTGCGGAAGGGAGCGCCGATGCCGCGACGGGTGATCCGTCTGACCGGGTTCACCATCTGCGATGCGGAGCCAGGGAGCAGCCTCGACGCCGTACGCGATCGGCCGGAAACCGACTGGCTGCCCGCGATCGTGCCGGGAGGCGTGCACCAGGCGCTGCTGGCGGCGGGCCGGATCCCAAATCCCTATTTCGATCGCAACGAGCGTGCCGTGCGGTGGGTCGAGGAACGCGACTGGTGGTTCCGCACTCAAATCCCCACTGCCTCATCGTGGCCCGGAGGCCGCGTCCTACTCGTCTGTCAGGGGCTGGACACGGTTGCCGATCTTTGGCTCGACGGCCAGCCGTTAGGTCACAGCGAGAACATGTTTCGTCCCGCCACCTTCGACCTGACCGGTCGGCTCGAGACCGGAGCGGACTTGCTGATCTGCTTCCGGCCGCCGCTCGCTGGTCTTGCGCCACCTGCCGCCGCCACCAACCTGCTGCAGCGGCTCGGCGACGCCCTCGCCTCGATCGCGCCCTCGGAGTCGGCCGAGGACGGCGAGGAAGTCGGCCTGATGTCTCCGACGCTGCCGCTGGCCACATTGCGGCGTAAGGCAACCTTCTCTTGGGGCTGGGACTTCGGCCCGCGGTTGCCCTCAATCGGACCGTGGCGACCGGTCGAGCTTGTGCAGGAATCGGGTGCTGTGCTGACCGGACACCACGTACGCACTGACCGGGTGGACGTGGACAACCGGACAGCTGAACTCACCGTGCGGATCGAGGCGACGCAGCTGCAGCAGGACCTGCGACCAATGGCCGACGTTGAGCTGGTCTCACCCAGCAGCAAGATCACAGTGCTCACCGTCCCGCTGGCGGCGGACGGCGGAGCAGTGGGCGCATTGTCAGGCGCGGCATCGGTCCTGGTCGAGGACGCCGAACTGTGGTGGACGCACGACCTCGGCGCTCAACCTCGCTACCAGGCCACCATCCGGCTGCGAGACGGCGAACAGGTCCTCGACGAGCGGCGCGACCAGATCGGCCTACGCACCATCGCCTTGGATCGCGGTGGGGATCCCGAGGGCGGGCGCCACTTTCGATTCGTCCTCAACAGCGTCCCGATCTTCGCAAGGGGCGCAGCCTGGCTACCCGCCGACATGCTCGTCGGATCGGTCAGCGAAGCGCGCTACCGGGAATTGCTCAGCACCGCGCGGGACGGGCGGATGACCATGCTCCGCATCTGGGGCGGCGGCATCTATGAGCACGATGCCTTTTACACACTGTGTGACGAGCTTGGGCTACTGGTCTGGCAGGACTTCGCGTTCGCCTGCATGGATTACCCAGACGATGATCCAGGTTTGCGGGCCGAGGTTGAGCGGGAGGCAGCCCACCAGGTGCGCCGACTACGCAACCACGCCTGCCTGGCGTTGTGGTGCGGCAACAACGAGGTACAGATGATCCACGTCATGGGCTATCGCGATCTTGGCCCGGGCGGCTGGGGGTCGGTCTTTTTCGACGAGGTGCTGCCGGCCGCGATGGCCGCGCACGATGGCGGGGTGCCGTACTGGCCCGGCAGCCCGTACGGTGAGTCAGCCGACGGCGAAGACGCGGTCGCGGCGATCAACGGCGTACTCGATGGGGACCGGCATGCCTGGGAAGTGTGGCACGGACTGGACTTCGGGGCTGGCGGCGGCGCATTCGCATCGGTGGGGGAGTCGCGGCTCTACCGGCGGTACGCCGCCGACCGTGGCAAGTTCATCAGCGAGTTCGGCATCCATGCCTCTCCGGAGTTGGCCACCCTGCAGCGGTGGCTGCCCAAAGATCAACTCCAAGTGCACAGTCCTGGCTTTGATCATCACAACAAAGATCATCCGAAGAACAAGCACGATCCGGTGCTTGAGATCGTCACTGGATTGCCGAGCAGTATTGAGCAGTACGTCGACTTCACCATGATCAGCCAGGCGGAAGGGCTCAAGTTCGGCATCGAGCACTATCGCCGCCGTGAGCCGCAGTGCGGCGGCACTCTGATCTGGCAGTTCAACGATGTCTGGCCCGGCTTCAGCTGGTCGGTGATCGACTATGCCGGCGTCCCGAAGGCCGGCTACCACTACGCCCGACGGGCCTTCGCCCCAACGATCGCCAGCTTCTGCCAAGGCGAGGACGGGGAGCTGCAGTTGTGGATCTGCAACAGTTCCGCCGCACCTGTCTCCTGCGACGCCGAGGTGACGATCGGGCGCTTCTCGGCAGTGCCTGATTTTGTGGCTGGCGTGGCGACCAAGGTGCCGTCCGGACAGACCACGCTCGCCTGGTCCATACCGAGCAGCGCGTACGAGGCGACCCCCGATCGGTATGCCTGGGTACGCAGTCCAAACGACGCGTTCGGCCCTAACCGGTGCTTCTTCGCCGAGATCAAAGATGTGGAATTCGGTCGAGGCCAGGTTGAGTCCGAGGTCGTCCGATCAAGCGCGAATCGAGCCGCGGTTCGAGTCCGCGCGAGGGGGTTCAACTACTTTGTCCGAATTCGCACACCCGCGCCGCAGGTGCGGTTCTCAGATAACTACCTAGACCTCCGCGACGGCGATATCGCTGAGATCACCGTCCTAGGGCTCCCCGAGGACGTTCGCGACGATCAGCTGCGGGCCGTCTCCGGTTTGGTTCAATAGCTCTAGTGGTCGAGTCGACTAAGGCGAGCAGGACATCAGCTCCCCGCCGAAGATGCGGTCCGGTCGCTCCACCCGAAGAGGTCGTGGGATCGCGGTCGTTGCGCCTGCAAGCCGGCATTGAGTCATCCGGGTGCGCTCATGGCTGGCCGTGGATGACCCGCGCTCGCCGTACGTAGTGGCCCGCTAATGGCCCAATGTGGCTCATAGATGAGCCCAAAACGCCGACAGGGCTAGCGAGAGGCCAGCCCGGGGTTTCCACCTTCGAACAGCCGAAATGCTGCCACGTAGGACAACCGACGGGCTGGAGCGATGTGCGCCGTGTTGCCAGTGCTGAGACTTGACAGTAGGCACTGGCACGTGCCCGAGCGTCCGTCAAGAGGACAGATGTTGTTCGATGTCGGCAAGTGCCCGAGGTTCTCCCTGGTGGGGGACCCGGCGGAACCGGGAGTGGCACTGGCGGTGAGCCGTCTGCCACTCTCTTGCAGGGGAAGGGATGGAACCGGTCGTGGGAAAGGGTCGGGTGCTTGGCACCGTAGTGCCGCGGTGACAGATTGTCATCATGGCGGTTCCGACCTCGCCGGCGCGACTCGATGGGCTCCCGGCTCTGCCGGGTGTCGATCACTTCTGGATGGATGTCCGAAGCAACGGTAGGCGGGTCCGGCTCCATATCGCCGAGGTGGGCGACGGGGCACCGGTGCTGCTGCTCCACGGCTGGCCACAGCACTGGTGGTGTTGGCGCAGGGTGATGGAGGAGCTTCGGGGCCGCTACCGTCTGCTGGTGCCCGACCTGCGCGGCTTCGGATGGAGCGAGGCTCCTGGCAATGGCTACTCTGCGGTCACCTTCGCTCGCGATGCGGTGGGGTTGCTGGACGCGTTGGACATTGACCGAGCGCACGTGGTCGGCCACGACTGGGGAGGGTTCACTGGGTTCCTGCTGGGACTGGAGCATCCCTCGCGGATCGACCGACTGCTGCTCTGCAACACGCCTGGGCCGTGGGCGCGGCTGAATCCGCGGGTCGCGATCGGCTTGCGGCGGGCCTGGTACGTGGCGCTGGTGGCATTCCCCGTCCTGGGGGAGCGGATGGTGGCGCGTCGAGGATTTGTTCAGTGGTTTCTGCGGCTGGGTGGTCAGGCGGCGCTGTTCCCTGACGCGGATGCGTCGCTCTACGCCGACCAGTTCCGCGATTCTGCCCGCGCCGCGGCGGCGTCACGGCTGTACCGGTACTACCTTCAGTTGGTGGCGCAAGCGGTTCTGCAGCGCCACCTCTTTGCAGGCCAGCGGCTCAGCGCTCCAACCCGCTTGCTGTTCGGCGCCGACGACTTCTACATTCCTTTGGCGCTGCTGGAGGAGGTCGAGGCTCACGGCGATGACCTCACCCTCGACGTCATCTCGGGCTGCAGCCACTGGATGCCGGAGGAGCGCCCAGACCTCATTGCCGAGCAGGCCCGGGCCCTCTTCGGCTGACGATGCGGTTACGCGTCGACTGCCCCGCCCACCTTCCCAGTCGGTTGCACGCCGTATTGGGCACGAATTGGGCACGCGATAAGTCACTGTTCGTGCCCACATGACGGTGGTGCTATTGAGTCAGACAGCTAACCCAAACAATGTGCACCCGGCTTGGCCGAGCTAGGTCAACACCTCACTCCTGAAGCGTTGCCATCCGCCCGCCCTGCGCCCTTGAGAGCGTACCGAAACCTTCGCGCCGGCTCGCGGTCAGACGGTCCACCAAAATCGTGCACTGGAGAGAACCTCATCGAGGCGGCCACTTTGGCGCATGGGAGCAGCAAGCTCATTTCGTCAACGACGCCCGAGCGCAGCTGCGTGTGCTGTAGCCGTCGACGTAAGGCCTGGGGGTGGTCAGCGGCGGGTCCCTCCGGCGAGTGCGGCGGCGGCTCCGAGGCCGAGATAGACAGTGCCGGTGACGTAGCGCTGTGCCTGCAAGAAACGCGGCCGCCGCTCGAGCAGATTGCGGAGTGCCCCGCCCGTGAGGGCGTACACGATATCGCTGGCCATACCCATCAGGCTCATCACCAAGCCGAGGACGATGATCTGCAGCGCGGCAAGTCCACTGTTGGTATCGATGAACTGCGGCAGAAACGCCAGGAAGAAGAGGGCGACCTTCGGGTTGAGGACATTGACCAATATCCCTTCGCGGTAGACCTTCGGCAGCTGGTCCGCAGACCGCGATCCGATCTGCTGATCAAGGGGTTTGGGCCGCCGCAGCAGTGTTCGCAGTCCGAGAAAGATCAAATAGGCCGCACCCGCATACTTGATCACCGAGAATGCCAGCGCCGAGGACGCGATGATCGAGGAAAGGCCCAGCGCGGCGGCGGCGATGTGGACGAGAGTGCCGGTCTCCACACCTGCGGCGGAGGTGAGGCCGGCCGACCGACCCTGAGACACACTGCGGGTGATGATGTAGAGATGGTTGGGCCCAGGGATGGCCACCACGATCCCGGCGGCCACCATGAACAGCAGCAGTGTCGATAGGTCGGGCATGAAGATCAGGACCCGCTGGTGCCGACTCTTTCGGCGAGGTCGGGATAGGTGATGACTACCCCGTCGCGGTCGAACCTCAGCTCCCCGACGTAGTCGCGGTGCTCTCCCACGTAGCGGACAACGGAGGTGTCGTCCGGGTCGAGGCGCACATGCTCGTACCGCTGACGCGACGGGTGGACACTCAGGTCAGGCACGGACACCCAAGCCATAAGAAAGTCGACGGCTCCGCGCTCGCGGTGCAGGTTGTGGCGGCGTACGGGCATCGTGTTGGTGGACGGCGAGCGGCCGAGATCGCAGTCCAAAGCTCCGGCGACTGCCGACATATCGCCACCAGGCGCGGGCAGGTCCGCGGCCCCACTGTTCTCGACATCGCAGGACCAATGACCGCTCGTATCGCGGCGAAGGTCCAGGCGGCGGTGCCAGCCAGCTCCTTTGACGATCACCCGGATCGCCTCGGTCACGAAGCCTGAGCTGGTGACGACGGCGTAGTCCAGCCGGTACGGCAGTGGATCGACGCCGATCTGCACGCCGGAGGCGGACAGCCGGCCCGAGCCCAGGTCGATCTCACTGACCTCCGCCCGCCATTGATCAAGCCCGTTCCACCACACCATCCGGTTCATGTCTTGATGATCGCGCGAGCCGATCGCGCGGCGCTCAGCGGCCCATCATCGGGCCGCGCGCCAGACCAGGATGAACCACACGAGTCCAGTGATCACGTGTATGGTCGCCAGAGTCATGGTGGTCGCGACCGTAGCAGTCGCCAGCACCGGCATGACGATAGTGATTAGTCCGAAGGCCAGCCCGGCGGCGGCGAGCAGTTGCCAGGCACGAGCGCCGCGCCGGCGAGCCGCGATCAACAGCACGGTGGCTATGAGCAGCGGCACCTATACGTGGCCACGACCGGCAGGACCCCCAATGATCATTGGCGCAGCCGAGCCGGGTGGCTGCACGCTCATATCAGCACCGGCGACGCGACCCACACCAAGCACGATCAGTTTGATGCCGATGGCAATACCGGCAGTCCAGGCGCTCTTTCGGTGGCCGAGCGTGCCAAGGCTGACTTCGCTGAGGTTGCCGGCCAGCTCGGCTTGACTCCGTTGCAGGCCCGCACCGTGCTGTGGCTTGAACAGCCGTCCGCGATGGGCGGTCTGGCCGAGCACCTGTCCTGCGATGCCTCCAACGTGACAGGTCTTGCCGACCGACTGGAGACCCATGGCCTGGTCGAGCGCGTTACCGGTCCGGATCGGCGGGTGAAACTCTCCGGCTGACCAGACGCGGCAACGGGTGCGGGCGAAGCTGGCTGCGCGGTTGCCGAGGGGTCGACGGTAGGTGCCCATCTGAACCACGATGAGCGAGCGAAGCTCGGAGCCATACTCGACAGACTCTTGTCTTGACTTGGCGTTGGCAAGCCAGCTGCCTAACTGTGATTAGTGGTTCCCAGCGTCGATCCGGGAGCCAGCCGGACATGCAACGATTCCACTCATGGCAGTGGTCACGCAGGAGTACGTCGACGTTCCGGTCGGGGATCTGGCGATGCGGACTTTCGTCGCTGCGCCGCGCAGCCCCGGTCCGCATCCGGCGATCGTCTTCTATTCCGACATCTTCCAGCTCACCGAGCCGACCTTGCGCTGGTGTGTTCGCCTGGCAAGCTACGGCTTTCTGGTTGCAGCGCCCGAGATCTACCACCGGATCGAACCATCGGGAACCGTCCTCGAATTCGACGATGAGGGCAAAGCCCGAGGTCAGCGCGATGCGGAGACAACACCCGTAGGCCACTTCGATGCCGACGCCGCCGCTGCCCTCGACTGGCTCGAGGAGCGTACGGGCGGTGCTCCACTTGGTGCGGCTGGTCACTGCACTGGTGGACATATCGCCTTTCGCGCGGCCTTCGATCCTCGCGTACGGTCCACTGCGTGCTGGTACCCCACGGGCCTGCATGACGGCAAGTTGGCTGCTGAACCGGACGCAGCGACGCTTGCCCGCGCGCCCGAGATCAAGGGTGACCTTCTGTTGATCTTCGGCACCCGTGACCCGCATACGCCCGAAGCCGGTCGCCAGGTCGTTCGGCGTGGAGTTCGGGACAACAATGTGACCTGGCTGGAATACGACGCTGAACACGCATTCGGACGCGACATCGGACCGCGGTACGATCCCGAGATCACCGATGAGGCGTTCGCGCAGACGGTGGCGCACCTCCGCCGAACACTCGCCTAGTGTCGTTCTTCCCAACGACCGTATCCCGTAAGCGTTTGGCCGCGTCCTGAAGTTGAGGATCGTCGTGAGCGCGTGACTCCATCAGATCAGCGAGATCGCCCACTCGAGAGCGTGGCCGTGTAGCCAGGGACTCTTGAGGTCCACCAGATTGCCGAAGGTTCGTGACACGTCGGCCAACTCATTCTTCGCGACCCGGCGTACAGGCTCTGGTTCGATGCCGAGCACGGCCTCGTACGGGTCATTCTCAGCGAGGTCGGCGAGCAGTTCGTCTGCTCGTTCGACCAGCGTGTCGGCGAGGTTGGGGTCCAGCTGCCGTCATTCCGCGGCGGCAAGGTGTTGCTCGCGGTCTTGTCGATCCCGTTTCAAGTGCCCGCCAGCGCCATATGAGGGATCTTGCTGCTTCACGACCACCTGGTCAAGCGAGGGATCCGCGACGCGACTCAGATGCATGTGGTCAGTCCCCAACCGCGCCGATCCCGGTGTCAACCGGGGCCGTCGGAGGCGGCGGAGCGAACTATGGCGGCGCGCGGGGTATCGAGTACACCAAGCGTCGTCGGCCCACCTTCACCCGGGCCGCCGGCGCGCGTCGTCCGCGAGACGAGGAAGTCGTTGTGCCGCAGCCGGCGCAGCAGTTCCTCTCACCCGATCATCGCATGCACCAGGACGCTTTTGCCTGGCCGAATCCGCTACGCCAAACCCTGCCGCCTCCATGGGATCCACCTGCGACGCCGACCAGACCGACCCATTCTCGGTGCTGATCGCGATGGGCCTATCAGCCGACCACACCCTCGCGATCCGGCGTCCCCAACCGAAGCTCGTCAATATTGGGCACGAATTGGGCACGACATCTGGCGTCATCAACGTCAGCAGAGCCCGATTCGCGGCCTTGAAGTCCGGCGTGACAAGGCACTTCGGCAGATCGCGCCCCGACGATCATGAAATACGCATAACCAGCCTGGTCATTCTTGTCATTTGGTTGTTCGAATAACTAGGCCACATTTAAAGTGCCCTGACTAGGAGCGATGCTGTGGAGCGGGTGACGAGAATCGAACTCGCATGGCCAGCTTGGAAGGAATCTGCGCGCCTGCGCGAGCCGACTCGGATGCGCCTGCTGGTCTGACCTCCTTGCACCGCGAGGCACCATCATCGACTCTGGCATAGGGCCCGCGAAGGGCCCGGCGTGCGACTGCTGTCGATTTACTGTCTTCTTGCTCAGGTCTCCTCAAGCACGCCGCAGCACGACGACGTTCGCGCCTGCCCGCGCGAAGACGCCCGCAACGCCCTTGCCGATGCCCTTGGTTCCACCGGTGACGAGCACCGTACGACCCGCGATCGGTGTGAACATCTCTCAACGTCCTCTCACTGGTCGAATGCGGCCCCTCGTGGCGAGCGCGCCAATCCTAAGCGCTCGCTGCAGACTTCATGGTGATGGACTACAGCCGCCGCGGTAGTGGCGAGAGCGGTGACACCCTCCCCTACGACGTATATCGCGAGATTGAGGATCTGGCCGCGCTGATCAACATTGTGCAAGCCCGGGCCGGCCAAGCCGCCGGGTCCGTGGACGCGGCCAGGCAGTAAAAGATCTCCTGGCGAGCGCTACTAAGACCACGCACCCGGTCCGAGAATGCACTTGCGGATTAATCGTCTGCCGTAGGTGGGGGCGATTGCCGGTGCAATCCGCGCCGGATAACGCGGCGTGTGCGTCTCTCTGGCACCGGTTGGGTGAGAGTTCGCTCGAGATAGGTCAGGAGCCAGATTAGAAGGGTCAGCGCAACAAAGATCGCTAACGCGACCTCTGGGACTCGTCGAGGTCATTCATCGGCTGTCAGCTCTCGGGGGGTAGATGCTGCGAGCGCCTTCTCAATGACGGTATCAACTGGGCGCTACGTTCGGTCCCATGAGCCCTGCTGGGCGCCGCGTGTGCGAGGCACTATGACTGGTCATGTATGGCCTGATGTGATCATCAGCGTGGCCGCCGCCTGCATGGGGGATAGGTAGATGGCCCCCCACGGGCATCGACTCGTTAGCCCTGCCGGTGCGGCGTCTTATCGAAGGGAGATTGTTGCCCTGGTCGATGACGTCTTGTCGAAATTCTGCATTCTGCCCACAAACGGTGCACCATCGTCGGCGCAAGGAGCATCACGCCGGGGAGTGCCGACCGCTGCGGTGCTCGCGCGCCCGGCGAGAGGCGGCGTAGGAAAACCTGCGTAGCCGAGCAGCCCAGTTGTAGCTGCCCAAGCCGGGCACAATGTTCAGGACGGGGTCGAACGACAGATCAAGATCACCACGGTGTGGCGTCTGCGTCACTTCGAGCGTCGCGAACGAACGCCAGGGACCCGTCAGCCCCGAGTAAGCCAGCTCGAACTGTCGCGGACTGCCGGCGGTCGGAATCGCGGCCAGCAGCAGGGGACCGGTTCCGGTCCGGTAGGGAAACAACGAGGTGTAGGCACGCGAACCGTGACGGCGTGCCGGCAGCAACACATATCGGCCGACGACTCCGGTTCCAGTCGTCGCCAAGAGCACATCACCGAACCGGCTTGTGGCGACGGGGATTCGCAGAGCCAGACCCAGGATGTCTGGGCGGGGAGCCCGCAAACCTACCGATCGCGAGAAGCGCACCGCAACATCGTCGATACCTGCCTCATCAAGCCAGGAAACACCAGTTGTGGTGGCTGCGCCCTGTCGATCGATCACCCCTTGGCAGACCTCACCCCGAGGATGCAGCGCTTTCCTGCCCCGAACCCTGCCGAGTAGGAAAAAGGCTCCCCCCAGAGCCCAGCCGACACCTGTCGTCAACATCTCTCCAAGGCGCCCGAACGGGTTAGTCACGTCACAGCGCCATCATGGGCCGGCCCGCCGTAGCCGATCCCGTTGCCGTCGGGGTCGTGGTAGGTCGCTTTGCGCACCCCGTTCGAGTACGTCTCGCACTTCGCGGGCTCGATGCCCCGGAGCGCGATGTCGTCCATGAGCGCGTCGAATCCGAGTTCCCATACGCACTCCGTCTCGTGCGCGACGAAGCTGGGCTCGGAGCCTAGAAGCTGCTCATGCCAGGCTCGAGGGGCGGCATAGTCAGCAACACAAATCCCGGCGAAGAGGTCGACCACAGGACCGATCGTAGGCATCGGGCCACGATCTTGACTAAGGAGATCGTCAGGCGTCATCGACCGGTCGGTAGCCCAGTTGCTCCATCGGCCCCGTTAAGTCCGCACGGCGGTAGCGATTGGCGGAGATGCCATTGGCTACCACGAAGTTAGGGGCAACGGCCTCCACTGCGGCCCGCACCAGCCGGCGGCGTCACGCGGACTGAGCCAAGCGGACATCTCTCGGGCTTGGGGGAGTCGGCAGAATCGGGCTGTACGCCGCTACCGGTAAGCAGCTCCGGCAGGTTGATCAAAAACGACTGTCGGAGACCGGCCTGCGCGACGATATGCAGCGGCGACCCCGGCCGCGCATAGCACGCCGACGGCCGCGCCGCCGAAGGACCAGCCCAGACCGGCGATGTCAATCACGATGCCGGCGATCGCCGTGCCAACTGCCGCGCCAGTCGTGTTCGAGGCCGACAGGAAGGCCTGCGCCTCGTTCAGCCGGTGCGGCGGCGCGAGGTGATCCAGCAGCCCTTGCTGCATGATCAATGTCGGGGCGATGGTCAGCCCGGTGAGAAATAGCACCGGCACCAAGATCAGCAGACCTACGGCGCCCACGCTTAGCAGCCAGCCGAGCAGGGCGAGGAACAGCCCGAACAGGCAGAGAAGTACGGTCACCGCGCGACGCTCGTCGAAGCGCCAGGACCGCGCGCCGAACGCGAGCCCGCCGAGGGTGCTGCCGCCAGCGATCGCGGCGAACAAGATGCCCACCTGCTCGCTGCCACCCAGGGCTAGGTCCGAAGTTGCCGCCAGCGAGGTGTCGAGCTGCCCGAAGCCGACGCTAAGCATCAACATCACAGCCAGGACGGCCACCACACCTGTCGAGGCCAGAGCCGTCGGCGGCCCTATGCCTGTCGTGCGCGGATTGTGCCCCGACGCGGCCTCCTGAACTGCCGGACTGGCGCGCCGGGCTGCTTCCGTCCGCGCAGTAGCCCAGCCCACCGACCGCCAGCAGGGCGGCGGTGACCAAAAGTGGAAGGAGTGAAACTCGGGGAAGCAACAGGGCCGACAACAGCAGCGGGCCGCAGACGAACGCGAGCTCCACAGAAGTCGCATCAAGGGCGAAGGCGACCCGCCGGGCACCCGGGTCGGGTAGGACGATCCGAAAGCTGGATCTCAATGCCGGGCTGATCGCCGGGTAACTGAGCCCCACCGCGGCGGCGATCGTAATGAGTGCATAATCAGGCGCTCCCCATGTCGTGGCTAGAGCGAGCCCGACGAGCAGCGCGGCGCTACTGGCCGCAGTCGGCACCAGCACCGCAACCTGGCCGAAGTGGTCCATCAGCCGCCCCCAACACCGGCGTCCCCAGCGCCGCGCCGATCGCGTACGCGCCGCTGACCACACCGGCGATGGTGTACGCATGCCGCTCCTGCTCGACCAGGACCAAGATGCCGAGCGGGATCATGGCCAGCGTCAGTCGTGCTAGGGCGGCGAAGAGGAACGGCCGAGACGCCGGACCGTGCCGTAGCAGCCTCCCGTACGCACGCACGCCGGTCCAGTGCTGCATCTCAGTCAAATCTGACCTTCCATCCTTCCCGCATCGCAACTAAGGCCTCGCAAGAGCGAGCGCCGATGTCGCGGGCTGTCCGGTAGGGAATGGTGCGACGTACGAGCGCAAGACCTCGCAGGATAGAAACCCAGCTCAGACGTAAATGCTTCCCACTGGGCGGCAGTTCCTGGATGCGCTGGCGTGCCCGCTTCCCGACTGACCTGTTGCCTCCCGGGAATCTCATCTTCCAGGACCGGCGTTCGAACGGCACCGCTAAGCCCGTACCGTGTAATGATCGAGAGGAGGCTACGCTCATGACAGATCCACGCTCGGCGCCGCGTGTTTGGGCCGCTCTCCTGATCGTCTATCTGGTTTGGGGCTCGACCTACCTTGCGATCCGGGTCGTCGTGCAGGGCGGGCTCCCGCCGCTGCTAACCATGGGCCTTCGGTTCCTCCTGGCAGCGCCGCTGCTCGCTGCATTCGTGGCGCTGCGAGGCGGTCTTGGGCGGCTGCGCATTACCCGCCGCGAACTTCTGGCCTCGGCGGCAGTTGGGACCCTGCTCGTTGCCATGGGCAATGGCATGGTCGCCGTTGCTGAGCAGACAGTGCCAAGCGGGCTTGCGGCTCTCCTCATCGCATCGGTGCCCTTGCTGCTGGTCGTGCTGCGGTTGACCCGGCGCGATATGCCCAGGCCGTTGGTGTGGCTCGGTGTGATTGTCGGTTTCATCGGGGTGGCGTTCTTGGGCCTGCAGGGCGGCGGTATGGCCGAGGTCGAGCGCTGGGGCGTCCTGCTGACGCTGTTCGCCGCGACCTGCTGGGGGATCGGCTCGTTCTACTCACGGTCTTGGGGAGTGCCGACCGATTCGCTGGTGGCAACGGTGTATGAGATGGCGCTGGGCGGAATCGTCGCCGTCGCGCTGGGGCTGGCGCGAGGGGAAGGCGTACCGCTACAGGTCGGGGTACTACCGGCATCAACCTGGGTTGCGTTCGGCTATCTCGTCGTCGTCGGATCGATGATCGCCTACACCGCCTACGCGTGGCTGCTGCAGAACGCACCGATCTCGCTGACATCGACCTACGCCTACGTCAACCCGGCAGTGGCGGTGGTGTTAGGGGCGGTGATCCTCTCCGAGCCTGTTACTGGTGTCGTACTCATCGGTGGTGGGCTGGCGATCTTGGGCGTCGCTCTCGTTGTGACCGCCGAGCGGCCGCAGACGGTCAAACCGAAGCCAGCCGTCACGCCCGCTCCTCCCTCAGCAACTACCGCAGACCGAGCCTGAACGTAGGGTCGCTAAGTGGGCGGATGCGCGGCGTTGTTGAACGGCCGACGGGCTTCCGTTACCTTCCATCGCTGCTGAGCGAGGACCAGGAACGGGACCCCCTCGAGCAGGTGCGAGATCGGCAGTTCGATGAAGTGCGCATGCACGGGCACGTAGCCCGTCGCGTGGCTGCGGCCGTTTAAAACTGCTCTACCCCGATTCGCCACGCTGGCTCAGTTAGCTCGTCGGCTGGTAGCCGGTCGTTGCGCTCGAGCAGGGTCAGCCCATGCATGAAGGCGCAAGCCGCACGGGCGCGGACGGGTCGCCAGTGGCACGCTGCAACCGCGCCGCGCTGCGGGCATCCAGCCTTTGGGCAGTTGCTCGCGCGGCAACGGCCGTTCGTCACCAACCGATAGACGTGGGATGCGCCATTGCGAAAGCCCTGTAGGCCGCCGCGAACGAGCCGAGCGCGTCGGCCCGCCGCATCGAATGCTCCGGCGCTTCCTCGAAGCCGTCAATGATGATCGCGACCTCGAGCGCTGCCTGTGCGGGAAGTGCTTATACAGCGACGTGCGGTTGGTCGAATAGCGGGACGAACATCCGCTGGTTCTGGCGGGGTCCTTTCGGAGAGGACGCGGCCTTGGATAGTGTGTCGGTTGAACCGGATCGGCCTCAAACATCCCGCTGTTCCCTGGTGGTCTCGGGGGTGACCTTCAGCACGTCCCATCGCTCAACGAGCTTGTTGTCGTGATCAAAGCGGAAGATGTCGACCCTGCATATTCGTGATCAAATCAACAGGCTGTTTGGACAGCCCGGCGCAGAAGCGGAAGGAGCGGAAATGGCAGATGCGCAAGGCGGAGGCACGACGACCGGGAGGCCAGCGCTGAACTTCGAGAGGATCTACGGCACCACCGTTTCGGCGGAGGAGGTTGCCCGGGCGCTGGCAGACCACTTCCGCACACAGGAGTTCGAGGCACAGGTCTACCGGACCAGTGAGAACCGCACGGTGATGCAGGCTCGCAAAGAGAGCCTGTGGCGCCAGCTGCTGGGAGTCACCTACGCCTTGACCGTGGTCATCACCCCGGGAGAAGGTCAGCTCAGCATCAGCCTCGGCGGTCACGAGTGGGTCGATGCGGCGGTGAGCGGGGCGATCGGGCTGGTAGCGGTGCCGCCGGTGCTGTTGGGCACCGCGTACGGCATTTGGAAGGAGAACCAGCTCGATAAGGAGGTCTGGCAGGTGATCGACAAGGCGGTCGGCGGCAGCTCGCCCTAGGTGCAATACGAGATGGGCCGAAGCCCGTTCGAAAGCAGCAGCCACTTCATCGACCACAGCCAGCGGCCTCCGACTGCGCGAGGAGCCGTTGGACAAGATCGACAAGGCGTGCCGCAAGATGGAACCGCTCTACGGGGCCCCAAGATGCGTGTGGCAAGGGTGTCGAGTCGCCGCGGTGTCTACTGCTGACGCAATGTATTGCTGACTAGGTGTTTTTGCTGTGGAGCGGGTGACGAGAATCGAACTCGCATGGCCAGCCGGCCGGGCATCCCGAAGTCCACTTCCGTTCACGTCGGACGCGCACATGACCGGCGTCACCAGCGTGGCGTCGTGGCGGGCGAAGAAGTCGCGGAAGACGCAGCGCCGAACCTTCATCTCAAAAACCTGAGGCGCTGGTCGCTCCAACGTCAACCGCGCCGCAGGTAGTCGTCTGCTTGATCAAAACTCGCGGTTATGGGATTGGCCAATCAAGTAGGTGCCGACAGCGATCTTCTCCTGGCACCTCGGCGGCACAACCGCCGTGCCAGTCAAAAAGGCGGAATGTTGTGGTTGATGTCGAACAGGTTGGTCGGGTCGTAGCGCCGCTTGACCTGCACCAGCCGGTCGTAGTTGCCGCGGTACGCGGCCTTGAGGCGGTCCCGATGAGCCGTGGACCGGACCAAGCAGAAATGCGTGTACAAGGACGTTTGTCATCCCAGTCTGGAAGAAAATTTCCAATCCCCGACGTACGCGGCGCCCGACCTGCGGTCAGCCCGGCCGAGTCGGGCTGTCTATAGCGAGTCGGGCTGTCTATAGAGGTGGCAGGACGCCTAGGGCGAGCAGGACGATCGGCAGATCGAGCACAAAATGGCTGATGATCATGAACACGACATTGCGCCGCCACAAGTACAGACCGGTCATGACCGCGCTCAATGGCAGCACCACGCCGACGACGTGGCCCAGATTCCACCCCTGCAGATGGAGCGCGACAAAAGCCGCCAGCCCGAGCAATGCCCCTGCCCATCGCGAGCCGGTGAGGCGGGCCAGATGCTCAATCGGGTACGCCCGGAAGAACAGTTCCTCGGTTACGCTGGCCGTTAGCACGATGATCAGGAGCAACCAGGCCGGCCCGCTGCTGGCCACGCTCTCCACTGTGCCCCCGTCGGATGGCGGCATAAGCCGATGTACGGCCGCTGTCAATGCAGCGACAGCGGCGACGAGCACGACGCCAAGCACGCCGGCCAGCAGTGCCGCTCGCCAGGAGATGGGGCGAAGACCGAGCCACGACCAGGGTTTGCGTTCCCACCAGCGGCTGATGGCGATCACCGTGCCGGCCAGCAGCCACAGCATGCCCTGGCTGAGCAACACCGCGTTGGTCGGACGAAGTGGTGATTGCAGGATCAGAGGCGCAAGGACGAACTGGACTAGGAACGGGCCGGCCAGCGCCACGATCAGGCCAATGGTTGTGGGTAGGCCAATGGTTGGGGGCAGGGCAGCGGGTGTCGTGGTGCTCATTGTGCGGTCGCCACCTCTACCGGGGACGGGGATCTCAGCCGCGCCAGCCCACAACGGACAACCACTCCGATGGCCAGGAGCCAGGTGATGAGCACGTTCAGCAGCGGTGCCGCTCCCCCAGACCCGACAGCTGTCGGCAGGAACGCCGCCAGGTTCACTGCCGCATGGAAGAAAATCACCACGACAAGGCTGCCCCAATGGCGAGCGGATGCCGCTGCACGAACGTGGGCGCGCGGGCGAGCCGGGATGGTCATTGTTGCCCGCGTCCTGCTTCGACCCGCGGCTCCATCGTCGGCCGCTCAGCTCTTCGCCGGGCCTTGTCGAAGTCTGAGCCTTTGCGGACCAACAGGAAGGCCGCGACCAGCACCGTGATGACCATGGTCACTATCCCGGTCTCAGTGGTCACGTAGGCCATCGCCGTCGCGGAGGTCACAATCGCCACGCTAGCGAGGCTCTCCATCACATTGTTGAAGACGCTGTGGGACAGACAGACCGGCCAGATGCTTCCGGACGACAGACGCAGCCAGCCATACCAGACGCCGGCCAGGGTGATCGTGATCATCACCATCGGTACCACGATCCAGCGTTGACCCGCGCCCTGATAGGTGGTGGTGAGCAGGAGTAGCGGCAGATGGAAGACGGCATGGCAGGCGCCAGTGAGAATGACCGCGTCCCGCGGGGAGGTGACCTCGGCCAGGCGAAAGAGCAGATACCCCGCCAACCGATCTCCGGTCTCCTGAAGCACGCCGCAGCCACAACGCCGGACGCCGTTACCGTCGCGACGTTGGGTCAACTCTCGATTCGGCGAATGTGGTCGCCCCGCCTGATGTCCGCTGTCGCGGGCCTTACCTCTGTCTCCCTCCGGATGACGAGCACGTCGCTGAAGACAATCGGCACTGTGCGTGTCCGCTGCATATCGAAATCTGGGTCCTTCTGGGCCTGGAAGTGTAGATGCGGTCCCAGCGAATTGCCCGAGTCGCCGACTGCGGCGATGGGCTGCCCGCTCAGCACACGATCGCCCTCGTTAACCCGCACGCTCCCTTGCTTGAGATGAGAGAGCATGGCGTAGCGCTCATCATTGATCTTGAGGATGATGTTGTTGCCCTCACCGTGTGGCCCTCCGAAGGCGCCGACAGGCTCATCCGGCTGAACGTCGCTCACGCTTACCACCGTGCTGTCCGCAGGTGCCAGTACGGGCTCGCCGAAGCCGTACCAGGACTCCGCTCGCTTTGGATCGCCGTGGTAAGCGCGCCCGTCGACGAGTTTTACGAAGTCGACGGCGTGCTTCTCGTAGGCATCTTTGTAGTGGTGGCTGAGGAACGGGCTGCGCCCACCCGCGGATACCGTCCAGTCGCCGGCCAGCGGGGCGTCGAGGGTCACGGGGTCAGCGGGCGGTGTATGTAAGCGCACCAGTTGGATGGCGAGGAAGACGGTGCCGACCGCCACCAAGACGTTGGTAGCAACCTGTATGCGGCGGTGGGGTACGAGCGCAAGCGCACCCGTTACGAACGCCCCGATGCCGAGTCCGATTAAGAGCGGCGGGTAAGGCATTCGGTTGGGTAACGGTAACCCGAACAGAAAGCCATCGAAGGCTGGGACGAGCGTGAAGGCGCCCGTGAAGGTAAGGGCAACAAACAGTGCCAAGAACAGCCAGTGGTTAGCGCATTGCAGCAGGTAGGGTCGAAGGTCCCGCTGGAGGGGCTGACGCAGGAGCCCATACTCGAGCTGTCCTCGTCGAGCGAGCCATGTCCGCGATGCCACCATCAGGGGAGGCAGAACGAGTAGCAGCAGGGCAAAGGCCTCGGGTAGGAGAGGAATAAGCCAGTAGGTACCGGCGAGGAAGAGCAATCCCAGGGATGCCAGCAACAAATTGATCTTGCCAAGCACGATCGAGCGGCTGCGGTGCTCATTGCGGTCGTGCTGAGGTTGCTGATCCGATTGATCGAGGGCGGTCATCTCAGTTGCTCCTCTCCTTCGCAGCCTAGGAACGGGCCAGCAGTGATCTCTTCCGGTGTGGCCAAGACCGCGCACTGTGTGGCTGAGGCCCGTCGATTCTTGTCTGGTGTCCGGACCGTGGTCATGAGAAGTCGGTTACAGCCAGGATCAGCGGGAACGTGCTCGATTGTGGTGATGGATGGCTGTGGGGGCGCAGTTTCAGCGGGCCGGTTCCGCTGAAGGCAGCTAGGTATGAGTCGCGGTCGACGGTTTCGGCGACGATGTAATGGTCCAGAACGAACGGCAGGCTGTTTGCGGCGTCTGGGTGTGGACTGTCCAGCAGCCCGAAGTGCAGGTGAGGGGCCAGCGAGTTGCCGCTGTTGCCGAGCTTGCCGAGGATCTGCCCGGTGGCCACCTTGTCGCCGACTGCGACGGCAAGGCTTCCAGGTTGCAGGTGTGCGTAAAGTGCCCATGTATCTGGTCGAATCTGGACGATGACGTGGTTGCCTGCGGTGTCTGCACGGTCGATCCCAGCGGGCAATGCGTTAGGTGCCGAGTCTGGTAGCCCGTCGCGCACTTCAATCACGGTCCCGCCGATGGCGGCGTGAATGTCTGAGCCGTACCCGTACCACTGCTGCGGGCGGGCGCCGTCGCCGGTGAAGGGCTGATCGCCGTGAAGTTGGATCCAGTCGATGGCAAAGGTTTCGGGTTTAGCCGGCGGCACTCCCTTGTTCCCGATTACGCGGCCGGAGCGGTGCGTGGTAGCGGCGTCGCAGCAGCTGTTGGCCGACAGCCATCCTGGACCGCGCAGCGGCGGGCTGATCAGGAGCGCAGATCGGAGATCAACGGCCAACTCGGGGAGGTTGATCGAGCGGGTGCTCGGGTGGGTTGTGGGTGCACCCGTTCCGTTGTAGGCGATGCGGTGTATGAGGCGCGCGGGAATCTTATCCTGCGCGACGAGCAGGTCGACGACAACGGCGACCGATCCGGAGGCTGGGATCGTGGAGCTGGGCGTTAGACCATCGAGCGGTTGGGTTGCTGCCACAAGTTTATCGCCGTCGAGGCGCAGCAGGGAGCGATGATCCACGTCGAGGACTTCGACCGACCTGAGTCTGAATGGGGCGGGTACCCTGCTGGCGACGATGAGGTCGTACTCCAGGTGCTGCATTCCGTCGCTTGCCGGCATGCCGAGTACTGGGGTCGCCGCCACCGTAATCGCTGGGCTGCCGCTCGAGTCACGGACATTCGCCAGTGCCACGACGCCGACGGCCAGGGTGATCGCGAGAGCTCTCGCGATTGCCCGCACGGGCGTACGCCGACCAGGCCTCTTAGCCGGTTTGGCATCAGCGGAACTCACGTCATTGTGCATGATCAGTCCCGTCCTTGTAAGTCACCGACATCAGTGCCAAGTTGAGATTGCG
>Ga0307287_10000069_pt1 | contig 34754 bp, 31 predicted proteins | sample ER_DNA_141_FD_194485 | JGI IMG/M metagenome (GOLD analysis project Ga0307287, IMG submission 194485) | Bulk soil microbial communities from the East River watershed near Crested Butte, Colorado, United States - ER_DNA_141 | ecosystem: Environmental > Terrestrial > Soil > Floodplain | place...
ACCACCCGGAGGGAGCGCCGGGCCCCCACGATTCGCGGTACCTCTTCGATGCGTTCCGCGCGTTGATGGAGGCCGGGACCTGATGCCCCGGCGCACCGACATCCGGAAGATCATCGTGATCGGCTCGGGGCCGATCGTGATCGGCCAAGCGTGCGAGTTCGACTACTCGGGGACGCAGGCGTGCACGGTGCTCCGGCGCGAGGGGTTCGAGGTGTGCCTGGTCAACCCGAACCCCGCGACGATCATGACCGACCCCGAGTTCGCCGACCGCACGTATATCGAGCCGCTCACACCCGCTTCCGTCCTGCAGATCCTCGAGCGAGAGCGGCCCGACGCGCTGCTGCCGACGCTCGGCGGCCAGACCGGTCTGAACGTGAGCGTCGCGCTGGCGGAGTCCGGCGACCTGGGGCGGCTGGGCGTCAGGATGCTCGGCGCGTCGCTCGAGGCGATCCACAAGGCGGAGGATCGCAGCGGGTTCCAACGCGCGATGGTCGAGGCCGGTCTCGATGTCCCGCGGTCGGGCATCGCGCGGTCGGTCGAGGAGGCCGTGTCGCTGGGCACGGCGCTCGGGTTCCCCGTGATCGTCCGGCCGTCGTTCACGTTGGGTGGAGGGGGGAGCGGGTTCGCCGACGATCGGGCCGAGCTCGCCGACGTCGCGGCTCGGTCGCTGGCGGCGAGCCCCGTCAGCGAGGTGCTGATCGAAGAGTCGATCGCAGGGTGGAAGGAATTCGAGCTCGAGGTGATGCGCGACGGCGCCGACAACGCCGTGATCGTCTGCTCGATCGAGAACCTCGATCCCATGGGCGTGCACACCGGCGACTCGATCACGGTCGCGCCCCAGCAGACCCTCAGCGACCGCGAATATCAGCGCATGCGCGATACCGCGATCGCGGTGCTCCGGGTGATAGGCGTGGAGACGGGTGGGTCCAACGTGCAGTTCGCCGTCGATCCGTCGACCGGCCGGCAGGTCCTGATCGAGATGAACCCGCGCGTCTCGCGCTCGAGCGCGCTCGCGTCCAAAGCCACGGGGTTCCCGATCGCGAAGATCGCGGCGCTCGTCGCCGTCGGGTACCGGCTCGACGAGATCACGAACGACATCACCGGCGAGACACCGGCTGCGTTCGAACCGACGTTGGACTACGTCGTGGTGAAGATCCCTCGCTTCGCGTTCGAGAAGTTCCCCGCCGCCGATACCGCGCTCGGCTCGACGATGCGTTCCGTCGGCGAGGTCATGGCGATCGGGAGCACGTTCAAAGAGGCGCTCGGCAAAGCCTGGCGAGGGCTGGAGCGACCGGCATCGGACCGAACGTGGGGGGGCGCAGATCTCGCCTCCTTGACCGCACCGGGCGATCCGTCGATGGCCGACGTCGCCCGGCCCTCCGAGCACCGACTGCACCTGGTCGCCGCGCGGCTCGCATCGGGCGAAACGATCGAAGCCGTCGCAGCCGCCTCGCGGATCGACCCCTGGTTCGTCGATCAGATCGCACAGGTGGTCGAGGGCGCGCGCGAGCTCATCGGGAGACCGCTCGAGGAGATCCAGACCGACGAGCTCCGGCACGCGAAGCGGTTGGGGCTGTCGGATGAACGTATCGGGGAACTCACGGATCGCTCCGCCGGAGCCGTCCGGGCGCGCCGCGAGGCCCTCGGCGTGATCCCGGTGTTCAAGACGGTCGACACCTGCGCGGGCGAGTTCGCCGCTCGCACGCCGTACCACTACTCCACCTATCAAGAGGAGACCGAGACCGTCGAGGCGGACCAACCCCGGGTCGTGATCCTCGGCGCCGGCCCGAACCGGATCGGGCAGGGGATCGAGTTCGACTACGCCTGCGTCCATGCGGCGTTCGCGCTCGAGGAAGCCGGGTTCGCCTCCGTGATGATCAACTCGAATCCCGAGACGGTCTCCACCGACTACGACACGGCCAGTCGTCTCTACTTCGAACCCCTTGCGGCAGAGGATGTCCTGGCCGTTTGTCGGGCGGAGCGACCCGTGGGGGTGATCGCGCAGCTCGGTGGCCAGACGCCGCTCGAGCTCGCGCGAACGCTCCGTGACGAGGGCGTGCCGATCGTGGGAACGTCGCCGGAGGCGATCGACCTGGCCGAGGATCGCGGTCGTTTCGCGGCGCTCTTGCAGGAGCTCGAGATCCCGGCACCGCCCCACGGCGAGGCACGGACCATGTCGGAGGCTCGCGACGTCGCCGCGCGGATCGGGTACCCGGTCGTGGTCCGCCCGAGCTACGTGCTCGGGGGCCGAGCGATGGAGATCGTCTACGACGACGAAGAGCTCGAGCGCTTCGTTGGGATGGCCGCCGAGGCGTCGCCCGAGCATCCGGTCCTGATCGACCGCTTCCTCGAAGGCGCGATCGAGGTGGACGTCGATGCCGTGTGCGACGGGGAGGGGGACGTCTTCATCGGCGCGGTGATGGAGCACATCGAAGAGGCCGGCGTCCATTCGGGAGACTCGTCATGCCAGATCCCGCCAGCGACCCTGAGCGACGACGAGCTCGATCTCATCGAGGACATCACTTCCCGGATCGCCCGACGTCTCGGTGTGATCGGCCTCCTGAACCTGCAGTTGGCAGTCAAGGACGAGCGGATCTGGGTGCTCGAGGCGAACCCGCGCGCCTCTCGCACCGTTCCCTTCGTGGGGAAGGTGATCGGGGTATCGCTCGCGCGCGTCGCGACGTTCGTGCTCGTGGGCCGAACGATAGCTGACATGCGCGCGGACGGGATCGTGCCTGCGGATCGGTACCACTACCGGCATCTCCCATCGACCAGCGTCAAGGCCGCCGTCCTTCCCTTCGGCCGGTTCCCGGGCGTCGACACGATCCTTGGACCGGAGATGCGATCGACCGGCGAGGTGATGGGGATCGACGTCGACTCCGGGATGGCCCTCGCGAAGGCGATGGTGGCGGCCGGCCACGCCCTTCCCACTACGGGAACCGTGTTCGTGAGCGTCGCGAACCGCGACAAGCGCTCGATCGTGTTCCCCGCGAAGCGACTGGCGGATCTGGGCTTCCGTATCCTGGCGACACGTGGCACGGCCGGCGTCCTCCAGCGGGCGGGGATCCCGGTCGCGATGGTGGCGAAGGTCTCCGAGGACGCGGACAACGTCGCCGGGCTGATCCGCGCCGGCGTGGTCGACCTCGTGATCAACACGCCCTTCGGGCGGGCCCCCCGAACGGACGGCTCGCTCATCCGGACCGCCGCCGCGGCCGCGGGCGTGCCGTGCATCACCACACTTCCGGGAGCGTTCGCCGCGCTCCGCGGGATCGAGGCGCTCCGCGGCGAACCGACGATCCCGATATCGATCCAGGAGCACCACGCCGCGGGCCGTGAGGGGGCGATCCAGGTGCGGCTGACGTTCGACGAGGCCGCCGACGTCGCCGGGGCACCCGCATGAAACGGGCGCGCGCGGAGATCCTGTCGACGCGGAAGATCGGGGCCTATCAGTCGATCACGCTGGTCGCCCCGGAGATCGCCGAACGCTCTCGCCCGGGTCAGTTCCTCGCGATCGCGATGCCGGAAGGCCGCGAGTTCGTGTTGCGCCGCCACTTCTCGATCCATCAGGCGTCCCGTCGCGGTGGGTGGGCCGGCACCCTCGAGTTCGTCGTGGATCCGGCATCGGGGGCGGGGACCGGCTGGCTCGCGGGTGCCATCGCGCACGAGTTCCTGGACGTGATCGGCCCGCTCGGGAAATCCTTCTCCTATCCGAAGCGCCTCACGAACTGCCTCCTGGTGGCCGAGGGTCGCGGGGCCGCCTCGCTCTTCTTCCTGGCCCAAGAGCTCGTCGCTCGGCACAAGCGCGTCGACATGATCCTCGGAGGCAGCACGCTCGAAGCCGTGTTCAAGCCGATCGACGCCAAGCGCCTCGCCCAGACCGTCGCCGTGATGACCGCGGACGGCTCGCTCGGCGAGCGAGGTGGCGTCCTCGATGCGCTGCCGGACGCGATCGCCCGCGCGGAAGCCGAGGTCGTCTACGCGGTCGCGCCGGCGCCGATCCTTGTGGCGGTTGCCTCGTTCTGCCGGACGAACCGGCTTCCCGTACAGGTTGCGGTCGAGGAGCGCATGGGGTGCGGATTCGGCCTCTGCAACACATGCGCGGTCCCGGTCGCACGCAAGGATGGATCTGGTTACGACAACCTCCGGGCGTGCGTCGACGGGCCGGTCTTCGATCCCGCGCGCATCCTGTGGGATCGGTGGCTCGGGGGGACACAGGCCGTCCCGGCCACCGAGCCCGTGGGGACGATGCCGGGTGGAGGCGACGGGGCATGACCGCCGCCCCATCGCTCACCGTCGATCTGGGAGGGATGATCCTTTCGACCCCGGTGATGATCGCGGCGGGGTGTGGGGGAACCGGCCGCGAGCTTGCGGGTCTCGTCGACCTCCGTCGCGTCGGGGCGATCGTCTCTCGGACCATCACGGTCGCGGAGCGGGTCGGATCGGATGTGCCGCGGATCGCCGAGTCGCCCGCAGGGGTCGTCTGGGAGACGGGACTGCAGAACCCCGGGCTCGACACGTTCGTGGCCGGCGAGTTGCTCCGCATCGCCCGTGGCGGCGCGAGGATCGTCGTGTCGATCGGCGGCACGTCGCTGGAGGAATACGTGCGGATGACCAGCGCGCTCCAGGGGCGGCCGGAGGTCGCGGCGATCGAGATCCATCTGTCGGGTCCCGACGACGAGCTCGATCGTCCGGTCTTGGGGGCGCATCCGGATCGACTCAACGAGATCGTGGGCGCGGTGGCGCGCATGTCGTTGGTTCCGGTCTTCGCGAAACTCCCCGGAGCGTCCGACGACATCGTCACGCTCGCGCGGACCGCCGTCCGCGCCGGAGCGACCGGGGTAACGCTCCTGGCCTCACCTCCCGCGCTCGGCCTCGACGTCGCGCGGGACCGTCCACGGATCGGGACGGTGCGGGGGTGGCTCTCGGGTCCCGCCTTGAAGCCGATCACCCTGCGCGCGGTCTTCGACGTGGCGCAGGCGCTTCCCAGCGTCCCCGTGATCGCGAGCGGCGGTATCCGAACCGGGGACGACGCGGTCGAGTGCTTGCTCGCCGGAGCGTGGGCCGTGCAGGTCGGGACCGCGACCCTCACCGACCCGGCGGCTGCGGTGACGGTCGCCCAAGGGATCGTTCGGCGGCTCAAAGCCGCCCGCCTCGCGTCGCCGATGGAGCTCCGCGGCCGGCTACGACCGCAGGAGCCGGCTGGAGCGGACGCGGACGCGGATCCGGACCCGGTGCCGACCCCATGAGACCTCGCCCCGAGAACCCGCTGATCGTGGCGATCGACGTCTCCGAGATGGCACCGGCCGTGGCGCTCGCCGAGGCGTTGGCGCCGCACGCGGCCATGCTCAAGGTCGGGCTCGAGCTCTTCTGGGCGCACGGGCCCGAGGCCGTCCGTGCGATCGCCGAGCGGGCGCCGGTCTTCGTCGACTGCAAGCTCCACGACATCCCGACCACCGTCGAACGTGCGAGCGCGAACGTCGCGAAACTCGGGGTGCGGGTGTTCAACGTCCATGCGCTCGGCGGCGAGGCGATGATGCGGGGAGCCGTGGAGGGTGCCCGGCGAGGAGCCGATGCCTCGGGGTACCCCGTGCCGCTCGTGCTCGGGGTGACCGTCCTGTCGTCGCATGGTGGTGAGGGACTCGCGTCGCCGGCGTCGCTCGCGTGGGAAGCGAAGCAAGCCGGGCTCGACGGCGTCGTCGTGTCCGGGGAGGATGTTCGCGATGTGCGAGACGCATGCGGCGAGGATTTCGTGCTTGCCGTTCCGGGCATCCGTCCCGAAGGATCGAACGGCCATGATCTGGTGCGCGTGCTGACACCCGAGGCCGCGATCGAGCGCGGCGCCGACTATCTCATCGTCGGACGGTCGATCACCGACGCCGCCGATCCCGTCGGTGTCGCACGCGGGATCCTCCGCTCCGCGCGCTGAATCCGCAGGCCACACGGTTCGTTTCCCGTTTGTCCCGCTCACGGGCCGTGCGTATACTCCCCGGGTTCCTGACCTTCCACCGAACGAAGGAGTATGTCCATGGCTCTTCCCGTGCTCACCCCCGAACAGCGCGCGCAGGCGCTTGCCAAAGCAGCGGAGGCTCGCAAGAAGCGCGCAGAGGTCAAAGGGGAGCTGAAGTCGGGGAAGCGAACGCTCGCCGATGTGCTGAAGACGGCGGGTGATGACGGCACGCTTGGCAAGATGAAGGTATCGACCGTGCTCGAGTCATTGCCGGGCGTCGGCAAGGTGCGGGCGCAGAAGATCATGGAAGAGCTGGACATCTCCGCGAGCCGTCGCGTGCGCGGTCTCGGTTCGAAGCAGCGTGAGCTGTTGCTCGACAAGTTCGGGAAGAAGTAGCGGCGTCGCCTCGTGCGTCGAGGCACGCTGATCGTCATCGCCGGCCCCTCCGGGGTCGGGAAAGGAACCGTGATACAACGGTTGCTCTCTCGGATCCCGGAGGGGCCGGCGCTTTCCGTGTCCGTCACGACCAGGGGGCCCCGTCCCGGCGAGATCGAGGGCGTCCATTATCACTTCGTGACGGACCAGGAGTTCGACCGGATGATCGCCGATGGATCTCTCCTGGAGTGGGCGGAGATCGTCGGACACCGCTCAGGAACGCCACGCCGACCCGTCGACGAGCTGCTCGCCACGGGTCGGGACGTGATCTTGGAGATCGACGTGAAGGGTGCCGAACAGGTGCGCGAGCGGGTGCCCGATGCCCTCCTGATCTTCCTGGAGCCACCGTCGCTCGATGTCCTCGAGCAGCGGCTGCGGGGTCGCGGGACCGAGACCGACGCGATGATCGAGGAACGTCTGCGGCTCGCGGCTCGCGAGGTGGAGGAGGCATCGTGGTTCCACGCCGTCGTGGTGAACGACGACGCGGATCGCGCCGCGGACGAGGTCGCTGCTATCATCGAAGCGTCCCGCACCGTCTGACCTGCCGAAAGAACACGGACTGGAGCGTCCTACCGATGATCGAACCGAAGATCGACGACCTGCTCGCCACCGTCGACTCCAAGTACACCTTGGTGATCCTGTCGGCCAAGCGCGCACGCGAGATCAACTCGTACTACAACCAGCTCGGTGAGGGGCGAGGCGAGTTCGTCCCGCCGCTCGTCGAATCGGGCCTCCGCAACAAGCCGCTCTCGATCGCCCTCGAGGAGATCGCCGAGGGCAAGATCGACTACGAGCGCCCCGAGGAGATCATCGAGGTCGACTGACGTGCCCGAGCCACACGGTCGCCGGGTGTTGCTCGGTGTCACCGGTGGCATCGCGGCGTACAAGTCCGCGCTCCTCGCACGCCTGCTCTCCGAAGCGGGGATGGAGGTCACGGCCGTCCTCACCGACTCGGCGACCCGATTCGTTGGACCCGAGAGCTTCTCGGCCTTGACCGGTCACCCCGCCTACGTTTCCCTCTGGGACCGTCCGGGCGAGATCCTCCACGTTCGTTTGGCGCACGAGACCGACGTCGCGGTCGTTGCGCCGTGTACGGCGAACACGATCGCGAAGCTCGCGCAGGGGCTCGCCGACGACCTCCTCGCGTCGACCCTGCTCGAGTACGACGGCCCGCTGGTCCTCGCGCCGGCGATGCACTCGGGGATGTGGGGTGCGGATGCAACGCAGACCAACGTCGCAACGCTTTCGTCGCGCGGGGTGCGGTTCGTCGGGCCGGTCGACGGTCCGCTCGCGCACGGCGACACCGGGCCCGGTCGGATGAGCGAGCCCGCGGAGATCGCTGAGGCTGTCTTCGCGGCCGTTCGGCCCCGCGATCTCGACGGAGCGCGCGTCCTGGTCACGGCGGGGCCGACCCATGAGCCGATCGATCCGGTCCGCTACATCGGCAACCGCTCGAGCGGGAAGATGGGTGTCGCGATCGCGCGTGAGGCGCGCGCTCGAGGCGCCGAGGTCACCTTGGTGCTCGGTCCCTCCACGATCGCGCCTCCACCGGCCGTGGAGGTGATCGGGGTGGAGACCGCAGAGGAGATGCGCTCGGCGGTGATCGATCGCTTCACCGCGGCCGATGCGGTCGTGATGGCTGCTGCGGTCGCGGACTTCCGACCGAAGGCGCCGAACGATCGGAAGATGAAGAAGGACACAGGCGTCCCCGACCTGATGCTGGAACCGACCCCGGACATCCTGGCCGAGCTGGGGGAGCGGAGACGGTCCGGTCAGTTCCTCGTGGGATTCGCGGCGGAGACCGATGATGTGGAGGAGGCCGGTCGCGCGAAGCTGCGGAGCAAGCACCTCGATGCGCTCGTGGCCAACACGGTCGGCCGCGAGGGCACGGGATTCGGGAGCGAGACGAACGACGCCACGATCCTGGTGGCCGAAGGACCGGACGTGCCGATGCGCCCGTGGTCGAAAGCGGAGCTCGCGGCGGTGGTTTGCGACCTCATCGCACGGTCCAGACGGCCGCGATGACCCCATCACTTCCGAAGGAGGTCGTTCGCGCCGGATACGACGCCATCTCGTGGTCGTACCGGAGCGACGACTTCGATGCCACCGGCACGTGGTACGAGACGCTGCTCGACGCGCTGGAGTCACGGGTGCCGGACGGTTCCCGTGTCCTGGACCTGGGGTGCGGGTGCGGCGTGCCGGTCGCGCAGCGGCTCGCGATCCGTCATCGCCTCGTGGGGGTGGACATCAGCGAGCGCCAGATCGAACGGGCGCGGCTGCTCGTTCCCGGCGCCACGTTCATCCGCGGGGACATGACGGAGCTGGCCTTCGACCCCGACTCGTTCGATGCGATCGTCGCCTTCTTCGCGATCATTCACGTCCCGCTCGACCAGCACGAGGCGCTCCTCGACTCGGTCGCCTCGTGGCTCCGCCCCGGCGGCGTTGCGACGCTCACCGTTGGGGACGCCGCATGGACCGGGAGCGAGGGCGACTGGTATGGCGCACCGATGTACTGGAGCCACGCCGACCGGGACACGTACCGCGACTGGCTGGCCGAGCGCGGTCTGCGGGTGGAAGAGGAGTGGTTCGTCCCCGAGAACGAGGGTGGTCATGCCGCGTTCCTGGTCCGGTCGCTGGATGCCTGACGGGGACCCGACCCCCCGGTAGACTCGGGCGATCATGAGCAAGGGTTACCTGTTCTCATCCGAATCCGTGACCGAGGGACACCCCGACAAGCTCGCCGACCAGATCAGCGACGCGGTCTTGGACGCGATGCTCGCCAAGGACCCGAACAGTCGCGTCGCGTGCGAAACGCTGGTGACGACCGGGGTCGTCTTCGTCTCCGGTGAGATCACCACGGAGGGGTACGTCGATATCCCGTCGGTCGTTCGGAACACGGTGGTGGAGGTCGGCTACACGGATGCTCGGTTCGGGCTCGATGGCTATACCTGTGGCGTGATCACCGCGATCCAGGAGCAGTCTCCCGACATCGCGATCGGGGTGGAGCACGCCCTCGAAGAGCGTGAGGAGCATTCCCAGGATGCGCTCGACATGCTGGGCGCCGGCGACCAGGGGATGATGTTCGGCTACGCCTGCCATGAGACCGACGAGCTGATGCCGTTGCCGATCGCCCTGGCGCACCGTCTCGCGAGGCGTCTGTCCGACGTCCGCAAGGCGGGGATCGTTCCCTACCTCCGTCCGGACGGCAAGAGTCAGGTCTCGGTCGAGTACGTAGACGGCAAGCCAACGCGGGTCGACACCGTGTTGATCAGCGCGCAACACCGGGAAGAGGTCGACGTCGAAACCCTCCTGCGGCCGGACGTCGAGGCCGAAGTGATCGATCCGGTGCTCCGCGAGTTCCCGGAGCTCACCACCGATGGCGTGCGGGTCCTCGTGAATCCGACCGGGCGGTTCGAGGTCGGCGGTCCGAAGGCCGACACGGGCCTCACGGGCCGCAAGATCATCGTCGATTCTTACGGCGGCATGGCGCCACACGGTGGCGGCGCCTTCAGTGGGAAGGATCCGACCAAGGTCGACCGCTCCGGTGCGTACATGACGAGGTACGTCGCCAAGAACGTGGTGGCGGCGGGACTTGCGGATAAGTGCCTCCTGCAGGTGGCGTACGCGATCGGCACCGCCCACCCCGTATCGCTGATGGTCGACACTTCGGGCACGGAGCAGGTCGATCCCGTCAAGCTCCAGGAAGCGATCTGGGACATCTTCGACTTCCGTCCGGCGGCGATCATCCGCGACCTGGATCTGGCTCGTCCGATCTACCAGGAGACGGCGGCCTACGGGCATTTCGGGCGCAAGGAGTTCCCCTGGGAGGCCACGGATCGCGTCGACGCGCTCCGGAGCGCCCTCGGCGCCTGAGGAACTCTCAGGCCCGGTCGCGGTCTGCATCGACCGGCCGGTCCTCTCGCTCGACCGGCCGTTCACGTACACACTCCCGGCCGAGCTCGAAGCGGGTGTTGGCTCGTACGTCCGTGTCCGGTTCCACGGCAAGCTGACGCGGGCGTGGATCGTCGGCCCTGCCGACGAACTCCCCGGTCGGACGCTGCCGGTCATGCGGCGTGTCTCGCCGGTGCGGTTCTTCGACGAACCGATGCTCCAACTCGCGAGGTGGATGAGTGAGCGATATGTCGCGCCCCTCGCGACCGTGCTCGGGGTGCTGTCACCGCCCAGGGTCGCGAGCGAAGAGATCGACCTCGACCAGACGAGAACCGTCGAAGGGTCACCGCAGCGGGAGCCGCCGGTTCCGGCTACGCTCGCGGACTATCGGGGTGGGGCCGAGTTGCTCGAAGCGATCGGCGGAGGGTCGGGGGCGTTCATCCTGCGACCGGCGCCCGAAGACGAGCAAGCTGCCGCCGTCCACGCCGTCGGTGCGTGTCTCGCCCGCGGGCGGCGCGCGATCGTGGTGGTCCCCGAGGCGGCACCCGTCCCCGCGACGGCGACGGCGCTCCGAACAGCCTTCGGTGACCGGGTCTGCCCGTACCTTGGCGGCGACAAGCGGCAGCGCTACCGAGACTGGCTCGCCGTGAGCGGCGGCCGCTACGACGTCGTCGTCGGGACACGTCCCGCGGTGTTCGCGCCGCTCCGGGACGTCGGGCTCGTCTACGTGTCGCGCGAGTCCCACGCCGCGCATCGAGAGGACCGCGCTCCCTATCACCACGTCCGGGACGTCGCGCTCCATCGGACCCGGCTGTCTGCGAGCACCTGCGTGCTGGCGGCCCTCTGTCCGACGGGCGAGGCCGCGGCACTCGGCATCCCGATCGTGACGCCCTCGGACAGGCGATGGCCCGTGGTGGAGGTGGTCCGTCCCGGACCCGAAGGGCGTGCCCCTCGCCTCGTCCAGGCTCTGCGCTCCGTCCGACGGGCGTTCATCTACGCGCCGGTGCCCGGCTACGGTGTCGCAGAGATCTGTCGCACCTGCGGCCGGCCGGCCGCCTGCGCGTCGTGCGGCGGATCGCTCCGTGCCGAGTCGGGACAGGTGCGGTGCATCGTCTGTGCCTCCATCGGCGTCTGCGCCGTCTGCGGCGGTACCACCTTCGGGATCCGGCGCGGGGGCGCCGAGCACGTCGAAGGATGGGCGGCCCGAAGCGCCTCGGTACCGGTCGCGAGGCCGTCCCGACCGAGACTCCCGAGGTCCGCCGGCGAGATCGTCGTCGGTGGCGCCGAGCTCGTCCGCGATCTCGGGCCGGGCGCGTTGGATCTCGTCGCCGTGCTGGACGCGGACGCGGCGGCCCGCCGGCCGGGCCTGGCCGCGCGTGAGCGCGCGCTGGCCATCTGGATGGAGGCGGTCGGTTGGGCCCGGCCGGCGGGCCGTGCCATCGTCCAGAGCTCGCACCCGTCGGATCCCGCCGTCCAGGCGCTCGTCCGGGGGAACCCCGATCGGTTCCTCGCGCGCGAGCGGGAGCAACGCGCCGCCGCCGGATTCCCGGTCGGCGCCCCCGTGTTCCGGGTGACCGGTGGCGACGGCGTGGAGGCGGCGCTCGCCGAGCACGAGCCGCTCACGTCGCTGGTCACGACGCTCGGAGACCGAACGATATGCTTGCTCGCGCTCGAGGCTGGACGGGTCCCCGCGTTCAGCCGGGCGATGCGCGATCTGGCGGTCGAGGGGGTCGTCGAACGCGTCGAGGCGGAGCCGCATCTGTAGGAGTCGGATCATGATCGTGCCCATCCGGACGCTCGGCGACCCCGTCCTGCGCGAGCATGCGAAGCCCGTGACCGAGTTCGATCGGAAGCTCGAACGGCTCGCCGACGACATGCTCGAGACGATGTACGCGGCTCCGGGCGTGGGGCTCGCCGGCCCCCAGGTCGGGATCTCGCTCCGCGTGTTCGTGTTCGACGATGGGCAGACCGGGCCGACCTTCGTCGCGAACCCCGAACTGCTCGATCCATCGGACACGGTCGAGGAAGAGGAAGGATGCCTGTCGATCCCGGGTCCGTACCACCTGACGCCGCGGTTCATGCGGATCCGGTGCCGTGGGCAGGATGCGAAGGGCAAGGACGTCGAGATGGGAGGGGAGGGTCTGCTCGCGCGGATCTTCCAGCACGAGACGGATCATCTCGACGGGCTCCTCTACATCGATCGGTTGGATGAAGCGGGGCGTCGCGAGGTGCTCGCCGATCTCCGCCGGTTCGAGCTCGGGCTGCAGGAGCCGCGCGCGCGGCGGCGTCCGGAATGAACCGTCGCCTATCCTGCCGAGCGTGACGATCCGCGTCGCGTTCCTCGGCAACGATCGATGGTCCGTGCCCCCGCTCGAGGCGATCATCGGCGAACCCGACCTGGAGCCGGTGCTCGTCGTGACGAACCCGGCGAAACCGGCGGGGCGTGGCTCCCATCCGACCGCGACGGCGGTCGCGGAGGTCGCCGCGCGCGCGCAGCTACCCCTGCTCGAAACCCAGGGTCTCCGCGCGCCCTCGTCGTTGGAGACCCTCCTCGCGGCGACGCCCGATGTCGTGGTCGTCGTCGCCTACGGCGAGATCCTCCAGCGCGAGACGCTCGAGGCCGGTCCGTTCGGCGCGCTCAACCTTCATTTCTCCTTGCTCCCGAGGTGGCGAGGTGCGGCTCCGGTCCAGCACGCCCTCCTCGCGGGTGACGAGGTGACCGGCGTGACGGTCATGCGGATGGACGAAGGCCTCGACACCGGTCCGATCCTGAATCAGCTCGAGGAGCAGATCCGGCCCGAGGACGACGCGGGCTCCCTGGGCGCGCGTCTCGCGCACAACGGCGGGATGTTGCTCGTGGGCGTGCTCCGCATGCTTCCGACCGGGACCGTCCCCGCGAGGCCGCAGGACGACCGACTGGCCACCTGGGCACCCCGGCTACTCGCCGCCGACCGGGTGCTCGAGTGGTCGCTCCCGGCGGACGCGATCGTGCGGCGCATCCGCGCGCTCGCGCCGGACCCCGGCGCGACGACGACCTTCCGTGATGAACCGCTCAAGGTGCTCGTCGCCGGGGTGGACCACGACCCGTCGCGGCGGGGGACGCCCGGCACGGTGGTCGGGACCGACCACCGCGGCGTGCTCGTCGCGAGCGGTGAGGGCGGGGTCCGGCTCGTGGAGGTCGCACCTGCAGGCCGGAAGCGCATGCCGGCCTCGGCATGGGCGCGGGGCGCACGGTTCGCCGGTGATGAGCGCCTCGGATGAGTGCACGGCCCATGCCGACAGCGCGCTCGGTTGCGCTCGAGGCGATCCGCAGGGTGATCGACGCGCGTGCGTACTCGAACCTCGTGGTGCCGGGGCTCCTCCGGCGCTCCGGGCTGGACGAGCGGGATCGGGCCTTCGCCGCGGAGCTCGCGTACGGGACGTTGCGCCGTCGCATCTCCATCGATCACGCGATCGAAGCGCGCGCCAGCAGACCGATCGGCCGTATGACCTCGGGGGTCAGGAACGCCCTGCGGCTGGGCGCGTACCAGATCGCGTTCACGTCCGTCCCGCCCCACGCGGCCGTCGGCGAGACGGTGGGGCTCGTCGGTCCTCGGGAACGGGGCTTCGTGAACGCCGTCCTCCGTCACATCGCGGCCTCTCCACCGGAGCCGGCCGGGGGAGACGACGATGAGGCCGTCAGCCTGCGGACGGGGCTCGCGGCGTGGGCGGTGCGTGAGCTCCGGGTCGAGCTCGGTGGCGAGACCGAGGCGGCGGCCGCCGCGTTCGCCGAGCACGCGGGACTCTGCATCCGGGCCAACAGCCCTCGGGTCGGCGTCGACACGTTGATCGAGGCGTTGCGCGGTGATGGCCGCGATCCGCGGCCATCACCGATCGATCCCGACTGCGTGCTGCTCGACGGCGGGGACCCCACCACCCTTCCCGGCTTCCGGGAAGGGTGGTTCGCCATCCAGGACCACGCGTCCGCGTTCGTCGTGCGCGTCCTCGACCCGCGTCCGGGCGAGCGCATCGCGGACGTCTGCGCCGCCCCGGGCGGGAAGGCGCTCCATGCGGCCGCGATCGCGGGCTCCTTGGGCCGGGTGGTCGCGGCCGATCGCAGCGAACGGCGTGTCGGGCTGATCCGGCGCGAGGCCGGACGTCTGGGGCTCGCCCCGTGGCTGGTGGTGCACGACGCGACCCAGCCCGCCCTCGCGGGGGGGTTCGATCGGGTGCTCGTCGACGCCCCATGCAGCGGGATCGGGTCGGCTCGTCGCCGGCCGGAGCTCCTGTGGAGGGTCGAGGCTGAGCGGCTCACGAGCTTCGCGGGGCGGCAGCTCCGGCTCCTCGAGGCGGCAGCCGATCTGGTCCGGCCCGGGGGCCGATTGGTCTATTCCGTCTGTACCTTCCCGAGGGCCGAGACCGAGGCGGTCTGCGAGGCGCTCCTCCGGCTGCGCAACGACCTGCGACCCCTCGCGACCCCAGGCCCGGACGGGACCTCGGAGCGCCATCGTCTGTGGCCGCACCGGCATGGCTCGGACGGCATGTTCGTGGCGGCGTTCGACCGATCGTCCGCCCTTGTCGCCGCTGGTTGAGGGCCCTGATGCGACGGGTACGATACGCGCGTCATGGGGAAACTCTCGGCATCGATCCTCGCGGCGGACCTGGCGCGTCTCGGCGAAGAAGTGAAGCTGGTGGAGCCGTATGCCGAGGTCATCCATGTGGACATCATGGATGGGCATTTCGTGCCCCCGATCGCGCTCGGTGCGGTCGTGGTCCGGAGCCTCCGCCCCGTGACGGAGCGTCTCCTCCACGGCCACCTCATGGTCGACGCGCCGGAGGCATACTTCGACGAACTCCGCGACGCCGGCCTGGACAGGGTGAGCTTCCACCTGGAGGCGGTGCCGGATCCCGGCCCGGCGATCCGGAAAGCGCGCGAAGCCGGGCTGGGCGTCGGTCTGACCCTGAACCTCGAGACGCCGCTCGAAGCCGCGGCGCCCTTCCTCGAGGACATCGACGACCTGATGCTGATGAGCATCCGCCCCGGGTGGTCCTTCCAGCAGCTCAACCCCGAGGTCTATCCGCGCCTGGAAGCGGCACGCGGTGAGATCGACCGGCGGAACCCCGCCGTCGATCTGGAGATCGACGGCGGGGTGAAGGTCGACAACGCCGCCCGCGCCATCGACGCGGGCGCGACCGTCCTCGTGGCTGCATCGGGTGTCTTCGCGCAACCGGATCCGGCGACGGCCGCCCGCGCCCTCGCCGAGATCGCGGCGACGGAACCGGCTCGACCGACCGGAAAGGTTCGCTGAGGTGCCGGAGACGATCCTGGTCGTGGACGACGATCCGGACATCGCGCGATTCGTCGAGGTGAACCTTCGATCCGCCGGGTACGAGGTCGCGGTGGCCGGCGACGGCGAGGAGGCGCTGGACAAGGCGGCCGAGCTGAGGCCCGACCTCGTGCTCCTCGACGTGATGATGCCTCGGATCGATGGGTTCGAGGTCGCACAGCGTCTCCGTCGGAGCCCGCAGACCGCGAACACGAGCATCATCATGCTCACCGCGAAGGCGCTCTCTGCCGACAAGGTGACGGGGCTGCAATCCGGTGCGGACGACTACATCATCAAGCCCTTCGATCCGATCGAGCTGCTGGCCCGAGTGAAGGGCACGCTCCGTCGCGCGAAGGAGATGCGGAACCTCTCGCCGCTCACGGGTCTGCCGGGGAACATCCGGATCCAGGAAGAGATCGAGCGACAGGTCCGGGAGGGTCGTCCGTTCGCCGTGCTGTACTGCGACCTGGACAACTTCAAGGCGTACAACGACCAGAAGGGGTTCGTCCGCGGCGACCGGCTGATCCAGGCCGTCGCCAGGATCATCCAGGATGCCGTCGTCGAACACGTCGGGACCGACGGATTCGTCGGCCACGTCGGAGGCGACGACTTCGTGGCGGTCCTCGCCCCTGATCCTTCGGAGGACGTTGCCAAGCGCATCTGCGAGCACTTCGATGAGGCGCGCTCCGAGTTCTACGAGCCGGAGGATCTGGAGCGGGGATTCGTCCGTGTGGAAGATCGCAAGGGCGTCCTCCAAGATATCCCGCTCGTGGCCATCTCGGTCGGGATCGCGAGCACCGATCGCAGGCGGTTCGCTCACTACGGCGAGGCGGTGGCCGTCGCGACCGAGATGAAGTCCTTCGCGAAGCGCGAGCCGGGCTCGAGCTACGCCGTCGACCGCCGCGCCGAGTAGCCCGCGCCGGCGCGTCTTGGCCTTCTTCGGAGGGACTCCTATACTCGACGGAAGCCTGTTTCCGGGGCGGGGTGGAACTCCCCACCGGCGGTGACAGTCCGCGACCCCACCGCAGCCAGTGGTGGGTGGACCCGGTGCGATACCGGGACCGACCGTGAGAGTCGGGATGGGAGGAACGGGCGCGATCGTTGCGTCGCCGCATCCGCGGCGGTGTCCGACGTGTCGTTCACGCCCCGGTGGGGGAGCGATGGAACGACACGAAACGGATATGCGACGGGCGCTCGGCCTCGCCGAACGAGGCTGGGGTCGCGTCTCTCCGAACCCGCTGGTCGGTGCCGTCGTGCGCTCGTCGAGCGGCGACGTGATCGGTGAGGGCTGGCACGAAGGGCCGGGGACCCCGCACGCCGAAGCGATGGCGCTCGCCCAGGCCGGAGCCGACGCCCGCGGAGCGACCGTGGTGTCCACCCTCGAGCCGTGCAACCGGTTCGGTCGCACGCCCCCCTGCACCGCGGCCTTGATCGATGCCGGCGTTGCCCGCGTCGTGGTGGGAGCGACGGACCCCGACCTCGGTGACGGAGCCCCGGGGATCGCCGATCTCCGGGGCGCCGGCATCGAGGTCGTGACCGACGTCCTCGGGGCTGAGTGCCGGGACCTCAACGGCGCGTTCGAACGGCATGTGCTCACGGGCAGACCGTTCGTCGTCCTCAAGTCCGCGGCGTCGATCGACGGGAAGACCGCCGCGGCGGACGGCACCTCGAGGTGGATCACCTCCGACGAGGCGCGTGCCGACGTGCAGCGTCTGCGCGCCTGGTCGGATGCGATCGTGGTCGGTGCCGGAACCGTGATCGCGGACGACCCTTCCCTCACGATCCGCGACGTGCGATACGCGGCGGCGCGTCCTCCCCGTCGGGTCGTCGTGGACTCCACCGGACGGACCCCCGCCGAGGCTCGCGTGTTCGATGGTTCGGCGCCCACGCTGGTCGCAACCACCGATCGGGCCCCGCACGATCGTGTGTCAGCGTGGGAGGCGGCTGGAGCCGACGTCGTGATCGTTGACCGCGACGAAGCGGGTCGCGCCTCGATCCCCGGCCTGCTCGATGCGTTGGGGAAGCGTGACGTCCAGGGCCTGCTCGTCGAGAGCGGCGCCCGGCTGGCGTGGGCGTTCGTCGGTGCGGGTCTCGTGGATCGGCTCGTGGTCTATCTCGCGCCCAAGCTGATCGGCGGCGAGCACGCAGCCGGGGTGGTGGCCGGTGAAGGGTTCATGCCGGTGGACGCCGCGATCAGCCTGGCGTTCGAACGGGTCGAGCGGATCGGCCCCGACCTGAAGGTGGTGGCGCGTGTTCACCGGCATCGTTGAGGAACGTGGCCGCGTCGAGACGATGGGGAGCGGCCGGCTGGTCGTCGATGCCCATACGGTCGTTCGCGACAGCGAGGTGGGGGCATCCGTGTCGGTGAACGGCGTCTGCCTCACGGTGGTGGAGCGCACCGATACGTCGCTGCGGTTCGACCTGTCGGAGCAGACGCTCGAGCGGACGTGTCTCGGGGACCTCCGACCGGGGGATCCGGTGAACCTCGAGCGCCCCGTCACGCTCGTCGCGCGGCTCGGGGGGCATCTGGTGCAAGGACACGTGGACGGCGTGGGTCAGGTGACCCGCGTCGAGGTCGACGGCTCCGGCGGCGCGCATGTGTCGATCCGAGTCCCCGGCGAGCTCTCGCGGTACGTCGTCGAGCGGGGGTCGATCGCGATCGATGGAGTGAGCCTGACGATCGCGGCCGTCGACGACGACGAGATCACGGTCGCGCTGATCCCGCATACGCTGGCCGTGACCACGCTGGGGCTCGCGGCTCCCGGCCGCCGGCTGAACGTTGAGGCGGATGTGATCGCGCGATACGTGGAACGATCGATGGAAAGGTCCGGACGATGAGCGAACAGCTTGAGCAGGCCGGCGCGATCCCGACGACCTTCGACACGATCGAAGGTGCGATCGAGGACCTTCGCGACGGCAAGATCGTCCTCGTGGTCGACGACGCGGACCGCGAGAACGAGGGAGACTTCATCATCGCGGCCGAACGATGCACCCCGGAGGCCGTGAACTTCATGGTGACCCACGGCCGTGGGATCGTGTGCTTGCCCGTCGCCGGTTGGCGGCTCGACGAGCTGCAGATCCCGCAGATGGTGAGCTCGAACGGCGGCGACGAGACCGCGTTCACCGTCTCGATCGACTTCGCACCCTCCACCACGACGGGGACGAGCGCCTCGGACCGGTCAGCGACCGCACGCGCGGTCGCCAACGTCGGCACCAAACCCCAGGAATTCCTGAAGCCGGGCCACGTCTTCCCGCTCCGCGCGAAGGAGGGAGGGGTGCTGCGGCGGGCGGGGCACACGGAGGCCGCCGTCGATCTGACGACCCTGGCCGGCATGTTCCCGGCCGGCGTGATCTGTGAGGTGATGAACCCGGACGGCTCCATGGCGAGGCTGCCCGAGCTGATCCAGGTCGCGCGTGATCACGGGCTGAGGCTCATCTCCATCGCGGATCTGATCGAGTTCCGGCGGAGGCGCGAAGTGCTCGTGGAGCGGGTGGCCGAGGCCACGATCCCCACGGCCTGGGGTGAGTTCCGCGCCTACGCCTACGAGAGCCTGATCGACGGTCGGACCCACGTCGCGCTGGTGATCGGTGAGATCGGCGACGGGACCAACATCATGACCCGGGTCCACTCGGAATGCTTGACCGGGGACGTGTTCGGTTCGCTTCGGTGCGACTGCGGGAGCCAGCTGGAGCGCGCCTTCGAGCTGATCGGGGCGGAGGGACGAGGCGTCGTCCTGTACATCCGCGGACACGAGGGCCGGGCGATCGGCCTGGCGCACAAGCTGCGTGCGTATGAGCTCCAGGACCACGGACGAGACACGGTCGAGGCGAACATCGAGCTCGGGTTCGCGGCGGACCAGCGGGAGTACGGCATCGGCGCGCAGATCCTCGCCGACCTCGGTGTGCGGACGATGCGGCTGCTGACGAACAATCCCGACAAGCGCGCGGGGCTCGAGGGATACGGCCTCTCCATCGCCGAGCGGATCCCGCTCGAGATCGAGCCGACCTCCCACAACGCCGGGTACCTGCGGACGAAGGCTGAGAAGCTCGGGCACCTGCTGGACGTTCCAGGAGATCTGGGTTGAACGTGCTCCGCGGCGAAACGCTGGGTGCCGACCGCCGGGTCGCGATCGTCGCCTCCCGGTTCAACGAGCTCGTGACCACGAAGCTCGTGGAGGGCGCGTGCGCCGGCCTCTCGCATCACGGGGTGGTTCCCGAGGACGTGACCGTCGCCTGGGTGCCGGGCGCCTTCGAGATCCCGCTCGTCGCGCTTCGCCTCGCGGCGTCGGGGCGGTTCGATGCGCTGATCTGCCTCGGGGCAGTGATCCGAGGAGAGACCTCGCATTTCGATCTCGTCGCGGCGGAGGCGGCTCGCGGCATCTCGGAGGTCGGGCGGACGACCGGCGTTCCGTGCATCTTCGAGGTCCTCACGACGGACGACCTCGCACAGGCGTTGGCGCGCGCCGGCGGCGAGCACGGGAACAAGGGATGGGAGGCGGCGGGTTCGGCGCTCGAGATGGCGTCGCTGATGCGAGCGCTCCCGGCGGGGAACGCCGGATGATCGTCGACCGGCCGTGGGGACGTCTCGCCACGTACGCGCTGAATCAGCCGGCGACGGTCAGGATCGTCACGGTCAACCCGGGGGCGAGCACCGGAGCGCATTACCATCGCCTGCGCGAAGAGATGTGGATCGTGCTGGATCCCGGGCTCACGGTCGAGATCGGCAACCGGGTCGTCGAGGCGGCCCCGGGTGAGGAGTTCACGGTTCCGGCTGAGGAGGCCCACCGGGTGCGCTGCAGCGGCCCTGAGCCGGGCCGGATCCTCCAGGTCGCCTTCGGTTATTCGAGTGAGGACGATCGGCTGTTGGTCGAAGATGCCGGTAGCGACGATGAGTGGTAGCTCCATCGCCCCGGTCGACGGCCGTCGGCATCGACCCCTATACTTCACGGGCGCGAAGAGCGTTGCCACGTTCCTCATGCACCGGCGTCAGCCGGTGCTCGTTCATCATAGGAGGTGATGCGGGGTCTCAACAGATCCGCGTATCAACGACAGGATCAGGTCTCCACGGGTTCGACTCGTCGGGGCCGACGGTTCGCAGATCGGGGTAGTGGACACGCGCGAAGCGCTCCGTCAAGCGCGTGAGCTCGATCTAGACCTCGTTGAGGTCGCGCCGCAGGCCGATCCACCCGTGTGTCGGATCATGGATTACGGCAAGTTCAAGTACGAGCGAGACGTCCGCCAGAAGGAAGCGCGCAAGAAGCAATCGCGCACCGGGCTGAAAGAGATCAAGTTCCGGCCGAAGATCGATCCGCACGACTACGCCACCAAGAAGGGCCATGTCACGCGGTTCCTCGAGGCGGGGAACAAGGTCAAGATCACGATCATGTTCCGTGGGCGCGAGATGGCGCACACGGATCTGGGTCGCAAGATCCTCGATCGTCTCGTCTCGGATCTCGGAGAGCTGGTCGTCGTTGAGGCGATGCCGAAGCAGGAGGGGCGCAACATGATCATGGTGATCAGCCCCAACAAGCGGCATCTCGAGGCACGCGCGAAGGAACGGGCGCGCGAGGCCAGGGAGCAGGTGGTTTCCGCCGCCGCCCCCGCACCGGATCCCGTGATGGGATCGGAGCCGCAGCTGGAGGTCGAGCTGCACGCGGAACCGGCCGCCGCATCAGACGAAGGGTAGATCGGACATGCCGAAGACGAAGACCCACCGCGCGACCGCCAAGCGTTTCCGTGTCACGCGGAAGGGCAAGGTCCTCCATCGCAAGGCCACGGGCAACCACATGCTCACGAAGAAGAGCGGCAGCCGGCGCCGTCGCGTGGAAGGCATGGCCGAGGTCAGCGCGACCAAAGAGCAGAAGAAGCTGAAGCGCCTGCTGGTGAGGTGACGACATGGCACGGGTGAAACGATCGGTCCACGCGAAGAAGAAGCGCCGCGAGGTGCTCAAGGCCGCCAAGGGCTACACGGGCAGCCGGCGGATCCGCTACCGGATCGCCAAGGAGCAGGTCCGCCACTCCGGCCTCTACGCCTACCGCGACCGCCGCGACCGCAAAGGCCAGTTCCGCCGACTGTGGATCGCTCGGATCAATGCCGCCGTCCGGCCGCACGGCCTGTCGTATTCGCGGTTCATCAACGGGCTGAAGACGGCCGGCATCGAGGTCGATCGCAAGATCCTCGCGGATCTTGCCGTCAACGATCCCGCGGCGTTCGCGTCGCTCGTGCAGACGGTCAAGGAAGCAACCGAGGCGCCCGCCGCCTGACCCGACGCCTCCTCGGTCGCATCGCCCATCCCTCCGAACGTAGACTCCGGTCGTCCGGGAGCGCCTGCTGCGCGCAGAGGATCGTCCCTTGCTCACCAGTCTCAAGAACCCGAAGGTCGCCGCCGTCGCTCGCCTAAGGAAGGACGCCGCCCGTGAGCGGGAGCGTTCGTTCCTCGTCGAGGGGGCCCAAGGGATCTCCGAGGCATTGGAACGGGAACCGCCGGGGGTCGTCGCCCTCCTCGTCGCGGACCCACTCGATCCGCTGGCTGTGCGGGCTTCGCAGCGCGGAGTCGACGTCAGCCACGCGAGCCAGGACGTCCTTCGGAAGCTGACCTCGACGGTCACGCCACAGGGGATCGTCGGCGTCGCCCCGTACCTGGACGTCGACCTCTCCGCCGTGCCGCACAGCGACCCCTCGTGCGTGACCGTCCTGCACGAGGTCCGCGACCCAGGGAACGCCGGGACGGTCATCCGATCCGCCGACGCCGCCGGGGCGTCGGCCGTCGTATTCACCACTTCGTCCGTGGACGTGTACAACCCCAAGACCGTGCGAGCGTCGGCGGGGTCGCTCTTCCATCTGCCCGTCGTGCGCGGGGTCCCGACCGCTGAGGCGATCGAGTCCTTGCGGGGGGCGGGGTTCCGCATCTTCGCGATGGATGTCGACGGTTCGGAGAACCTGTACGGGCTGGATCTGGGCGGCCCGGTGGCGTTCGTGTTCGGGAACGAGGCGCACGGGTTGCCGCAAGAGGTCGTGCGGCTCGCCGACGCGACCGTCCGCGTGCCGCACGCCGGCCGCGCCGAATCGCTGAACCTGGCCGCGGCGGCGACCGTGTGCATGTTCGAATGGGCTCGCCGCCGGGTCGGAAAAGGCGCTGCCCTCGAGGCCCTGATCGCCGCCGCCGCCCACGATATCCGCTCGCCGCTGACGGCGATGAAGGGCTTCGGGTACGTCCTGGAGAAGCGCTGGCAGCAGCTCGACGACGATCAGCGCGACCTGATGCTGCGCGGCATCGTCCACGACGCCGACCGGATGGATCAGATCGTCCGGCTGCTGGTGGATGCGGCGCGGGTCGCCGCCGGCTCGTTCGAGCTGTTCCCCGATCAAACGGACGTGGCCGATGTCGTGATCGCGATCGCTGAGCTCCTCGGGCGCGACCCCGAGCATCCTCCGGTCGTGTGGTCGGGCGATCCAGGGCCGTACTTCGTGGATGCTGCGCGTCTGAAGACCACGCTGCTGTCCTTCGAGGAGGCGCTTGCGTGGTGGGCCGGTGAGGGAGCGACCACGATCGCCGCGGAGCGACGGGACGGGAACCTGCACGTCTGGGCTTCGCGAGCCGGTGCCACGATCGATGCCGCCGGCGCCGAGGCACTCTTCGTTCCCCGCAAGCCAGGCACCGGCGCCGGCAGCAAGATCGGGCTCTACGTCGCCCGCGCGGTCGCCGAGACGCAGGGCGGGCGGGCGTGGGCGGAGGTCGACGGAGCGACGCTGTCGTTCCATCTGGAGCTTCCGCTCCCGCGATAGATCGCTCGGCCGAGCCGCGTGAACCGCCCGGTAGACTCGGCGGACCGATGGACCCGTCCGAGATGCTCCGCACCCTGGAGACGGAACGTGCGCGTGGTCGCGAACTGTTCGCGTCGGCAGGATCCCTCGAGGCACTGGACGCCGCGAACGTCGCAGTGCTCGGACGGAAGTCGCCGCTCGGCGAGGTGCAACGGGCACTCGGAACGCTCGAGGAAGCACGCCGTCGCGAGTTGGGCAAGGCCGTCAACGAGGTCCGCGCCGAGCTGACCGACGCGCTGGAGGGACGCCGGGAGGAGCTCGCCATCGACGCGGAGTCCGCGTTGCTGGCCGCGGACGCGATCGACCTTAGCCTTCCCGGGCGCCGCCGGCCCGACGGATCCCTCCACCCGTTGACGCTCGTCGAGGACGAGATCGTGGGTCTGTTCCTCCGCCTGGGCTATCGCGTCGCGGAAGGCCCGGAGATCGAGGATGACTGGCACAACTTCCAGGCGCTCAACATCCCCGAGGACCACCCGGCGCGGACGATGAAGGATTCCCTCTACGTGTCGATCCCCGGGCATCCGGAGCTCTTGCTCCGCACCGAGACGTCCGCGGTGCAGATCCGCACGATGCAGTCGCAGCCTCCTCCCGTGTACATCGTCGCTCCCGGCCGCGTCTATCGACGCGAGACACCGGACCCGACGCACCTGGCCGTGTTCCACCAGGTGGAGGCGCTCGCGGTCGACGAGGGGATCACGTTCGCGGACCTCAAAGGAACCCTCGAGGCGATGGCCAAGGGCCTGTTCGGCGAGGACCGGAAGATCCGGTTCACGCCGTCGTATTTCCCTTTCGTCGAACCGGGCGCCCAGATCGGTGTCACTTGTTTCCGCTGTGACGGGGCCGGCTGCCCGACGTGCGGCAACGGGTGGATCGAGCTGCTCGGAGCCGGGATGGTGCATCCCAAGGTGCTCGAGAACTGCGGGTACGACAGCGAGCGGTACACGGGGTTCGCGTTCGGCCTCGGGATCGAGCGGGTCGCGATCCTGCGATACCAGATCCCCGATATGCGGCTCCTGATCGAAAGCGACGTTCGGTTCCTCGAGCGGTTCGGGGCCGCGTGATGCGGGTTCCGCTCGGCTGGCTCCGTGAGTTCGCGCCGACGGATATGGGTGCCGAGCGACTCGCGGAGATCCTGATCCCCCGAGGCGTGTTGATCGAGGCGATCGAACGTCCCTGGGAAGGTCTCGACGGTGTGGTCGTCGCCCGGGTCGTGGAGGTCCGCGACCACCCCAACTCGGACAAGCTCTGCGTGGCCAGGATCCAGCACGGGTCCGGCGAGGCCGAGTTGGTGGTCGGGGTTCGCAACATGGTGGCGGGTGATCTGGTCCCGTGGGCGCCGCCGGGTGCGCGCGTGCCTGTCCTCGCGGAACCGCTCGCCGTACGCAGGGTCCGAGGGATCGACTCGAACGGCATGCTGTGCTCTCCACGCGAGCTCGCGATCAGTCAGGACCACGGCGGCATCCTGATCCTCAACGACGCTGGGCTCGACGTCGGCGAGGACCTCAAACGAGGTTTGGGCCTGGACGAGGTCGTCCTGGACGTCGAGGTGGAACCCAACCGCCCCGACTTCCTGAGCGTCTACGGCGTCGCGCGCGAGGCGGCGGCCGCCACCGGCGTGAAGCTGGTGCCGCTCGAGACCGCGGTGGACGAGGTGTCTGATTCCGTCGTCGATGCGGTGACCGTGCGGATCGACGATCTCGAGGGGTGTCCGCGCTACGTGGCCCGCGTCGTCCGCGCTGTCGCTCATCGGCCCTCCCCGCTCGCCGTTCAGGCACGGCTGACGGCCGCGGGGATCCGCCCGATCGACGCCGTGGTCGACGCGACCAACTACACGATGTTGGAGACCGGCCAGCCGCTCCATGCCTTCGATATGGATCGGATCGCCGGACCCGGGATCGTCGTCCGGAAGGCGTCGGACGGCGAGCGGCTGGCCACGCTGGACGACGTGGAGCGGATCCTCACGCGGGACGACCTGCTCATCTGCGACCTGGAGAAGCCCGTGGCGCTGGCGGGAGTGATGGGTGGCAGAACGTCCGAAGTGTCCGAGGAGACGACGGACGTGCTGCTCGAGAGCGCCTATTTCACCCGCAGCGGCGTCCTGCTCACCGCGCGCAGACTCGAGCTTCATACGGAGGCGTCACACCGGTTCGAACGCGGGGCCGATCCCGAAGCGTGTCCGGGTGCGGCCGCACGATGCGCGGCGCTGATGGTGCGCTGGGCCGGTGGCGAGGTGATGCGCGGGGTGGCCGAGGACGGACGCGCGCCGGAGCGGGCGTGGGTATCGCTTCGACCGGCGCGAGCCACCGCGCTCCTCGGATACCCCGTGCCCGCCGAGGCTGCGATGTCGGTCTTCGACGCCCTCGGGATGACGAACCGTCTCGACGGCGATCGGGTCGAGGTCGAGATCCCCGGTTACCGCGCCGACATCGAACGCGAAGTGGATCTGATCGAGGAGGTCGTTCGCATCCAGGGGTACGACAACGTCGGGTCGGCGATGCCGAGGGCCCCGCATCCGGGCGGTGTCCCGGAGACGTACGCCTTCGCCCGCCGGGTCAAGGGTGCGCTCGCTCGCGCGGGCTTGCGGGAGATCCGCCCGGTCCCGTTCGACGCCGCCTCGGATCTCGCCCTGTTCTCGGACACGGACGCTATCCCGGTCACGAATCCCTTGCGCGCCGAGGAAGGGTTCCTGCGAACGAGGTTGACGCCCGGGCTGCTGCACGCCGTCGCGTTGAACCAGTCCCGAGGGGTGGACACCGTCCGGATCTTCGAGGTGGGCACGACGTTCCGTCTCGCCGATCCGTTCGCCGAGATCCGCAAAGCCGGGTTCGCGCTCTGCGGCGGGGACGGCGCAGGCTGGTGGAGCGAGCGACGCGCGCTGGACGTGCTCGACGCCAAGGGAGTCTTGGAGTCGCTGTTGGACGACGTCGGCGTGGCCGAGTGGTCCTTGGCAGAGGCGCCCGGCGGCCCGTTCCACCCGGGGCGTTCCGCCCGGATCGTGATCGACGGGTCGCACGCGGGCGTGCTCGGCGAGATCCATCCACGCGTCGCCGAGGCGCTCGACATCACCGGCCGCGTCTCGGTGGGGGTCATCGGGCTCCGTGCCCTCGAGGCGGGCGCTGGGAGCCGATCGCCCGCCGGCGAGGTGCCGCCGCGTTTCCCACCGGTCCACCGGGATCTCGCCTTCATCGTGGAGGACGCGACGCCGGCCGGCGCCGTGCACGAGGTGCTCCGTCGGGCCGGCGGCGCCCTCCTGGCCTCGAGCACCCTCTTCGATGTCTACACCGGTGATCCGCTTCCTGGCGGTTCGAAGAGCCTCGCGTTCTCGCTCGAGCTCCGGGCCCCGGACAGGACGCTCCGGGATGAGGAAGCCCAGGAAGCGGTCGATCGGATCGTCGAGGAGCTCGAGCGCACGTTCGGCGCGACGCTTCGGACGGGGAAGCCTCCGGCCTCGCGGACACACGATTAGACTTCGGCACCCATGCCGCGCGAATACCTCCGGGACTATCTCTCCGTCGACGATCTGAGCTCGGCCGAGCTCCTGCACCTGCTCGACGTGGCCGATGCCTTGAAAGCGGATCGGACGCTCCACCGGAACGCGCTCGCCGGCCTGTCGATCGCGTTGCTCTTCGAGAAGGCCTCGACCCGGACCCGCGTCTCGTTCGAGGTGGGGATCGGGCAGCTCGGCGGACGTCCGCTGACGCTGTCGGGGTCGGATCTGCAACTCGGACGCGGCGAAACGATCGAGGACACCGGCCGGGTCCTGTCACGCTACGTGGACGCGATCGTCCTTCGGACCTTCGAGCACGAACGTCTGGAGGCGCTCGCCGAGGCCGCCACCGTGCCGGTGATCAACTCGCTGTCCGACTTCGAGCATCCCTGCCAAGCGCTCGCGGATCTGATGACGATCCGGGAGCATCTGGGCGCCCTGAACCGGAAGATCCTCACGTACGTGGGAGACGGCAACAACGTCGCGCACTCCTTGCTCCTCGCGGGCGCCAAGACGGGGATGACGGTTCGGATCGCCGCCCCCACGGGATTCGAACCGATCCCGCAGGTCGTGCAACGGGCCTCGGAGATCGCCGAGGAGACGGGCGGCGCGATCGAAACCCTGCCGGACCCCCAGACCGCGGTGAAGGGGGCGCACGTCCTCTATACCGACGTGTGGGCCAGCATGGGTCAGGAGGGAGACGCCGACGCGCGAGCGCTCGTCCTCCGTCCCTACCAGGTGAACCAGGCGTTGCTCGAGCTGGCGGATCCGTCGGCGATCGTCATGCACTGTCTGCCGGCCCATCGCGGCCAGGAGATCACGGACGAGGTGATCGACGGACCGCGAGCGGCGGTGTGGGATCAAGCCGAGGATCGCCTGCATTCGCAGAAGGCCCTTCTCTTGCTGCTGTTCGACCTCGCTTGAGGCAGAGGGCCGGTATGTCCCGCTCCAACGACGACGTGGCGCGCGTACTGACGGAGTTCGCCGACCTCTTGGCGATCGTCGCGGACGATTCCTTCAAGCCTCGGGCATACGAGAAGGCCGCCCGAGCGATCGGCGGGTTCCCGGATGAGCTTCGCGATCTCGACGACGCGGGGATCCGGGCGATCCCGAACGTGGGGAAGTCGATCGCCGAGAAGGTTCGCAGCGTGCTGGAGACCGGGACGTTCCCCGAACTCGAGGGGCTCCGAGCGCAGGTGCCACCGGGCGTCCGCACCATGACCGCGATCCCCGGGTTCGGTCCCAAGAAGGCGATGGTGGTCTACCGAGAGCTCGGGATCGACGGCCTCGACCAACTCGTGGCCGCCGCGCGAGACGGGCGACTCCGGGGTCTCAAGGGTTTCTCTGCGAAGACCGAGGAGAACGTGCTCGAGGCCGTCCAGCGCGCACAGCGCGACACGGGCAGGGTCACGATCGACGTGGCGATGGGTGTGGCGGGATCCTTCCTCGAGCGTCTCCGCACGATCCCCGGCGTCCAACGCGCCGACCACGCCGGCTCCCTGAGGCGGATGGCCGAAACGATCGGCGACGTCGACCTCCTGGTCGCGAGCGAGACGTCCGGTCCGATCATGGATGCTTTCACGACGCACCAGGACGTGGACCAGATCCTCGGGCGCGGTGACACGAAGTCCTCCGTCGTGACGCGCTCGGGATTGCAGGTGGATCTGCGGGTGATCCGGAGGGAGGCGTGGGGTGCCGCGATGATCTACTTCACCGGCTCGAAACCCCACAACGTGCGGATACGCGAGATGGCCGTGCGCAAGGGCCTCAAGCTGAACGAGTACGGCCTCTTCGAGGTAGAGACCGATGCGCTGATCGCTGCCGAGACCGAGACTGAGGTCTACGAACGACTCGGGCTGCCGTACATCGAACCGACGCTCCGCGAGGATCGAGGAGAGATCGAGGCGGCGCTCGCTGGCGAACTGCCGCAGGTGGTCACCCTGAAGCAGATGCGCGGCGACCTGCACACGCACACCGACCTCACCGACGGCGTCGCCACCCTCGAACAGATGCTGGAGGCGGCTGCCGCCAAGCGCTACGCCTACTACGCCGTGACGGACCACGCGCCGAACCTGGCGATGCAGCGGATGACGGACGAGAAGATGCTGGCGCAACGAGCGAAGCTTCGGAGGCTCCAGGACCGATTCCCGAAGATGACCTTGCTGCACGGAACCGAGTTGAACATCGATCCGGACGGCGCGGTCGACTGGCCGGCGGCCTTCCTCGATGGATTCGACATCACGGTGGCATCGATCCACTCACACTTCAACCAGTCGCGCGAAGCGATGACCCGCCGGATGATCCGGGCGATGGAGAACCCGCACGTCAACGTGATCGGCCATCCCACCACACGCAAGATCGGACGTCGGGATCCGGTGGACCTCGACCTGGACGCGGTGTTCGAAGCGGCTGCTCGTACCGGAACCGCGCTCGAGATCGACGCCTACCCGGACCGGCTCGACCTTCGCGACGAGCACGTCCGGAGAGCGCGGCGCTCCGGCATTCGATTCGCGATCGACACGGACGCCCACGCGGTCGGCCACCTGGACGCGATGCGCTACGGCATCGGCGTCGCGCAGCGCGGGTGGCTGACGAAGGACGACGTGATCGACGCGTGGCCTCTCGCGAAGCTTCGCCGCTTCCTTCAGAAGGACGCGTGATGCCGCGATCGCTGCGCCGAGCCTTCGCGCGATCCGCGAAGGAGGTGGCGCCCGAGCTCCTCGGTCAGGTCCTCGCACGGCGGCTCTCGGATGGCCGTGTCCTGCGCGCCCGGATCGTCGAGACGGAGGCGTACGAGCAAGACGACCCAGCGAGTCACGCGTACCGGGGACGGACGCCAAGGGTCCGCGTCATGTTCGGACCTCCGGGGCATCTGTACGTCTACTTCACCTACGGCATGCACCATTGCATGAATGTGGTCACCGGTCCGAAGGGGACGGGGAGCGCCGTCTTGCTCAGGGCGGCGCAGCCGCTCGAGGGCATGGACCGCATGTCCGTCCGCCGGGGAACGGACCGGATCTTGGATCTCTGTCGGGGGCCGGGCCGCTTCGCCCAAGCGTTCGAGGTCGATCGGAGCCTCGATGGGGCGGACCTGGTGCGAGGGAGCGAGATATGGATCGAACGGGATCCCACAGCGGTGTCCGCGATCGTCCGCTCCGGCCCTCGCGTCGGGATCCGCGTCGGAACGGACCGCCCCTGGCGTTTCTGGATCGACGGACCGTGGGTGTCGCTCAGCCGGCCGGCAGCGCCTTCGCCACGGTGATCGTGACGGTGTTCGTTTGGAAGTCGGGAACCCCGCCCGACGGCGTCTGATAGATGATCGTCCCGACCGGCTGGGTGCTCGTTTCGGTCCGGACCTGGACATAGAAGCCGCTCTGCTCGAGTGTCGCGAGCGCGTCAGCCTGCGCGAATCCCACCACCGACGGCACGATGACCTTCTGGTGTGAGGTGGGAGTGGTGCAGATCTGGTCCGGTTCGGTCCCGGCGATGAAATGCAGGACCTCCACATCCATCGGGAGTGTGTATGCGTTGGGCAAGCAATACGGGTGCTGCGTGACGTCGACCGCGACCGACAGGTAGCGCACCTCGGGGGTCGGGAAGGATTCCGCAGGCATCCCTGCCGTGGCCCGGAGCATCAAGACGCGCCAGATCTGGGCCGGGAAGGTCCCCCCGAACACGGTGATCCGCGTGCGCGGCGGCTCCATCGGGATCTGCCCCTGATGGAACCCCACCCATATCGCCGCGGTCAGCTGTGGCACGGAGCCGATGAACCACGCGTTGTCGTGGTTGTCATCGGTTCCGGTCTTCCCGATCTGGGGACGCCCGATGTTGGCCGCCGTTCCGGTGCCATAGAGGACCGCGTCCTGCAAGATCCCGTCTGCTGCCGCAGCGACGTCGGGGCTGACGACCTGCTGCGGGCGCGGGTCCGCCTGCCAGAGGAGATCGCCGTTCGCGTCGGACACCATCGCGACCGGCAGCGGGTCGACGTGACGACCACCCGTCGCGAGCGTCCCGTACGCGCTCGCCATCTCGAGCGTATTCGCCTCGTTCGAGCCGAGGACCGCGGACAGGTAGGGCTGTAACGGCGTGCTCGGGGTGGCGACCTTGGGGCAGCACCGCATCCCCATCCGCTGCGCCGTCTCGACGACGGCCTCCGGGGTGAGACGCTCGATCAGTTGCGCGTACACCGTGTTGACCGAGTAGACCGTCGCGGATCGGAGGCTCATGGTGCCGTATCCGTTGCCTTCGGCGTTCGTGACGTGCCAGTACCCGCCGCCCGGGAGCGGGATGTCGATCGTTGCGGGGGCTACGAACGTCGTATCGGGAGAGATCCCGTGCTCGAGGGCGGTCACCAATGCGAACGCCTTGAAGGCGGATCCCGTCTGCCTGCCGGATCCGCCGGTCCCGGTCGCGAGGTTGACGCGTCCGGCGGCGTCGTTCGCCCAGTACGCGGCGTCCTTGCCACCCACCATCGCTCGGACGTACCCGGTTCGAGGATCGATGACGGTCACGGCTGCGTCGGGGTCGGTCGGATACGTGAGGACGCTCGACACGGCGTCCTGCGCGGCGGCCTGGACGCTGGGGTCGAGCGTCGTCGTGATCCGCAAACCGCCCGTGAACAACAACCGATAGCGGTCGTCGTACGTCTTCCCGAACACGGGGTTCGTCAGGAACCAACGCTTGAAGTAGTCGACGAAGTACGGGTAGGGGTAGCGGAGCTCGGCCCGGTCGCGCCGCAGCACGATCTTCTCCCGAAGCGCCTCACGGTATGCGCTGTTCGTGATGTATCCCTGGTCCCGCATCAGCCGAAGGACGACGTTCCGCCTCCCGATCGCCGAGGAGCGTCGGATGAAGGGGTCGAAATGATTCGGCGCGGTGATCAGCCCGGCCAGCATCGCGCACTCGGCGAGCGTCAGAGCGCTCGCATCGACGCCGATGTACGTCTTGGCTGCCGCTTGGATGCCATAGGCGCCCTCACCGAAGTACACGGTGTTCAAGTACCGCGTCAGGATCTCTCGCTTCGACAGCCGGTTCTCGAGCTGCCACGCCAAGAGCGCTTCGTCGATCTTCCGGCCGAAGCTCTGCTGATCGCCGGTATAGAGGTTCTTCACGAGTTGTTGCGTGATCGTCGAGCCACCCTCGACGACGTGACCGCTCCGAAGATCGTTCACGGCGGCCCGCAGGATCGCCTCCGGATCCACACCGTGGTGGCTGTAGAAGCGTCGGTCCTCGATCGCGACGACCGCGTCCCGGATGTTCTGCGGCATCTGCGCGCTCGTGAGGGCGACCCGATCCTCGGTCGCGTGCAGCGAGGTGATCAGCGATCCGTCCGCCGCGTACAGGAACGAGGTCTGTGCGAGCGGTCGTGCATGGTAGTCCTGCAGCCGCGGGAGGCTGCACGCCGACAACCCGCCGAAGAAGCAGGCGACCACGACAGAGGCGGCGAGGGGTCCCCGGACCTTCCGCATACGCGCGAAGCGTACCCCCGAACTCCAACGTTCCCGCGGAGGCGCTTGGTAGCATCGCGGCGCCATGGCCGACGATGCCCTCGCGAGGCTCCAGAGCGGGGCCGCGGAGATCGCTCCCGAGGGTGGGCTGGCGGAGAAGCTCGCGCTCGGGAGGCCGCTGCGCGTCAAGCTCGGTCTGGACCCAACCGCTCCGACGGTGACGCTGGGCTGGGCGGTCGTCCTGCGGAAGTTGCGGCAGTTCCAAGATGCCGGACATCAAGCCGTCTTGATCGTCGGCGACTTCACCGCTCGCGTCGGGGACCCATCAGGGAGGTCCTCCACCCGCCCGACGCTTTCGAAAGAGGAGGTCGATGCCTTCGCCGAACACGTGCTGTCCCAATTCTGGAAGGTGATCGACCGTGACCGGGTCGAGCTCCGGCGCAACTCCGAGTGGTTGGAGGGACTCGGCGTCGAGGACGTGCTTCGACTGACGGCGTCGACGACGGTGGCGCGGATGCTGGAGCGAGACGACTTCGCGAACCGGTACGCGGCCGGGAAGCCCATCTCGCTGATGGAGTTCCTGTATCCGCTGCTTCAGGGAGCCGATTCCGTGGCCGTCGAGGCCGACGTTGAGCTCGGGGGCACCGACCAGTTGTTCAACCTGCTCGTCGGCCGCGAGCTCCAGAGGGACGCAGGCAAGGACCCGCAGATCGCACTGACGATGCCCTTGCTCGAGGGGTTGGATGGGGTTCAGAAGATGAGCCAGTCCCTCGGGAACTACGTCGGGGTCGACGAACCCCCCGAAGACATGTTCGGCAAGTTGATGTCGATCCCCGATCAGCTCATCGCGAAGTACGAACTCTTGTGCACGGACCTCGGTCCGGACGACAACGCTCGCGTGTCGGCGGGGCTCGCTGAAGGCTCGCTCCACCCGAACGAAGAGAAGCGACGGATGGCGAGGACGATCGTCGACCTCTACCACGGGCCCGGGGAGGGGGAGGCGGCGGAGCGGCGGTTCGATCTGATCCACAAGGAGCATGGGATCCCGGAGGACCCGCCGGACGTCAGGGTGCCCATGAGCGTCTTCCGGAAAGAGCAGGACGGGATGTGGAGCGTCCACGTTCCCGCCCTCCTGGAGGCGATGGGGCTCGTGAGCAGCCGCTCGGAAGCGAGGCGGCTGCAGGCTCAGGGCGGCGTGCGCATGGATGGGCAGTCGCAACCGAGCGAGGACCTGCGGATCGACGGCGAACCGCCGGGAGCCATATCCGGCTCGGTGTGGCAGGTCGGGCGTCGGCGGTTCGCGCGGCTGGCGGGGATGACGGACTGACCGGCCCCTGGGAACAGGCGTTCGAGCGCGGAGCTCCGGTTGACGCCTCCGGGGGGGCTGCTAGTCTCTCCTCCGGCGCGGCTCCCTGCGCGAGGTCAACCACCTCTTGCGTGGGTGTCTCGTGTCCACTCGCACCTTGAGAACTGAACAGCGTGTGAAGCCAGTGACCTCGTCACTCCGAGGCCGGTTCGCCGTGCCCTCGGCTTGACGACCGTACACAACAAGAACCGTTCCGCAGATCATGCGGGGCGGGTCAGGAGGTCGGCCGAAGGTGCCTCTTCGGTCGGCCGACTCCAGAAGACAGCGAAGCCGGCCTTCGGGCCGGGTGAGCGATCTCTACGGAGAGTTTGATCCTGGCTCAGGACGAACGCTGGCGGCGCGCCTAACACATGCAAGTCGAACGGTGAACGGAGTTTCGGCTCCGGGATCAGTGGCGAACGGGTGCGTAACACGTGGGCAACCTGCCCCAGACCCTGGGATAACCCCGGGAAACCGGAGCTAATACCGGATACTCCGGCCGAACCGCATGGCTCGGCCGGGAAAGGTCCGCCGGTCTGGGATGGGCCCGCGGCCTATCAGCTTGTTGGTGAGGTAACGGCTCACCAAGGCGACGACGGGTAGCTGGTCTGAGAGGACGACCAGCCACACTGGGACTGAGATACGGCCCAGACTCCTACGGGAGGCAGCAGTGGGGAATCTTGCACAATGGGCGAAAGCCTGATGCAGCGACGCCGCGTGAGGGATGAAGGCCTTCGGGTCGTAAACCTCTTTCGGCAGGGACGAAGCGATCTCGTGACGGTACCTGCAGAAGAAGCCTCGGCTAACTACGTGCCAGCAGCCGCGGTAAGACGTAGGAGGCGAGCGTTGTCCGGATTCATTGGGCGTAAAGAGCGCGCAGGCGGCTTGGTAAGTCGGATGTGAAATCCCGAGGCTCAACCTCGGGTCTGCATCCGATACTGCCCGGCTAGAGGTAGGTAGGGGAGATCGGAATTCCTGGTGTAGCGGTGAAATGCGCAGATATCAGGAGGAACACCGGTGGCGAAGGCGGATCTCTGGGCCTTACCTGACGCTCAGGCGCGAAAGCTAGGG